>WBZM01001799.1_pt1 | contig 19871 bp, 20 predicted proteins | sample 5204271 | NCBI WGS metagenome assembly WBZM01 (sample SAMN12344346, study PRJNA552823) | activated sludge metagenome | biome: Activated sludge suspended growth; feature: Nitrification reactor; material: Wastewater; isolation source: activated sludge from nitrification reactor of wastewater...
GAGGCGACACCAAGAGGTCTACGTGATCCAGTTGTACCGGGAGCACCAGAAATGCGCTCCGGCATGCTGGAACGCTGAGGGCTTTCACTGCGAATGCTCCTGCATGGGGGAGAACCACGGCGATGGCCATCCAGGCGGCAACTGGTACGAGGTTTCCGAAACCGTCGCCGTGTCCTGGGGCCAGCAGCGCTATTCATGCCGCCATCTGAAGGTCAAGAACCCCGGGCGCTAACCGACGCAGCGCAAGCTATCGAAGGTCGGAAATGGGCGGAGACAACCAAAGACCACCCGGACGCCCGCATCGTACATAATCTCTCCCATGGTGACCTTGCTCGCAAGGCAGGGCGGTTTCCTGTAACGGGGAACTACACCACCAATATTGAAACCCCAACCACTGTCGGTTGGGGTCTTTTCTTATCAGCCTCTTGCAAAACTCCCCCCGCGCGAGTTGCGGAGCCACCTCTCTGCGGCATGGAGCACCGGCACAAACGCTTGCTCATTGCGTTGGAACATCTTGTAAAATGGCGCGTTACTTGGCACAAATTGTGGCGCTACTTGGCACAACCCAGGCCCATATCCTGCGCGCCGTCCGATTCACACTTCAATCTCAATCTGCGTCAGCAATGGCGCCGTTCCTTCGATGAGATGGCCCTTCACGAACACAGCGTCGCCAATCTCGCCGGCGCCTCGACACTTGATCACACTTCCGTCTAAAAGCGTGACGCTCGTTTGATGGACATCCACGCCTGTGACGACGCCGCGCAGCGTTGGATCGCCGGGCAGCAGGTTGAGCAGCGCTTTGAGCGGGTTAGCCACGGCATTCCACCTCAATCGTTTGACGCACTTGAGGTATGCGGCAGTCGATTTGGTTAGCCCGCACGATTCCGCGACTGCTGCCGTGCGGCGTTGCGTACTCGACCATCGCGCCTACTTCGTAGATGACGCCATTGTGTATGGGAGTAGTCAATCGGACTACTGTATATCGCCCACCGCGGGAAAGGATTTCCAGGCCCCTCTGGCGGGCGACGGATTCGGCTGTGATAAGGGGATCGACGACCATTTCCGCGTGGCGATCGCCGGCCGTGCCGGCGCGTTTCACGCGCGCGACCACGCCAGTTGTTTCGCCGGATACCCACACGGCGTTATAGGCTGGATTCTCGGCCCATTCTTGAGAGACGGTTGTGGCCATGGCGCTGGGGATCTCGTAGTCTGGTGTCTGCTGCTGCCATTCCCACGGCGCGGTGGGGTAGCGATGCATCATCCGGATCACTTGCTCCGCGGGGCTGCTTTGCAGGTATCCGCCAGCGGCTTCGGCGATCCGGCTCAGTGCCGCGATCGGGGAGCCGGTGTGCGACCACGCACCGGCGGGGAGTATCCAGTCGGTGAGCTGGAAGTCCGTTTCCCAGCCGTTTGGAACGCCGTTCACCAGCAACGCTGCGGACGCCAGTTGAGCCGCCGTCCGCGCGATCGCGTTGGACCGCGCGGTAGATGGCGCGTATGGCTCGTCAAGGTACGCGGCAATTCCGCGCCCGGCTACGTGGACGCGACGCATTCCGAATCGCTCTTCGAGCTGGACGCGCTCTGCCAGCAGCAGCCATGTGTGGCCATTGACATGTGCCGATAATTCGATGGGCTCGCCCGGGCCGCCGGGCGTAACGGCATCTACCTGGTCGGCCGGGAGGGACGCAGAGAATCCCCAGCACCATGAGTCGCTGTCAATGAACAGCGACAGGGTGATGGCCTGGAGCAATAGAGCATTACCTGTCCGAGTGAGTGAAATGTCGTTGGTCACGATATACGTCCGGAGAACTGGGATGATGATGTGTGCTTGAGAACCTGGCGCCGGTCCGAAACGGCCGAACAGCAAATGCGGCGTGCCCGCTCTTTCCCGAAACACCATGTGAACGGCGTTCCCCCGGGGAGGCACATAGCCGGTCCATGGATCAGGCGGCTGGGGTGGCGGCCGCAAACCTGGCCGCACGTGCCGGCCATTCTGCCAGACGGCCGCTGATATGACCCGCAGTGGGTCGCCGCGGCCGGCGTCCGCGCGCCAGCGATTGGACGATTGGCGTCCAATTCCCCACTCCACAGCTTCTCGGATGCGAGGCATAGGCGTCATCTGCTGCCATGGATCTCCGATCACAGCCGCGATGCTACGCCCGCGCTGCCAGCAGGCGAGGTACGCGATGCGATTTCCAGCCCATTGCTGTTGATGCGGGGTGTGTGCGAAAGCCGACACGCTCATACCCGTCTGTGCCGGAACTTCCGCATGCTGCGCGCGTTGCGTCAAAATACCCCAGCGGCTGGAAAATGTGGCCCGCGCAGATGCGGAGCCGTCGTTTGCGATGCCACATTGTGGCGATTGGGTAGCCATGCGCTGATAGACCGACATGCACAGACGCATCTGCGGCCGCGCGCCCTGCCAGGTCGCGACATCCTGCGCGTGTGGAGCGCGGTTGACCGAGTTGTCGTACAGGAGCACCAGTCCTGAGCTCATCTTGCTCAGTGTAACGACCCCGCCAATCGCCGGAACGCGCTCAATCGATACTCCTGCGGGTCGATACGACCAGGCGTACTCCATGCCCAATGGATCTGCCCCGACGCGCAGGGTCGACGCCATTGCGATTGGACCGAGCGCAGCACCTGATCCAATCGCCACCACCTCCGGCGCCGGCCCGGTGGCTCCGAACACCAGGCCTGGTCCGTGCGGCGCGAGCGAGAACCGCAGGTGGACGCTTGGCATTGCCTTTTACGCTGGCTCGGTCAGCGTGGCGTTGAAAAGGAATATGAAGGCGCCAGCGAAAAGTGCCGTCGACCCGATGGTGAAAGCTGCGTCCGGCGTGCCGGTGACGGCGATATCCCCGTCGGCTACCCAGTTGCCGTCGCCGTCCTCGGCGCGCGCCCAGACAGCCGTACCGCTGGCGCTGATCTGGGCCGGTTGCGTGATCGCGAATGTGATCTGCCCGTTTGCAACCGTGCCGCAGGGTTTCTGCAGCGGGACGATGGCGATGGGCGTACCGCTCGGCGCGCCCCCGGGGGCGGGCTGAGTTGTCGTGAAGATCTTCAGGGTGCCGGCGCTCGATGCCTTGTCGATCTGGCTGACCAGCGCCGCCGCGCGCGCGTTTCGTGCGGAGAGGGAAAGGTGGAAGCCCATCATTGCACCTCGGCGCTAAGCGCGTCTGAGATTGCCGCGTTGTACAGTCCGGTGTGGTCATGCGACAGGACGTAATAGCTCTCGGCGGGCCGTAGGTGCCTGAACTGGTATTCGCCGGCGGCGTTGGACCAGGTCTCCCGTATCATCGCGCCGTCGCGCCGCCGGTGCAGGCGCACGCGACGGGCCACTGGGTAGTCTGGGCTACCGGCGTTCTTGGTCGTGCCGGCAATGTAGCCAGCCCCCCCGTTCTCGACATCCTGCGCCAGACGCTGGCTAGCCGCCGCGGCCAGCCTGATGGACTGGCTGCCGCTGGCGATGCACCGCGCTGGCGATTCTTGGCGGGTCGGATACAGGTCGAGCCCATCCGGAAAAGGCGCCGACGGCGCCTGGTAGATCACATCTCCCGCCGGGCTGCCGCAGTTACGCCCCGCCCTAGGCATGAACCGCAGGTCGGCCATATAGCCCTGATAACTAGCGTCGATGCCAGGGTATCCGCTGTTGTCTCCGCCCACCTTCATGGCCCGCCCCACCGCTGTGGCATCCGGCATGTCGAGCGCCATGAGAAAACCGACCTGTTGGCCGTTCCGGAATATCGTCGCCACGCCGGCGAAGACGGATATTTCCCAGTCGGTCCAAGCGCCCACGGTAGCCGCCACGGATGAAAACACCGAGTTGCGGCCGCCGACTGGGACATACGCGCCAATGCGCCCGTCATCCAGCATGGCGATGACGAATCCGGATGAGTCAGAGTTTGATCCGATCATGATCAGTCGACACTGCGTGCCGCTCAGCGGCCACGCCAGTGGTCGCACCGAGAAGCTGACGCTGAGCGACCGGCCAGGAATAAAATCCTCCGATGCGGCAGCGCTAAGACGATCGCCCGATGCGCCACTGAAATAGGCCGACCCGGCGCCAGTGAATCGCGTCTGCGCTTGGCTCGTATACACGTTTCCGCTCTTCGTGAATACGTGCCCTCTGACGTCAGGGAAACTCGTCCCGCCTTGCGCACCAGCCAGATGCAACCCGGCAGCGACCCATCCGTAGTAGGGATCGCCCACGATTTAGCTCCTCCAAGGCCCGGTAGTATCGACAAACACGGTCCCGTTCGTTCCGGTTCCGGCGCCGAAAGTCACGGCGCGCAGTTCGCGGCCGAGCAAGTTTTCGACGGCCGGCAGTCGCGCATTGGGCTGGAACAGCCCGAAAGGCAGGCCCTGCGGACAGCAATGCAGTCCTGGCCACCGACCGCGGAGGCAGTTCTGGAAGGGCTCGAAAACCATCAGGTCGGTGAAATACAGCCCCGCGTCCGGACCGTTTGGATACTGCAGTGGGCCATTGCCAGAAGCAAAGCCTGTCGTAACAGCGGGCGCAATCAGGGAAAATGCCTTGTAGGCCTGAACCGCGCTGCCAAGAGCGGTATGCGAGCGGGGCAGGTAGAGTTCGTCGGCCGCCGCGCGCAACACGCCCAGGTCATTCGTGTCGCCGGGGGCCGAGGCGGACTTATCGGAGGCGTACCCTGAAACAACGCACGCCCACGCGTCGCCTGACTTCGCCGGCAGCAGGTCCCCGAATGCCGTCAATGCGCCACCGAGGGGCAGCGACAGCGAGTAGGCAATCGCGAGCATGAAGCCTCGATCATCTCCGGCAAATGTCCATGCGCGGCCGGTGGCGTCAGCCGCCGAGCTTTTCGTCCAATAGGTCCCGCCGGATCGTTGCGCGGTGGTAGGGAACGGCCCAGTTCCGGCGCTGATGCTGGTCATGCTTTCGTATCCCACCGCCCGCGCCACTTTCGTCCCAGTGTCGTCGATCCGCAGATAGCAGCCGCTTGCGGCGACGTTCGGTGACTTGTACGCGGCGAGATTCGTGCCGGCAAACGCCTTCGTCCATCCCGCGCCGGCCAGTTTCAGGGTGATGCTGCCGGTGGCGGTCTGATCGCTGATGCCGGTCGCGTCGAAGGTGAGCGTGGTATTCCCGCCGCCGATGGAGATGCACTTCTTTTGTCCGTTCAGTCCGGATGGCGTGGCGCCGAGTATTTCGACCACCGATCCGATTTCTGCCGCGTGGCCTGCGCTGACCGTGGCGGTGGCGACGCCCGATGCGACAGTCAGGCTGCTGACCGACGCAACCGAGAAGCCGTTGACCAGGCACGCGTCGAGCAGCGCAATGAGCGCGCCGGCCGTGCCGGATAACACCGGCGCGCCAGGCAGTCCAGAGTGCAGAAATTTTACGGTTGTGTCGACGCTCATCGCGATTTACTCCGGTTTCTTTTACAGAAGACGATTGCTCGCTTTGTACGCTTGCCGTTCATGGCGTGTCGACGTCGCCTCGGACGCCCAAAATGAACGCGTCGTCCTGAACGGCAGCGGGACCTTGCAGGACGGTGCGGGCGACCCATACCGGATAGGTGGCCGCAACGGTATTCAGGCGCAGCACGTTGCCAGCCGACCAGCCGGCGCCCCATCCACCGGGTGCGATCGTGAAGTATGGGACGCTGGTCGCAGGATTGATCGGCGCGATGGGGTTGGCAATCGCGACCGCGGTCAGCACTTGGCCGATGGTTTCGCCGATCACACTGATCGTATTGGTGTTGGTGAACACCAGGCGCCAGCGCTCCTTGATGGCGCCCTTGTTGGTGACCACGACCGGGTACTGGACGGCGTTGTAGCTTGACGGCGCACCTGATCCGATGATGGTGTCGGACCAGGCGCCGGTCCATGTCTCTTGGTCGAAGAAATGGGAAACGCGCGCGCGCATGTCGCCGGCGATGAGGGCGGAGGAAACCATCGAGCCCAGCGGGAAGTCGTGCGTCAAAGGCCGGGTGATCTGCAGATCGCCGTTGATCTGGACATCAGAGCACAGTGCCATGTCTTCAATGCGGTGTTCGACACGAACAGGCTGCGCGTAGCCGGCCACGCTGTTAAATGTGACAGTGCCGGCGTCGAGATCGGTGGTGTAGCCGGCGCTGATGGTCACCTCATCGTCGCCGATGACGCGTATGCGTGCGATACGAACGCGTCCGAGGTTTAGGGTCTGACCGTTCGTCACGGTCGCTGGCGAGGTGACGGCCTGGTGATGGACGACCAGCACATCGCCTTTGCGGAAGATTGGCACGCGGCCGTCCACCGGCAGACGGACGGGGTCGATGCCGAGGACATCGGCGGATAGCGGCAGATTGCTGACCGCTACCGCGTTGTAGAACGCCGTGTCCGCCAGCACCAGGACGGGCCGGAAAATGGCTCCGCCGACGATGTTGGCGGCGTTATACCACCACTCCGATTTTTCCTGCGGACTTAAGGAAGCGTCGGCTACCCAAGTGCCGAAGCGCAGATCGACGATGCCGTATTGCACGTCGACACTACCGCCCGCCTGGGCGCCGGTGATGTCTCCGGCCAGGTTCGCATTGGCGCTGATCTGGACGGAGTCCGCTGCGCGGTTAACGCGCACGGCCAGGCTGGCCGGCTGAACCGGTGCGCCGGCGAGTCGGAAGCGGAAGCGGAAATCATCCCAGAGGCCCTTGCGGGTCAGGCATTCGACGGTGATGGACGGTGCCCCGCCGCCCGCCCAGTCCTCCAGCGTGGCGCTACCCGTCGCGTAGTTGACGACGCCGGCCACGGTGCCGCTGTTGGTGAGAGCGGACGGGTTGCGGACGATGGTGCCGGCCCGGTCGACGTATATATCGCCGTTGAGAAAGAAGCGAAGACTGCCTGGGACGAGCGTATTGGCGGTTGTCGGCAGCAAGTCGATGGTGACCGCGTCTACGGTCTGCGTATGCGTCTGAGCAGCGCTGTAGGGGTCTCCCGCCTGGCGGTAGGCGGCCTGTATGGCACCGGCGGCCGTGACGGTCTGGCTGGCCGTGGACCAAGCGTTGTTGACCTGCCACGTTCCGTCGATCGGGTTGCCCGTGGCCGACCGGCTTTGCGTGGTCGCATTGAGGACGATCTGGCCGCCGAGCGCAACGGCGCCGGTGGCGTAGTTGATCGACCCGCCAACGCCGGCGGTCGATCCGAGGGTAACGCTGGCGCTGGTAACGGCGCCGCCCCACGGATTGCCGCTGGCCTCGCTGCCCGATCCGGTGCCGGAGAAGTCGGCGGCCGCGAGATGCAACGATCCAGCGCCGTCGTCGCGCACGATGTAGGTGCCGCCGACCGGGTCGGAAAACGTCAATGTGAGCGATTTCGGCATGACTGCGTGGCCGAGCGAAAAATTGCTCGACGCGCCGCCGGCGGTGTGTACTTCGCTGATCAGCGCTCCGTTGCGGTAGGTCGTCGTTACGGTCGAGCCGCCGTCGGGCAACACGCTCGGCAAGAAGATTATTCGCCCGTTGGCATAGTCGATGTAGCCGCCGGTGCAGTCGCCGATCATGCCGCCGGCGCCGTTGTCGGTGACCGTTCTCGCGACCGATCCGGCGAGATACGACACGGTGACCGTGGTCGGCTGCAACGCACCGCCCGGGATCACGACTGTGATCGCCGGGGCGCGGAAAACCGTCGATCCGACGGCGGCCGTGAAGTGCGCCGGCGTTCCCCAGGAGAAGAGGATCTGCGTGGCGACGTCCGGGAGTGCCCCGAGGGTCACCATGACGCTCCCGGTCGCGTAGTTGACAGCGCCCGAGCCGACGCCATCATCTCCGCTGATACCCCCGGCGCCGTTGTCCTCCAAGCGGTACCACCGCCCGAGCGCCATGTATTCGATACTCACACTGCCTGGCGCCGGCGCTGGGGAAAGCGACTTGACGTAGGTGTACCCGCGATTGCCGATACTGATGGGTGTAGCGTCCGTGTGCGTCGCTTGAGCGACGGCGGCAGCCGGTGCCGCGGTGTAGGTGGCGGATGCGCCGATCCCCGTGGACCGCGCGAGAGCCACCGCCCCGGACGCATAGTCAACGCTCCCGGTGTAGCCACTGGCGGCGGTAATGGCCCCGTTCGCATTGTCGGTCAGCGTGACGCCGCCGATGGCGATCGACACCGAACCGCGGGCGATCCCCCGGCCAAAGTAGCGCGTGACGACGGCGCCTGGTGCGGTGGACAATGCGGACGAAAACGAGATGGCCGGCGCGCCAGCGATCGGCACGATGAGGTCTCTCGCACCGGCGATCCGGGCATCGACAATCGGAGACTCGGAAAGTGCCGACGGAACGAGCTGCGTGTAGATGCTTTCGACGCTCAGCGTCAGATCGCCAAGTTGCGCGGCGCGCGCAATGGGCGAAATACCGAAGTACGACGCCGCGTCGGCGGCGAATGCGTTATGGATTCTCGTCGGTGGGTTGTAATAGGTTTCGGTGTAGCGGGTAATCGGAGCGCCGTCGAACGACATGCGCAGCGGATCTGATATTTCGACGGCGATGACATCGCGCAGATAATCGCCGTATTGATCGGTGAAAACCTGGTCGACCACGCGCGAGATAATGCGCGTAATCCGCACGTATTGACTGTTGTCCGGATTATTGAGTTTGACCAGGCAATACACATCACCAACACTCGGTGACGGGGTTGATTTCGAGCAGTGCCATTGCAGTCCCCGCTGTCCGGCGAGGTGATTGCCATAAAGCGTGAAGCGCGCTTCGGCGCCGATCGCGAGGTAGCTTTCGAGCTTACTGGCGGCGGCCGTGCGCTGATCGGTCCATGACTTGGTGGTGAAAATCGTGGCCGAAACGCGCGGGTCGGCCGGCGCGCCGGCCACGATGACGTGCGCACCGGAATAGGCGTCTGTGTCGTCGGTGACGACGGCCGGATAGACCTTGCGCAGGGCAATCCGGCCATAGGTCCGGTCGAGCTCCGAGATGTCCGGGAACAGGTTGTTTGACAGCCCATCGACGACGGCCTGCCCGGTCGCCATTCCGCCCCCCTCAGGAACGTCGTCGAGCACCTGCGATTGGAGAATCTTGATATCACCTTCAAGGATGGGCATGTCAAATCTCGATGAGTTTTATCGTGCACACATACCAGTCCGCCGGTCCTGGGTCGGCGAGCGGGTACAGTTGGCGGGCCTGCACCGGGTCCTCGGGTGCGAAGGTGACGTTGAAACTCCGGCCGTCGGCGAGTGCCAGAACAAAGGCTCCCGGCAGGCTGCTGGCCAGGGTGCGTACGGCATCGAGCGTGGCGCGCGTGATCCAGCCGTGCTCGTCCGTTCCCTCGAGCGTGATCGGCCGCCCCGCCAGCCGCTGGGCGGTATCGACGATCAGAGCGCCTGTGCAACTGTATTCCGTCGCGCGAACGACGCTGACCCAACTAAACTCGTCGGTCCACAGCAGGTCGTCGGGCAGGGCGACGGTGTGCAGGAGGTGCTCGGCCATCAGCGGTCAGTGCATCCCGTGAAGTGCGATTCGTCACATCGCGGTGACAACCACAGTGACTCTGTTCGTGTTCTCAATTGAGTCAGGGTTTGTTCGTCATCACGGGCGGCGGCGGGCATCAGGTCGCGATCGGTCATCGGTTTCTTTCAGTTCGGCACCCAGCGCGCGCCGTCCCAGCGGACAAGCAGCCGGTCGGCGTCTGGCGTACACACGCGGGTGGCCTTGAGTTCTTCGAGTATGGCGCGCAGGCGGCGGCTCTTTTTCGAACCCTCAACGATTGAGCGCAGCGCGGCTTCGGAGCGCGGGTGCTTGGCCCATTCGAGCGGGTCAGTCGGTCCCATCACGCGGACCTCCGGGATAGTTCAGTGAGCGTGTCAATCAGGGATCTCGCGGCGTCCGGCGACGCGGTATCGATCTCGACGACCTTGCCTTTGCCATTGACCACTTCGACGCGATGTACGGACGCGACCCGTGTTTCGTTGCCTCTCTGCCTCGATTCGTCCGGTTGGCGCCGCGCTTGCGCCGCGGCGCGCGCGGCGGCATCGCGCGCGCGGTCGAAGGCCCCTGACCACTCGCGGATGTAGCTCTCCGAGGAGATCGGGACAGCGCCGCGCAACTTCGCTTGCATGGCGGCCATTTGCTCGGGCAGGTCCTCTTCGAATGCAGTGACAAACGCGTCGATCGCTGCCTTTCCGGTAATGCCCATGGCGCGCGCGATGGATGCCGTCTCCTGGCTCGTGGCAATGACCGGGCGCTGGATCAGGCCCGCAGCACGATCATCTGGGCTGGTCTTGCGCTCGCTGAAGTAGTTCTGGATATCGCTGGCGGACCATCCGTCCGCCCGCATTTGCTCCGGCGTCAATTCGCGCGCTGCGTTGCGCAGATCGACGCGCCCGGTGACGCTATCGCCGCGCCCGGTGCGCCCGGAAAAGCTGCCGGTCAACTCACTCCGCAAATCGCCGGCGGCGCCGGCCAGGCGTTGAACGCCATCGGCCGAACGATCCACGGCACGGGCAAACTTCTCGGCTTCGCCGGCGCCGCCGCCCATGGCCTTGATGATCGCGCGGCCGGCAGCATCCACCTCGATGGTTAGCCCACGCATGGCGGCTTCGACGCGCAGCGCGTCCGTGACGATGCCCCCATTCGCGTCGATGGCCGCCTCGGCGTAGCGCCGGAAGGCCGCCTGAATTTGCGCCGGGGTCGACGTGCCGGACCGAAGAATGGTGTCGAAGGCCGCCTTTGCGGTTTCGGCGGTTCGCCGGAGTTCCTCCGGCGCTTTCATGCCCAGCGCGCGAAAGGCTTCCGTGACGGAGGTGATGCCGGGCGCGAGTTCGTCCAGCCGATCGCGCGCGCCTTCGAGGCCGCGCCGCAGCTGCTCGCCGGCCACAAGGCCCTGCCGACCGAGATCTTCCCAGCGGGCAATGACGGCGGCCATGGCGGCTTCCGTGCTCGCCGCCTTGGCCGCCTGGTCGAGGCTGGCCGCCAGCGTGATTCCGACATCGAGGCCGCGCGCCTTGATCTCAGACACCTTGCCCAGCAGCACATCAAAATCATTGATGGCCTTCTGAGCACCGGCGCTGATGCCGGAGGCGAGTTCGCCGGTGTCCTTTCCGGTTCGGCGCAACGCCTCGCCCAGAATCGCGTCGATGGCTGAGGCAAGCCGCCGCTGTCCTTGGTCGGTGCCGTCAAACGCAGCCTGCACCTCGGCTTCGAAGACGCGCAGATCCTTTCCGGCCAGCGCCTGCTGCCACGCTTCGCGCACGTCGGCGGCGGTCAGCTTTCCCTTGAGCGCGAGCGCGTCGAGCGCGGCGCCGGCGTCGGCGATGCCGCGCAGGTCGCTGAGGTCGAGCGCCTTTGCCAGTTCCTTCAGGACCTCGCCGAAGGCCACGCCTTCCTTGATGCCTTTTTCAAATTCCGCGATCAACTTGCGCGAGCGGTCGGTCAGGCGCAGCGCCGCTTCGGCGGCGAGCGTCTTCTTCTGCACCAGCTCGGCATCAGCCAGTGCCATGGCCTTGGTGGCGGCCTCGACGGCGCGCGCCTCGCGCTCCATCTCCTTCTCGCGCCGGGCGAGATCGGTAAAGCCGTACGCGGTCTTGGCGATCCAATCCCCGATGTCCTTCAGATTCGTCAGGACGAAGGCCAGGGCGAGTCCCTTGATGTTGCCGATGGCGCCGCCAAGGCGGGTTGTCGCGGCCGCCCCTTCGACGGCCGCGGCCGCGGCGCGCGAGCGGGCGGCGGCATTGCCGATTTGCGCTTGTGTGTTGACAGCCGTGGCGGCCGTGTTGGCCATGGTCGCCGCCGTGTCGGCGCCCTTGGCTGCCGCACTCGCCAGGACGGCCGTGCGCAAGCCCAGGAACTCGGCGACGATGTTGTAGGCCTTCCAGGCGAGCCACGCTTGCCCGGCGTTGATGAGCGCGGCGGCGATGCCGTCGAGGTTCTTGCTGAGCGTTTCGATCGTCTGTGCGACGGCGCGCGACGCGCCGGCCGCCTCGTCCGACTTGGCGATGAACTCTTCCCAGCGCGTCTTGAGATCGTTCAGGCTGCGCCCGATGGTCAGGGGGAATTTGCTGAATTCCTCGTCGATGACGCGCCCCTGGCCCTGTAACGCACGAATGACCGTTGCGGTGGTGATCTGGCCGGTGTCGGCAAGCTCGCGCAGCTTCCCCTGCGCGATGCCGAGGCCGTCGGCCAGGGCTTTGGCCAGGCGTGGCGCCTGTTCGATCACTGAGTTGAATTCCTCGCCGCGCAGCGTGCCGGACTGGAGACCCTGCGTGAGCTGGATGACCGCCGCATTCCCGGCTTCAGCGGATTCGCCAGAGAGTTGCAGCGCCTGGTTGATTGTTTTCGTCAGCGCCAGCGCTTCCGCCTGCGTGATTCTTAGTTCTCCGCCAGACTTTGTGATCTTGTCGAATATGCGGGCGGTGTTCTCGAGGGAGGCGTTGGTCTGCAGTGCGACATCGAGCACCCCCTGCAGGGCCGACGCGAGTTGCGGACCTTCCCCGACGGTGATCTTCAGTTTGGCCTGCAGGTTTTGCCACGCGTCTGCGACATTGGCCAAGTCGACGGCCATGCCGCCCAGGGCGCCCCCGCCAGAGACGGCGGCATAGGTGGAGAGCAGGAAGCGCAGTTGAGTATCGATCGACTTGATCGATGCGCGAATTCGTTCATTGGCCGGAACGGCCTCGGCGGCCGCCTCTTGCGCGGCAGATCCGACCTGCTTGGTTTTCCCGGCTGCGCCGCTGGCGGCGGCGCCGGCGCGGCCGGCGGACGCGCCCAGTTGATCGACGCCGACCGCCGCGCCCGCGGCTTGTTGGCCCGTCTGCTCCGCTTGCGCGCCGAGGTGATCGACCGACGTGTTGAGCGCGTCGACGGCCTGTTGGCCACCGACGTTGGCCTGAATGTCGACTCGGGCCTTGAGCTCTCTGTCCATCGCCGGCGTTTCGCGTCCGGCTTACTGCGTGATGCCGTGCAGGTCGACCTTGAACGGCGAGGTGTACCCGCTCGGGGTCGTCATCTTGCCCTTCAACGGTACCTGGGCGAATTCGCCGGAGAGCAGGTCCAGCACGTCTCCCGATGACACGACGCCCTCGTACACGGTGACGGTCACCAGTTGGTCATCCGCCACGTTCTTGCCGTCGAGGACGAATTTGGCCCGGACCTGGGCCTGCGTTCCACCGCTGATGGTGGTGCCCGTGATGGCCTGGTAGGTGCCGGTGACCTTGATCGTGGCGCCATCGACGATAGCGCCGCCCGTCTTGGCGCGCACCCAGCCCTGATCGTGGTTCACCTCATAGTCGGTGCCGAGGACGTAGGTCGGCGTGCCGGACGTGTGCGTGACGATGAAGCCGGCGGCCTGAAACTTCCGCTTGGACAGCGGAACCCAGATGCCCAGCCGGGCGGTGATTGACTCGGCCGTGATCGTGCCGCCGCTCTGCGTGAGCGCCGACGTGGTGCCCTGGAGGGCCATTGCCAGGCCGGCGGCGGTCGTCTCGGAGAGCGTGATCTCCAGTTCGCCCGAGTCGCCCAGCGCCACCGTGGCGACCACCTGGCCGTACGTGGTCTTGCCGCGCGACTTGCGTTCCTTGATGACGGCATTGGTCTTGATGGCAAACTTCTCTGCCTCCCACGGCCCAACGAGGCCGGTGGCGAGCCCGGTTGCCGGATCAACCCGGTCGATGTACAGATCACCGGCAAAGAGTAGTGCGCGAGCGGGCATGTTTTTCTCCTGTGTGTCAAATCGCCCGAATGACGACTTGTGTTTTAACGGCAAGCGGCAGGCGCAGAATGCCTCCGCGGTAACTGGGGCGGGCGCTGCCGGGGTCCGCCAACGTCAGGCGTGTGGCGCCGGGGCCTGGCGCGAAACCGAGCAATCGGCCGAGCACCGCGGCGCACAGGGGCTCCATCGTCGCCATGGCCTCATCGACATCGCCCGGGGTGTCCGGGGTGTCGACGGCCAGCGTGAGGTGCCACGTCGTTTCCGCTCGCACGGACCGCCCGCTGGCGTTGCTCTCCTGCGGCGCGTAGCCGGCGAAGGTCAGGATGACTGCCGGCGTGCACGCGCGCACGGCGCCGGCATTACCCGGATCGAGACTGGACAGAATGACCGGACTGCCCGGAAGCGGCGGCGTCTCGCGCAGGCGCGCCAGGATGACGGCAGCGGCGCTCAGCATGCACCGGCTCCGGCGATGCGCGAAAACGGCGCTTCGGTGGTGATTTCGAACACGGCGGCGTACAGCCCGCGCGCCGAGAGGGCGTCGCTCGCCAGCGGCTTCCACCCAACAGCCTGGTAGGTGCGCCCGGCGATGGTCTGCCCGTCGAGCAGCGCGATGGCGCTGCTCATGAGTTCCAGCAGGCCGGGGTTGACGCCATCGCCTTGCCTGCCGGGTCGCGGGCCGCGCGTGGCGCGCGTGACGATGGCGACGGCGACGGCGATTTCAGCCCACCCGGGGCCGGTAAATGCGCCGGCGCCGAGCGACAGATAGATGGCGGGGGCGTCGGTGTTGAGGCGTCCGATCAGGGTATCGCCTTCGACATCCGGCAGTACGTCGATCTTGCGCAGGTGCGCCGCGATGGACGATTGCGCCAAGTAGTCGACGAGTGACGATTCGATCTCAGCGAGCACCGGCGAGACCCTGCAGTCGGCGCCCGACGAGCGCGAGGAAATCGTCGACATCGTCCGCAGACAGGCCGAGGAACGGTCGGGCCGGCATGTTGATCGACTTGGCGACCGCGAACGCCCCGTTGGCCAGCCGAAAGCGCAGTGCGGCGGCCGTCTTCGGTCGAATCACGCCGCCGAACTGGTGAATGGCGGCGTAGATGCGGTTCACGCCCCACTCGGCGAAGTCGCGGCCGTGACGGGCCGACAGCGATCCGGCCAGGTGGCCGTCTTTCGTCAGCGTGCGGCCACCGTGGAGTTGAACGCGCAGGCTCGGCTTCCACGGCGACCCGTCCGGGCCGACTTGCGTGCGAAAACGCTCGGCCGTCGACGCTTTGCCGAGCGCGGCAATGTCGCGCGCCAGATCCGATGGGTCGGCCAGAAACGCGGCGACGTTGGCCATCAGGGGGCGCAGCCGCGGATCTTGATCCACCCGGATAACGAAGGCGCTCAACACAGGCCCCGCGCTTGACGCGTGAAGACGCGATCCGGGGATTCGCCGGCGATGGTGACGCCCCCGGCGCGCGGTTGGTTCTCGGCCGTGGCGGCGAGCTTGATTCGGCCGGCGGAGATCTCCGCCAACAGCTTCATCGCGTTCCCGTAGTCCTTGTCCAGTCGCTCGCCGGCGTTATCCCCGTGCAGAAACGATCGCGCGATCGTGGCGCAGATGCGGCAGACCGAGTCCGGGACGCTGTCCAGCGGCACACTGTAAATGGCGGCGAGATGGCCGTTGACGATCGATTCCGCATCATCAATGGCGCGCTGCAGAACGGCCAGCGCGTCCGTAATGGCGGCCTGGTCGGCCGCCGCCCAGCCCGCCCTGTCCGCACCGGAGATCGCCGCCGCGAGGCTCTCGGCCGTGACGATGCGCGGCGTTCCGCGATCGGCCACCTGCGCGAGTTCCTCGGCGCCATAGCGCGACAGGAGCGCGGCGGGGCTGATGTAGGGCATGGCCGGCGGCCTTTACCGCACGATGAGCGCCGGATCGGACCGCAGCGCGGCAATCTGCTCCGGCGTGAAATCGGCCACCTGCACCGTGGTTGGCTCAGCCGACCAGGCGCGTCCGGCGCGGCGAAAGCCGTCGACGCGCGCTTGTACGGTCAGCGTGCCGTGGTCTTCCACCGCCGGGGTTGAGTCCTGCTGTTTCATTCTCAGTTCCTCCTTTTGCTATGCGGCCGGTGATCAGCTCAGCCAGGGCGTGACGAGCAGCTTCGCCGTACCGCGCATGACGTTATCGGCGCCGGCGGCGTTTTTCTCGGCCTGCAGGATCTGCAGGGCGGTCATTTCGAGCGACGGCGGAACCACGAGCAGGCTGGGGCGGATGCCAAGCGGTTTGCCGTTATCCCCCTTGAGCGAGCCCATGGCGGCGCGGGCCGCAGCGTAGGTGGTAGCGTCGAGCGTCTGCTTGGAGGCGTAGGCAAGCTGCCACAGGCCGTACCCCGCAGCGACGCGGGCGTCGACCCCGTAGCGGAACTGCTTGCGCGTGAAAACTTCCTCGTCGTCTTCGCGCGTCATGGGGACGAACTTGTAGTCGCGGCGCTTCTGGAAAATGAAGGGTTTGATCTGGCGGTTGGTATCCAGCAGATACCAGGCCGTGCCGGCGCCGCCACCAAAGTTGGAAACGCTTGCGCTGCTGCCGTCCGCCAGCAGCACCGGGTGATCCGTGTCGAAGAAGTATTGCCCGTCGTAACAGTTCGTCGTGAATCCCGCCGGGAAGAGACTGAACACCAGCTCGTCCGGGTGCGTGCGCGCGTCGTCGCCCAGTTGGGCGATCAGAGGCGTGTAGACACCGAACGTATCATCTTCGATATGGTCGCGATCGACGCCCACCGTGTCCTCGTACGACCGGTTCTTGATGGTGTAGTCGCTGGTCGAGAGGTTCTGGACAACGCGGTCGCCCAGCCACTCGCGAAAGCGCGTGACGGCGCCGAGCCAGGCGTACTGTTCGCGGGAGGTGGTGGACGGTGCCAGCATGGCGACCTGGTTCCAGTCGGCCGGCGCGCCGCCGATAAAGGCGTTCTGGAATACGGCACTGAAGCCGGTGGTCAGGTTGGCCAGGTTTTGGCGGTTGATAATCATTTGCGCTCCTTGAGTGATTGTGGTCGGGCGGTTAGAACTCGACCCAGACGCCGGCGGCATCCACGTCGCGGACTTTGCCGGCGACGCTGCGCGTGCTGGTGCCGTTCGTCTTGGCGACCGTCTGATCATCGACGACGTAGCAGTCGCTGCCGACGTCGGCGAGCGTAATGAGATCTCCGGCGGTGGAGTTGGCCAGTCGGTAGGCCCCGCGCCGGACCTTGACCGTCATGGCGCCGGCGGCCCCAGCCGAGTTGTCGGCCGTTTCAATGGCGATCCCTGCCGTCTTGAACGTGGTGGAGGTGACGCCCTTGGTCGCATAGGCGGCGCCAGCGTTGAAGCCGACGATGCCGCCAGCGTAGATCTTGGTGGATGCGGCGACAGGGAACTCGAAGTCCCTGCCTTCTCGGCTCGGGGTGTTGCGGTCGGCGGTCAGGGCTCCCATGGGGTTCCTCTACGGTGAGTCGTTGGGACAGGTCGGCGGGTGATCAGGCGGCTGAACCGGCCGCCAGCTTGAACTGCTCCGGTTTGATGCCGAGGGCGGAGCAAACGGCAAGCGCGCTCTCGTCCAGACCAGCGCCAGCGACGGACGGGACGATGCCGCCCGCGGCGGTCTGCCGCTGACCGGGCTTGACGAATTCCGGCGCGGCGGCGATGTAGGCCTGCAGCGCAGCCAGGTTGCCTTGACCGAGACCTTCCGCCCACTCGCGCATGGCCGGCGTGAGTTTGCCGGCGTTGAGCGCAGCCTCGATCGTTTGGGCAACGCTTGCCTTATGGGTTTCGGCCTGTAGGGCGGCGAGCTTGGCCCGCGCCTCCGCGCATTCGGCCTGGAGTGCCGCAACGGCACTGACCGGGACAAATTTCGCCAGGTCCGGCGTTGCTGCGCGGGCGGCGGCCAGATCGCCCTGCAACGCGGCCACCTGGCGCTTGAGGCCGCCGACTTCGGCAATGACGTCGTTTTCGCTGGCGCCTGCGGCCAGGCCAGTGACGCCGACGAGGGCGGCGAGGAGTGTTGCGGACATGGGGGTCTCCTGTGATGGATTGACGGAAAGTGATGCGACGAGCGCGGCGAGATCGCCCAGGCGTTGCAGCCCCGGGTCGTTCGTCAGCGCGGCGGCCAAGAGGCTGCCGATGCGGCCTGTTCCTTCTTCGTAGGTAAAGACCGGCGACAGATAGCGGTATTCGCCGGCGGCGATATGCCGGGCGGCGGCAGAGGTCCAGCGCACAGCGGTCGCCCACAGGCCGCTGCCCGGACGCCATTCGAGGCGTCGGAACCAGCCGGCGGCCGGTGCCGGCTGGCCGGATGTCTTGGCGTGCAGGGTGGCGTGCTCGTAGTCGATGACGCGATCCGCGCCTCGCTGGGCCGTCTCGGCGATGATGAGCTCGGCATCCTCTGCGGTGAGCTCCCAGCATGGGGCATCGTCCGGCCGGCCATCGTCGGCACGAAACGGGCCGGCCGGGATCAGCCGGATCTCGTCTGGCGCCGACCCATGAGGCAGCTCAGCGTGGAGGATTGCCAGGCACAGCCCCATGCTTTGGGCTGGCCTGGCCTGACTCCGCTGCGGCGCGGGGTGGTATGGGGTTGTATGTACAACAAACATGCCGCAATTATCGCGGCTGCCGTCTCTCTCTCGCGCCTAAACGCCTTTACATTCCGTGGGTTGCATATCTATTGCGCGCAAATTCGTTGCGCCATAGGCGCGCGAGAGATCAGCGCGTCAGTTCGCTGACTTGCCGGCGCGCAGCGCGGCCAACTCGCGGCGCAAGGCGTCTATACGAGCGGTGCTCTTGGTCGTAACGGCCTGCATTTCCTGCGAAATGCTACCTTCCCAGGTCGCTCCCGCCAAGTTGTTATTGGCGCGTCCCTTGCGGCGACGCAGTTGATCCAACTCGTCATCGAGTTGCCGCTCGGCATCGCGAATCTCGAACTCCAGTTCCCTGATACGTCGGTCCTTGGTCATTTGTGCGAGCTGCGCCTGCCGCTGTTGCTGAGCGTCGTCGGGCGTTGGATCAGCGGAACCACGCCGCGCGACGGCCGGCGCTTCGACATGCTGCACCACATGATCGCGTGCCGATGGCGGCGGGCTACTAACTAGCACGGCCGACTTCCCGCAAGGGCGATCGGCATAACGGATGATCCCGCCCTCGGTGCATTTGTAAAGGGTCTGCGCTGAAGCGGCAAAAGGAAGAAGAGCGAGAAACAAGACGGGAAGTCTGGTCTTCATGAAAATCTCCAACATGGGAACGCCTGCGGACTCCGCCATTCGCCTGTTTCGAAGTCGGCATGGAGCGCATTGGGTGGGCTCCCGATCATTGGTGCACGGCAGCTTGTCCGGCCACCCGGCACGACGACGATGCGGCGGCCGAGGCCTCCATCAGTGGTTTTGCCTGGTCGAACTTCTCCATGGCAGTGATCTTGCCCACGCCCGCATTGGCCAGGAAGGCGAGAAACCCATCAATCTGCAGATCCATGCTGGCAAGCAGCGATTCCTTGGCCGCTCCGGCGCATCCCGGCACAAGCAGACCGGCGACGTCCCGCCGAAGCTGCTGCAGCCGCTCAATCCGCGCGGGCAGCGCAATGCGAGGGGAAACATCGGCGAGCTGTAGTGCGTCGGCATACTCCGCCCGCATGCGATTGAGCGCATCGATCGCGCGGGCGTCCTCGGCCCGATTCTTATCCGCGTTGGAACGCGCAATGAAAGCAGCGCGATCTTTTTCAGCCTCGACCAGGTCCGCTTTGGCGCGGCGCATGACTGCCGGGTCGGTTGCGGCCGGGTTGTCGGCCAGAATGGCGGCGCCCTTGCGGCCATCCGCCACTTTCCAGAGCACGGCGAGGACACACAGGACAATCAGTGCGGCCAGCCACGGGATAAGGTTGATGCCTGTCGGCCCTGTGGCCGGCGTTGTTCGTGCGCTTTGCATCGGCTTTCTCCGTCGGTGGGTATCGCGCGAGATTTTACGCTCCTGCGCGAACCGACGGTGGGCTCTTCGGCGATCCGAGATTTTGTGGCTGCGCGGCAGGGTTCGAGGATTTCAGGCCGCGCGGAATAGCGCCAGGACGAACGGGAACGTGTTTAATTCGGCTGTTAATTTTTTTGCTGGCATCTTACCCTTACCGCGCAGTTTTTCCGGCCTCTGGGCGCGAATTCCGCGTGAACGGAATCAGATGGAGCCCTGTATCGGGTCCGCCGTTTCGG
>WBZM01001803.1_pt1 | contig 19840 bp, 10 predicted proteins | sample 5204271 | NCBI WGS metagenome assembly WBZM01 (sample SAMN12344346, study PRJNA552823) | activated sludge metagenome | biome: Activated sludge suspended growth; feature: Nitrification reactor; material: Wastewater; isolation source: activated sludge from nitrification reactor of wastewater...
CGAAAAGATTTTTTAGGGTGAAACGAAAATTTTGCTTCGCAAAATTTTCGTTTCACCCTTTTTGGGGAACAGCAGCACACGAGACAGAAAAGCTGTGCTGAAATAGGCTACTGACAAAACATGGTACTAAAACCATAAAGCCTGTACTACTGCCAGCCATTAAAATGCCAAAACAAAAAAAAGGCCAACCCATTGTTTACCAATGAGTTAGCCCTCCTTAATTGTCTTTGTGTTTAGATGTTCTTACTTAAAGTTTCCCAGAATGGGAATGGTGGTGGCTTTCTTTGAAAGCCTATGATAATAAGGAAAAAGTCAAATCAATCCTTCAACAGTACCAATTTCCCGAAATAGGCCCGGCCCTTGCTGTCAACTGCCTTTACCGTGTAATGGCCATTGGTCAGGTGGTGCAGGTAGAATTCGGGGCGCTGTGAAGCTATATTCGATGCCATGTAAACCTGCCTTCCAAACTGGTCGAAAGCACTGACCTCCACGAAAAAGGTCTCTGGCTCCAAGCTCAGGTCGAAAGACTGCACCACTACCCTGCCACCAGAGGGGTTCGGGAAGAGTTGCAAGGGCTTTGCGGCAGCACGGGACGGCTTCACCACTTCATCGGTCAGCACGTTTTCAACCGTGTTGGTGATGACGGGTTCGAGGTTGTCGAAATAAATGGCCGCATGGTTCCTCAGGCGCTCCCCAATGGACAGGTCCGATTTGGCCTTGATGCGGAAAGTGATGAAACCGTGGCTCCCTGGCTCATTGGAGGTGCTGTCCGGCAGGTTGATGTTCGGGAAGGTCCAGACGAGTTTGCGGCCTTCCATTTGCAGCATATAGGTATGGCTAACAGCCCCCATTTCCAAGCTGGACAGGTCGAGGCCAGCAGGAAGTTCGTCCTCTACCCTGATTTGCGAAGCAGCGAAATTGCCCACGTTCTGGAACCTGATTTTATACTTCAGCCACTCGTCCTTTTTGAAGAAACGAGTCGGGCTGACCGAAATATCGTTCGGGTCGAAAGAAGCCACGGTCAGCGACTTGTCCGTTGACGAGTTGTTGGAATAATCAATTTCTGCATACACTCCAGTGATGAGGGAAGTCACTTCCAAATCAAGGCCCACAGGTGTTGCCGTGCCGATGGTGTAGGAAATGTACAATACCCCACCCGCATTAGGATTCAAGGTGCCGAGGTCGAAGGAAAGGGCCTGCGACTTGGCCTGCAAGCTCGGCAGCGAAGCGTTCAGTACTTCGATTTCGGAAGGCAAGGTCACCTCTAAAATGGTATTCTCGGAAACCGCTGTACCCATGTTTTTATAGTTGACCAACAATAGGTTGCTCGCACCGATTCGGTGGGCCGCTATCACGATTTGGGTAAAAAGGTCTGGGGCAATGTCCTTGGGCTCGTTGCCAAAGTCCAAGCTTTGAAGTTGCAGGCCAGGGCCAGCCACCGACACGCTCCGAGTACCCGCATTGTTTGGGCACATCGGCACGAAATTATCGCCTGGGTATTCCTGCGCCGTGTAATTGCCTGCTGGCAAAAAAGCGGAGTAGTAGCCATTCTCATCTGCGAACACGGTGACATTGCCCGGCTGGAACACTACCTTGGCGAATGGGATGCCCTTGCGTTCTGCCTCGTTGATGGCTGGCGTAACGGCGCAAGGGCTATCAACGAACTGCGCTGCGATGGTGGCGCAGTCCTTGGCCGATGGCAGGTAGTTGGTTACACCAACAGGTGTTGCCAATGTCGGTGTGCAGTATTGTGCTATCGTGGTCGTCCAATTTGACCAGTTTTGGATATTGCCATTGTCGAGCCAAACAGTCAGGCCACTTCCTTTGCAAATAGCGGGGGCTATGTTCTGGAAACCTCCGTTGGTGACATGGATTTTAGCGCCATTAATGACCATAAGCCCAACACCAGCTGCCTGGGTATTTTGGAAATTACCGCCCACTATCATTTTCACGTTTTGCAAAGTGTCTGGGCCAGCGTTGTTGTAGCTGCCAAAGAGTTCGAGGCAGGCGTTTTCCCACCGCTTTTTGCCAACGTTTGTGTGGCTGCCTATGATGGACACACTGCTTTTTACTGCCTCAAACCTTGCGTCTGTGCCAGTTATGTCAAAATTCCCATTGACCATTTCCAAAGTTGCGCCAAGCAATTTGATGGCACCTTGGTAATGCGTGAGGTTACCATTGGTCATTTTGAGCTTTGCGTTAGTGACCCAGATGGTCGAATTGGTGCCTTGCAAAAAGATATGGCCATTGGTAATGGTCACGTCATGCTCAATGCTGATGGTTTTGTTGCTGATGGGATTGGTTGGTGGAACGTTGCCGCCTACCCAAGTAGAAGCAGAAGACCATTCGCCGGCCTTAGCTGTGCGGTACGTCGCTGCTTGGGCGGCAAGTGGAATTTGCGGCAAACCACTGTTGCAGTTGATGTTCTCTGTCCAATACACCTTTCCAGTGACTTCAGATGCGTTGTCTTCCGTAATGGTCAAGCGTTGGTTGATGGGCTGGCTGGTCAATGTTTGGCGGTAGCCAGATGGCCAATCAACGACAATCGAATTGATGGTGGTAGCATCGCCAAGGCCATAGCTCAACATCAGCTCATTTTGGCCTCCGACGCCGCCGCCGGTTTGGGCAGCCAATTGGCGGGTCTGCGTGACGGTTTGGCCATTGATGACGGCCGTCAACGATACCTTGGCGCCAATGGCTGATTTGTTGGAAACCCTTCCTACCAACCTGACAGAGGCCCAGTTCTTGCAGGTTCCCCTATCATTGCGGTAGAAAAAATCCCCTGTGCCATTGCGGTTGGCAACAGCGAGGTCGAGGTCGCCGTCACGGTCGAAATCGGCCCAGGCACCACCCCTGGAGGTGCCGACATTTGTGGTGATTTGATTCGAAATGGCTGTGAAGATGTCGCTGCCATCATTCCGGTAAAGCGAGCTGTTGCGGCCATCCCTTGCCACGAAGAGGTCGAGGTCGCCGTCGTTGTCCCAATCAGCCCAGGCGCTGCCGTGGGCATCGCCACGGTCGGTCACTACTGGGCCATTAGTAATCTTGGCAAAACTGCCGTCTCCATTGTTTTTATAAAGGAAGCAAGGCTCATTCCCGGCATTGGCCACGAAGAGGTCGAGGTCGCCGTCGTTGTCGTAGTCGCCCCATGACGCACCAACGCTGCTGCCCCCGTCGTTCACAATGGCCCCGGTCGTTATCCGCTCAAACTGCCCACCGCCAAGGTTGAGGTACAGGCTGTTGTGCTGCCCGCCCGTGTTGGCCACGAACAGGTCTTGCAGGCCGTCGTTGTTGTAGTCGCCCCAAGCCCCCGACACGGAACGAGAAGCCTCGTTCACGATTTCGTTGTTGGTGACTTTGCTGAAAGTTCCATCGCCGTTGTTGTGGTACAACTGGTTGAAAGCAGTTTCCCAATAAGTAGCCACAAACATGTCGAGGTAGCCGTCGTTGTCGTAGTCCACCCAACTTGCCCCATGAGAATAGCCCAAATCGGTGACAATCGGGTCATTCAATATTTTTGTGAAACTCCCGCCTCCTTCGTTCCGGTAGAGGAAGTTTTCATAGCCGATGTTATTGGCCACGTAAAGGTCGAGGTCGCCGTCATTGTCGTAGTCGCCCCAAGTGGATGACAAGGAAGCGGCTGCGTCGTCGCTGAATGGTGCTGTTTGGACCCTTTCGAATTTGCCGATGCCATTGTTGTAGTGGTACAAAGCATTGGGTTGCTTTGGGTCGTTGGTGGTGATGAAAAGGTCGGGATAGCCGTCATTGTCATAATCGCCCCACGATGCACTCCAGTTGTCGCCCGTAGCGTCAATGCCGATGCTTGTCTGACGAACTGCAAAATCATCGGGATTGCCCACGGAGCAGGGGTCTATGGCGGGGGTAGGTACGTTCAATGTTACCGCTCCATAATTGCTTATGTGCTTATAAGCGTCGTTGTCGTCGTTGCTCCGGTCCCCGCTGTATGGTTTGATATTGGTGCTTGCACCCAAGCAAGTCGCTTTGAAGCTGTACCTAATCACGACCTGTTTGCCGTTGATGTTCGTTTTCGAACTTGGAGTAAAGTTCAACCGGTTGACAGCGCCTACAGGCACAACCGTCGTGTTGGAGGTAATCACCTCAGTTCTGCTCAGTTGAAAGCAGGCGGCGTCAAAATCGAGGTTGCCGGCTGGCTGAAAATAGGCAAAACCATTGCTATGGATGTTGCCAGTTCCAAGTTGATATTTGACATCAACTGCAACATCGTCGCCGAATACCGAGCCACCACTGATGGTCAAGCTGACCAGTTGCCCGCCACTCGGATTCGAAATACTGCTGCGGTTCCGATAAACCAAGCTGTTGCTTACCACATCAGGGCTTCCGTCAGATACAGTAACCACTAGGTTGGTTTTGGCCGAAGTGGAATTGGTTGGGTAGCCTACGTACCAGTACACCCAGACCGAAGTACTCGGATTCAAGGTGCCTATGGTTTGGGTCGCTGCCTGGCCACCGGCCAATGAGAACCCAGTTGCAAGCCCGCCGAGATTGGCCGTTAGGCCGGTCAGTACCTGATTGGAGGTGTTCCGGATTTCGTAGGCTACATAGGCCGCACTAGGGCCATTGGCAGGGTTGTTATTGGCAACGATGAAATTAAGCCCCGACCTGTTGGTAATGCTTACCTGGTTGGAACTTAGTGCAATGGCCTTTTGATAGGCAAAGCAAAGGAAGGCGAGGAACAGCAGCCAATAAGCTGGCCTTCCTCCTGAGTTGGGATGTTCTAGTTTTTGTAATGTGAGACTCATTCTGAAAGTTGGAGCTATGAACGAGGGCATACAATTGAATCAAACCACAAGCCCAAATCATAATCAATTGAATATCAAATATTTACACAAATTTCACCTACTCCATCATTTAAGAAATCTGGAAAAAATTCCCGTTTTGGGAAGAAAGATGCCTATACACGCAATTCAAAGACCATACACTGCCACCAATTTTTCACTGATGCCGTGCCAATCAAAAGCCGTTTTTACCATGTTCTTCGCATTTTCCCCCAATTGGTGCAATTTGTTTTCCTTGTAATAAAGGGCAGCTTTTTCCATCGCTTCGCAAATGCGCAGTTCGTCCAGTGGCCCCTCCATCGGAAAACCTGCGTTGTGTTGCCGGATGTACCGGTTGACATTTGTGCCCTCGCTGGTCAGGCAGGGCAGGCCCAGTGCAGCAGCCTCCAACACCGCCATCGGGAAGCCCTCTGAGCGGCTGGTATGGACGAATACATCTGCAACCGCCATGTACTGGTATTTTTCCTCGCCGTATTTGGCTCCATGAAATACGACCTGCTCGGCAATACCAAGTTCTACTGCCAAGGCTTCCAACATCTGCCGATCGTCGCCATCTCCTATTAGTTCGAGGCGGGCTTGGTGGCCTTTTTTCAAAAAAAGCGAAAAAGCCCGCAATAAGTAGTCGAGGCCCTTGTAGTAATTGTCCAAGCGACCGCAGAACCCGAAAGTGAGCACGGGGTTGGCTGGACGGGTTGCCAGTGGAGGCAGTTCGCTGAGTTCCATACCATTGGGAATCAAGACTTTATGGCCAATCTTAACGAGGTTGTCAAGGTTGTTGTACTCCAAATCACCGAGCAGTTGCACCGCTTTGGCGCTGTGCACCAGCGTTTTCTCCAAAAGGGCAAAATAGACCCGTTTGCGCCAGCGGCTCTTCTGCATGGCCAGGCCGCTAAAGGCTCCGTGGGAGGTCAGCACATAGCCGACGCCCCTTTTGCGGAGCATCCGTGCCAATAGGTAAAATTCGGGGATGAAGGCGCCGTGAAAATGCACCACCGAGTCGCTGGGCAAAGCCTTTGCAGCGGCCACCAGGGTTGCATCCAAGCGCAACTTATTGGCCGACTGCCTGAAAAGCAACGTCTCGAACGGCCTTGCAGGGTAGTCATGCTCCAAGGAATTCGCAATCCCCCAAAGGGTGACCTCATGCCCCATTTCGTGCTGGGTCTTCGCCAATTGGTAGGCCACCTTGTTCACCCCGTTCATGCGTTCGGGGTTGGCCTTGCCTAATACGATGTGGACGATTTTCATGGGATGGATTGAAAGATTTGGCCCCCAATGGGAATAACATTTTAGGAGGGTAGGTCTTTAGTTGGTGACAGGGTTTTCGGCCATGCTATTGGCTGCCCGTTTTTTATAAATAAACAGCGAATAGACCAGCAGCAATATCAATTGCGAAGCAATCATACCAGCCACCACACCTCCAATGCCCCAATGCACTACCACCGGATTGGCGACCAGCACACTCAGCCCAGCACTGACCAAATAACCCATGAAAATGGGCATGGTGAAGTGCATGGAGCGCATAGCAATTCGGACAATCGTCAGCAGGTAACCGAGTGCGTACACCACCGAGAATGCTGCAACGAGGTAGGTAAACGGCTGATATTCAGGGCCATAGAGCCAAGCTATCAGCCAAGGGGCCGCTATTGTAAGCCCCAGCAACAGCAGCCCTACCGGTATGCCGCCCAACAGTCCAACCCGCCGCAAATAGGCGAACAGCCCATGTTCGCCTTTGGTAAAAAACTGCCGGGCAGCCTCGGCGGGCACAATGTTTTCCATTGCAAGAAAAAGCACGTGACACAGTCCAACCATGTTCTGCGCCATGCGCAATGCCCCCACCGCCACCGCTCCCAAACTGCCTGCGGCAGCCACCAGGAAGAAGTTGCCGGAAAACCATTGCACCAATGAGGTGCCCAGCAGCCAAACAGAATAGTGATAATGTTCTTTTGCAGTTCGTATGATGGCGGTTCTCCGCCATATTCTCAGCAGATTGCCACCCAACAGCCATTGCCCCAATGAAATGCTCATACCATAAGCCATCATCATCGTGAAAAGGGCATGGCCAAGGCTCAGTTCTTCCATGAAATGCAACACGGCGATGGCTGGCAGCAGCAACCCGAACAGGGCGGCGTCCATCAGCAGTGGAACGAGGAACCCTCTTTTTGCGAAGGATTGTTTTTTCAAATAATCATGGAAAAGGTAGTTGGACAATAAAAAGCCGATGATGGGCAGCCACTCCAACCAGCTTACCTGTATGCCAAAAACAACCATAAGGACGTAAACGAATACACTCAAAAACCCAAGCACCACAGAAATCATTACCTGTAGCCCCGTCAAAGCTTCGAGGTAAGTGGCCTGTTCGCTTGCCTGTTTGCTCGGCAATAAGGCCATCAGCGGCTGTGTGATATAGGCTTGTTGCAGCCCCAGTACAAAAAGTACTCCCATCAACAGAATGCTATACTGGCCAAATGCCTCCAAACCCAGCCACCGTGCCAGCAACACGCCCAAGGCGAAATTGCCACCCGATGCAATGGCCTGACCCAGAAGGGCGAGGGTTTTATGTGAGGTAATTACCTCTTTGAATGACATGGGTAGTTAAGTGGATTTAAGTTTTTGCAGACCGCAGCGGATTCTAGTGATGATAACTTGGGTTCGGGATTTTTGTATCGTCAATTGTAAGGCCCATCCGCTCCGTAGCGTCGGGTTTGAAACCCGACGCTACGGAGCGGATGAGCCTTACAACTGGCGATGACCCGGAAAGTCCTAACCCCCAATCACTTCTTGGCACCGTAATACTTCTGGATATACCTTTTATATCCCGGCACTTTGGAATTAACCGATTGGCCATTTAACACGACATATAAATTGGGGATATGGAACACGGAGACCATGTTTGCGATATGGTTTACCATCCGTTTTTTGGTAAAACCTTTCCGTACTACGAACAGGTTGGCCGTGCTTTCAGACATGATAGGTAGGCTGTCCTCGAACACGCCCAGTGGCGGAGTGTCCACTATCACCACATCGAAATGCCAGCGGAAATCGTGGATAAAATCCAGGGAACGGCGGTTGAACAACAACGCATGGTTCTGCGACTGCAAGCGGCCCGCAGTCAAGATGGACAGGTTTTCCTCTTGCGTTTTCTGGATGGCGTTCAGCGCATAGACCCTTCCTTCGAGTATGTCGCAGTAGCCCAATTGGTTCTGCACCTTGAAATTGAGGTGGAGCGTCGGCTTGCGCACGTCCATGTCCACCACAAGCACCCGCTTGCCCACCGCTGCATAAGCACGGGCCAGTTCCGTTGCAGTGAAGGACTTGCCCTCGCCCGGCAGCATGGACGTAGCGACGAGCAGCCTTCCTTGGTGCTTTGCACTGCTATCGGGCAGCTTGTCCAAAGAAGCCATAAGTCCCGAAACAAGGGCGAACCCATCCTGCTGCATCTTTTTAGACTTGGCATAAATACTGCCCAACATCGGCAACGGCAACGCCTCTAGGTCGTCCTTGCTTTGTATGGTATCCTTGAAAAAACTGCGCAAGTAGGCAATCACCATACCCATCAGCAGCGAAAAAAGCCCAGCCAGCCCATACAGCAGCGAGGCATTCGGGGAAACAATCTGCTTTGGGCGCTCGGCATGTTCGATGATTTTATGCGGATAAAGGTCGGAGTTCTTTCCAATGGCCAGCTCCGTGCGCTTCCGCATGAGGTGGTTGTACATGCTCTCGTTCAGGGCCACGTCACGTTCTAGGCTCACATAAACCCGCTCCTTTTCTGGGTATCGTTTGATGGAACTGGAAAGCTGGCTGAGGTTCTGGTCAACCTCATCTTGTTTTGCCCTGATATTGCCCATCGTGGAGACCAAGGTCTCGTTCAGGAAGGTTCTCGATTCCTTTATTTTTTCGTCAATATTGGCGACGGCGGGGTGGTTGGGTGTGTACTTCTGGAGCAAGTCCTTGCGCTGCGCCTCATACAATTGCCCCTTTAGGTATGTTTCCTTGAAAATAGGGTCTTGCAACGCCTCAAAATTCGGCGAAAACTCGTCCAATTTCCGGCCTGTGAAGAGCGGTGTTTGCAGGCGCTCCATCTCGGCATATTTCATGTCGAGGTCAATGCGGCGCAGGTCGAGTTGGGTAAGTTCCTTCAAGGTCGCATCCACCTCCAAGTTGAGGTTCACCACCTGATTGCCAGAGCGGTAGCCGGACAACGCCCCTTCTGCAGCCTTCAGCTTCGCTGCCACATCGGCCAACTGCTGGTCGAGGTAGGCTAAGGTCGAATCAGCCTGAATCTCCTTGCTCTGTTGTCCTTCGTTGATATAAGTATTCATCAGCTCGTTGACGAAGGCCTGTGCTTTTTCAGGCAGCTCGTGGTTGAAATAGATTTTCACAATCGAAATTTCCTTTTCCACGGGCTTCACAAACAGTTTGTCGCTGGCGTATTCATTGGCCAAAGCCTCAATGCTGTTCAACTTGAAGGCAAATCGGTCGCCGGGGTTCAGGCAGTTGGGCTTTTTTGCCAACACCTCTTCCCGCTTGTTGATGGTGAACGCCATTTCAGGCAGTGTGACGACTTCGCCGAGGGCAACTTCTATCCCGGTAGAGTCGGCCTCGCCACCTTTGCGAAGCCTGAACCGGTCATTGCCAAGGTAATCGAAATAGTGCAGCTTGCCGTATTCCGCTGGCGCAACGCCTTGATAATCAATGACAACAGGGCATTCATCCTGCAATTCCACCAAGCGCAACTTGCCCACCCGATAGATGGAAAGCTCCCAATCGAGGTTTGCCAAGGTTTTCTTGATCAAGTCCTTCGACTTGAACACCTCAACCTCCGTCAGGAAGCTCTCGTTCTGTTTGGGCACGGCGTTCTTCTCCTCCCCAAAAATGCCAAAAGTCGCTTGGCTGTAGTTCAGGTTATTGATTTTGATGGCCCCAACTGCCCGGTACTCCGGGGTCATATAGGTGATGGCCCGACGCATGCCCAAAAAGGCCAACACCATCAACCCGATGATGATGGGCGACGACTTGACGAGCGGGGCAATCAGCAGGTTGTACTCTTTTTTGAAATTCATGGTACGAGGATTTGAACTGCGTTCCGAATGAATGTTCAATAGTGTGGGGGGAAATTGGGAATTGGGAATTGGGAATTGGGGGAATTAGGGGAAATTGGGGGAGCGGTTTGTGTTTATCTTAAAAACAGCGAGAGGGCAAGGGCAAAGCCACCCAAAATGCTTGCAATGGTGGTGCCCCGGCGCAGCCGTTCGTCAGCAAATTTCTTTTCGTTCGGGCCGATATAGACCACATCATCGGGTTGCAATTGCACGTTGAACTCGGCAAAAGTGGCCAAGTCCGTCAGGTCCACCACCAGTTCGACTGGCTTCTTCTGCACCTGCCGGATGACCTTCACCTCGTGCCCTTTTGCATAGGGCGAAAGTCCCGCTGCCGAGCCGATGATTTCAACCAAGGTCATCTGCTCACTGTCAAGGGCGTAGCGACCAGGCTTGGTGACCTCCCCCAGCACCGTCACGAAGTGGTTGACCACCCGCACATTGATGATGGGTTCCTTGATGATAGTCCGGTATTTTTCCTCCAACAAGTAATTCACCTCCTTTATGTCGTAGCCCGATACTTTTACACGACCCACCTGTGGCAGGTTCACCTCTCCGTCCTGGTCCACCACGAGCCATTTGCCCGTCACCTCATCGGAATCATAGACGCTGTTGGCGGAGCCAATGCTGATGTCTTCGTGTCCATAGATGCTTACGCTGAGTTTGTCTCCTGGATGAATGACCGCTTCCTTTGGCTGAAAATATTGCTTCAGCACATTGCGGTTGTCTGCCGCCGGGCCGGAGTTTTGGAAAAGCTGCTGTGGCGGCTGGCAGGATGCCAACAGCACTGCAAGCAATAGCAGGTACTTCAAATAGCTAACCATGGTTGGATTTTAACATTATCACTTGCCCTTCTTATTAGCCATCAATATGCCATGCAAAAAACCAGTCCCAACCAATTGATTTTCAAACAATTACATTTAAATCCATAATAGCCTGGATTCTTCAATCTGGAACAGTTTCCCATTTTGGGAATCCACCTTTTTAGTCAAATTCACGGTGATTTTTAGGCAAACACCGCTGCCAAGGAAGGCGTGAATTGTCCTGCAATGAAGTAGTAAGCGTGCCGCAGTTATCCAAAAAAAATTCTTCTTGGCGACTGGCGCAGAGAAAGTATAAAATTAGTGCTGCTCCACGATTCGGCGAAAGGCGGGACTTTTAAAGGTGCAGTTTTTCGGCGGTATGGGAAGCTCCACTTCCCATACCGCCGAAAAGATTTTTAGGTCGAAGCGGAAAATTGCTTCGCAATTTTCCGCTTCGACCTTTGCTGGGTCAACCGCACATTGCCAAACTACTCTACCAACCTAATCTCCGTTCGGCGGTTCTCGGCCCTGCCTTCATGTGAGTGGTTGGTGCGCTTGGGAATGGCCTCGCCGTACGACAGCATCTCCAATCGCTCCAACGGGATGCCTTGCCTACGCAGGTAGTCCCGTACGGCCCTTGCCCGGCGAAGGCCAAGTTCGTAGTTATAGGCCACCGTGCCCTCGGTATCGGTATGGCCAGAGACCAGGATTTTCGAGGTTTTTGCTTGCAGCAACTGTTGGGCAAAGGCATCCAGGCTCGCCTTGTATTCCTCCCCGATGATGGAACCGTCGGTTGGGAACTCCACCACGAAATCCGGCTCCATATCAGCAGAAGTGGCATCGGATGGGCAGCCATCGTTTTCCTTCAAGCCCCGCAGGAACGGGCAATGGTCGTCAATATCAGAGATGCCGTCCCGGTCGGTATCGGGGCATCCGTGCAGGTTGGGCAGGCCCTTGATGAACACGCAATAGTCTTCCCTGTCGGGCACGCCGTCCCGGTCGGAGTCCCTGTCCCAAACCGGGCAACCTTGGTTTTCGTAGTGCCCAAAAATTTCAGGACAAGCATCCTGGGAGTCAAAAATCCCATCGCCGTCCTTGTCGTTGCATCCATTGAATTTTGCAAGGCCAGGTTCCAGTGGACACTGGTCAAGTTCATCCGTCACGCCGTCCTTGTCGCTGTCGGCAGGTTGGATGGGCAGGCCATCCGGGCAGCCTTGGTTTTCCTTCGGCCCCGGCTGTTTTGGGCATTTGTCCCGGTTGTCGAAGGTGCCGTCCTTGTCCGTGTCATTCAGTTGCTTTTTTTGGCTTTCGCCAAAACGGAGGTAAAGCCCAAGTTCAAAGGCCCCTTTGCCCGCTGTGCTCTTTTCGAGGGTCGAAACGTTGGCATCGTAGCTTGCCCATATGGATTTGTCACCAATCTCAAGGCCCATCTGCAAGATGAAGGCATCGCCCCATCGGTAGGCCATGCCGCCGTGGAACACGGAACCGGAATCGAAGCTGCCGCTGATTTTGACACCACCCAAAAACTCCCGGTGTACGCCCTGACTTTGCAAAAGGAAATGCGGCGTAAAGAGGAATTGGTCGTCCACCTTCATGTCCAAGCTGCCATGCAGCACGGTCTTGGTGGGCAAGTCTGATTTTTCGCCAAGGAACCCTTCATTGGGCAAATGAATGTGGCTCAAGGAAAGCCCGAAACTGCTTTTCAGGTTGTGGGAGTTGCCCCAGTAGCCCTGCCAGACCAATCCGGTTGACAGGTCCGCAAAGCTCGCCTTGGTACGTTCAAAGACCTCTTCGCTTGGCCTTCCGGCATCGTAGCCAAGGCCCTCCGTGTACTGGTTGTCGAAAGTGAGCAATGCCGGGTTGATGCGTTTCAGTATTTTTCCAAAGCCGAACCCCAACGAAAGGGAGCCGTCTTTTGCCAAAGGCTTATGGTAGGCACCTGTCAGCAGGAAACCCGTGGTTTTCAGGCTGGCTGGCCCCGCATGGTTTTGGTGCAGTTGAAAGCCACCGCCGAACTGCTTGTACTTCCCCTCAGCGGTCGTGGCCATGGTCGTATAGCCCTTCAAGATGCTGGCCCATTGGCTGCGGTACTGCACACCCACCTGCATTTGATAATTGCCGATACCTGCTAATGCCGGATTGAACAACATGCCCGCTGGCTGGTAGTTCGTCAGGTGAAAGTCCTGTGCAGCAGTAGTAGCAGCCAAGAACAGGCAGGCAGTAAGCATTGTGCATATTTTGTTCATTATGAAGGAGTTGTATATTTTCCTCGGAAGGGTTTTCTTATAAAAACTCAAATCGTGTTTTGAGCCGCTTTGTCATCGCAACAGCGTAACCATGCCAGCCATTTCTTTTTCCTTGCCTTCCACTTGCAGCTTCACCACGTAGGTATAGTTGCCGGGCGCTACAGGTCGGCCTTCTCGATTGCCGTCCCATCCGCTGGCAATGCTGGAAGATTGGAAGAGCATTTCGCCCCATTGGTTGAAAACGACCATGGAGAAAGCTCCTTCTGAAACGCCCCTGACCCGCAGCACATCGTTTTCGCCATCGCCGTTTGGGGTAAATGCGTTGGGAATAAATATGATGCCTTGCGAGGCGTTGGATACCTGGACATAATTGGGTCGCTCTATCAAATGCTGGCAGCCGTTCACATCCGTGGCCAAGAGTTTGATGGAATACGCTCCCTCTGTCGAATAAGTATGGGTCGGATTGGAAAGCCCGGAACTGTTCGAAGCACCCGATGCCGGGTCACCGAACTCCCATAGAAAACTCACAGGCTGGTCAGGGCCTGCACTGCCGAAGGTGATGGGCTGACCGGGGGTGGCCAGCCTTGGCGAGGCGATAAAATCAATATTTGGCACCGGGGCATTCAAGATTTCCACCTCGTTGGAGAGGGTCACGATGCCCGTATTTTGGGCGGTAGCCTTTACCTGATAAACTCCAGGTTCCGTTACTTCAAGTGCCTGGGAAACCTGACCGGCCAGGGGCCAACCATCTTTCAGCCATTGCAGGTTTTCAGCGGTGGAGGCGTTCAGGATAAGTTTCCCACCGGGGCAGAGCAGGTTGCCACCTTGTAGGGAAACCGACAGGGCATTAGGCAAGGGCGTGACCGTTACCACCACGGTTTCAGAGATGCCAGTACAGCCATTCTGCGTTGCCTCCACAAAGTAATTGCCCGACTCCTTGACCGTTATGGCTTGGGTGGTTTCGGCATTTGACCAAAGGAAACTGCCTGTACCACTTGCAAAAAGTTGGACGGAATCGCCCTCGTAGAAGCTCAACGGGCCTACGGCAGCTATGGTCGGCATGGGAGTTTCAACCACCGTGAAGGAAAGGGCATCAGCGGTCAACAACTGCCCTTGGTAATCGGATTCGACGGTAATCGTATGCTGGCCGGGCATCAGCTGGGAAGTGGCCAAATCGCTCGAACCATTGTCCTGAACCATTGTGCCATCTATGTAAAACCGATAGCTGCCAAAAGTATTCGGCTGCGCCGAAACTTGAAGAAGGTCACCTTGGCAAAGCACGCCAACGCCGTTCAGGTTGAGCAACGACAGGGTGGGGTCAGATGGGGCTTCAAAGGTTATTTCCCGTATAAGGTGATTGTAGGCATCCGCAACGAAAAGGCTTGCGGACTCCTGCGACCTCGTAATACCAGTGGCCCCATTGAAAGAAGCATTGATACCTTGGCCATTCTGACCTCCTGTAATCCCCACTGTGCCCGCTATGGTGGAGACATTGCCGTCAGTTCCGATTTTCCTTATCACATAATTATAACCATCAGCCACATAAACATTCCCATCGGGGTCAGTGGTAATATCCCATGGGAGGTTGAAGGAGGCGTTGGCAGCCAAGCCATCTTCATAGCCTTCCATGCCAGTTCCCGCCAATGTAGTCACGGTTCCCTGCGGAGTTATTTTCCTGATTTTATGGTTCCATTCATCGGCGACCAAGATGTTGCCATCATTGTCGAGCGACAGGCCATATGGCCGCCAGAACTGGGCACCAGTGCCATTCCCATCCACATCACCTGGGATATAGGCCGTACCTGCCAAGGTGCTGACCGTTCCGTTGGGGCTTATTTTCCGTATGATATGGGTCAAATGGTCGGCCACGTAAATATTGCCAACGGCATCAATCTCGATGCCCGTAGGATTGCCGAAGGTGGCAGCCAGTGCGTTTCCGTTGGAGGTGCCATAATTCCCAGTGCCAGCTACTGTGGTCACTGTTCCGTCGGGCGTCACCTTGCGGATTTTATTGTTCCTTGTGTCCGCCACATATACCACGCCATCGGGTGTAGCGCAAACACCCCAAGGTTCGTTGAAGCGGGCATTGCTGCCTATGCCGTCGTTGCTGCCAATCTGGCCAGGCGTACCCGCCAAGGTTGACACCATGCCAGTCTTCGTGTCAAAAAGGCGGATGGTATGGTTGTTTCGGTCTGCGATGAAAACACGGCCTTGACTGTCGGCTGCTATTCCATGCGGCTGGAAGAACCTTGCCCCAAGCGCAGGCCCATCGTTGAAGCCTGGTGTCTCGACGACACCAGCCACCGTGGCTACCCACTGTGCCCTCGCTGCTCCCAGCAGCGAGAACATACATACGATGATGGTGATTCTTTTCATTCCACTATTCTTCGGATACACGATACTAAAACAAGTGAGAGAAATGCACGCCATTTTTACAAAAACCTGATAATCAATTACTTATAAACCACCCCTAAGATTGGTTTTCCAAATTTGGGAACGGGTTCCTGCTTTTGGGAACACCTCAAAAACCACCTCAGCGAGTCGTGAAAACCTAAGTTTTGCTTGATTTTGATGGAACGCAAAGCATATAAAGCAGTAGAAGGTCAGCAGGAAGAAAATTCCCAACATTCTTTGCCCGATTCCAAAAATGGGAACAAACAGAGAAAATTTCTTTCATAAAATATTGATATTCAATTATTTGCATTTTGGCATATCGTAGGCTAATGTTGAAGTACATATTTAACTGAACTATGACTTACAACAAGCCTAATCTTGGGATTATTGGTACTGTCGGTGTACCTGCCAAATACGGTGGCTTCGAAACACTCGCAGCGCAATTGGCACTCAATCTTGTCAGCGAATACCAGACAACGGTATATTGCAGCGCAAAAAACTACGCCAAGCATGAGCGCATCAAAGAGTGGAAAGGCATCCGGCTGATTTACCTCCCCATGAGTGCCAACGGCGTTCAGAGCATCATCTACGACATCATTTCCATGATTCATGCCCTGTTTTTCATGGATGTAATATTGGTGCTCGGTGTTTCGGGTTGTGTTTTCCTTCCTATCATCAAACTCCTGGCTCCCCGCAAACAAGTGGTCGTAAACGTGGACGGGCTGGAATGGCGCAGGGCCAAATGGCAGGGCCTTTCCAAAAAATACCTGCGTTTCAGCGAGGGGATTGCCGTGCGCTTTGCCGACGAGGTAGTGACGGACAACGCCGCCATCCAGCAATATGTCAGGGAGATTTATGGCGTAGAGAGCCGCCTCATCGAATACGGGGCTGACCATGTGGAAGCTTTCAGCATTCAGCCGGAGCACCACAATGCCTACCCTTTCCTCGCAACTGACTACGCCTTCAAGGTTTGCAGAATAGAGCCTGAGAACAATATCCATCTCGTATTGGAGGCATTTGCCCGTCATGGCAAAATGCCACTGGTACTGGTCGGTAATTGGGAAAACAGCGAATATGGCCGTGAACTCAGAAGGCTCTATCGCCAATACAGCAACCTCTACCTACTCGACCCGATTTACCAGCACGACGAACTGAACATGTTGCGCTCCAACTGTGCCCTGTACGTGCATGGCCACAGCGCAGGCGGTACGAACCCTTCCCTGGTGGAGGCCATGTACCTGGGGCTGCCAGTGCTGTCCTATGGTGCTATCTACAACCGCATAACGACCCAAGAGCGGGCCATTTATTTTGAAACAGCAGAGGACATCATCATGTCGCTTCGGCAGTTGTCCAATCTCGACCTTGGACAGATTGCCCATGACCTGAAATGGATCGCCGATATGCGCTATGTATGGTCCATCATCGCTAAAAAATATGCATTGGCCTTTAAAGGCATCGAACGTGAGGTCGGCATCCCCGTGCTCGAATCCAGCAGCCAGTTTGCGGCCTTAAAGCGGGTTGCTTGAGATATTGGAGAGGATTAGCACAATAGGGGGCTTGGGGGCGCTCCGCCGCCGCTGCTGGAAAGTAATTTTTGGGTTTTACTGAAAAATTGCCCTGCAATTTTTCAATAAAACCCAATGCACTAAATAGATAGGTTGGCGAAGCCAACAGCAGCCGGGATGTTTTTTTTAGGAGTCCCGTTTATCTGCCTCTGGCAGGCCTTTCGGCGAAGCATGGAACACACGATAAGATAAGCATTTGGCACACCCACCCAATTAGAACATGGAACTCACTTTATACTTAACTTTCGCAACAGCGGCCTGTACCCTTTCCGTAGGCATCATGCCCATCATCATCCATTCAGCAAGGGAGCGTGGCCTATTTGAGGCAAACGACGAACGTAAAACCCATACCGAACGGGTCAGCAGCTTTGGAGGTGTCGGCATCATAGCGGCTTTTGCCATTCCCATCTTGTTGTTGATTTACTCTGGCACGGGCGAGGCTTTAGCATCCTTTGGCTTGGCCATCCCATTGTTCATCCTCAGCCTGTTGGATGATATTTTTGGGCTGCGTGTCACCTATCGGTTCATCGTTCACGCCATGCTTGGTGGCACCTTGTACTGGTTGGGGTTTTCCGTCTTGGGCCTTTCAGAGTATCCCATTTTCGACGCAGCAGCGACCATTTTCTTCACCATTTTGCTCATCAATGCCTACAACCTGATTGATGGCATCAATGGCCTGGCGGGTGGCTTGGGAGCCATTGCTTCAGTGATTTTTGGAATGGCGCTTTCGCAAAAAGGCCAACACGACATGGCCTTGGCGAGCTTTTCATTTGCGGGTGCCTTGGTCGGTTACCTGAACTATAATTTTGGCAAGAAGGCCCTTATTTTCATGGGCGACAATGGCTCTACCGTGCTTGGCTACCTGACTGCCGTCATGGCTATGGCCATCCTGAACAGCGAGGATACGGGAACAACTTCTATTTCAAATTACGCCTTGGTACTTGCGGTGGTGTCGGTGCCCGTAGTGGATGTGTTCAAGGTGGCAGTCATGCGGGCCATGAAGGGCAAGTCGCCCTTTAGCCCCGACCGGACGCATATCCACCACCTTTATACCGACAAACTGCTGTCGCACCCAACCGCCTGCCTGCTGCTCTTTGGCTGGACGCTGGCGCAGGTCGTGTTGGCAGTGGTATTGCCAATCACCTATTCCTTACAAGTGGTGGCGCTGATGACCATCGTACCTTACCTGCTGGCAAAGGCGTTGCGGAGCACAAATGAGCTAATAGAAAAGGTACCGAACCGACAGCTAAAGGTTGGCAAAAGTTGAGGTCAATACCCCACTGCCACCCGCTGCTTCCCGTTTTCTGAAAGCATCCTGTAAATCGTGGACTTACCGATGTCGAGCTTCTTGGCGACGAGCAACACGTCGTTGTTGTATTTCTCCAGGAAGTGGTTGATGATGCGGTTCTTGTATTCTTCCAAGGTCAGCGTTTCGGAGAGGAAAGCCGTCTCCTTGCGGACGCTGTTGAATCGGATGTCCCCAGCCTGCACCACGCCATTATTGGCCATGACGGCGGCCAGTTCCATTTGCGCCCGCAGTTCCCTCACGTTGCCGGGGAAGGAATAACCCAAAAGTTTTTGCTTCGCCTCGGCGGACAAAACTACCTTGCCAAGCCCGTTCGCCTTCGCAAAGCTGCCGAGGAAGTGCTCCGCCAACAGGATGATATCGCTGGAGCGGTCCCGCAGGGGTGGCATGTTGATGTTCAGGCCGAGCAAGCGGTAGTAGAGGTCTTCCCTGAAATTGCCCCGCTGCACCTCATCGGCCAAGCTGCGGTTGGTAGCCGTAATGAGGCGGGCATCGAAGGAGACTGGGCTGGAACCGCCCACCCTCATGAGTTCCCGTTCTTGCAGTACCCTCAGTAGTTTGGCCTGCATGCTCATGTCCATCTCGCCGATTTCATCGAGGAACAGGGTGCCGCCATCGGCCAACTCGAACTGGCCTTTTTTGCGGTTCAATGCCCCCGTGAAAGCACCTTTTTCATAGCCGAAAAGCTCGCTTTCGAGCAGTTCCCGTGGTATGGCGCTCATGTTGACGGCCACAAAGGGGCCGTTCTTGCGGGCCGAGCTTTGGTGGATGGACTTGGCCACAAGCTCCTTTCCCGTGCCCGTTTCGCCCACGATGGAAACGCTGATATTCGTGGAAGCAGCCTTTTCCAACAACCGGAAGATTTCGGTCATGGGTTGGCTGTTGCCCAAGATGATATTGTTGAATGCTGGATTGTTCGCCGTTTGCGCTGGCCGGTGCTGGTCTGCCTCTGCCCGTTCGTGCAGTTCGCTTTTGATGCTATTTAGCGCATGGAGCAGGCGCTCCTTGGCATCGGCATCTTTGGCGATATAGTCGGTTGCGCCCATTTTTAGCATCCGAACGGCAGTCGGTACGTCAATCTGGCCAGAAAGGATGATGACAAACGTTTCAGGGCTGAGTTGCCTGATTTTGCGGAGCAGCTCTTCCCCATTGATATCGGGTAGGGAATAGTCGAGTGAAATTATGTCCGGTTTCTCGTCGAGGCGCTGGAGCAATGCCATGGCCGTGTTGAAGACAGTCACCTCATGGTCGGGGTTGATACCCATGACATACTTGACCAAACGCTGATAAATAGGGTCGTCTTCCACCACGAAAATCCGTGTTGAGTTCTTCTTCGCTTTCATGCCGTGAGTAAGGGAGGGATAGGGTGTAAAAATGAGGGCATTCCCCCTTTGCAAATTGCATTCCCATTTTTGGACTGGTTTTTCAAAACTGGAAAACAACAGTATGAATACTGATACAACCAATTGATTTTCAATCAATTAAATAAAGGAATCAAACTTGCCGAAGAAGGTGAAATCCAAGTTTCACCTTATGCTTACAGACCGTGCCATTTTCATCAAGGCGTTTTTTCAATGGCTTTCAACAAGAGAATATTTATGGCTGAAAGCCGT
>WBZM01001804.1_pt1 | contig 19830 bp, 15 predicted proteins | sample 5204271 | NCBI WGS metagenome assembly WBZM01 (sample SAMN12344346, study PRJNA552823) | activated sludge metagenome | biome: Activated sludge suspended growth; feature: Nitrification reactor; material: Wastewater; isolation source: activated sludge from nitrification reactor of wastewater...
GAGGGGGCTTGCTCGCGGACTCCCCCCCCCGCTTGCGCCCCGCCCCGCCCCGTCCTACTCAACGGTCCCATGCGCGTCGCCCTCACCATCGCCGGCTCCGACTCCGGTGGCGGAGCCGGCATCCAGGCCGACCTCCGGACCTTCGCCGCCCACCGCGTCCACGGCACCAGCGCCATCACCGCCGTCACCGCCCAGAACTCGGTGGCGGTGACCGACTGGGTGGCCCTCGAGCCCCGCTTCGTGGCCGCCCAGATCGAGGCGGTGGCCACCGACATGCCGGTGGCGGCGGCCAAGACCGGGATGCTGGCCACCGAGGCCATCATCGCCGCGGTGGCCGAGGCGGCGGCGCGCCTGCCCCTCGGGCCGCTGGTGGTCGACCCGGTCATGGTGGCCAAGAGCGGCGACCGGCTCCTCGACGAGGGGGCGCAGCGGGCCTACGTCACCCGCCTCTTCCCGCTGGCGGCCCTCATCACGCCCAACCTCTTCGAGGCCGAGGCGCTGCTGGGCCGGGCCATCCCGGATCTCGCCGCCATGCGCGCCGCCGCCGCCGACCTGCTCGGCCTCGGCGCCCGCGCCGTGCTCCTCAAGGGCGGCCGCCTCGACGGGCCGGCGGTGGACGTCTACGCCGAGGCCGGGCGCGTGGTGGAGCTGCCGGCGGAGCGCATCGACACCCGCCACACCCAGGGGACCGGCTGCACGCTCTCGGCCGCCATCGCGGCGCGCCTGGCGCTGGGCGAGCCGCTCCTCGAGGCGGTGCGCGGCGCCAAGGGCTACCTCACGGCGGCGCTGCGCCACGCCTACACGGTGGGCAAGGGGCGCGGCCCGGTGGACCACCTCCACCCCGAGGCGCGCCGGGGCTGACGGCTCAGGTCGCGCCGCCGCCGCGGATGAAGGTGGCCAGGTCGCCGTCCTCCTTGCGGACGTGCTCGCGCAGCCAGTCGGAGATCCAGACCGAGAGCCCCACCACGCCGGAGAGCGTGACGTTGGCGGAGAGCAGCGCCCGCTGCCGCAGGTAGTCGTCCACGAACTGGCGGTGCAGCACCCGGTGCGAGGCGAGGCGCGGGTAGTGGCGGGCGATCATCTCCCGCTCCTCGGTGGCGAAGTGCTCGAGCGCGTACTTCTGCAGCCCGTCCAGCACCTGCGGCACCTTCCCCAGGTCGTTGGCGCGCATGGCCTCGCGGAGCGTGGCCACGTGGCGGAAGAGGGCCCGGTGCTGCTCGTCGATGCGCTCGACGCCGGTAGCCAGATCCTCGGTCCACTCGATGGTCATGACGCACCGCACGATAGGCCACGCTGCGTCCGCTGGCCAGCCACGTGCCGTCCGCTGGTTGCGCGTCGGGCGGGATGGAAGGAAACTCCGTCCCGCACCCATGGCACGAACGCGCTACCAGGCCTCCCAAGGCGAGATCCCCCTCCGGCAGCTCCCCTTCGCAGCCCTCCGCGCCTCCCTCCGGGAGGGGTATGGCGCCGCCGACCTGCGCGCCGACGTCATGGCCGGCCTGGTGGTGGGCATCGTGGCCCTGCCCCTCGCCATGGCCCTGGCCATCGCGGTGGGCGTGCCGCCGCAGTACGGTCTCTACACCTCCATCGTCACCGGCGGCCTGATCGCGCTGCTGGGCGGCTCGCGCACCCAGATCTCCGGCCCGACCGCGGCCTTCATCGTCATCCTGGCGCCCATCTACGCGAAGTTCGGGTTCGCGGGCCTGCTCCTCTCCGGCTTCCTGGCCGGGATCATGCTCATCGTGATGGCGCTGCTCCGCGCCGGGAAGCTCATCGAGTTCATCCCCTACCCGGTCACCACCGGCTTCACCGCCGGCATCGCCGTGGTCATCGCCACCCTGCAGCTCAAGGACGTCTTCGGCCTCACGCTGGCCTCCAACCCGGGGCATTACCTGGAACGGCTCGGGGTCATGTGGGAGGCCCGGGGCACCTTCAACCACTGGGAGTTCCTCCTCGGCGCGGTCACCTTCGCCATCATCCGGCTCTTCCCCCGGGTGACCCGCAAGATCCCCCCGCCCATCGTGGCCCTGCCCTTCGCCGCCCTGCTGGCGGTGGCCATGGCCCACCTCATCCCCGGCTTCAGCCCGAACACCATCGCCAGCCGCTTCTCCACCGTGGTGAACGGCGAGGTGGTCCGCGGCATCCCCCAGCTCCCACCCCTCCCCCTCCTCCCCTGGCTCCAGGCGGGCCCCGGCGGCGCGCCGCTCACCGCCTCCCTGGCCACCTTCCGCGACATCCTCTCCGGCGCCTTCGCGGTGGCCATGCTGGGCGCCATCGAGTCGCTCCTCTCGGCGGTGGTGGCCGACGGCATGGCCCGCACCCGCCACGACCCCGACGCCGAGCTGATGGCCCAGGGCATCGGCAACGTGGTGGGCCCGTTCTTCGGCGGCATCCCGGCCACCGGCGCCATCGCCCGCACCGCCACCAACATCCGCTACGGCGGCCGCACCCCGGTGGCCGCCATCGTCCACGCCGGCGTGATCCTGCTGGCGGTGCTGGCCCTGGCGCCGCTCCTCGGCTACCTGCCCATGGCGGCGCTGGCGGCGCTGCTCGTCAACGTGGCCTGGACCATGTCCGAGGCCAAGCACTTCGTGCACATCGTGCGGGTGGCGCCCAAGAGCGACGTGGTGACGCTGCTCACCTGCTTCACGCTCACGGTGGTCTTCGACATGGTCATCGGCGTGTCGGTGGGGCTGGTGCTGGCGGCCATGCTCTTCATGCGCCGCATGGCCGACGTCACCCAGTCGAAGCTCTGGGTGGACGACGTCCACCCGCTGGCGGCCGGCACCCCGGTGCCGCGCGACGTGGTGCTCTACGACGTCTCCGGCGCCCTCTTCTTCGGCGCCGCCCAGAAGGCCATGGGGACGCTGCAGAACATCAACGACAACGTCCACGCCGTGGTGCTGCACATGGGCCGGGTCACCGCCATGGACATGACCGGCCTGGTGGCGCTGGAGAGCACCATCGCCGCGCTCAACCAGCGCCACTGCGTGGCCATCCTCTCCACGGTGCGCGAGCAGCCGATGGAGGTGCTGCAGAAGGCCCGCTTCGTGGAGCGCTACGACGTGGTGGTCTGCCCGACGCTGCCCGAGGCGCTCTCGCTGGCCGACCTGGCGCGGACGCCGCGGGCCCAGCCGGCCTGAGCGGCCTTCACCGGGCGTCCCCGGGCCCATCCGGGACCGCCCGCCGGAGGGCCGTCAGGGGTCATCCAGCCAGGAGCAAGCGACGTCGGCGGCTCCGAGAGATGGCTCTGCTGGCGACCCCCGCAGCGAGCCGACCGGCCAGGCGGGTCCCCCCCTTCCGCGCTTGGCCGGTCTTCAACCACCCCCTGCAACACCCTCCCTCCACCCTCGGGGGCCGGCGTGAGTCCCCCGCCGGCCCCTCCCGCCTTCCTGGGTTGGTGGTGGCGCTACCTCTGCTGCGCCTCCACCGCCCGATCCAGCAGCGCCTGCGTGGCCGCGGCCACCCGGTCCGCGAAGGCGGTCACGGCGGCCTCGTCGTCCGGCGGCGGCGGCGCCATGGGGGCGCCGAACCAGACGTCGAAGCGGACCGGCAGCGGGAAGGGGGGCATCCAGAGGGTGCGCTTCTGGCCGAGGCGCAGCCGCCAGGGGTGCTGGCGATCGGCCCCGGCGATGGCGAAGGGCACCACCTCGGCCCCGGCCTGGGCGGCGATGCGGGCATAGCCGCGCCGCCCCTCCCAGCGCAGCCGGTCCGGCTCGCCGTGGAGCTCCCGGGCGCCGCCGGGGAAGATCAGGATCGACTCGCCCCCCCGCAGCGCCGCCAGGCCGTTCTCCTCGGTGGCCGCCACGGCGTTGAAGTTGCGGCGCAGCCAGCCCAGCACCGGCGTCTGGTGGATGGAGGTCCCCTGCTTCTCCATCACCTTGAACGGCGGCCGCTGGCCCCGGTCGAAGTAGGCCAGCAGCCCCATGGCGATGGTCTCGAAGTAGAGGAAGCCCTGCGGGTGCTTGGCGACGAAGACCACCGGCCGATCGGTGGGCACCTGCTCCAGGCCGTGGGCGCGCGGGCGGTGCCACGCCTTCACGAAGGTGAAGAGCGGCGTGAGCAGCGCCCGCTGCGTCGGGCTGGGGAAGGCGGCGGGGCGGTCGGTCACGCCCGCGTGGCTACCACGGCCACGGGCCGAACGGCCACACCGCCTTCCACTTGGCCCAGCCCAGGTACGCGATCACCACCAGCAGCAGGAAGGTGACCAGGCGGCGCCGCGCCCGGGCGGCCTTGTCCTCGAAGGGATCCTCCATCGAGCGGGAGGCGCCGGCCGGCAGCTCCGCCAGGTCGGTGAGCGAGCGGCCCAGCAGGAGGTTCACCGCCACGCGGCCGTTGATGGCCCAGCCGTTGGCCTCCAGCGCCGGCCCCAGGGTGCGCTGGCGGAGCTTGAGCCAGGCGATGAGCATCGACGGGCCGGAGATCACCAGCACCATGCCGGCCAGCGCCACCAGCTTGGCCCACCAGGGCTCCAGGCCGATGAAGCCCGAGACCAGGCCGCCGAAGAGGGTGCCGAGGGCGCCGACGCCGACGCCGAGGGCGGCGATGATGCCGACCATCTTGCCCACGTCGACCGGCGCCGCCTTGGGCGGCGGCGCGCCGGTGGCGGCGCCGGCGGTGGCCTGCGCGGCGGAGGCCACCCGGGCGTCCGACTCCTTCTCCTTGGCGGCGGCGAACCTGGCCACCTGCTCCTCGATGGCCCGCAGGAACTTCTTGTAGGGCGAGAAGAAGGCCTGGCGGATGGAGATGGGGTTGTCGGTGATCTTGACGATGGTGGCGTCCCAGTCCCGCCCCTTGCGGTCGTAGAAGAGGCCGTTGCGCCCCACCATCAGGTAGTCCGAGTCGCCCTGCGTGAAGCAGGCGGCGATCTTCATGGTCTCGCCGGAGGGGCGCTTGCAGTCGCAGTAGGCGATGTAGAGGCGCGACAGGCTGCCCAGCGCGGCGTGGGCGCCCGGATCGTCCACCCGGATGCAGAGGTCGCAGGAGCGCGAGTCGAGGTAGAGCGTGCCGGCCTGGAAGATGGCCGGCTGCCCGGCGTCGTAGAAGTCGGCGAAGGAGACGAAGTTCTTGAGGAGCACGTAGAGGTCGCGGTGGTAGTGGACCATGCGGGCCACGTCGCTCACCGCGTTGGCCTCGTCGGCCACCGCCTTGTCCTGGGCGATGAGGGCCTCGATGGCCGCCTTGGCCCCGCCGGCCAGCAGCGCCTGGACGCGCGCCGCGCCCAGCTTCTCCACCGAAGCGCCCTTCCTGGCGCCGAGCCAGGCCTCGTAGGGCGCCAGGGTCTTCTGCAGCGCCGCCCACTCCTCGGCGCTGACGGCCGCCTTGCCCGGCCCCCAGGCCGCCTCGGCGGCGGTGGTCTTGAGCGCGGTGAGCGCCGCGGCCCAGGCCGGGTTGACGCCGCCCTCCAGCGGGAGGGCCCGCCCCGCCTCGACGCGGGCGATGGGCCAGGCCGCCACCTCGGCCCCGCCCGCCGAGAGCTCCTTGGAGGCCAGCGCCGCGAGCTCGGCGTCGGCCCGGTTGAGGAGCGCCGCGCCGCGCGGGTCCACCGCCGCCAGGCGGCAGCGGGTGAAGAAGTCGTCCACCTTGGCCCGCACCGCCTTGACGGCGTCGAAGGCGGCCGGCGTGCCGGCCCCGAAGGCCATCACGCCGGCGGCCTCGCCGGCCTTGTGCCACTCGGCGAAGGCGGCCAGGTCGGCGAAGAAGGCGTCGAGCCGCTTCTGGTCGAGCCCCGGCTTGCCGCTCCGGTCCGGCTCGGCGCCGGCGCAGGCCATGGCGTCCTCCAGGGCCTGGCGCACCGCCGGGTCGGCGGCCACCTCGGCCGGGACCACGCCGTCGCCGTTGAAGGCGGTGGCGCCGAAGACCCCGGAGAGATCGGCCACCTCGGCCGGGCCGATCTCGGCGGCGTCGGCCTTGCCGGCGGCGGCCAGGATGCGCCGCGCCGCGCCGAGCAGGGCCTTCCCCTCGGGCGTGGCGTCGTTGACGGCGGCGAGGGGCAGCGCGACCCGGCCCGGGATGATGGCGGCCAGGTCCTTGAGGCGCACCGCCAGCCAGCGGATGGCGGCGATGATCTCCGGCGAGCGGACCCGGCCGTCCTTGTCCAGGTCGAGCAGCTCCAGCGTCTTCTGGTCCAGCTCCAGCCCCTTCACCGGGCAGGAGAGGGCCACCCAGAGCTTCTGGTCGAGGTGCTCGATGTTGCGCAGGTCCTCGGCGGTCTCGAGAGCCACCTGGTCGAGGCCGCCGACCCGGTAGAAGCGGAAGCGGTGGCGGGGGTTGCTGGGGGTGGCGGTGTCGGCCATGGCGTCCTCGAGGAGGCGGGACGCCGCCGGGCGCGGATGACCCGGCCCGGCCGCCCCCCGCGGTCGTGAGAAGGACCAACTCTCCTCCGTCACGCCCCGTGATGCAGCGCCCTTGTCGGGGCCCCCGCCGGGGGCCTGACCCGACGCCGCGTCCGTCGCCTACGGGAGCGCGCCGAAGGTGTCGCAGGCCGCCGGATCGCCCGACTCGAAGCCGCGCTTGAACCACTGCACCCGCTGCGCCGAGGAGCCGTGGGTGAAGCTCTCCGGGTTGACCCGGCCGGTGGCCTGCTTCTGCAGCCGGTCGTCGCCGATGGCGGCGGCGGCGGTGAGGCCCGCCTCGAGATCGCCCGGGTCGAGGAGCCCGCGCGCCCGCGCCGAGTGGCCCCAGACGCCGGCCAGGCAGTCGGCCTGGAGCTCCATGCGCACCGAGAGGGCGTTGCGCTGCTCGGGGCGGCGCCGCTGCGCCTCGCGCACCTTGGGCTCGATCCCGGTGACGTCCTGCACGTGGTGCCCCAGCTCGTGGGCGATGACGTAGGCCTGGGCGAACTGGCCGGGGGCGCCGAAGCGGGTGGCCAGCTCCCGGTAGAACCCGAGGTCGATGTAGACCTTGCCGTCGCCCGGGCAGTAGAAGGGCCCGGCCTCGGCGCCGGCGGCGCCGCAGGCGGAGCGGGTCTCGTCCCAGAAGAGCACCAGCTTGGCCGGCGCGTACTGCCGCGGCAGCTTCTCCTTCCAGACCTTCTGCGCGTCGTTGAAGGCCCCCACCGCCACCTGCTCCAGCGCCTGCTCGGCGGCGGCGCGCCGGTCCACCTGCTCGGCCGGCAGGGCCGGGCCGGCCGGGGCGCCGGGCTGGGCGCCCAGCAGCGAGAAGAGGTCCTGCTTGAAGACCACCGAGAGGATCAGCAGCACCACCGTGCCGCCCAGGCCGAGGCGCATCCCCGGGCCGCCCGCCAGGCGGGCCTGGCCGCGCTGGTCCTCCACGTTGCTGCGGTCGCCGTCGTCGCCGAGTCGCATCGCCCTTCCCCCGCGCTGAGGGGCCGAGCCTAGCCCAGCCGCCACCGGCCGTGTGGGTCCCGGCCAGGGGCCCCGGTCCCCCTCCGCCCCGGGCCGGCCATTCCCGCCGGGGCGCCCCTGTGGCAGGCTCGCGCCACTCGTGCTGGAGGGCACCATGGGACTCTTCGACAAGCTGCGCGCCGAGCTGATCGACATCGTCGAGTGGATCGACGACACCAACAAGACGCTGGTGTGGCGCTTCCCCCGCTACAACAACGAGATCAAGAACGGCGCCCAGCTGATCGTGCGGCCGGGCCAGGTGGCGGTCTTCGTGGACCGCGGCAAGGTGGCCGACACCTTCCAGCCCGGCATGTACCAGCTCACCACCGCCAACCTGCCGCTGCTCTCCACGCTGCAGGGCTGGAAGTACGGTTTCGAGAGCCCCTTCAAGGCCGAGGTCTACTTCGTCTCGACCCGCCAGATCACGGATCTGAAGTGGGGCACGCCCAACCCCGTCATGCTGCGCGACGCCGACTTCGGCCCCATCCGGCTGCGGGCCTTCGGCACCTACGCCCTCAAGGCGGCCGACCCCAAGGCGCTCCTCACCGGCCTGGTGGGCACCGACGGCGTCTTCGAGGCCGACGAGGTGGGCGAGCTGCTCCGCTCCATGATCGTGGCCTCCTTCGCCCAGCTGGTGGGCGAGGCCAAGATCGCGGCGCTCGACCTCGCCGCCAACACCGCGGCCCTCTCCGAGCAGCTGCGCAAGCGGGTGCAGGAGCAGATCGACGACGAGTACGGCCTGGAGCTGCCCCAGTGCATCATCGTCAACGTGTCGCTGCCGCCCGAGGTGGAGAAGGCCCTCGACACCCGCAGCAGCATCGGCGTGCTGGGCGACATGCAGAAGTTCCAGCAGTTCCAGCTCGGCCAGGCCATGCTGGCCTCGGCGCAGAACCCGGCCGGCGGCCTGGGTGCGGCCGGCGCCGGCATCGGCCTGGGCTTTGCGATGGGCGGCCAGATCGGCCAGGCGGTGGCCCCCGGCGCCGCGGCCCCGCCGCCGCCCCCGCCGCCCCCGGCCGCCTGGCACGTCGCGGTGAACGGCCAGACGCAGGGGCCCTTCGACGTGGCGGCGCTGCAGTCGGCCATCTCGCAGGGCCGACTCACGCCGGCCACCCTGGTCTGGAGCGCCGCGCTGGCCGGCTGGACGCCCGCCGGGCAGGTGCCGGCGCTGGCCGGCCTCTTCGGCCCGCCGCCGCCGCCCCCGGTGCCGTAGCGGAGGGTCAACGTGCCGAACCCGCCCGAGCCCGAGCCCGTGCCCCCGCCCCTGCCCGGGCCCGGACCCCAGCCCGCCTCCGCGGCCGACGCCCCGGCCCAGACCCGCACCTTCCCCTGCGAGCGCTGCGGCGCCGACCTGGTCTTCTCCATCGGCGCCCAGAAGCTCAAGTGCGCTCACTGCGGCTTCGAGAAGGACCTGGCCCCCGGGGCGCTGGCCGCCGTCGAGGAGCACGATCTCCAGGCCGGCCTCCAGAAGCAGGCCCGCGACCGGGCCGCCGGCGGCGCCACCGCCGGGACGCAGGAGGTGCAGTGCCAGGCCTGCGGCGGCACCGTGGCCTTCACCGGCACGCTCACCGCCACCCAGTGCGCCTACTGCGGCGAGCCCATCCAACGCGACCGGGTCCACGCCGCGCCGGAGCGCGTGCCGGTGGACGGCCTCCTCACCTTCGCGGTGGAGGGGGGCGCGGCCCGGCGAAGCCTGGCCGACTGGGTGAAGGGGCTCTGGTTCGCCCCCAACGAGTTCCTGAAGCGCGGCGTGGACGGGAAGCTGGAGGGGGTCTACCTCCCCTACTTCACCTTCGACGCCATGACCTCCACCGCCTACCAGGGGATGCGCGGCGACCACTACTGGGTCGAGGTCGGCTCGGGCCAGCAGAAGCGCCGCGAGATGCGCACCCGCTGGTCGCCCGCCTGGGGCGACTTCCAGCGCTTCTTCGACGACGTGCTGGTCCCGGCGGTCCAGGCGCTGCCGGCCTCGCTGCTGGAGAAGCTGGAGCCCTGGCCGCTCCAGGGCGTCATCTCCTTCACCCCCGACGCCCTGGCCGGCAAGCTGGCCCACACCTACGACGTGGAGCTCCCCGAGGCGGCCAGCCAGGGCCGCCGGCGCATGGAGGCCGAGCTCGAGGCCGAGGTGCGCCACCGCATCGGCGGCGACGAGCAGCGCATCGAGTCCATCCGCACCGGCTGGGCCGGCCTCACCTACAAGCACCTGCTGCTGCCGGTCTGGCTCCTCGCCTACCGCTACCAGGGGAAGAGCTACCGGGTGGCCATCAACGCCTGCACCGGCGAGGTCCACGGCGAGCGGCCGTGGAGTCCGTGGAAGATCGGCGCCGCCGTGGTATTGGGGCTGATCGCCGCGGGCGTCGTGGCGTACCTGGCGCAGCAGAACTGACCGACCGGAGCCACCGACATGAAGCGCGAAGCCCACGATCAGCGGATCGCCCTGTTCATCGACTTCGAGAACCTGGTGACCCGCACCGGCCACCAGGCCGACACCTTCGACCTCCAGCCGGCCCTCGACATCCTGCTGGAGAAGGGCAAGGTGGTCTACCGCCGCGCCTACGCCGACTGGACCCGCTTCGCCGCCGCCACCCAGCGGCTCCACGACAAGGGCGTGGAGCTCATCGACGTGCCGCCCTCCACCCGCTCCGGCAAGAACGGCGCCGACGTCCGCCTGGTCATCGACGCGCTGGAGCTCTGCTACCTGCGCGAGCACATCGACACCTACGTGCTGGCCTCCGGCGACTCCGACTTCTGCCCGCTGGCCTACAAGCTCCGCGAGAACGACCGCACGGTCATCGGCATGGCGGTGAAGGAGGCCACCAGCCCGCTCTTCGTGAAGGCCTGCGACGAGTTCATCTACCTGCGCGCCCCGCAGAAGAAGCGCGAGGCCGGCGCGCCGGCCCCCAAGGAGGCGCCGCCCAAGCCGAAGGAGCGGGTCATCCCGGAGGTGGTCCGCGAGTCGGCCCAGGCCCTCCTCGCCAAGGCCACCTCCCCCATCAACCCCTCCGCCATCAAGGCGGCCATCGTGCGCCGCGAGCCGGACTTCGACGAGCGCGACCACGGCTTCTCCACCTTCTCCAAGCTCCTCGAGGCGCTGGAGAAGGAGGGCGTGCTGCGCCGGGAGCAGGGGGCCAAGGGGCAGTGGTACGTGCTGCCGCCGGCCGAGCCGGCCTAGGCGGGGCCGGGCGGGTCGCCCGCGGCGCGCCGCCGCAGCCTCCCGGTGGAGCCGGTTGCGGGTGCCACGTTCGCGTGACAGCCGTGGTGACGGCGTGGTGACCGGGAGCGCCCATGCTCCGGGCAGGAGCACTCCATCGACATGGCACCGCGCCTCCCCGTCTCCCGCTTCGCGCAGCACACCTTCCCCGCCCTGCTGGCCGCCAACGCGGCGCGGGTGCCCGACCGGGTCTTCCTCCGGCACCTCGATCCGGCCGCCCCGACGGCGCCGCCGCGCGACCTGACCTTCGCCGCCTTCCGGGATCTCACCGCCCGCGCCGCGGCCTGGCTGGCCGGGCGAGGCGTGGGGCCGGGGGCGCGGGTGCTGCTCCTCGCCGAGAACAGCCCCGAGTGGCCTGCAGTCTCGCTGGCGACCCAGCTCCTCCGCGCCGAGCCGGCCGGCCTCTTCGCCTCGCTGGCCGCCGGCCCCGCCGAGGAGATCGCCCGGCGGGTGCGCCCCCGCGTGATCTTCGTCTCCACCCGCGCCCAGTGGGAGAAGCTGGCCCCGGCGGCCGCCGACCTCGCCGCCGCCGGGCTCATCGCCGTCCTCTCGCAGGAGCCCCTCGACGCCGCCACCCTCCCCGCCGGCGTGATCGCGGCCTCGGCCGCCGAGGTGCTGGCCCCCGGCGCGCCGGCCCTCTCCGCCGCGGACTTCGCGGCGCGGGCCGCCGAGGTCCTCCCCGACGACCCCTTCCTGCTCCTCTTCACCTCCGGCACCACCGGGAAGCAGAAGGGCGTCCCCATCCGCCAGCGCGCCATCGTGGCGGCGGTGGAGTGCGGCGTGGCGGGGGTGCGGACCGAGGAGTCGGACCTCGGCCTCCACCTCCTCCCCTTCGGCCACGTGGCCGGCCACGACCAGTTCTGCCTGGCCCTCGGCCAGGGGCACGGGCTGGCCATGATCTCGCGGCGGGAGGACGTGCCGCGCGCCCTGGCCCTCGGGCCGACCTACCTCTTCTCCGTGCCGCTGGTGTACGAGCGGATGCGGAGCCAGGCGCTGGAGAAGGTGGCCGCGCTGCCCGGGCCGCTGCGGGCGCTGGTGCAGGCCGGCCTCGCCGCCGCGGCGCGGGTGCGGGTGGACGGCGCCGCCGGCCCCCTCGACCGGCTGCTGGCGCGGGTGGCCGACGCCACGGTGGGCAAGAAGCTGCGCGCCAGCCTGGGCGGCCGGGTGCGCGGCGTCTTCTCCGGCGGCGCCCCGGCCGCGCCGGCCCTCTTCCGGTTCTTCGAGGGGCTCGGCTTCCCGTTCGTGGAGCTCTACGGCATGACCGAGACCGCCGGCCTGGTCTCCATGAACCCCTTCACCGGCCCGCGCCGGCCCGGCTGCGTCGGCCTCATCACGCCCGACCACGAGGTGCGGATCTCCGAGGAGGGGGAGCTGCTGGTGAAGGGGCCGCTGGTCTTTCCGGGGTACCTGGAGGCGGCCGACGGCGAGGGGGCCTTCACCGAGGACGGCTTCTACCGGACCGGCGACCTGGCCCGCCTCGGCGAGGACGGCGCCCTCTGGATCACCGGCCGCAAGAAGCACCTGCTGGTGCTCTCCACCGGCAAGAAGATCGCCCCCGAGCCCATCGAGCTGGCGCTCGGCGCCGCCTCGCCGTTCCAGGGGGCGGTGCTCCTCGGCGAGGGGCGGCCCTTCGTGGCGGCGGCGGTCTTCGTGGCGAAGGAGGAACTGGCGCGCCTGGCCGCCCACGGCCGCGACGCCGCCGAGGCCCTCCTGCCGGCCGCCCGCGGCGCGCTGGGCGCCTTCTCCGAGCACGAGAAGCCGAAGAAGCTGCTGGTCATCGAGGGGGCGCCCACCGACCACCCGGCGCTGCTCACCCCGTCGCTCAAGCTGAAGCGCGACGCGCTGCTGGCCTTCCTGGGGTCGCGGGTGGCCTCGCTCTACGGCTAGCCCGCCGGCGCGGGGCCCGGCAACGGGCCCGGCACCACCGCGTCGATGGCCGCCAGGAGGGCCGGGATGGAGACCGGCTTCTCCAGCCAGGGCGCGCCGGCCCGCTCGAGGAAGGCGTGGGCCCTTGGGGTGAACCCGCCGGCCGTGACGAAGATCAGCCGGCGGGCCTGCTCGGGCCGCTCGGCGCGCAGCACCTCGTAGAAGTCCATGCCGCTCAGCTCCGGCATCATCAGGTCGCAGAGGATGACGTCGAAGGTCTCGCCGGCGCGGAGGCGCTCCAGCGCCTGGCGCGCCGAGCCGCAGGTGACCACCTGGTGCGGCGGCGTGAGGAGGCGCTGCAGCGCCACGGCCGCCTGCTCGTCGTCGTCCAGCACCAGCAGCCGGGCCGGCCGGTGCTCCACCGCGGCGGGCGGCCCCCCCGGGGCCGGCGCCAAGGCGCCGGCGGCCGGCAGGCGGATGCGGAAGCGCGTGCCGCGGCCGGGCTCGCTCGACACCTCGATGTGGCCGCCGAGCTGGGACACGAAGCCGTGGCAGATGGAGAGCCCCAGGCCCGTCCCCTCCCCCAGCGGCTTGGTGGTGAAGAACGGCTCGAAGATCCGCGGCAGGTGGTCGGCGGCGATGCCGGCACCGGTGTCGCGCACCTCGACCATGGCCGCGCCCCCCTCCGTCCAGGTGCGCACCCCGATCTCGTTCCGGTCGGCGGCGCCGTCGGTGATGGCCTGGGCCGCGTTGACCAGCAGGTTGATGAACACCTGCGCCAGGCGGGCCTCGTTGGCCATCACCGGCGGCACCTCGGCGTACTCCTTCACCAGGCGCGCCCGGTGCCGGATCTCGTTGCCGGCCATGGCGAGGGCGGTGTCGAGCACCTTGCGCAGATCGAGGTGGGCGCGGCCGTCGGTGTCCACCCGCGAGAAGATCTTGAGGTCGCGGACGATGCGGCGCACCCGCCCGGCGCCGTCCGCGGCGTCCCCCAGGGCCGCCAGCACCTCGCCGAGCCGCCCGGAGAGGATGGCCGGGGCCAACCCCGCCCCGAGCGCGTCGGCGCGCAGCGCCTCCAGCTCGCGCCGCCCCCACTCCAGGTTGCCCACCACGTAGGCCAGGGGGTTGTTCACCTCATGGGCTACGCCGGCGGCCAGCGTCCCGAGCGAGATCATCCGGTCGGCCACCGCGAGGCGCGCCCGCAGCGCGTCGCGCTCCGTGGTGTCGCGGGCCACCGCCACGGCGTAGGGTTGGCCGTCCACCTCCACCTGCCGCACCGTCATCTCGGCCGAGAAGGTGGTGCCATCGGCCCGGCGCAGCTGGAGCGAGAGGGCCGGCTCGTCCCGGCCGCCGCGGACCAGGGCCGCCTCCAGGCGGGCGGCCGCGTCCGCCGCCAGGTGGGCCGCCAGCGTGGTCCCCACCACCGCCGCGCGGGGGCGCCCCAGCTGGCGGCAGGCCGACTCGTTCACGTCCACCAGCGTCCCCTGGGGCCGGGCCAGCAGGAAGATGGCCTCCGAGCTCTCGTCCAGCAGGGCGCGGAACCGCTCCAGCTCGGCGAGCCGCTGCTGCAGCTCGGGGTAGTAGCTCTTGCGGATGGAGCGCTCGCCCAGGCCGGCCAGCTGCTCGCGGAGCGCCTGCCGCGCGGCCGGGTCGTCGAAGCGCGGCTTCACAGGGCCGCCCGGAACAGCCCCTCGACCTCCGCCTGGGTCGGGCAGCGGGCGTTGGTGGCCATGCAGGGGTCCTCGAGGGCCTTGCGGGCCAGGCCCGGCAGGTCGGCCTCGGTCACGCCGCTGGTGGCGAGGCGGCCACCCAGCCCGAGGCGGCCGGTGAACTCCGCCAGCGCCTGGCGGACGCCGCGTGCCGCCCCGGCCTCGCCGGGCGCACCGGGGTCGAAGCCCAGGGCCCGGGCCACCGCCACCAGCCGCGCCGGCGCTGCCTCGAAGTTCCAGGCCGCCACGTGGGGCAGGAGGATGGCGTTGCAGGCGCCATGGGGGAGGTCGAGCGTGCCGCCCAGGGCGTGGGCCATGGCGTGGACCGCGCCCAGGCTGGAGTTGGAGAAGGCCAGGCCCGCGTAGAGGCAGGCCTGGGCCATCCCCTCCCGCTCGTCGACGTCGAGCGGCGCCGCCACGCAGCGCGGCAGGTGGCGCGCCACCAGGCGGATGGCCTCCAGGGCCAGCAGGTCGGTGAAGGGGGACGCCGCGCTCGAGGTGTGGGCCTCCACCGCGTGGCACAGCGTGTCCACCCCGGTGGCCGCCGTCAGGTCCCGGGGCTTGGTCACCAAGGTCTCGGCGTCGAGGAGCGTGAGGTCCGGCACCAGGGTCTTGGAGACGATGGCCAACTTCACGCCCGCCTCGCGGTCGGTGATGATGGCGAACTGCGAGGCGTCGGCGGCCGCCCCCGCGGTGGTGGGGACGCACAGGAGGGGCGGGATGGCGGCCGGGATCCGGTCCACGCCCTCGTAGTCGGTGATGCGGCCGCCGTTGGCGGCCAGGATGCCGATGCCCTTGGCGCAGTCCACCGGGCTGCCGCCGCCCACCGCCACCAGGGCGTTGCAGCCGGCCGCCCGGTAGGCCTCGGCCCCGGCCGCCACCTCGTCGGCGCGCGGGTTGGGGCTGACGCGCGAGAAGACCGTGTAGGCCACCCCCTGGGCGTCGAGGGCGTCGCAGACCTGGCCCGACCACCCGGCCGCCAGCACCCCCTCGTCGGTGACCAGCAGCGCCCGGCGCGCCCCCAGGTTGGCGGCGCTGCGGCCGGCCAGCCGGCGCACGCCGCGGCCAGTCACGACCTCGGGCGCAACGAAGCGGGTGAGGACCTGGTGGATTTCCACGCTCGAGAGCCTACTCGGTCGTGCGAGCCGGGGCGCCGTACCGTGCGTCCTGATGCCGTCGCGAGAACGTGGGGGGCGAGGTGGTCCTCGCTCGAATGGGTCAGGGACGGCGCGCCGGCCCCGGCCCGTGCTCGTCGGGCGCCACCCAGTCCGGCCGGTGGCGCGGGCTGCGCCGCTCGCCGTGGGCGCAGGCCAGCTGGCGCTCCACGGCGAGGCGGAAGGCGGCGCGCATGGGCTGGAAGCGGGCCGGGTCGCCCTCCAGCGCCCCCAGCGCCTCGGCCACCGCGTCGATGGTGGCGAGGTGCCCCTCGGCCGGCTCGGCTCGCAGGCCGGCGTAGCCGCTCGGCGCCGCCCCGGTGATGGCCAGGCGCGGCAGGGCGGCCAGGCGCGGGTTGGTGCGCAGCAGCTTCCTCGACTGCGGCCAGGTGCCGTCGATGACGAGCAGCGTGGCCGGCGGGGCGCCCTGGAGCGCGCCGGCGGCCACCGCCCCCTCCCCCGGGTAGAGGAGCCAGGTGCCCGGCGCGTCGAGGAGCGGCGCCACCTCGGGGTGGTCGTCGAAGCGCACGCCGCGGACCAGCAGCGAGCCGGGGAGCGCCGCGTGGCAGAGCCAGGCCGAGCAGATGGCCAGGCGCGCCTCCCGCGGGTGCTGCAGCAGCACCACGCGCGTGCGGGCCGCGAGGCGCGGGAGCGCGTCGCAGACGCAGAAGGCGACGGGGCGCCGGCAGCGGGGGCAGGACTCGCGCACGGGTCAGCGGCGCAGGAGTACCACGCCGGCCACCAGCAGCACCGCCCCGGCGGCGCGGGTCAGGTCGAAGGGGCGCTGCGGGACGCCGAGCCAGCCCTGGTGATCGATGAAGGCCGCCCCGGCCATCTGGCCGGCCACCGCCAGGGAGAGGGTGGTGGCCACGCCGAGCCGGGGCACCAGGAGGACCACCAGCGAGACGAAGACGGCGCCGAGGAAGCCGCCGGTCCAGGCCCACCAGGGCGCGCCGGAGACCTGGTCCGGGCCCGGGATCCGGGCACGCTGCACGAGGAGCCAGCAGGCCAGGCCGACCGAGCCGACCGTGAAGTTGACCAGCGCGGCCCACTCCGGCCGGCCAAGTTGGCGTCCCATCACGGAGTTGACGCTGGCCTGGACCGGCAGGACGGCGCCCGAGGCGAGCCCGAGGAGAACGAGTCCCAATAGTTCCATGGCGCCACCCTAACGCACCCCGCCACGGCCTGCGCGCCCGGGCGCAGTGGCCCGACGGCCGGTCCGGTCACGGGGATGTCGAGATCCCGTGACAGTGTCAGACCGCTTGGGTAGGTTGCGCCGCCGCCGCAAACGGCTTTCGACCCAACACTCCCCGAGGGGCTCTCCTACATGACTCTGCACCGTCTGATCGTCCGCGCCATCGCCGGCGTCGCGCTCGTCGCCGCCGTTGCCGCCGCTCCGGCCCGCGCCGAGTTCGGCACCACCAACTTCCAGCTGCTGCAGGGCTACAACTTCGAGAAGGACGTCAACCAGACGGCCGACAAGAAGCTGACGACGATCACCATCAACCACTTCTCCACCTTCGCCTACGGCGACAACTTCTTCTTCGCCGACTACGGCCGCGGCAAGGGCTTCAACTTCGGCAACGGCGACGGCGTCTACTCCGAGTGGCACCCCCGCCTGTTCCTGAACAAGTTCGGCGCCCCGGCTGGCGGCGTGATCAAGAACTGGGGCCTCGCGGGCGAGGTCAACATGGGCAGCGGCTTCCACGCCTACCTGGCCGGCCTCACCGCCGACTTCGCCATCCCGGGCTTCCAGGTGGCCGGTCTCTCCCTCTACTACCGCTACGACAAGTTCGCCGACCACACCTGGCAGGTCAGCCCGTGGTGGGACGTGCCCTTCAAGATCGGGCCGACCTCCTGGACCTTCAACGGCTTCGTGGACGTGACCACCAACCGTGACGGCGACCTCGACGTGATGGCCCAGCCGGAGCTGCTCATCGACGTCGGCGCCTTCGCCGGCGCCCCGGGCAAGTTCCACGTCGGCTGCGAGTGGTACGTCCACTCGTTCAACGACGGGACCAAGAACCAGGTCGTATCGGCGCCCCAGATCATGGTCCAGTGGACGCCCTTCACCCAGTTCGTCCCGTAAGGACGGTCCACCGCTGAGCGCGTTCGAGGCGACCATCGGTGAAGACCGGTGGTCGCCTTCTCGCGCCGGCGCCCTGATCCTCCCGCCACCGGAGCCGCCACCATGTCCTCCACGCGCACCATCCAGATCGAGGAGAAGGTCCCCCTCCTCCAGTCGATCCCGCTCTCCCTCCAGCACCTCTTCGCCATGTTCGGCGCGACCGTGCTGGTGCCCCTGCTGGTGGGGCTCCACCCCTCGGTGACCCTCTTCACCAGCGGCGTCGGCACGCTGCTCTACATCTTCATCACCAAGGGGAAGATCCCGGCCTACCTGGGCTCCTCCTTCGCCTTCATCTCGGCCATCATCTCCATCACCCACGCCAAGTTCGGCGTGCCGGCCGAGGACGCCCTGATCGCCACCGCCATGGGCGGCTGCATCATCGTGGGCGTGATCTACGTGGCGGTGGCGGCCGCCATCGGCGCCTTCGGCACCGGCTGGATCAACAAGATCCTGCCCCCGGTGGTGATCGGCCCGGTGGTCATGGTCATCGGCCTCGGCCTGGCCGGCGTGGCCGTCAACATGGCCACCAAGGGCGCCGGGCAGGAGTACCGCGGCGACTTCTTCGCGGTGGCCATGGTCTCCCTGATCATCGCGGCCCTGGCGGCGGTCTTCTTCAAGGGCTTCCTGGGCGTCATCCCGGTGCTGGTGGGCGTCATCGGCGGCTACGTGGTGGCGCTGTTCGCCGGCCAGGTGAACTTCCAGAACGTCCTCGACGCCGGCGTGGTGGGCGTGCCCCACTTCGTCATGCCCACCTTCAGCATGAGCGCCATCATCCTGCTGGCGCCCATATCGCTGGTGGTCATCACCGAGCACATCGGCCACCTCATCGTGACCAACAACGTGGTCGGGCGCGACCTGGTCAAGGACCCGGGCCTGCACCGCTCCCTGGCCGGCGACGGCGTGGCCACCATGGTCTCCGGCCTGCTCGGCGGCCCGCCCAACACCACCTACGGCGAGAACATCGGCGTCATGGCCGTGACCCGCGTCTACTCGGTCTGGGTCATCGGCGGCGCCGCGGTCATGGCCATCGCCATGTCCTTCCTGCCCAAGGTCGGCGCCCTCATCGGCTCCATCCCGGTCCAGGTCATGGGCGGCATCTGCATCCTGCTCTTCGGCATCATCGCCTCGGCCGGCGTGCGCATGATGGTGGAGGACAAGACCGACTTCTCCCAGAAGCGGAACCTGATCATCGCCTCGGTGATCCTGGTGATCGGCATCGGCGGCGCCAAGATCCACCTCGGCAACGTCGAGATCGGCGAGATGTCGCTGGCGACCTACGTGGGCGTGATCCTCAACCTGATCCTGCCCCACCAGAAGGACGAGGGCGCGGCCCACTAGGCCCCTCCCCTCGCGGATGTCACATCGCGGCCCGCCGGTCCTCTGGACCGTGCGGGCCGTTCGCGTTACGGAGACGGCCTCCTCGAAAGGACCTCGATGCTCGCCCTGCTCGTCGGCGCCGCGCTCGCGGCCACCCCCGCCCCCATGACCAACCCGCTCCTCGCCCCCTGGACCGGCCGCTACGGCGGCGTCCCGCCCTTCGACCGGGTGAAGGTCGAGCAGTTCAAGCCGGCCCTGGAGGCCGGCATGGCCGAGAACCTGGCCAACGTGGACCGGATCGCCGCCGACCCGGCCCCGCCCACCTTCCAGAACACCATCGCCGCCCTGGAGAAGGCCGGCCGGACCGTCGACCGGGTCGGGCGCATCTTCTCCGTCTGGGGCGGGAACCTCTCCACGCCGGAGTACCAGGCGGTGGAGTCGGAGATGGCGCCCAGGCTGGCCGCCTTCGGCGACAAGATCACCCAGAACGAGGCGCTCTTCCGGCGCATCGAGGCGGTCTACCAGGCGCGCGAGACCTCGGGCCTGACGCCGGAGCAGCAGCGGCTCACCTGGCTGGTCTACACCGGCTTCGTCCGCTCCGGCGCCAGGCTCGACGCCGCCGCCAAGGCGCGGGTGGCGGCCCTCAACGAGCGGCTGGCCACCCTCTACGCCACCTTCGGCCAGAACGTGCTGGCCGAGGAGTCCTCGCAGTTCCTGCTCCTCGAGCAGGAGGCCGACCTGGCCGGCCTGGCCCCCGCCACCGTCGCCGGCTACGCCGCCGCCGCCGAGGCGCGCGGCCGGAAGGGCCGGTGGGCCGTCCCCAACACCCGCTCGGCGGTCGAGCCCTTCCTGTCCTCCTCGACCCGCCGCGACCTGCGGGAGAAGGTCTGGCGCGCCTTCACCACCCGCGCGGACCACGGCGACGCCCGCGACAACAACGCCAACATCACCGAGATCCTGGCGCTGCGCGCCGAGCGGGCCCGGCTCCTCGGCTACCCCACCCACGCCCACTGGAGCCTGGAGCAGTCGATGGCCAGGACCCCGGAGCGGGCCCTGGCGCTCATGGAGGCGGTCTGGCCGGCCGCCGCGGGGTCGAACACCG
>WBZM01001808.1_pt1 | contig 19815 bp, 18 predicted proteins | sample 5204271 | NCBI WGS metagenome assembly WBZM01 (sample SAMN12344346, study PRJNA552823) | activated sludge metagenome | biome: Activated sludge suspended growth; feature: Nitrification reactor; material: Wastewater; isolation source: activated sludge from nitrification reactor of wastewater...
CGCGGCTGCGCCGCGAGGTGCTGGCCGCCGTCGACCAGCAGCGTGGTGCCGGTCACCGCGCGCGCGCCGAGCAGGTAGCGCACCGCCGCGGCGATGTCCTGCGGCGTCGAGCTGCGCTGCAGCGGCGTGAGGCGGTGCGCGGCCTCGAAGTCGGCCTCGCTCATGTCGCCCGACAGCAGCGTCACGCCCGGCGACACGCCGCAGACGCGCACCTGCGGCGCGAGGGCCTGGGCGAGCATCACCGTGGCCGACTGCAGGGCCGCCTTGGACAGCGTGTACGACAGGTAGTCGGGGTTGGGGTTGGCGAGCTTCTGGTCGAGCAGGTTGACCACGCAGCCGTCGTCCCCGCGCGCCACGACGTGCGCGTGCAGCGCGCGCGCCAGCAGCACGGGCGCGGCGGTGTTGACGCGCCAGTGCGCGTCCATCTCGGCGTGGCCGAAGCTCGCGGCGTCGTCGTAGGCGAAGCGCGACGCGTTGTTGACCACGGCGTCGAGCCGGCCGAGCGTCGCCACGACCTGCGGCACCAGCGCACGGCAGGCGGCCTCGTCGGCCAGGTCGGCGGCGAAGGGCTCGGCCCGCGCGCCCAGCGCGCGCAGCTCTTCCAGCGTGGCGGCCGACTCGGCCGAGGGCTGGTGGCAGTGCAGTGCGATGTCGTGCCCGTGCGCCGCGAGATCGAGCGCGATCGCCCGGCCGATGCGGCGGGCGGCACCGGTGACCAGCACCACGGGGCGAAACGACGGACCCGACGACATGGCTTCCTACAATGCGGCAATGCAATCCAACGAGGGCGACAGTGTATCGGCGGCCCTGTCGCGCCGCATTCGCGAGGCCATCGCCGCCGAGGGCGGCTGGATCGGTTTCGACCGCTTCATGGCGATGGCGCTGTACGAGCCCGGCCTGGGCTACTACAGCCGCGACGCGCGCCAGTTCGGCGTGCTGCCCGAGTCCGGCAGCGATTTCGTCACCGCGCCGGAGCTCTCGCCGCTGTTCGGCCGGGCGCTGGCGCGCCAGGTGGGGCAGGCGCTCGACGCGGCGGGCAGCGGCGAGCTGTGGGAGTTCGGTGCAGGCTCGGGCGCGCTCGCCGAGCAGTTGCTCGAGGCCCTCGGCGAGCGCGTGGCGCGCTACGCCATCGTCGACCTGTCGGGCGCGCTGCGCGGCCGGCAGCGCGAGCGCCTCGCACGATTCGGCGATCGGGTGCGCTGGCTCGATGCACTGCCGGAGCGCTTCAGCGGTGTCGTCGTCGGCAACGAGGTGCTCGATGCGATGCCGGTTCAGCTGCTGCACTTCGACGGCACGCAATGGTTCGAGCGCGGCGTGTCGCTCGACGGCGGACGCTTCGCCTGGGCCGACCGGCCCACCGCGCTGCGCCCGCCGCTCGAGGCGGCCTTCGTGCCGGGCACCGTCACCGAGATCCACCCGCAGGCGCGTGCCTTCGTCGCCACGCTGGCCGACCGGCTCGAGCGCGGTGCTGCCTTCTTCATCGACTACGGCTTCCCGGAGGCCGAGTACTGGCATCCGCAGCGCCGCGGCGGCACGCTGATGTGCCACCGCGCGCACCGCAGCGACGACGATCCGCTGGCCGACGTCGGCGCGAAGGACATCACCACGCATGTCGATTTCACCGGCATCGCGCTGGCCGCGCAGGAGGCCGGCCTCGACGTGATCGGGTACACCACGCAGGCGCGCTTCCTGATGAACTGCGGCATCCTCGAGCTGCTGCAAGGCGCCGACCTGCGCACCATCGCGAACACGCAGAAGCTGCTGACCGAGCACGAGATGGGCGAACTCTTCAAGGTGATCGCGCTCGCCAAGGGCATCGACATCGACCCGATCGGTTTCGTGCAGGGCGACCGCACGCACACGCTCTGAGGCCTGAACCGCATGCGCTGGCTGATCGTCTTTCTGCTCGCGTTCCTGGTGTTCCAGGGCCTGGCCGACTGGCTCAAGCGCATCGGCCTCGGCCGGCTGCCGGGCGACTTCAGCTTTCGCTTCCGCGGCCGCACCTGGCACCTGCCGATCGCCAGCAGCCTGCTGTTGAGCCTGATCGCGATGGCGATCGGCGCGCTGATCTAGCGCCGGCTCACACCACTGCGGCAAGCGTGCGCACGCGCGCCTCGCGCACCGCGTCGCCGATCGCCGGCCCCTGCAGGCCGCGCGCGGCGGCGGCTTCGGCGATGGGCGCCGTGTCGACCGCCAGCGCCGCGCGCAAGGCAGCTGCCAGGCGGGCGCGCTGCGGGTAGGGCTCGTCGTCCTTGCCGAGCCGGCCGCGGGCGTCGCACTCGCAGGCAAGAAGCAGCTCATCGAAGCGCTGCGGCCGGCGCAGCGCGTCGCAGCGCTCCAGCAGGCGCAGCACGGCGGCGGCGTTGAGCTCGCCGCTGCGGTGCACGTTGCCGTGCTCCATCGCGACGACCTCGGCGAGCTCGCGGCAGTCGGTCGGCACCTTCCAGCGCTCGCACAGCGCGCGCACCAGCTTGCGGCTGCGCATCTCGTGGCCGATGTGGCGCGGCAGCACGTCGGCGGGCGTCGTGCCCTTGCCGAGGTCGTGGCCGAGGCAGGCGAAGCGCACCGCGAGGTTCGCATCCAGTCGCGCGGCCATGTCGAGCACCATCATCAGGTGCACGCCGGTGTCGATTTCCGGGTGGTACTCCGGGCGCTGCGGCACACCCCACAGCCGGTCGACCTCAGGCAGCAGACGTGCCAGCGCGCCGCAAGCGCGCAGCACCTCGAACATGCGGCTCGGCCGCGCCTCCATCAGCCCGCGCGAGAGCTCCTGCCATACGCGCTCGGCCACCAGCGCATCCACCTCGCCGGCTTCCACCATGCCGCGCATCAGCGCGAGCGTCTCGGGGGCGACGACGAAATCCTCGAAGCGCGCGGCGAAGCGCGCCAGTCGCAGGATGCGCACCGGATCTTCCGCGAAGGCCGGCGACACGTGGCGCAGCACCTTCGCGGCCAGGTCGCGCTGCCCGCCGTAGGGGTCGACCAGCGCGCCGTCGGCCTCGCGCGCCATCGCGTTGATCGTGAGGTCGCGGCGCGCGAGGTCGTCCTCCAGCGTCACCTCGGGCGCGGCGTGGAAGGCGAAGCCGTGGTACCCCGGCGCGGTCTTGCGCTCGGTGCGCGCCAGCGCGTACTCCTCGTGCGTCTGCGGGTGCAGGAAGACCGGGAAGTCGCGGCCCACCGGCTCGAAGCCGGCCTCGACCATCTCGGCCGGCGTGGCGCCGACCACCACCCAGTCGCGGTCACCCGACGCGCGGCCGAGCAGTTCGTCGCGCACCGCGCCACCGACCAGGTACACCTTCATGCGGCGCAGTGTATGCGCCGCCTGCCGAGCCTCAGCGCTTCGTGCGGTAAGGCTCCTCGAAGTCGAGGAATTCCCGCTCGGCCAGTGCGCCCTCGATCCAGGCCGCCACACCGGGCAGTGCCTGCACGCGCGCCATGTAGGCGAGGATGTCCTCTGGCAGCGGCGGTGCGTAGGTGGCCAGCCGCATCACCACCGGCGCGAAGAAGGCGTCGGCGATCGTGAACCCGCCGAACAGCATCGGCCCGCCGTGCTCGCGCAGCAGGCCGCTCCACATCGCGACGATGCGCTCCAGATCCGCGCGCACGGCGGGCTGCTCGGCCAGCACCTTCGCGCCGACCTCGGGCAGACGGGCCTCGATGTTCATCGGGCAGTGGGTGCGCAGTGCGCCGAAGCCCGAGTGCATCTCGGCGCAGATGCTGCGCGCGCGGGCCCGCGCCTTCGCGTCGGCCGGCCACAGCCGCTTCTCCGGGAATCGCTCGGCGAGGGTCTCGGCGATGGCCAGCGTATCCCACACCGCGAAGCCGTCGTCCACCAGCACCGGCACCCGGCCTGTCGGCGTGATGGCGGTGATGCGACGCTTGAAACTCGAGTCGGGCGAGAAGCCGTCGAAGCGCAGCAGCAGTTCCTCGAAGGGGATGCCCGCCTGTCTCATCAGCACCCAGGGGCGCATGGACCACGACGAGTAGTTCTTGTTGCCGATCACGAGCTGCAGCATGGTGTGACTCCGGGTTGGCGGCCTGCCATGCTAGCGGCGGGCATCGCGGGCGTGGGTGAGCATGCGTCATCGCCGCGATGCGCGGCGCGCATGCGGGCGCCCTGCGTTCAGCTTCGGCGGGCGCGTGCGCGCCAGGCGTCCAGCCGCGCCGGCCCCTGCCCGGGAGCGAGGTAGCCGGGCGCGATGGCGGCCATGGCCGCCGGCTGGATGCCGAGCGCCGCCAGCCCCGGCAGCGTGCCGCTGGCGACGTTGGGCACGCGCATCGAGGCGAGGTTGTCGCGCGACATCAGCGGCTCGCCGGGCAACAGTTCCATCGCCACGGCCTGAAGCGTGGCCAGCGTGCCCGGCAGGCCGATCACCGCGCGCGGATGACCGGCCCAGCGGCCGGCCGACTGCACGATCTGGCGCAGCGTGAACACGTCGGGCCCGGCGCACTCGTAGGTCTGGCCGATGGTCGACGGGTCGTCGAGGCAGCGCACCACGGCGCGCGCGACGTCGTCCACCCACACCGGCTGGTAGCGCGAATCCGCGCCGGCCAGGGGCACCAGCGGCGCCACGGCCTGCATGGCCGCGAACAGGTTGAGCAGCCGGTCGTGCGCGCCGAAGATCAACGAGGGGCGCAGGACCGTCAGGTCGAGCCCTGCCTCCTTCAGCACCTTCTCGCCCTGTGCCTTGGAGCGCAGGTACTGGCTCGGCGCGTTCTCGGCCACGCCCAGCGCGCTGACGTGCACCAGCCGCTTCACGCCGGCCGTGCGGCAGGCGGCGGCGACGCGCCGCGGCAGCTCCACGTGCACGTGGCGAAAGCGCTGCTCGTCGCCCTGCAGCACCGCTACGAGGTTGACCACCGCGTCGCAGCCGGCCACCAGCCGCGCGAGCTGCGCGTCATCGTGCAGGTCGGCCTCCACCAGTTGCAGGCCAGGCAGCATCTGCAGATGGCGGCCGTGGCCAAGACGGCGCGTGGGCACGACGATGCCTCGGCCGGCCCCGCCTTGGCGCTCGACCAGCTTCTCGCAGACGCTGCGGCCGACGAAACCGGTGCCGCCGAGGACGAGGATGCGTTCGGGCATGGAAGGACTGTCAGGGCAGGGTGGTGTCCGAGGCCGGCGCCGAGGCGTCGCGGGGGCCGATGCGCGCCCCCAGACGCGCCTTGAGCGACGGGGCCGACGCGCCGGTGACGGCCGCGTAGACGGTGGCGTTGTGCAGCACCTTCTTCACGTAGTCGCGCGTCTCGTTGAACGGGATGTTCTCGGCCCAGGCCGCCGCCTCGAGCGCCGCGCCCTCGCGCCAGCGGCGCGGCCGGCTCGGGCCGGCGTTGTAGGCGGCCGCCGCCATGGCCTGCGAGCCGCCGAAGTCGTCGAGCACGAGCTTGAGGTAGCTGGTACCCAGGCGCAGGTTCACGTCGCGGTCGGTCAGCATGTCCTGCGTGAAGTCGAGGCCGATCTTGCGCGCCGTCCAGCGCGCCGTGGCGGGCATGATCTGCATGAGGCCGGACGCGCCGACATGCGAGCGCGCATCCATGATGAAGCGCGACTCCTGGCGGATCAGGCCGTAGACATAGCTCGGGTCCAGGCCGATCTCGTTGGCCTTGGCGATCACCTCGCGGCGGAACGGCAGCGGGAAGCGCTGGTCGACGTCGATCTCCTCGCGCGTGCGGTCGCTGGTGTTGATGCAGCGGTCCCACACCTGCGCGTCGCAGGCGCGCTGTGCGGCGGCGAGCAACGCGCGGTCGTTCATGCCGCGCAGCGAGAAATTCCACTCGCGCACGCCTTCGCTGCGCAGGCCGATCTCGATCAGTTGCAGCGCGCGCGTCAGGCCCGGGTGGTTCTTCGCCGCGTCGATCTCCTCGGCCGTCAGAGGCGCGGGCTTGGGCGGCAGTGCGAGCGGCTGGCCGAGGTCCTCGGCGGCGAGCTGCCCGTAGAAGTGCAGCCGGCCGGCGATGCCGCCGAGCATGTCTTCGGCCAGGGCGCGCATGCCGGTCTCGTCCTGGGACGCGGGTGCCATGGCCTGCAGCGCACGCGCCTTCCAGTAGACCCAGGCCGGATCGCGCTGCTGCTCGGGCGTCATCGCGTTGATGGCCTGCACCACCTGCTGCCAGCGGCCGCGGCCTTCCTCGGCGCGCAGTGCGGCCCGCACCTTCCAGGCGAGCGTGTCGTCGGGCCAGTCGGGCTCCGCGCCCCCACGGCTGGCGCGCAACGCAGCGCGCTGGAACTGGTCGGCGGCGCCGGGCAGCTGCTTCAGCGCCGACTGCTTGGCCACCATCGCCCAGGCCCAGGCGGAGAGGTCGGGCGGCAGGGCCTTGTCCCACCGGTCGTCGAGCTGCAGCGAAGCCGCCTCGGGGTCGTTGCCCGCCAGCTTCATCAGCGCCAGCGTCGCGAGCTCGGCCGCCGGACGCGACGAGGCCGAGGCGCTGCGGGCCAGGAAGCGCGCCGGGTTGTCGGTGAGCTCACCCACGCGCGTGGCGGCGTCCACGCTCAGCAGTGCGACGGCCTGGCGTGCCGCGCGGGGGCGGTTGGCATCGATCGCGAAGCGCGCCTTGCGCCACACCTCGGCCGCTCCGAACTTCTTCGCGTCGACCAGCGCGGCCGCGAGCAGCGCACAGCCGTCGTCGGCATCGCGCTGTGCGAGCCAGGTCGAGAGCGCCTCGTCCTTCACGTCCTTGCCGGCCTGGTGGTCGAGCAGCAGGGCGTAGCAGCGCACCTCGCGGTCGTCGTTCATGCGGAAGCGCGGGTACTCGACGGCGAAGTTGGCCCAGTCGCGCCGCTTGCCGAGCTCGAGCAGCCAGTCGTTGCGCAGCCGGTCCTCGACGTAGGTGCCGGGCCAGCGCGCGTAGAACGCATCGAGCTCCGGCTGCTGCGCCTCGGCCAGCCGGTTGCTCAGCTCGAAGTAGTCGGCCCACTGCGCGAGCGGGTGGTTGGCGGCCACCGCGGCGGAGCGCGCCACCGCGAGGCCCTTGCGGTCTTTCTTGCGCAGGGCCTCGCGTGCCTCGACGATGGCGCCGTCGCCCGGGGCGGCCGATGCCGTCAGCGGCATCGCCAGGCAGCTGGCCAGCACCACCAGCGCGCCGCTGCGCCGCCAGTCGCGCGCGACCCCGCGCCGATAATCGGCCGTCATTCCTTGCGTGCTTCGATTCAGCAAGACTCTTCCTGTTCTTCGTTTACTGCCACGCCGTGACCACTCTCCCGACCCCACGCGCCGAGTTGCGCACGGCCCTGCGCCAGCAGCGCCAGCAGTTCGCCCTCTCCGACGGATACGCGGCGGCGGAAGCGGCGCTGGCAGGGCATCTGGCGCAAGTCATCATCCAGCTGGAGCCCGAGACGCTGGGCGTGTACGCGTCCATACGATCCGAATTTAACGCAGTGGTTGCACTCGGCGCCGACCAGTTCTGCGCGACCCTGCCCTGGGCGCTGCCGTACTGCCGCCGCGAGGCGCGCGAGATGGACTACCGGCAGTGGGACCGGCGCGAGAAGATGGTGCCCGACGAGTGCGGCATCGCCAGCGCCGCGGGCCCCGTGGTGGTGCCCGACGTGGTGCTCGTGCCCTGCGTGGGCTATGCCGAGGGCCACTATCGGCTGGGCTACGGCGGCGGCTATTTCGACCGTTACCTCGCGAAGCATCCGCACGTCACCACGGTGGGCGTGGCCTGGAGCTTCACGCGGCTGGCCGAGGGCGCCTACGAGCCGCAGCCCTACGACATCCCGCTCACGCTGATCGTCACCGAGCAGGGCGTGGTGCCGTAGCGGCGGGCTCGCCCTCGCAGGTGGCCGCGCGCGTCAGCGCCGCCTGGGCCTCGACCCAGTCGCAGAACTGGCCGACCTCGGCGCGCGCGCGGTGCGCCGGCGACACCAGCAGCCAGTAGCTGTAGGGGCTGGTCAGGCGTCCCTCGGGACCGAAGGGCTCGACCAGCTCGCCGCGCTCCAGCGCGTCGGCCACCATCGCCATGCGCGCCAGCGCCACGCCCTGGCCGGCCAGCGCCGCCTGCACCTGCTGGTAGGTGAAGTTCAGGTAGAGCCAGCGCCGCGGCTGCAGCGCGGGCTCGCCGTGCTGCGCGAGCCAGTGGCGCCAGCTCAGGTACTCGGAACTGGGTCTGTGGTCGTCCTCCTCGGCGAGCGTGTGCTGCGCGAGGTCCGCGGCACGTGCCAGCGGCGGCGCGTCCCCGGCACGGATGCGCTCCATCAGCGTGCGGCTCACGGCCGGCGTGAGCGTCTCGCCGAACAGCCGCACCGCGCCCGCCGGCGCCTGCGCCGGGCTGCAGTAGCGCAGCACCAGGTCGATCTCCGGGTCGTCGAGGTCCGACAGCGAATCACGCGCCGACACGCGAATGTCGATGTCGGGGTGCTGGCGCTGGAAGGCCTCGATGCGCGGCAGCAGCCACAGCGAGGCGAACGACGCGAAGGTGTCCACGCTCACGCGCCGGCGCGTGCGCTTTTCGCGGATCTGCCTCACGCCGGCATCGAGCCGCGCCAGCCAGGGCTCGACGGCGCGCAGCAGGATCTGCGCGTCCTGCGTGGTCTCGACGTGGCGCGTGCCGCGGGTGAACAGCGCGGCGCCCAGCTCGTCCTCGAGGCCCTTGATCTGGCGGCTGACGGCCGACTGCGTGAGGAACAGCTCCTCCGCGGCGGCACTGAAGCTGGCCAGGCGGGCGACTGCCTCGAAGGCGCGCATGTTGGTCAGGGAGAGCGGTCGTCGGCGTCCGGTATTCATATCAATCTCGCATGAATCGGCGATCTGGAAGTCATTGGATCTTCCTGGGTAAAGCGCCGATCATCGTACCGTGTCGTGAAGGAGATTGATGATGAATGCGCAATCCACCCAAATCCTGTCCCTGGCCGCCGGCCAGGCCCTGCGCGTGGGCGAGGGTAGTGGCGAACTCACGGTGCTGCGTGGCCGCGTCTGGTTGACCGGACGCTGTGGCCCGGGGGATGACAGCGACCGCGTGCTCTCGCCGGGCGAATCGTTGCGCCTGGCCGATGCCGCTGGCACGGTGGTGGAGTCGTGGCGGCGCGGCGAGGGCGCTGTGCTGCGCTGGCAGCCACGCGCTCAGCGCCGCGGCCTGGCGGGCTTCGCCGGCGCCTTCTTCGCCGCCCTGGCGCGCAACGCGGCCTCCAGCGCCAGCCGCGCCCAGGGTTGCATCAGCGCGGGTGACTCCATCGCCTCGTCGGGAGCGCTGAAGTAGCCCAGCGCGACCGAGGCGGTCTGCTCGCCCTTGCGCGTTTCGTAGACGAAGGGCTCGCAGCCGGCCGCCTCGAAGCGCGCCCGGGTGAGCGCGTCCACCTTGAGGTAGAGCCGTCCGAAGGCGATCAGCGCCAGGAAGATCTCGTCGACGTAGAAGCCGTGGCCGCCGAACATGCGCTTCACGCGCACGGCGCCCAGCGGCGCGAGCAGTTCGCGGCAGTGTTCGACGAGTTCGCGGTCGGCGGCCATCGGGGCGCAGTCTTGCACAATGCACGCCCGAGCCCTCACTTCTGCCGCGCCATGACGCCCACCGACCGCGATGCCCTGCGCCGACGCCTCGTCGCCACCCGCCAGGCGCTGCCCGACCGGCTCGAGCGCGCGGTGGCGCTGCAGAGCGTGCTGCGCGTGTGGCTGGTGGGTCGCACCGAGAAGACCATCGGCGCCTACTGGCCGATCAAGGGTGAGTTCGACGCGCTACCCGCGCTTTACCGCTGGACGGAAGGTGCGCCCGAAGGCGTGACACGGCGCATCGGCCTGCCGGTGAAGGACCGCGACACCGGCTCGCTGCGCTTCCACGTGTGGTACCCGGGCTGCCCGATGGAGCTCGATGCCTACGACATTCCCAAGCCCAAGGACACGGAAGAGTTCGTGCCCGAACTGCTGGTGGTGCCGTGTCTCGGCTACGGGCCGGGCGGCGTGCGCCTCGGCTACGGCGGCGGATTCTTCGACCGCACGCTGAAATCCATCCACCCGCGGCCGGTGACCGTGGGGGTGAGCTACAGCCACGGCTTCCTGCCGCTGCTGCTGCCCACCGAGCAGGACTTCGTGCTCGACGCCATGCTCACCGAGGACGGCGTGAGCTGGCAGAAGCCGCTGCTCTGAGCGGCCCTGCCGATCCGGCCTCCCGGCCGGTGACTGCTGTCAGAAGCGGAAGCCGACGCCCACGCCGAGCAGCAGAGGATCGACCTTGAACTTGCCGATGTCCGAGCCGCCGGCGCTGACCGTCGTCTTGATCTGCACCTTCTTCACGTCGACGTTGAAGTAGATGCCCTTCTGGATCTCGTAGTCGAAGCCCGCGCCCACGGCCAGGCCGTAGCTGTTGCGCTTGATGTCGACGCCGGCCGGCAGGCTGACGTTCGAGAAGTGCGTGTAGTTCAGGCCGGCGCCGACGTAAGGCTTGAACGCGCCCAGCACGAGTTCGGCGGCGATGTTCGGCGTGAAGAAGTACGAGATGTCGACTTCCGGGAACACCTTGTTGTTCACCGTCAGGTCGAGGCCGGTGCTGTCCTTGTTCGCGCTGTCGAGGTTGAGCGCGTGCACGCGCACCATCCACGGCGTGGCCTGAGCCTGCGCCAGCATCGGAAGGGCGAGGCCGCCAGCGACGGCGAGGGCGAGGGCGGCACGTTGGAAGGTCTGGGTCTTCATGATGTTGTCCTGTCGAAGAGCGAGGTCAAATCCTCGACGGGCATTTCAGGCTCCCAACCTCGGGAGCCTGTTGCGGTGCATCAAGACCCTGGCGCCGGTGTGCCCACCGCGCAACGCGGGGCCCACACCTCATGACCCACGTCAAACAGGGCGCGCGAGTCGCTTGCAGATCTCGAGGGCGAGCGCCGATTGGTTGAGCGTGTAGAAGTGGATGCTCGGCGCACCGCCGGCGATCAGCCGCTCGCACAGCCGCGTCACCACGTCGAGCCCGAAGGCGCGGATCGACGCGGTGTCGTCCAGGTAGCCCTCCATCTTCATCGCCACCCAGCGCGGGATCTCGATGCCGTCGCGCTGCGCGAACTGCGCGATGCGCGCGAAGTTGTGGAAGGGCATGATGCCCGGCACGATCGGCACGCCCACGCCCAGCGCACGCGATTGCTCGACGAAGTGGAAGTAGGCGTCGGGGTTGAAGAAGAACTGCGTGATCGCCGAATCGGCGCCCGCGGCCACCTTGTCGGCGAAGTGCTGAAGGTCGCGCTTCGCGTAGCGCTCCTGCGGGTGGTACTCGGGGTAGGCCGCCACCTCGATGTGCCAGTGGTTCGCCTCCTGCTCGCGGATGAAGCGCACCAGGTCGGCTGCGTAGCGGAATTCGCCGGCCGTGGCGGTGCCGCTGGGCAGGTCGCCGCGCAGCGCCACCAGCCGGCGGATGCCGCGCTCGCGGTAGGTGGCGAGGATCTCGGCGATGCTCTCGCGCGTGGCGCCGATGCACGACAGGTGCGCGGCGGCCTCGTGGCCCATCGCCGCGATCTCGCTGACCGTGGCGAGTGTCTTCTCGCGCGTCGAACCGCCGGCGCCGTAGGTCACGCTGAAGAACTCCGGCGTCGTGGACGCCAGCTCGGCCACCACGCCGCGCAGCTTCTCGCTGCCCACCGGCGTGTTGGGGGGGAAGAACTCGAAGCTCACCGGCACCGGGGTGCGGATCTCATCCATGGGGTCTCTCCTCGGCGCGGCCCGACGGGCGCGCCCACACAAAGAATTCGCGGTTGCCGTCGCCACCTTCGATGGCACTGGCGAACCAGCCCTGCACCGCGAGGCCGCAGGCAGCGCAGGCCTCGCGGATACGCGCCTCCACGCGGGCGTACGCTGCCTCGTCGCGCACGATGCCGCCCTTGCCGATGTCGGCCGGCTGCAGCTCGAACTGCGGCTTCGCCAGCATCAGCAGCTCGCCACCCTCGGCCAGCCGAGGGGCGAGCGCCGGCAGCACCAGCGTCAGCGAGATGAACGACAGGTCGCCGACGATCAAGCCGAAGCGCGAGAACGGCAAGGCCGCAGCCTCGAGGTGGCGCGCGTTGACGCCCTCGAGCGCCGTCACGCGCGGGTCTTCACGCAACCGCGCGTGCAGCTGCCCGTGGCCTACGTCGATGCCGACCACCCGCGCCGCGCCGCGCGCCAGCAGCACGTCGGTGAAGCCCCCGGTGCTCTGGCCCACGTCGAGGCAGGTGCGTCCCGCCACGTCGATGCCGCTGTGCGCCAGCGCGCCCTCGAGCTTGAGCCCGCCGCGCGACACCCAGCGCAGCTCCGCGTCGTCGGCGATCTGCAGCTCGCAGCCTTCCGGCAGCTCGTCGCCCGCCTTGCGCGGCGCTGCCCAGCCGGCCGGCCCGCGCCAGCGCACCGCGCCCAGCGCGATCAGCCGCTGCGCGGCCGAACGCGAAGGCGCGAGACCGCGCTGCACCAGCAACTGATCGATTCGTGGCATGGCGACGACCTGACCAAGCGGCCGCGGCGGAACCGGCTTTGCCGGGCCGCTCGCGGCGCCCCCTGGGGGGAGGCCGCGAGGCCTCGGGGGGGTCAATACCGGTACGTGTCGGGCTTGTACGGGCCCTGCTTCGGCACACCGATGTAGGCGGCCTGCTCGTCGGTCAGCTCGGTCAGCTGCGCGTTCAGCAGCTTGAGCTGCAGCTTGGCGACCTTCTCGTCGAGGTGCTTGGGCAGCACGTAGACCTTGCCCACGTCGTAGGCGTCCTTGTGCGAGTACAGCTCGATCTGCGCGATCGTCTGGTTCGCGAACGACGAGCTCATCACGTAGCTCGGGTGGCCGGTGCCGCAGCCCAGGTTCACCAGGCGGCCCTTGGCCAGCAGGATGATGCGCTTGCCGTCCGGGAAGATCACGTGGTCGACCTGCGGCTTGATCTCCTCCCACTGGCACTTCGCCTCGAGCGACGCGACGTCGATCTCGTTGTCGAAGTGGCCGATGTTGCAGACGATCGAGTTCTGCTTCATCGCCTTCATGTGCTCGAAGGTGATGACGTTCTTGTTGCCGGTGGCGGTCACGAAGATGTCGGCCTTGTCGGCGGCCCAGTCCATCGTCACGACGCGGTAGCCTTCCATCGCGGCCTGCAGCGCGTTGATCGGGTCGATCTCGGTCACCCAGACCTGCGCCGACAGCGCGCGCAGCGCCTGCGCCGAGCCCTTGCCCACGTCGCCGTAGCCGGCCACGACGGCGATCTTGCCGGCCACCATCACGTCGGTCGCGCGCTTGATGCCGTCGACCAGCGATTCACGGCAGCCATAGAGGTTGTCGAACTTGCTCTTGGTGACCGAGTCGTTGACGTTGATCGCACGGAACATCAGCGTGCCCTTGGCGGACATCTCGTTCAGGCGGTGCACGCCGGTGGTGGTCTCTTCCGTCACGCCGATGATCTGGGCGCTCTTGCGGCTGTACCAGGTGGCATCGACGGCCAGCTTGGCCTTGATCGCGGCGAACAGCTCGCGCTCTTCCTCGCTGCCGGGATTGGCGATGACCGAAGCGTCCTTCTCGGCCTTCTTGCCCAGGTGCATCAGCAGCGTCGCGTCGCCGCCGTCGTCGAGGATCATGTTCGGGCCTTCGTCGGCCGAGCCCTTCGGGCCGAACTCGAAGATGCGGTGGGTGTAGTCCCAGTAGTCCTTCAGCGACTCGCCCTTGTAGGCGAACACCGGCGTGCCGGCGGCCACCAGCGCGGCGGCGGCGTGGTCCTGCGTCGAGAAGATGTTGCACGAGGCCCAGCGGACCTCGGCGCCCAGCGCCTGCAGCGTCTCGACCAGCACGGCGGTCTGGATCGTCATGTGCAGCGAGCCGGTGATGCGCGCGCCCTTCAGCGGTTGCGACTTGGCGTATTCCTCGCGGATCGCCATCAGCGCCGGCATCTCGTGCTCGGCGATGTTGAGTTCCTTGCGGCCCCAGTCGGCGAGCGACAGGTCGGCGATCGCGTACTGGTCGGTGTGAAGGGGCTTGAGAACAGCGTTCATGGTGAGCTCCAGAGTCGATGGAACCCGCCGGGCGCGAGAGGGGGAGATCGGGTGTTCGAACTCACCCACGGTCGTTTCCGTGCGGGTGAGCGCCGTTGCAGATGGTTTCCGAGCCTGGGGCCTGCCGGCCTTGCAACGCTCCTCGGAACGGCGCGCATTCTACCCGCGTGCCGACGGCTTCGCGTCGGCCCCGATGGGCGCCGGGCGCGCGGACCGGTAACCTCGCACGAATGGAGCCCGTTGCGGTGGTCGTCATGGGGGTCAGCGGCTGCGGCAAGAGCCACGTCGGCCGCGCGCTGGCCGAAGCGCTGCGGGCCGATTTCATCGAGGGTGACGACCACCACCCGAACGAGAACGTGGCCCGCATGGCCGCCGGCGTCCCGCTCACCGATGCCGACCGCGCCGGCTGGCTCGCGGCGCTGACGAGCGAGCTGCGCGCGCGCCGCTCGGCGGGGCGCCCCGCCGTGCTGAGCTGCTCCGCGCTCAAGCGCGCCTACCGCGGACGGCTGGCCGAGGCCGGGCCGCTGCACTTCGTCTGGCTCGACGTGCCGGTGCCCGAACTCGAGCGCCGCCTCGCCGCGCGCCGGCACCGCTACATGCCCGCCAGCCTGTTGCCCAGCCAGCTCGCCACGCTCGAACCGCCCCAGGCCGACGAACTCGCGCTGCGTGTCGACGGCGGCGCGCCGCTTCACGAGATCCTTGCCACCGTGCGGGCCTGGTTGCCCGCCTCCACCTTCTCGAGCTCCGACATGAACGTTCTCGACAGTTTCCGCCTCGATGGCCGGCTCGCGATGGTCACCGGCTCGTCGGCCGGCATCGGCCTCGCGATCGCGCGTGGGCTCGCCCAGGCCGGTGCTCGCGTGGTGCTCAACGGGCGCGACCCGCAGCGCCTGGCCCAGGCGCGCGACGCGCTGCATGGCGAAGGCTTGGCCGTGGAGGCGCAGGCATTCGACGTGGCCGACCGCGCCGCAGTCGACGCCGCCGTCGACGCGATCGAACGCGGGCTCGGGCCGATCGAGATCCTCGTCAACAACGCCGGCATCCAGCGCCGCGCGCCCTTCGTCGACTTCGCTGCGGCCGACTGGGACGAGCTGATGCGCACCAACCTCGACGCCGTCTTCCATGCGGCGCAGTCGGTGGCGCGGCGCATGGTGCCGCGCGGCCGCGGCCGCATCATCAACATCTGCTCGGTGATGAGCGAGCTCGGCCGTCCCGGCATCGTGCCCTACACCGCGAGCAAGGGTGCGGTGAAGATGCTCACCAAGGGCCTGGCGGCGGACCTCGGCCCCTCGGGCATCACCGTCAACGGCATCGGCCCGGGCTACTTCAAGACCGAACTGAACCGCAAGCTGATCGACGACGCGGCCTTCAGCGGCTGGCTGGTCGGCCGCACGCCGCTGCGGCGCTGGGGCGAGGTCGAGGAACTGGCCGGTGCGGCGGTGTTCCTCGCCAGCGATGCGGCGCGCTTCGTGAACGGCCACATCCTCTACGTCGACGGCGGTCTCACGGCCAGCGTCTGAGCGTGGCCGGCGAATCCCGGCCGGCGGGGCTCTCGACCGCCGCCTTCCTCACCCTGCTGCTGATCGCGCTGCTGATGGGCGCGAACCACGTGTCCGCGCGCGTGGCCTTCAACCATGGCGTCGACGTCGCCACGGCGGTGGTGTTCCGCAGCGCCGTCACTGCGCTGGTGGTGGGCTCCCTGATCGCCGTGCAGCATGTGCCGCTGCGGCTCGAGGCGAAGCACCGCCGGGCGCTGCCCGCCATCGGCGTGCTGATCGCGATCCAGAGCCTGTGCCTGTACTCGGCGGTGGCGCGGCTGCCGGTGGCGCTGGCGCTGCTGGCCTTCAACACCTACCCGCTGTGGACGGCGCTGTGGGCGCGCGTGGTCTACGCCCACCGCCCCGAGCGACGCGTGCTGATGGCCATGCCGGTGATGCTCGCCGGCCTGGCGCTCGCGCTCGACGTGTTCGGCGCCGCCTCCGGCCTGGGCGCGGCCGGGCAGTGGAGCCGCATCGGTGCCGGCGTGGCCTTCGCGCTCGGCGCGGCGGCGACCTTCGGCCTGGCGCTTGTGTTCACGCAGCACGAGGCCGGCGACCTCGACGGCCGCGTGCGCACCGCCGCCACCATGGGCCAGGTGGCGCTGCTGGCACTGGCCGGCGTGGCGGTGCAGGGCGGCTTCCACCTGCCCGCCGACAGCGCCGGCTGGGCGGGCCTCGCCGGGCTGACGCTGCTGTACGGCACGGGCTTCACGATCATGTTCACCGTGTTGCCGCGCCTCGGCGTGGTGGGCAACTCGGCGATCATGAACGTGGAGCCGATCTTCGCGCTGGTGCTGGCCTGGGCCATCCTCGGCCAGGCGATCGCGCCCTCGCAGGTGGCCGGCGGGCTGGTCGTGGTCGGCACGGTCATGTGGCTGGGGCTGCGTCGGCGCTGATCCCCCCTGTCGGGTGGATCGTGGCGCTTCGGGGCCGGGGGGTCTCGCGGGGCCGCGAGAATCGCCGCCATGGCCCGCATGCAGACCCGCCGACCCACCCGCGCCGCCGCGCCCTCCGGCGCCGCGGCATCGGCCGGCGCGGGCTCGCCACGGCTGCTGGCGGTACGCCGCCGCTGGCGCAAGACCCGTCGCCTGCTGCGGCGCCAGCGCATCCTGGTGCGTTCGCTGCTGGTCTCGCTGGCCGTTCATGCGGCGCTGCTGACCCTGACCTTCGGTGGCGACGTGCGCGGGCTACCGGGTCTGTTCCTGCCCTGGCGCGAACGGCGCATCGAAGTGCCCGAACTGCGCGTCGTGCTGACTCCCGCTCCGGCGCCCGTGGCGGAAGCCCGGCCCGAGCCACCGGCGATGACCGCTGCGCTCGAGGCGCCACGGCTCGAGCGCCCGCCCGCCGCGGCGCCGGCGCCTGCCGCGGAGCCCCGACCGACGCCGCCTCCCAGGCCGGCGCGCGCGGCCGCGCGACCCGCCCCGAAGCCGCCCGCCATCGCCCCCGCCGCGGCAACAGTTCCGCAAGAGGCCCCGGCGCCGCCCACGGCGGATGTGCCTCCGGTGCTGGCCGAGGCTTCGACCCGCGCGGCCCCGCCCGAGCCCGCACCGCCGCCTTCGCCGACACCTGAGGTCCGTCCCGATCCACCACCTTCACCTCCGCCTCCTCCCCCCGCTCCGGCGCCCGAGCCCGTGCCGGTGCTGGCTGTACCGTATTCGCCGACATCCGTTGTTGCGGTGGCTCCGGCGGCGTCGAGTCCGGAAGAGTTGGCGGAGTCGACCCGCCGTGTTGCGGAGGAAGCGCGCCGCCAGGAACTCGCGCGCCTGGACGCCGTGCGGGCCGAGGCTGCACGACAGGAAGCGGCCCGCCAGGAGGCGCAGCGGCAGGCTGCGGCGCAGGAAGAGGCACGTCGGCAGGAGCTCGCGCGCCTGGACGCCGTGCGGGCCGAGGCTGCACGACAGGAAGCGGCCCGCCAGGAGGCGCAGCGGCAGGCTGCGGCGCAGGAAGAGGCGCGACGGCAGGAGCTCGCGCGCCAGGACGCCGCGCGGGCCGAGGCTGCGCGACAGGAAGCGGCCCGCCAGGAGGCGCAACGGCAGGCTGCGGCGCAGGAAGAGGCGCACCGCCAGGAACTCGCGCGCCAGGACGCCGCGCGGGCCGAGGCTGCACGACAGGAAGCGGCCCGCCAAGCGGTCGCGCGCGCCGAGGCCGAACGCAGGGAGTCGGAGCGCCAGGAGTCACTTCGGCAAGCCGCGGCGCAGGCGGAGGCTCGCCGCCAGGAGGCTGCCCGGCAAGAGGCCGCACGAGCCGAGGCCGCCCGTCAGGAGGCTGAACGCCAGGCGGCCGCGCGCGCTGCCGAACTGCAGGCCGAGGAGAACCGCCGCGAGGCCGTGCGTCGCGCCATCGGTCGCCAGCTCGACGAGGAAGCCGCGCGGCGCGATGCGGCGCAGAAGGCGGCAAAGCCTGACAACGCCCTCCCGTTGTCGCTGAGCACCGCGCGCCGTGTGCGCCTGTGGGGCCGCAGCGATCCGAATGCCGAACTCGCCGAGTACGGCGAGACCATGGCGCGCAAGATCGAGTTCAACACGCCGCTCGAACTGGTGCGCTCGATCTCCCGGCGGCCGCACACGCCGCCGGTGGTCATCGTGAACGTGCGCAGCGACGGTTCGGTGGAGTCGATCCGCTTCGTCACCCCCAGCGGCGTGCAGGAGGTCGACGACGCGATCCGGCGCATGATGGAGAACCAGCGCCCCTTCCCGCCGTTCCCGCCCTCGCTCGCGCGCGATTTCGACGTGGTCGAGTTCCGCAGGACGTGGAACTTCAGCGATGCGCTGAGGTTGTACTGAGGCGTGCGCCGTCAGTGGTTGTCCCGCGGCACGAAGGAGCCGCGCTTGCCGACGAGAAAGTCGAGGTCGGCGCCCTCGTCGGCCTGCAGCACGTGGTCGACGTAGAGCTTCCAGTAGCCGCTCTCGAGAGGTGGCTTCGGCGGCGTCCAGGCCGCGCGTCGCTTCGCGAGTTCCTCGTCGCTCACGTGCAGGTGCAGCTTGCGCTTCGGCACGTCGAGCTCGATCAGGTCGCCGTTGCGCACCAGCGCCAGCGGGCCACCGGCCGCGGCCTCCGGCGCGGTGTGCAGCACCACGGTGCCGTAGGCCGTGCCGCTCATGCGCGCGTCGCTGATGCGGACCATGTCGGTGATGCCCTTGCGCAGCACCTTCGGCGGCAGCGGCATGTTGCCGGTCTCGGCCATGCCGGGGTAGCCCTTCGGGCCGCAGTTCTTCAGCACCAGGATGCAGGTCTCGTCGACGTCGAGCGCCTCGTCGTCGATGCGGCGGTGGAAGTCCTCGATGTCCTCGAACACCACCGCGCGGCCGGTGTGCACCATCAGCTCGGGCGTGGCGGCGCTGGGCTTGATCACGGCGCCGCGCGGTGCGAGGTTGCCACGCAGCACGGCGATGCCGGCCTTCTCCTTGAAGGGCGCGGCCATCGACTTGATGACGGCCGGGTTGAAGTTCTGCGCGGCAGCGACGTTCTCGGCCACCGACTTGCCGCTCACCGTCACGTGGTTGCCGTGCAGCGCCGGCAGGATCTCCTTCATCACCGCCGGCAGCCCGCCGGCGTAGCAGAAGTCTTCCATCAGGAACTCGCCGCTGGGCTGCAGGTTCAGGATGCAGGGCATCTCGCTGGCCAGGCGGTCGAAGTCGTCGATGGTGAGGTTCACGCCCAGGCGCCGTGCGATCGCCACGAGGTGGATCACCGCGTTGGTGGAGCCGCCGATCGCGGCGAGCGTCCTGATCGCGTTCTCGAAGCCCTCGCGCGTCAGCACCTTCGACAGCAGCTGGTCTTCATGGACCATCGTCACGATGCGCCGGCCGGCGTCGCGCGCGAGCACGTTGCGGCGGCCGTCCACCGCCGGGTAGGCCGCGTTGCCAGGCAGGCCGACGCCGAGCGACTCGACCATGCTGGCCATCGTCGAGGCCGTGCCCATGGTCATGCAGTGGCCGTGGCTGCGGTGCATGCAGCTTTCGGCCTCGAAGAAGTCCTGCAGTTTCAGCGTGCCGGCGCGCACCTGCTCGCTCATGCTCCACACGCCGGTGCCCGAGCCCAGCGTCTGGCCACGCCACTGGCCGTTGAGCATCGGCCCGCCCGACACGCCGATGGTCGGCAGGTCGACGCTGGCCGCGCCCATCAGCAGCGAGGGCGTGGTCTTGTCACAGCCCATCAGCAGCACCACGCCGTCGATCGGGTTGGCGCGGATGCTTTCCTCCACGTCCATCGACGCGAGGTTGCGGTAGAGCATCGCGGTCGGGCGCAGCAGCGTCTCGCCCAGGCTCATCACCGGGAACTCGAGCGGGAAGCCGCCGGCCTCGTAGACACCGATCTTCACCTGCTCGGCCAGCGTGCGGAAATGCGAGTTGCAGGGCGTCAGCTCGCTGAAGGTGTTG
>WBZM01001811.1_pt1 | contig 19788 bp, 9 predicted proteins | sample 5204271 | NCBI WGS metagenome assembly WBZM01 (sample SAMN12344346, study PRJNA552823) | activated sludge metagenome | biome: Activated sludge suspended growth; feature: Nitrification reactor; material: Wastewater; isolation source: activated sludge from nitrification reactor of wastewater treatment...
AACGCCGGCCTCAGGCACCTCGATGATCACCGGCGTGCCGGACAGGAGCTGCGGATTGGCGACCACCTCGGGTCCGACCAGAAGCTCGATGCCCTGATGCGTCTTGCGCGTGGCAAGAGGTGCCAGCGTGCGCGCCCGCTGCCCGCGGCGATCGGCGCCGGCGACCACGGCGTCCACCGGCCGTAGCCGGAAGGCCGGACGGTCCGGCGCCTGCTCGAGCCCGTGCAGCAGGATGACGGCATGGCCGCCCTGCGGCCGGCTCTCGTCCTCGTAGGCCTCGACGGTGATCTGGCGCATGGTCATGGCCGCCCCCTCACAGCGACACGTCGAGCAGCCGCAGCAGGCGGCCGAGGCGCCGGTTCTGCTCGTCGGAGACGTTGCGCTCGCGCAGCCCTCCGGCGTTCTCGTCGACCATGGACAGGAACGCCTGCGACCAGTCGGAATAGAATTGCCGCTCGTCGACCGGCTCCGCGACGCTGTCGATGGCCGTCGACTGGCGCGGCAGGAAGATCGGCTGCTGCGCCTTGCCCTTGCGGCGCGGATGGCTGTTCGAGAACACGTCCGCGAAACCGAGGCACATGACATAGTCGCCGATCGTGCTCGACGCGCACATCGCGGCCTTCGCAATCCCCCCTGGCGAAGCTCCCTCGCCCGCCGTGACTTGCTGGATCGACTGCGTCAGACGCCGGTCGAGCTCGGTGCGCGCCGCACCGGCGATGAGCTCGTCGACGAGGTTCTGGAGCGCCGCCCTCGGCATCTGGTAGCTGCGCACGGCATCCGCCCCATAGGCCATGGCACGCATTGTCTGGACCCAGTGGTCGATGGCCGTGCGGGCGAGCCGCGCCGCATCCTCGCTGGCCGGTTGCGAGCCGTTGAGGGACCCGCCCTCGGCCGCCGCGACGCCTTCGCCCTCCGCCGGGGCGTGGGATCCGTTGAGCTTCCTGGGCGCCCCACCCTGCGCCGGACCCGCCCACACCTCGAGGTTGGAGAGGACGTCGGCGAACTCGGTGTCGGGCAGTTGCAGCGCCCGCAGGAGATGCCCCAGGCGGCGTTGCTCGGCGCAGCCGCGCAGACGTCGCACGACGAGCAGCGCGGCGGCGCGGCGCCGGTCGTACTGGAACGAGAAGTGCTCCGACAGATAGTAGCGCTGCAAGCGGTCTTTCAGCGATTGGCGCAGGTCGCCCAGCGCCGAGACGATCTGCTGGTTGCGTACGCGCACGTCCGCCACCGCGGCGATCGACTGCGCGAGATAGCTGATGCCGCCGTCGTTGAGCAGCATCGCCTCGTTCCACACCGACACCGGATCGGCGACATGGCGGCGGATGACGTCGTCGGCCAGGAACTCCAGCCGTGTGCGCTCGACGCGGGCCTGCTGCGCGCTCTTGATGCCGGACTCGCGCCCGTCGCTCGAGTAGTCGAACAGCTGCTTCGACTTGCAGGTCGGGTTGCGCACCAGATGGACGTTGTCGAAGGGGCGCGAGGGCGTCCACTCCATGGGCCAGCCGTGATCGCGCCCGAGCTCCTCGACCAGCACCGAACGGATGCGGCCTGCCCAGTCGATCTTGCGATCCCGCTGCTGCGGCTGATCCACCAGCTCCCTGTCCACCTTGGTGAAGGCGACGAACAGCGCATTCTCGTGTTGCTCGCGCGTCGACGCGTCGCCGCCGTGTGCCGCCGTCACCCAGCGCCCGACCAGGCTCGCCAGCTCGCCCACTTTGCGTGTCGCCGGGTCGATGCACACGACCATGCTGGTGATCTTGTGCTCCTGCGTGTAGCGGTCGAGCAGATGCACCGCCTTGGCCTGCAGGAAGATGCGGCCGAGCAGCGTCGCGTCGCGGGCCAGCGCGCGGCCGAGCCCCGCCACCGTATCGCGCGCGTCGATACCCGGCATTTCGATGAGGTCGGCCTTGCCGGTCACCTCGCTCGATTCACGCCCCAGCGGCAGGCGCACCTCGGCGGCGAGCGCCGCGATGGCCGTACGGCTGAGCGACACCCACTGGCCGAACTCGTTGCACACCACCACCGTCTGCGTGTCCGGCTCGCCGAGTCGGGTCACCGTCTCACCGGAGAGGATGGAATCCGTGCGCTTCGACAATTTGCCCGAGCGCGGATCGAGGCCGAGAATGGCATCCAGCGCCGAGCTCGCCTCGAGCCCGCCGCCGAGGTTCGACAGCACGTTGCCGAGCGTCACGAACGCCGCCGTGAAGGGCTGCAAGCCGCCCCAAAGCTGCGCCAGCAGCTCGCCGCGCGATTCATTCGAGAGATAAGGCGCCAGCTTGGCCAGCGAGGCCCAGAATCCAGCTGCCGACAGCGTGCGCACGAGCGGCTCGTCGCCGAAGCGGTGCAGGAAGTAGGCCTGGATGTCCCACACGTCCTCCTCGGTGAGCCCCGGCACCGGGTCCGGGTTGAGGCGAGCCAGCGCCGCGGCATGCGCATCGCGCACATCGGCCATGGTCGGCACCTGGTCGCGCTCCGCCGAGACGGTGAAGAATGCGTTGCCGAGGATCATGACCACGTCGGCCAGCGACAGGAGCCGCATGCCGACGGGAAAGTTCTGCGGCAGCGGCTTGCCGTGCTCCGAAAGCCGGATCGCCATTGCGGCGCCATGGCGCGTGCTGTCAGGCACGATCAGCCGCATGTAGTCGATGGGGTCGCGGATGCCGTCGAAGCGCATCGGGATCCGCCCGGCCGACGGCTCGATCAGCGAGGTGATGGCATGCGTGCGGCCCGACCGGCGCGGCCCGACGAAGGCCACCGCCGGCGGCTGGTGAACGGCGGCCGCCAGCCGCTCCGCCGCCACTTCCGTGCGGTGCACGTCCTGCAGCAGGGCGATCCGCTCGCCACCGACGAACTCGCCGTTGGCGTCGACCCACTCCAGGATTTCCGCGGCGGCTTCCCCGACCTGCTTGCAGGCGAAGACCAGCCGGTTCTCTGAAGACCCCATCTCTGAAGACCTAAACCCCGTCCCCGGTCAGGCGATCGCCAGCGCGCCCGTATCGAGCCAATGCCCCGCGTCGCTCGGCATGGTCTGCAAGCGCAGTGCCACGTCGGTCGGGAGCAGCATGGTGCCGTCGCAATCGCAAGCCTTGACCACGCGCAACTCGTCGAGGCCGCCGCGCTCTCCCGGCGCCCGCTCGTCGGACCTTCGCTCGCCCGTCACCCGCTCTCCCGTCACGCGCTCGAACGTGATTTTCAGGGGCATCTTGGGTTTGCTGCGCGCATCCTTGCCGGCCACGTCGAGCACGTAGAGTGGCGCCGCGGGCCAGCTGTCCAGGGGCACCCGGCGCTGGCCGATCAGCGCCGGAACGTCGAGCGAGATGGTGCTCGTCGTCGTGCTGCCGGCGGCCGGCTTGCCGGCGCCGGCCTGCTCGTCGACGACGAACATGAGGTCGTCCGTGCCGATCTGACCCTTGGCGTTGATACGTCCGAGGTAGATGCGCAACGGCTCCGTCTCGGTTTGCGACATCCGTAGCGAAAAGCCGTCCTCGCCGGCACCGCTCCCCAGCATGGCGCCGATGGCGGCCGGCAGCTTCGGATCGCCGAGCTGGCCGGAGGCCCCGGCATAGGGGAACCACGTGCCGACCCGGTAGGCATGCATGGGCACGATCCGGCCCGGTCGCGCCGGCATGGTCTCGAGAAAGGCGTCGAGCACGACCGGGCTGCGCGACAGCCATCCGCTGAGCAGCACAAGATCGCAGTCGAGCGCCCGCACCACCCGCGTCGCCGCCGACAGCACCGGCTCCAGCACCGACTGGATGAGCGCGGCGAGGTCGCGATGCAGGAAGCTGACCGGCACCTCGAGCAGCGAGAAGCCCTCGGCCCCCTCGTCGTTGGCCACCTCCTCGAAGTCCTCGACGACGCCGCTCGGCTCGGCGCCCGCCGCGGCGAGCAGCGCCCGCACGGTACGCTCCGAGATCACGTCGTCGCCCCCGGCGCGGGCCTGGTCGTGCTCCTTGAGCAGCCCGATGGCGGCCGGCAGCGCCAGCTCGCTGGCGAAGCGCTTGCCGAGCGTGACGATCCACGACGGCCGTCCCTTGACGGCACCGGCCATCGCCTCCTCGAGGAAGCGGCGCGGCGAGGGCAGGCGGCAGTCGGCGAGACGCTGCTCGATGGCCGGCAGCAGCATGCGCTCGATGATGGCCTTGGCGACGTCGTCGCCGCCGATCGGAAAGCCGTCCTTCACCTGCGGAAGGCCGGAGATGGTGCCGCGATCGGCCAGCTCGTACGTGACGACGGACAGCGACGTCGATCCGCCACCGATGTCGACGCTGGCGATGCGCAGCGACCGGCCCGAGCGATGCTGCGGCCGGATGCGGCCGGTCAGCTCGAAATATTCCCGCGCCTTGCCGCGGAACTTGTCCGAGATCTCGTTGTAGAGATAGGCGATCTGGGCATTGGTGGCGTTGTCGGAGGCGAGCGAGATCTCCGGCCGCGGCTGCAGTAGTGGCGAGTTCGCGTCCGACCAGCCGAGCGCGTGCCAGACCAGATCGACGGCGCCCTCGACGCGGCGGCGCAGAATCTGCTGCTCGCGCGGATGCATGCCCGAAGGCAGCGTCAGCACGATCCGGTCGAGCCGGCGGCGGCGTGGCACCCCGTCGTCGCCCCGCCCATGGGTTGCGTTCGCATGGGGCGCGTTGATGGCCACCACCGCGTGCAGCAGCACCTCCGCGGCGAAGAACGTCATCAGCGACGAGCGCGAGAACCACGGCTTGGTCGCCGAGCCGCGCCGCTCGTTCGGGCCGAGCACGTCACCCTGCTCCGTGAGCAGGGCCAGTTGCGGACCGGACACCAGCGGCCCGCGGCGCCCGGCGCCGTCCTTGCCCGGCGAGAAGCGCCACAGCGTGCGGCCGGGACGCTCGTCCCAGAGATAGCGGGTCGGCGCTGAGACGCCCGTCAGGTCGTCGGCGCCCTGCTGGCGCGCCGCGAGGCTCACCGCCTCGGCGCCGACGCGGACCAGGCTCGGCCAGTAGAACGCATTGGTGCGGCCGCTCCAGCGCGATAGCGCTTCCTTGCCGAAATCGGCGCGCGCGAACTCCAGACGGCTCGAGAAGATGCCCGCGTGCACCCGCCACGGCTCGGTGAGGTCGCGCAGCGGCAGCGGGAACAGCTCGTGCTGGCGGCCCGGCGCCGTCTCTCCCGTGCGGTGGCGAAGCAGCGCCGAGGTTCGGCTGTTGCCCATGTCGAGCACGAGGTCGACGCCGATCGCGGCTCGCGACGAGCCCTCGCCGAGCGTGTCGCTGAAGCGCACGGCAGGCAGCCGGCAGCCCTGCTGCAGGACGCCGAGCAGGGTGAGGTAGCACGCCAGATGCTGGAGCTCTGGCTCGTCCCCCCACTCGTCCTCGGTCAGTCCTTCGCGCTTGGCGGAGAGGTGATCCTTGAAGATCTCCGACAGCCAGTCGTCGATCCACGCCTCCGTCACGAAGGCGGAGATATCGCCCTCGTCATCGCAGAAGCGGAACACCGCGCCCGACCGCACGTCGTCGATCGTCGGAGCCGCGTTCCCGCCCCCCCGGGCCTGCTGGCGCGCATCGAACGCCGTGTCGAAGGCGAGCACCACGTGATAGCCCGGACGTGGCTCGTCCTCGCTCGCGGCGCGCGTGATGAAAATGCGCGCCCAGTTCGTCGGCCCCTCGTCGTTGATCGCCGGGCGTCCGCGCTGCTGCGGCAGCTGACGCAGATAGGGTACCGGCAGCCACTTGCCGAGGAACGGCTCCACCGCCGCGTCGCCGCTGACCAGATACGTCAGCGAGGCGTCGATCGCCTCCTCCGTGACCGGGTGATAGAAGACGCCATCCTCCAGCGTGACCGCGTGCAGCGCCACGCCCTCCCCCTCGCCCGGCTCCTCGTAGAAGCGGCGGGCCACGACGGCCGTTGCGTCGGCGGGAAGATGGAAGTCGAGGAACTGGATGCAGCTGCCGGGCACCAGGGACAGCACGGTCTCACCCGTCCCCAGGCCGGGCCGCGAGCCGCGCGCGGCCTCTCCCGGTCCGCCCGACAGTCCGGCCGTCTCGACGCTCTCAGTCATGGTCTCACTACAACGTTTGCTGCCGGTTGCTCCGGAAGCTACCCGTAAAATGCTTTAACCCGCCCGGCTAAGCCGAGTGAAGCAGGCCTTTTTGCTGAAGAGACGTTAGAGCAGAACTGGAACTGATGAAAAGGACTACGGAGCCTCACCTTTGCGTATAGTTAGCATCGATTCCGGGATCTAGGCGTTACGCTGTACAGTTGACGGATCGCAATGCCGGGCCGGACGCGAACTGTCTAGCCGCGCCGCCGCCGGAATCTCCGCTCCCGCTTGGAGCCGACGGCTTTCACCACCGCCGGGGGCTCGGCCGCCGCGGCAGCCGTCTCGCTGATCCACACCTCCACCCGCCGGTTCAGCGTCAGGTCGGCCGCCGTCTCGTTGCACGCGACCGGCGCCAGATGCCCGAAACCCTTGGCGACGATGGACTTCCCGGCGCCCGCCGCGGGCACGCCGGCGAGCACCGCCGCCCTCACCTGCCGGGCCCGGCGGAGCGACAGGGCGAGGTTGGCCTCCGGCGGCCCGATGGCATCCGTGAACCCAATCAGCTGGATCGTCCGTCCGGCGAGAGACGGATTTTGCAGCAGCTGCCGCAGCCGCACGATGTCCTGCCGCGCCTTGGCGTCGAGGATCGCGGAGCCCGGAGCGAAGCGGAAGGTGATCGACAGGCGCTGGCCATCGAGCAGACCTGCGACGAGAGCACGCAGGCGCTGGCGGTCGATCTCGCGCGTGGCGGGCATCTCCAGCATTCGATTGATGCGCCGGCTCTCATCGCGGTACGGCACCTGCTCGACCGACTGGTCGACGAACTGGGTGTCCCGGATGACCGCCTGCGCCCGGTCACTGGCCAGATAGGCGAGCAGCTGGCGCGCCGTCGCCTGGGCGGGGGCTCCGGCCGTGTAGACGTAGAGGCGCCGGGCGAGCGGATACTCCTCCGCCTTGATGGCGAACGAGGCCGGCTTCACCACGAGGCCGCAGGGAGTCGCAACGTCGAGGGCGCGGGCATTGCGCAGGAACGACAGCGACGTCACCCCGATGCCGTCCGCATCCGCCGCCACCGCGTCCGACAGCTCCGCCTCGTTGGCCATGCGCCGGGCCCCGCCGACGAGCTTCAGCTTGCGTGGAGCCAGGATCTGGGCATCGAGGCTGTCGCTCGCGGCGCCTCCCTCGGCGCTCGCGTAGACGTGGATCGGAGCGCGCCGGCCGCCGAGCTCCACCCAGCTCGTGATCTGGCCGGAGAAGATCTTGGCGATCGTCTCCGCGCTGAGCGAGCCGATCGGATTTTCCGGCGCGACGATGACGGCAAGGCCATCCAGAGCCAGCACGTGCTCGCTCGGCGCCGGCGCGCCACCCGCGCCTGGACGGGAAAGAAGCGCCGACTCGACGGCTTCCGCCGGCCGGCTCGACATCGCCATCGCCGCCGATCCCGAGGCGGCCTCGGCCAGCGCCGTGGCGGGCTCGCTGCGTCGCACCTCGACCGACGAGATCACCTCGCCGCCTCCCGCCACGATATCGAAGCGCGTCGCCGCCGGATCGGCGCCGAGCCGCTGCCGCGCCGAGCCTCCGAGGCCCTGGGCGAAGTCGCGCACCAGCGCCGGCATCAGGTCGAGACCGATGCTGCTCGATCCCGAGATGGCAAAGCTGTCGGCGGCGCGCCGCGCCTGGGGCTCGAAGCCGAACGTCGAGGACACCGCCGCGGTGCTGGCACGCGACGATGAGCAGGCCGCGCCGGAGCAGTCCCAGTCGGCGGCACCGAGCGCCATGAGCCCGAACGAGTTGGCCTCGAGCAGCCAGGTGCGGCCGTCGAAGCCGTTGAGCTGGCCGGTGAACTCGATCTCCGCGCCCTTCAGTTTCAGCACCACCTCGCGATTGGGCCCGGCGGCCGGCTGCGCGGCCAGCGGCGTCATCCCGCAGCACAAGGCAGCGAGAACACTGGCGATGCTTGGCCTCCAGAGGCGGCGCATCAGCGGCGGATCCGGAGGCCCGGCAGGGCCGACTGGTTGAAGCGCGCATCCTGGCTGATGCGGGTGCCGCAGGCGACTCGGGTCAGCACGCCCGATTGGCGGCTCGCCTGCCCCTTGCGCGGCAGGATGACGACCTGGAAATCGACCTCGGCCAGCGCGCCGCCGCCGCACGTGGCGCCGCTCGGCATCTCGCCGCGCGTCTCGTAATCGAGCGCCAGCGAGATGGCGCCGGAGACCTGCTCGTCGTTGTGGAAGAAGGTGTAGACCTCGACCTTGTCGCCGAGCGTCTGCTCGCCGTCGACCGCGCTGAGGAACCCGTGGCCGCGCCGCTCGGCCTGCGCGAGAACGCGCACCGCGCCTTGGCTGCCGGGGTTCTTCGCCCAAAGATGGCCCGGCGCCTCGAAGGCGGCGCCATACTCGAACACGTGCAGGTCGAGATTGACCGCCGCTCGCCAGACCACGGCGACCTTGGAAACGCGGTCCAGGTCCTTGGCCGTCACCGCGACGGTCTTGCGGCTGCCGTCGGCGAAGCGCAGCTCCACCGCCGAGCCGGTTCCGGCGAAGCAGTCGAGGTTGAAGTCGAGCCCGCCGGAGGCATCGAGACGCCGGATCAGCTCGGCGCCGCCATAGCTGATCTGGACAGCCTCGTTGGGCCGGCAGCTGCCGGAGATGCGGATGCGCATCAGCCCGCCGTCGAGCGGCTCGGTGGTCACCTCGGGCTGCCCGCAGCCGCCCGCGTCGAGGCGCAGCGTCGAAGGCGACAGTGCAACCAGAGTCGACGTGCCGCCGGAGGACGGCGCTGCCGGCGGACTGGCGGGCGGAAGCGGAGGCGCCGCAGCGGCGGGTGTCGGCGCCTCGGGCGCCGGACCGATCGGGCGCGTATCGCGGAACGACGGCGTCGTCACCGGCCGCGCGTCGCGGAAGGAGGGCGCCGCCAGCGGCCGCGCGTCGGAGAACAGCGGACCCGCGGGCTTGGCAGCCTCGGGAGCGGCGGCGGGGACCAGAGGCCGCTCGTCCTTGAACGACAGTGACGGCGCGGAGGCGGGCGCGGCCTGCTCATTTGGTGCCGGCGTGATGACGGGCCGGGTATCCTGGAAGGATGGCAGCGCCGGAGCCGCCTTGCCTTCCGTCTCCGCCTTGGCCGCGGCCGGTGGTTCGGCCCGTGACTCGGATCGTGACGCATCCTCCTTGGGCGGCTCCACCGGAGCGCCGTCCGTCTTGCCGGGCTCGGCAACAGGCCAGGCTTTCGCGGCCTCGAGCTTGTCGGCCTCGCTCTTGCCCGCCTCGGCGGCAGCCGTCTCCGTCCTCGCGGCCTCCGCCGGCTCCGTGATGGCCACCTGCGGCACGGGATCGATCCGCGGCGCCGCGTTGCGCACGCCCCACACGATGGCGCCGAGCACGACCAGCGTCGACACGACATTGAAGGCGCGCGATTTCACCATCTTTCGCAAGTCGAGCCGAGAGCCCACCTTGTGCCCGTCGCTCGGTCGCAAATCCCCTCCTTTGGATGCCATGGCCTACAGCCTCGCCCGTGCGATCATGTCGTCGACCTGCGGACAGCCGCCGGCCTTCTTGGATCGCTCGTACCACTGCAGCGCCACCTTCTTGTCGAGGGTAGTGCCCAGCCCGTTCTCGTGCATGAGGCCGATGAAGCACATGGCCACGGGATCGCCCGCCGCACTGGCGATCTCCCACAGCAGCCGCGCCTTGACATAGTCCGGCGCCCGGCCCTGCGGCTCGGCGTACGCACTGCCGAGCTGGGTGAGCACGCGCATGGTCCGCTCGTCCGACAGGCTCGACTGCAGGAAGCGGCGCAGCCAGAACGCGCCCTCCTCGAGGTCCCGGTTGGGGCCCTGCAGCAAGGCGTTGGCGTTCTCGAGCGCCTTGGCGCCGTCGATGCCCGCCGCGTTGACGCCACGCGGCGACACGGTTCCCGCCGCAAGCACGTCGAACAGCGACGGCTCGCGCTCGCCCTTGCCGGCCGTCGCGGCGGGAGCCGGCACCGCCGGAGCCGCGAAGCTCGGCGTTGGCGTCGCCACGGGCGCGGCCGGAGCCGCAGAAGGTGCCGCGACGGTCACCCCGCCGCCGGGAGAAGGCGTCTCTGTGTGCCGGCTACCCGGATCGCGCGACAGCATGTAGATGCCCGCGAGCGTCACGAGCAGAATGCCGCCCGTCGCCGCCAGGGACGTGCTCGCTTTCTGCGGGCGGCGGCTCGGCGCCGGCTCGCTCGCCACCCGGTGGCTGCCGCGCGCGCTCTCATACCAGCTCTCGCCGGCCGTGATGGCTGCTGTTTCGGAGGTCTGCGGCCGTGCTGCCGGCTTGTCGTCCTCGCGGAGCGCGGAAAGCTTGCTGGACGGCATCGGGTCGTCTTCCTTTTTCGGTTGGGCGGCGGCGACGACCGCCTCCAGCGCGGCGAGCGCATCCTGCACCGGCGTGGCGGCCTCGAGCGCCGCGGGCCGGGCCTCGGCCGCCGGAGACGGAGAGGACTGGACCGGAGGCGCAGGCTGCGGCGCCGGTGCCTTCGCCGGAGGCTCGGGCTTGCTGCCGAGGGCAGCCGCCGGTGTCTCGGGCTTCGTCTCGGAGGCGTAGGCGCCGTTGCCCGCCGCCGGCTCACCCTCGCCCTTCGGCCGCCGCGCGCGGTTGACCACGATGTTGCGGCGCTTGGGGCGCAGCACCGGGGCGATGTTCGGCCACAGGAACTCACCCCTCGCTCCCGCCTCCGGAAACTCGATCTCGATCACGGTGCCGGGCAGCAACTGCTCGTTGTCGGCTATATCGGGGCCGATCAGCAGCTCCACGCCCTGCCCTGTGCGTCGCGTGTTGACGTCGCCGCGTCCGGAATCGACCCAGTCGGCGGCTCGGGAGCCGTCCCCGCTCGCATCGATGGGCCTGAGACGGAAGGAGAGCTCCGGGCTTTCCGATCCGTCGAGATCCAACCCGTGCACGACGATGACCGCGTGCCCGCCCTCGGGACGGCTCTGGTCCTCGTATGCCTGTACCGTCAGCGTTCGCAACGCACACCCCCAACTCGCACTGGCGCCGGACGCTGCCGGCCGTGCCGCGGCGCGGCAAGCCTCGAGATTATTGCCGTGCCGGCCCTCGTCCGCAATCGCCCATTCCTGCGGCTTTGGCCCATAAGAGCATCGAATGAAGGCACTTGGAACCGCCGCCCGGGGTCAATCCTGCGGTTAGCGTTAAACCCGCCCCCCGCGCCGTGGGCATACGGAGCACGCATTAGCTTTGTTTGCAGGACGGGCTTCATAAAACGGGTACGCCTGAGGCACGCTGAAAGCGGCCCGCCGTGCTCGCGGCGAGCAAGGCGGGAGAGGGGCGATCGGTTCGCAACGACCTCGAGTGCGGTGCGCGCGCCATGGCGCGGTCGTGCTCGGCGGAGTGTGCGGCATGGCCTTGTCCTGGTGCATGCGCCGCATCCGGCCGGTCTCCGGCGGCTGCCAATGTGGAGAAGGCTCGCGCGAATGAAGGCCATGCGCACACTGCTCGCACTCGGCTCCGGTCTCGTCACGGCAGCCGCCCTGGCCACGCCCGCCGAGGCATCGTCGCCGCAGCTCTCCTCCGGCGACACCGCGTGGATGCTCTCCGCCACGGTGCTGGTGCTCATGATGAGCGTGCCGGGCCTCGCCCTCTTCTACGCCGGCCTCGTGCGAACGAAGAACACCGTCTCCATGCTCATGCAGGTGATGGCCATCGTCTGTCTCGTCTGCCTGATCTGGATCGCCTACGGCTACTCGATGACCTTCTCCGGCGGCCTCTGGAGCAGCTACTTCGGCGGCCTCTCCAAAGGCTTCATGCGCGGCGTGACGAGCGACTCCCTCGCCGCCACGCACACAAACGGCGTCGCCATCCCCGAACTCGTCTTCGTCGCCTTCCAGATGACGTTCGCCTGCATCACCCCGGCGATCATCGTCGGCGCCTTCGCCGAGCGCATGCGCTTCTCCGCAGTGCTCGTCTTCGTCGCGCTCTGGGTCACCTTCGTCTACGCGCCGATCGCCCACATGGCCTGGTACGGTCCCTCGCCCGACGCGCTGGCCGACGCCGCTCGCGCCGTGCAGGCCGCAACCACCGCCGAGGCCAAGGCGAAGGCGGAAGCCGCGCTCGCGCTCGTGCAGTCCGATGCCGGCCTCTTCGCGCAGTGGGGCACGCTTGACTTCGCCGGCGGCACCGTCGTCCATATCAATGCCGGCATCGCCGGCCTCATGGGCGCCCTGGCGCTCGGCAAGCGCACCGGCTACGGCCAGTCGTCGATGGCGCCGCATTCGATCGTGCTGACCATGGTCGGCGCCGCGCTGCTCTGGGTCGGCTGGTTCGGCTTCAACGCCGGCTCCTCGCTGAGGGCCGACGGCATCGCCGCCCTCGCCATGGTCAACACTTTTACCGCGGCCGCCGCGGCCGCCATGTCGTGGATGGCCTTCGAGACGTGGACCCGCGGCAAGCCTTCGCTGCTCGGCATCGTCACAGGCGTGCTCGCGGGTCTCGTCGCCATCACGCCGGGAGCCGGCTACGCCGGACCTGGCGGCGCCCTGGTCCTCGGCCTCGTCGCGGGCGGCTTGAGCTTCTGGGCCTGCACCAGGCTCAAGAGCCGCTTCGGCTACGACGACAGCCTCGACGTCTTCGGCGTCCATTTCGTCGCCGGCGCGCTCGGCACACTGGCCGTCGCCGTCCTCGCCGACCCGATGCTCGGCGGCACCGGTGTCATCGACTACACGGCAAAGCCCGGCCAGGGCGTCGTCGCGGCCTATTCGATGGGCGCGCAGCTCTGGGCGCAGCTCAAGGCGGTGATCTTCACGACCATCTGGTCGAGCTACATCTCCGCGCGGCTCTTCACCCTCGTCGACCTGACCACCGGCATCCGCGCCGACGAGACCGAGGAAGCCAAGGGCCTCGACCTCTCCGAGCACGGCGAGAAGGCCTACAACTACTGACGGGCGGCGGGCGCGCGCCCGCTTAACGACCGCCAGCAACCAGCATCATCCGACCAGCCGGACCTCACCGCATGACCACCGCCACGTCCCAGAGCGACGAGACGCTGAAGCCGATGACGAAAGAGGAGACGCGCGTCATCCTCGCCTCGTCCGCCGGCACCATCTTCGAGTGGTACGACTTCTATCTCTACGGCTCGCTGGTCACCGTCATCGGCGCGCAGTTCTTCTCCGGCTTCAACGAGACGACGCGCAACATTTTCGCGCTGCTCGCATTCGCCGCGGGCTTTCTGGTCCGGCCGTTCGGCGCCCTCGTGTTCGGCCGCCTGGGCGACCTGCTCGGGCGCAAGTACACGTTCCTCATCACCATCGTCATCATGGGCGTGTCGACCTTCCTGGTCGGCATGCTGCCCTCCTATGCCGAGATCGGCGTGCTGGCGCCGGTGGCGCTGATCGGCCTTCGCATGCTCCAGGGTCTCGCCCTCGGGGGCGAGTACGGCGGCGCCGCGATCTACGTCGCCGAGCACGCGCCGCAGGGCCGCCGCGGTCTCTATACGAGCTTCGTGCAGACCACCGCCACGCTGGGCTTCCTGCTCTCGCTGATCGTCATCCTGTCGACGCAGATCTACGTCAACGCCCACTATCCCGAGGTCGTCCAGCCCGACGGCACCAGGCTGACGCCGTTCGCAGCCTGGGGCTGGCGCATCCCCTTCATTGTCTCGATTCTGCTGCTCGAGGTGTCGCTCTACATCCGCCTGCAAATGGGCGAGAGCCCCGCGTTCCTGCGCATGAAGCAGACCGGCACCCGCTCGAAATCGCCGCTGCGCGAGGCCTTCGGGCAGAAGGAGAACGCCAAGATCGCGCTGCTCGCGCTGCTCGGCCTCGTCGCCGGCCAGGCCGTGGTCTGGTACACGGGCCAGTTCTACGCACTGTTCTACCTGCAGAGCATCCTGAAGATCGACACGTTCACCGCCAACGTGCTCATCGCCTGGGCGCTCGTTCTCGGCTCCGGCGGCTTCATTCTGTTCGGCTGGCTATCCGACCGTGTCGGCCGCAAGCCGATCATCCTCGGCGGCTGCCTTCTCGCCGCCGTGACTTACATGCCGCTGTTCAAGGCTCTTACGGCCGCCGCCAACCCCGCCCTCTACGCCGCCCAGCGCGCGACCGTGGTGCAGGTCGTCGCCGATCCGGCGGAATGCTCGTTCCAGTTCAATCCGGCGGGCCTCGCCAACTCCGCGACGACCGGATGCGACAAGGCCAGGGAGTTGCTCGCCAAGAGCTCCGTCATCTCCGAGACGGTCGCCGCGCCCAAGGGAGCAAGCGCGCGCGTGAAGGTGGGTACTCGGGAAATCGACGCCACCCAGCCAGGCTTCGCATCCGAGCTCGAAGCCGCCTTGCGGAGCGCGGGCTATCCTGGCGCCAACAACCCGACCGTGGTCAAGATCGTCATCGATCCCAAGGCCGGCGTGGCCAACTTCGCCCGCGTCCTCGACATCTTCACCGCTCAGAAGCTGGCCATCGTGGGCATCCTGACGCTGCTGGTGATCTTCGTGACGATGGTCTATGGGCCCATGGCGGCGGCTCTCGTCGAGCTCTATCCGACGCGCATCCGCTACTCGGGGCTGTCGCTGCCTTATCACATCGGCAACGGCTGGTTCGGCGGCCTGCTCCCCGCCCTTGCGTTCGCCATGGTCGCCGAGACGGGCGATATCTATTTCGGGCTCTGGTATCCGATCGCCGTGGCGCTGATGACGGCGACCATCGGCTGGTTCTATCTCGAGGAGACCAGCCGCAAGGACATCTTCACCGACGACGATCGCCCCGATCTGCTCAACAACAGATAGACGGACCGCACATTACCTCCCATGAGCCGTTCGCGCGCCGCGGCGGCCGAAGCTCGGAGCGGGCTTCTCATACGGGCGTCGTAGGAGAACGTGACCGGGCAGCAGGCGCTCCTCGAGCTTGAGGCCCGCCTGCCCGTTGCCCGACCAGACGACCTTGGCCTCGAGGCGCTCGCCTTCGAAAACCACCGTGACGGTGGCGCCAGCCTGTACCGGGGGCGCGTGCGAGATGCCAAGACCCGCCGGCGAGACGTCCCTGATGATGATGGGGCAGCTGCCTCCAGGTCCTTCGAGCAGGGCCTCCACGCGCACGTTACGGCGCATGTCGGAGCGCTTCTGCGCCCACATGGGAATGAACGGCTCGTTGTTCTCGTCGAGGCACGGCGTACCGCCGCGCCGGGCCGATCGCAGCGCTGCAAGAAGCTCCGGCCCAGCCTCGAAGCGCAGCGTGGGGTTAGCCAGCGGCGCCGCCAGCTCGAGGTCGTAGAGCAGCGCCAGAGAGTGGCCGCAGCTGTCCCTCCACGTGCGGACGAGCCCCGGCGCCGGCCGCGGCTCGTGAGTGTCCTCGGCCAGGAGCTGGCCTGCGGCGGCCCGCCCGAGCGCGACTGAGCCGCGCATCTGCTCGAGTACATCGATGGTGCGGAGCGCGATCGGTGGATCGACCAGTCCGGATATGATGGCCGAGGTGATGGGTGGATCGCTCGGTGCCACTGAAAGAAGAGTGCGCGCATCGCCCGGCCTCATGCCGGAGGAGCGGTCGTGGCGCTCGTTGAGCAGGCTGGCGGCGGCCGCGCTGCGGATGGCCACGTTCAGCGTCTCCTGCCAAAGACCTTCGAGCAGCTCGGCCTTGGTGCACGGTTGCTCCTGCACCAGCCTGAGCCTGGGAGCCGGAGCGCTGGAAGCTCCGGGCGAGAATGCGGCTGCAATTTTGCTCAACATGTCGCTCGACCTGATTATCTGTCGCCGGGACAGGCACGCATTGGCAGAAGGGTAAGAAATGCGGCCCTGCGACCAAATGTAACCACAGGTTGTGAACACGACGTTGATAGCCGCCGAAGTTTTGTGTCTATGCGGATTCAACGTGAGCGTCCGGCGTAAGCAGCGCTGAGAGCGATACCTGCTTGGGCCGATTGAGGTTCTAATCCCCCGACGGAGGTGGGGTCCCCGCTACGGCCGGCTCTGGTACGTCCTCCGGCTCCTGCTTCGCCTCGGGCGCAGAGGCCCGGGATGAGCCCTGAGCATCCGCCGCCGCTGGCGGCAAGTCGGTCGCGATCAACGGATTGCGCCAAGGTCCGCGCAGCACGATCCGCTCGGTTGCGAAGGGAGGTGAGGGGGCCTTGGAGTCCGCCGGAACGGCGGGCGACCGCGTGACCAGCAGGTCGAGCGTCCCGGTAGCCACCGAAAGCCGGCCCGCCGCCCAGTAGATATTGTCGCCGAGAGTGGCGCTCACGTGGTCGGCGCTCCAGATGCCGGGAGAGAGTTGCAGCCGCACGTCCAGCTTGTCGACGTTCGTCTGCCCGGGCAGAACGTCCCGCCAATCCACGCTGCTGGCCGTCGCCTGCTCGAGCAGGGCTGGGATGTCCATGCCCACCTGGCCACCGTTCGTCAGACTGAGCGAGGCCTTGCCGGTGAGCGAGGAGAGAAATCTCTCGCCGGTGTCACCCGAGCCGGCGAGGTCCAGCACGACGTCGGCGCGGCCGCGCAGCGCCAGCTGGCCGGTGAGCGCGACGGCGAGACGGCTCGCCTCGATGCCTTCGATCTTGCCGCGCACGCTGAAACGCGGCTCGGCGCGCGTCATGTCGGCGCTGATCTGGCCGGAGCCATGGGCGCCCGAGTCGATCTCCACCTCGGCGATATCGGCCAGCAGGCGCCCGGACTTGAGCGACAGCGTGGCGGCGCTGCGGCCGAGGTCGATGGGGCCGGCGGAGGTCCGAGCCGACGAGATCCTGAGATCGGCGTCGAGCAGCGGCAGCAGTGGCAAGGACAGCGTTGCCGGCCGCTGGAGCCATGAGGCGAGCGGGCGGCCGAGCACCGCCTCGCGCGTCGTCGCGAGACCGTCGTCGCCAGTCATGTAGCGGGAGAGGTCGAGACGCGACAGCGCCAGCGTGCCTTCGATCGAGGGCCTCGGGCCGGCGAAGCTGAACGTGAGCGTGCCGGTCGCCTGGTTGCCGTCGAGGCTGAACGCGGCCTTTTCCAAGGTGGCGACGCGGTCGGCCCAGTCGACTTTGCCCTCTGCCCGGAAGTAGCCGAGCCCCGGTCCGGCCGGCCAGCCGGCTCCGAGCCAGTTTGCGACCCGGCGGATATCTGGGCTGGTCAGCACGACCTGGGCCCCGGACAGCTGCATCCCGTCGGCGACGTGCAGCATGCCCTCGATCTGGCTTTCGACGAGATCGCCCTTGATGGAGGCCTTGACCGGCACCTGCCCGGCCGAGCGCTTGTCGAGGAGACCGAGGGTCGCATCGAACGCGAGGCGCTGCCCGCGGTGATCGAACGAGCCCTTGGCGGCGATCGCCTTTCGCTGCACCGCGATCTCGGCATCGACGTCGCTGAACAGGATGTCGGAGCCGTCCTCTTGGCGCATCAGGACCGTGCAGTGGCGCAGGCTCAGTCCATCGAAGGCGAGTTGCAGGAAAGCCTTCAGCATCGGAGCCAGGACATCGGCCGGCGCCGTGCCCTCGACAGCGCCGGAGCGCGGCGCGTCGAGGCGGATGATGCCGCCATCCAGCACCAGCTTCGCGGATCCTGAGGAGAGAAGGGCCGTGACGGCCTCGCCGGTCTTCGCCCGCGAGGCCTGTTGGGCCGAGATGCCGATGGTTCCGGATTCGACGGTCACCAGCGGCGAGGACAGCAGCCGCACCGGCGAGGTCAGCGAGTAACGGTCGCGGATGGCGGCCACCACGGAGCTGCCCGGCAGAACACGATCGCCGGCGTCGGTCACCAGCAGCGGCACGGAGATGCCGACGACCGCCAATCCGAGTGCCGTAACGGAAATGATCGTGTAGCGCCGTCTGTGCCCGCGAGAGATCATTGGCCCTGCCGCTCGTTTTACTGGCGAACCTAAGACCGGTCACATCGAGCGAGAGTTCCCGCCCGACGGATTGCCGACATGCACACGTCCGGTTGAGCAACTATTAGTTGCCTCGCAAACGTGGTGCAAGAGTTCTCATCCGCGAGCCGCTTGATATACACTTTGCTCCGGACGGCAACGGTCGAGTCACGGTCGCGGCGCAATGACGAGCATGCTTTGGCAGCCGGGCGGCGAGCGCTTTCGCGAGAACGAGATGCGCCGCTTCATGATGCGGTTCGGCGACCGGCTCGGGCGCGGCCTCGCGAGCTTCACCGATCTTCATCGGGCCAGCGTCGAGCACCCGGCCTTGTTCTGGGCCGAGTTGTGGCGCCACGCCGGCGTCATCGGCGACATGGGAGATCCGCCGTTCCTCGTCGATGCGGATCACATGCCCGGCGCGCGCTTCTTCCCGGCCGCGCGGCTGAATTACGCCGAGAATGCACTATCGAGCAGGACCGGCTCGGACGCGATCGTCTTCCGCAACGAGGCCGGCATAACGCGGCGCGTCGGCGCCGGGGAGCTGCGCATCGAGGTGGCGAAGGTCCAGTCCGCCCTGCGCGCGTCGGGCGTCGCCGCCGGGGATCGCGTCGCGGCGATGCTGCCCAACCTTCCCGAGGCCGTAATGGCGATGCTCGGCGCGGCCTCGATCGGCGCCGTGTGGTCGTCGTGCTCCCCGGACTTCGGCGCCAAGGGCGTGCTCGACCGCTTCGGCCAGATCGCGCCCAAGGTGCTCATCACGTGCGACGGCTACTATTACGGCGGCAAGACGATCGATATCGCCGGCAAGCTGACCGCCATCGTGCGCGCGCTGCCGAGCCTCGAGCGCATCATCGTCGTCGATTATCGCGGCCGCGCCGCGGAGACGGCCGCCGGCATCAATTCAGCCGTGGCCCGCGAGCAGCCGCTTGCCGTCACGTGGGATGCGGCTGTCGCCTCTCTGCCCGACACGGAGCCCGATTTCGAGCGCTTCCCGTTCGACCACCCCCTCTTCATTCTCTTCTCGTCGGGCACCACCGGGGCGCCGAAATGCATCGTGCACCGCGCCGGCGGCATCCTGCTCAAGCACATCTCCGAGCTGCTCCTGCACACCGACGTCAAGCCCGGCGACAACCTGTTCTACTTCACCACGCTCGGCTGGATGATGTGGAACTGGCTCGTCTCGGGCCGTCTCGTCAACGCCACGCTGCTGCTCTACGACGGCTCGCCGTTCCACCCAGATGGCAACGTGCTCTGGGACTACGCCGAGGAGGAGCGCTGCACCCACTTCGGCACCTCGGCCAAGTACATCGATGCCATGGCCAAGGCCGGCCTCTCCCCGGCGACCACCCACAAGCTCGACGGCCTGCGCGCGATCATGTCGACCGGCTCGCCGCTTTCGGCGGAGGGCTTCGACTACGTTTATCGCGCCATCAAGAGTAACGTGCACCTGGCCTCGATCTCGGGCGGAACCGACATCTGCGGCTGCTTCGTGCTCGGCAACCCGCTGCAGCCGGTCATACGCGGCGAGATCCAGGGCCCCGCGCTCGGCCTCGCGGTGGACGTCGCCGATGAGGATGGCGCGCCGCTCGCACAGGGAAAAGGCGAGCTCGTTTGCCGCAACGCATTTCCTTCCATGCCGCTCGCCTTCTGGAACGATCCCGAGGGCGCCCGCTACCGCGCCGCCTATTTCGAGCGCTTTTCCGGCATCTGGCACCACGGCGACTTCGCCGAGTGGACCGCGAGCGGCGGCATGATCATCCACGGCCGCTCCGACGCCACGCTCAATCCCGGCGGCGTGCGCATCGGCACCGCCGAGATCTACGCCCAGGTCGAGCAGCTTCCCGAGGTGCGCGAGAGCATCGCCATCGGCCAGGATTTCGCGGGCGACGTGCGCATCGTGCTGTTCGTCGTCCTGAAGCCCGGCGCCGTGCTCGACGACGATCTCCGCGCCCGCATCCGGGCAAGGATCCGCGACGGC
>WBZM01001812.1_pt1 | contig 19780 bp, 23 predicted proteins | sample 5204271 | NCBI WGS metagenome assembly WBZM01 (sample SAMN12344346, study PRJNA552823) | activated sludge metagenome | biome: Activated sludge suspended growth; feature: Nitrification reactor; material: Wastewater; isolation source: activated sludge from nitrification reactor of wastewater...
GACCCCGACCGCGCCGCCGGCGATCATGAGCTTGCTACGCCGCTCCTGTCGAGCTTGCTCGGCCCGCAACGCTGCCAGGCGCGCGTTTTCCGCGCGTGCACTCTTACCCACGTCCAGATCTCCTTCGAACCCCTGCGAATCAGCCCGCCCGGCTCCGGCAGGGAGCGGGCGTTCTGGACATGCTAACGACCTCGGCTGGCAATCCGGCGGGCGCGGGCCACCTCGTACAACGCAACTCCGGTCGCGATTCCCGCGTTGAGCGACTCGACGCTGCTGACCATGGGGATCGAGACGATCCGATCGCAGGTCTCGCGCACCAGACGCGACAGCCCCTTGCCCTCCGAGCCGACGACGATGACCAGTGGCTCGGTGGCCAGGTCGAGCTCGGGCAGGTCGACGTCGCCGTCCATGTCCAGGCCGACGACGAAGAAACCGGCCTTCTGGTAAGCCTCCAGGGCTCGGGTGAGGTTGGACGCCTTGGCGACCGGCACCCGGGCAGCCGCGCCGGCCGAGGTCTTCCAGGCGCTGGCGGTCATCCCCACTGAGCGCCGCTCCGGCACGACGACCCCGTGGCCGCCGAAGGCTGCCACCGAGCGGATGATCGCCCCGAGGTTGCGCGGGTCGGTGATGCCGTCCATGGCGACGACCAGCGGCACCCCGGGCGCCTCCGGGTCGACGAAGTCGGCCGGGTCGGCATACTCGTAGGCGGGCACTTGCAGCGCCAAGCCCTGGTGCACCGCGCCATCGGTGAGCCGGTCGAGTTCTCCTCGCGGACATTCCAAGACCGGTATGCCGCGCTGGGTCGCCTCCTTGAGGGCTTCACGGACCCGGTCGTCGGAGTCGATCCGGGTGGCGATGTACATCGTCGTCGCGGGGATGTCAGCCCGCAGCGCCTCGACGACCGAGTTGCGCCCGGCGACCATCTCGGAGCTGGGCTTGGCACTGCGGCCCGGGCGCCCGGAACCTCCGGCGCGACCGCCGCTGCCCTTGGCACCGGCATACCGGCTCGCACCGGCCGAACGCTGGCCGGAGCTACCTCCAGAGGTGGACCCACCGGAGCGGCCGGCGGGGGCGCCCGCCTTGGCCACGCCGCGCGCCGCAGAGGTGGCGCGCTTGTGGGCGGGGTGGTGCTCGCGATCGACGGCCTTGGGGGTCGGGCCGCGGCCCTCCAAGCCCTTGCGGCGCTGCCCGCCAGAACCGACGGTCGCGCCCTTGCCGCTCTTACGCACCGCGCCGCGACGCTGGGAATTGCCGGCCATGTAGGTCTCCTCGGAAGCGGGTGGATCAGGCCGGGTCGGCGCTACGCGGCGCCCGGGAGAGTGACCACTGCGGGCCGGCGGGGGTGTCTTCGATGACGATGCCAGCGGCGGTGAGCTGATCGCGGATGGCGTCGGCCGTCGCGAAATCGCGGCCGGCCCGAGCTGCCTGACGGGCGGCCAGCCGGTCCTGGACGAGCACGTCGAGAGCCGCGTGAGCGTCCTGGTCACCTGCGGCGACGTGCGAACCCCAGTGCGGGGCAAGCGGATTGACGCCGAGCACCTCGGTCATGGCGACGACCGACGCCGCCAACGCAGCCGCGGTCTCGTGGTCGGCGTCGTCGAGCGCGGTGTTGCCGGCGCGCACGGTGTCGTGCACGACAGCCAGCGCCCCCGAGACGTTGAGGTCGTCGTCCATGGCCGCCGTGAACTCGGCTGGGAGCGCGCCGGACAGACCGGCATACGGGCGCACCCGCGCCACCCGCTCAAGGAAACCCTCGATGCGGTCGACCGCGGCCTCGGCCTCGGTGAGCGAGCCGGGGTGGTATTCGATCATCGAGCGGTAGTGCGCGGCGGTGAGGTAGTAGCGCACCGCGAGCGGGCGGGCGACCTTGACGAGTTCCTGGATCTCCAAGGCATTGCCGAGGGACTTGCCCATCTTCTGGCCCTTGACCGTCACCCAGGCGTTGTGCAGCCAGAAGTTGGCGAAATCCATTCCGGCAGCGCGAGATTGGGCCTGCTCGTTCTCATGGTGCGGGAAGCGCAGGTCGATGCCACCGCCGTGGATGTCGAAGGCGTCGCCGAGATAACGCCGGGCCATCGCCGAGCACTCCAGGTGCCAGCCCGGGCGGCCGGCGCCGAAATGCGTCGACCAGCGGGCCGACTCCGGCTCGTCGGCCTTGGCGCCCTTCCACAGCGCGAAGTCGCGAGGGTCGCGCTTGCCGCGCGGGTCGGCGTCCTCGGCGTCGGCCATGTCATCGAGCGACTGCCCGGTCAGCGACCCGTATTCGGGCCAGGACCGCACATCGAAATAGACGTCACCGCTGCCGTCGGGCGCGGCATACGCATGGCCCTTCTCGACCAAGGTGTCCATGAGGTCGACCATCTCGGTGACGTGGCCGGTCGCGCGCGGCTCGTAGGTCGCCGGGAGCACCCCGAGCAGATCAAGGGCCTCGGTGGTGAGCCGCTCGTTGCGATAGGACAGCACGAACCACGGCTCGCCCGCCTCGGCGGCCTTGCGCAGGATCTTGTCGTCGATGTCGGTGACATTGCGCACCAGCGTGACGTCGTAGCCGTGCCCGATGGTCAGCCACCGGCGCAGCACGTCGAAGGCCACCGCGATCCGGACGTGACCAATGTGAGGGGCACCCTGGGTCGTGAGCCCACAGATATACATGCCGACCTTGCCGGGTTCCAGCGGCTGGAACTCACGCATCTCACGGGTGGCAGTGTCGAACAGGTGCAGGCTCACCCGCCCAAGTCTATGGGCGGGCTCGGATGTGCCGGTTTGAGCGGGACTTCCGGGGGTACGGAGTGAAGACATGGGCAGCATGTCAGCGCCCCTCACCGATAGGAGACGCAGATGAGTGGCATGGACAAGATCCACAACGCAGCCGAGGACCTCAAGGGCAAGGTCAAGGAGGGCGTCGGCAAGCTGACCGACAACGAGCGCCTCGAAGCCGAGGGCCAGGCCGACCAGGCCAGTGCGTCGGCCAAGCAGGCGGGCGAAAAGGTCAAGGACGCCGCTGGCGACGTCAAGGACGCTCTGACCGACTGACCTGCGCACACCCCCGGGCCGGCAGGTATGCCGTGCCCCTCACCCATCAGGCCGACGCCCACCCTGCGGGCGTCGGCCTGATCCGCGACGGCGCCACGACCCTCCCCCGACCTGGGTCGGGACGCTGTCGACGGATCCTCCTAGTGACCGCGGTCGAGCCAGTCCTGCAACGCCGGACGCTCGGCCCCGATCGTCGTCGACCCACCGTGGCCGGTGAGCACGACGGTCTCGTCGGGCAGGTCGAACAGCCGCGACGTGATCGAGTCGATGATCGTCGGGAAGCTGCTGAACGAGCGCCCGGTCGCCCCCGGACCACCCTGGAAGAGCGTGTCACCGGAGAAGACCACGCCCAGTTCGGGCACGACGAAACAGCAGGCGCCAGGGGCGTGACCCGGGGTGTGCAGGACCCGGACGGTCACGTCGCCGACGCGCAGCTCGTCGCCGTCGGCCAGCTCGCGGTCGGGTGGGGTGTCGTAGACCCGGTCCCACAAGACCCGGTCGGCGGGATGCAGATATGTCGGTGCGCCGGTTGCCGCCCGCAACTCACCGACCGCGGTGATGTGGTCGTCGTGGGCGTGGGTGCACAGGATCGCGACCAGCCGCCGGTCGCCGATGGCGGCGAGGATCGGCGCGCTGACATGGGGGGCATCGAAGACCACGCACTCGTCGTCATTGCCCAACAGCCAGACGTTGTTGTCGACCTCCCACGTGCCGCCGTCGAGGCTGAACGTGCCCGAGGTGATGAGGTGGTCGATCCGCACGCCCCCCGGGGAGGCGGGCAGCGGGGCGGAGTGCGCGGACGGCATACCGGGTTGTTCGGTCGGCTGTTCGGTCGGCTCCTCGGTCGGCCCGTCGCTCACGTCGGTCGAGTGCGAGGCGTCGTTCACGACTGCACCTCGACGACCGAGCGCAGCACCTCTCCGTGGTGCATCTTCTCGAACGCCGCCTCGACGTCGCCCAGGCCGATCCGCTCGGACACGAAGGCCTCTAGCGGGAAGCGGCCCTGCCGGTAGAGCTCGACGAGCATGGGGAAGTCGCGGGAGGGCAGACAGTCGCCGTACCAACTCGACTTGAGCGCCCCACCGCGGCCGAAGATCTCGATCATCGGCAGGGTGACCTGCTTGTCGGGGGTCGGCACGCCGACCAGCACGACGGTGCCGGCCAGGTCGCGGGCGTAGAACGCCTGCTCGTAGGTTTCCGGGCGACCGACTGCCTCGACGACGACGTCGGCGCCGTGCCCGCCGGTCAGCGCGCGGATCGCCTCGACGGCGTCGTCCTGGGCGGAGTTGACCGTGTGGGTCGCCCCGAAGCGGCGAGCGGCGTCCAGCTTCCGGTCGTCGATGTCGACGGCGATGATCGTCGTCGCGCCGACGGTGGCGGCTCCCGCGATGGCGGCATTGCCGACGCCACCGCAGCCGATGACCGCGATCGAGTCGCCGCGGTGGACGCCACCGGTGTTGACCGCCGCGCCGAAGCCGGCCATGACCCCACACCCGAGCAGCCCGACCGCGGCAGCGTCGGCCTCGGTGACCTTGGTGCACTGCCCGGCCGCGACGAGGGTCTTCTCGATGAAGGCGCCGATGCCCAGGGCCGGCGACAGCTCTGTGCCCGCGCCTTCACCGGAGGCGATGGTCATCTTCTGCTTGGCGTTGTGGGTGGCGAAGCAGTACCACGGTTTGCCCTTGAGGCAGGCGCGGCACTGGCCACACACCGCGCGCCAGTTGAGGATGACGAAGTCACCCGGCGTGACCTCGGTGACCCCCGGCCCGACCGCCTCGACGACGCCCGCGGCCTCGTGTCCGAGCAGGAACGGGAAGGCGTCGTTGATCCCGCCCTCGCGGTAGTGCAGGTCGGTGTGGCAGACCCCGCAGGCCTGGACCTTGACGACGGCCTCACCTGGCCCAGGGTCCGGGACGAGGATGTCGACGACTTCGACCGGCGCGCCCTTGCTGCGCGCGATGACGCCCTTGACGGTCTGCGGCATGGGTACCTCCTGAAAGATGGGGACGACGCAGGGCGGCACCACGCGGCGCCGCGCATGCGGCTACCTCACGCCACGATCGCCACGAGGACAAGAGCACCGGTATGCCGTCCCGGCATCGGCGCAGGCCGCACGGCATACCGAGTGGTTTCCTTTCCGGAAAGCCGGGCCTAGCCTGGGGACGTGAGCCCACGCCCCCTCTTCGACGAAGTGATCCACGAGCGCACCCGACTGCGCCTGTGCGGAATGCTCGCGGCCGTCGTCGAGGCCGAGTTCGCGACGCTGCGCGAGTCGCTCGGGGTGAGTGAGTCGGCGCTGTCCAAGCACCTGCGGGCGCTGGAGCAGTCGGGATATGTCGCCGTGCGCAAGGTGCGCGACGGCAGCCGCACCTTCACCATCGTCGCGATGACCGAGACCGGACGGCACGCCTTCTGTGGTCACGTGGCCGAGATCCAGCGCCTCGCCGGGGTCGCGTCGATGCGCCCCGGTCGGCGACCCGCACCGCATACCGTCTCGCAGCGCTCGGCCGTCGTCTTCACCCGCCGGGAGCGCTGAAGGTCCGACGGGAGCGCGGGACCGCCGGTAGATTCGCAGCCATGACCCGCCCCGGAGACGCAACCTCTGGCACCTCCGCCACCTCCGACAGCACTGACGTCCCCGACTGCGCCTCCCCCATCGACGGGACCAATCGGGCGCTCTACGAGCGCCCGGACGCCGCGGGTTACTACGTCGACCGCGATCAGCTGCAGCCCGCCGAGCGGGCCATCTTCGCCCAGTATGCCGGTCGATTGCGGGACGCCCGCATCCTCGACCTGGGGATCGGTGCCGGCCGGACCACGGGCCATCTGCTGGCGATCGCCGGCAGCTACGTCGGCGTCGACTACTCCGCGCAGCTCGTCGCCGCCGCTCGGGAGCGCTTCCCGGAAGCTGACCTGAGAGTTGGGATGCGCGCGACCTCGGGGCCTTCGCCGAGGGCAGCGTTGATGTCGTGGTCTTCTCGTTCAATGGGATCGACTACATGGGCCACGCCGACCGCCTGCTGACGCTCGCCGAGATCCGTCGGGTGCTCGCCCCCGGTGGGTTGTTCGTCTTCGCCAGCCACAACCGCGACTGGGAGCGGTTCGGCAAGTTGCCGTGGCAGCCGCCGTTCCGGGTCGGTCGGGCCTGGTTGTCCGCCTGCCTGCACGCACTGCGAGCCCTGCCTCGGCGCCGCCGGCTGGAGCGACTCGGGGAGCGCACCGCCGACTACGCCATCGTCAACGACGACGCCCACGACTATGCCTTGCTCACCTACTACATCGACGCTCAGGCACAACACGAGCAGCTCGCGGCGCGCGGCTTTACGGTCTTGGACACCTACTCCCTCGATGGTCGGCCTTGCCTGACCACGGCCGAGGGACCTGACGGCACGGCCAGCTCGTGCTGGTTGACCTACGTCGCCCAGGCCCAGTGACCCAGGACGCTCAGCGCGGCACGACCAGGGCCGTCGCGATGGCAGCGATGCCCTCGCCTCGGCCGGTCAGGCCCAAGCCGTCGGTCGTCGTGCCGCTCACCGATACCGGCGCACCGCAGGCGATCGACAGCTCACCCTCGGCCTCGGTGCGCCGCGAGCCGATCTTGGGCCGGTTGCCGATGACCTGGATCGAGACATTGCCGATCTCGAAACCCGCCTCCCGGACCAGCCGCGCTGCCTCGGCGAGCAACCGGGTGCCGGACGCACCGGCATACTCCGGCCGGTCGGTGCCGAAGTGCGCGCCGAGGTCGCCGATCCCCGCGGCCGAGAAGAGCGCATCGCAGGCCGCATGACAGGCGACGTCGGCGTCGGAGTGCCCGTCTAGCCCAGGCTCCGCGGGCCACTCCAACCCCGCGATCCAGAGCGCCCGAGGGGCGTCTGCCGCGGCGAAGGCGTGGACGTCGGTGCCGATCCCGACCCGCGGCCAGACGATGTCGTGCGGCCAGCCACCCGACGCCCGGCCGACGGCCGGCTGCTCAGCCATCGCGGTCACCCTGACCCGCCGAGTGGTCCCAGTCGATGGGCGTGCGGATCACCTTGTGCGGCGCAGCCTGAGCGACCGGCTTGACGACGAGACGATCGACGTTGACGTGCTGCGGCAGCCGGACGCAGAAGGCAATGCACTCCGCGACGTCGTCGGCGACCAACGGTCGGTCCACTCCGGCATACACCGCGTCGGCCTTGCCCTGGTCGCCGTGGAAGCGGGTCAGCGAGAAGCCCTCGGTCCACACCATCCCTGGGTCGATCTCGATGACGCGGATCGGTTCACCCGCGAGTTCGAGACGCAGCGTTTCGACGACCGCGGTGGCGCCGTGTTTCGCCGCGGTGTAGCCCGCCCCACCCTCGTAGACCAGCAGCCCAGCGATCGAGCTGACCACGACGATGGTGCCGCCCAGGCGCGAGCGCCGCAGCGCCGGCAGGAACTCCTGGGTGACGTGCAGGACGCCCAGCACGTTGGACTCCCACATCGCCCGCCAGTCCTCGGGCTTGCCGTCCTCGACCCGCTCCGTGCCGATCGCGCCGCCGGCGTTGTTGACCAAGACGTCGGCCGCGCCGATGTGTTCGGCCGCGGCACGCACCGACTCGCGGTCGGTGACATCCATGACGACGGCCCGCGCCTGCGCTGGGTAGGCCGTGCGGATCTGCTCGGCGGTGGCTTCCAGCGGTTCGGCGCGGCGCCCGCATACGACGACGTCGTAGCCGTCCTGGGCCAGCCGGTGGGCGGTCGCAGCTCCGATCCCGGTGCCTCCCCCGGTGATGACAGCGACTGGGCTCATGCGGGCTCCTTTGCTGGCTCCTACGCGGGCTCCGGACCGAGCCGGTATGCCGGTGCGCTGGCTGCCAGCCTAGCGACGGCTCGCGTCGTCGTCATGAGTCGAATCGTCATCGGACAACACATGAGCCAACCGCTGAGCCCGGTCGAGATCGTCGGGCGTGGTCACCTTGAGCGCGCGTCCGTCGCCCGCGACGACGAGCACCGGCAGACCGAGTCGCTCGACCAGCCCGGCGTCATCGCTGGCCAGGCTGCCGTGCTCCCGATGGGCCCGCAGCAGCACATCGCGGCGGAAGCCCTGCGGGGTCTGGATCTGGCGCAGCCCGCTGCGCTCGGGAGTCGACACGACCACCCCGGTCGCATCGACGATCTTGATGGTGTCGACGACCGGCTCGCCCGGGACCACGGCCGGGTGGCGCTCGGTGACCGAGGCAGCCACCCGGTCGAAGAGTTCCGGCGGCGCGAACGCCCGCGCGGCATCGTGGACCAGGACCACGTCGCACTCCTGCGGCAACCAGCGCAGCGCGGCCAGGACGCTGTCGCCGCGCTCGGCTCCCCCGGGCACCACCTGCACCGGTATGCCGTGGGCCCGGCTCAGCGGCTCGGTCTGCTCGATCGCCACGTCCAGCCATTCGGCCGGAGCAGCGACGACGACGCACGCGACGTCGCGGGCCGCGAGCGCGGACCGGACGGCATACCCGAGCAGGGAACTCGCGCCGAGGCGCACGAACGCTTTCGGGACGGCAGCCCCGAGGCGGGAGCCGGATCCGGCAGCGAGGACGAGAACGCCGATGGCCATGACGTCAGTGTCTCGTCATGGCCATCGGCGGATGGATGGTGGTGCGTCAGGCGGTCGGGAGCCGACCGGTCAGGACGCGAGGACCTCGTCGAGGATCGACTCGGCCTTCTCCTCGTTGGTCTTTTCGGCGAGCGCGAGCTCGGAGACGAGGATCTGGCGGGCCTTGGCCAGCATGCGCTTCTCGCCGGCGGACAGGCCACGGTCCTTGTCGCGTCGCCACAGGTCGCGCACGACCTCGGCGACCTTGATGACGTCGCCGGAGGCGAGCTTCTCGAGGTTGGCCTTGTAACGGCGCGACCAGTTGGTCGGCTCCTCGGTGTAGGCCGCCCGGAGCACCTGGAACACGCGGTCGAGGCCCTCCTGGCCCACGACGTCGCGGACCCCGATGTCCTCGCAGCTGTCTGCCGGGACCTCGATGGTGAGATCGCCCTGAGCGACCTTGAGTTTCAGGTAGACCCGGTCCACGCCCTTGATCGTGCGGGTGTTGATTTCCTCGATCAGAGCCGCCCCGTGATGCGGGTACACGACCGTTTCGCCGACCTTGAAGACCATGTGGTGTTATCCCCTTTCGCGACTATCAGGATAACACGCCCCCACCGACAGCCGCACCCCGACGATCTGCGTTTGTGCAGGTCAGAGGCCATAAGGACCAGGGGCAACCGCCTCCCGGAAACCGAGAAGGGGCTTGACAGAAGGTGGCGATCGTGCATCCGAAACCCCCTCGGGTATGCCGTGGCAGCCCCTCCGGACGGCATACCCGGCCGGCGGGTGGTGTGCGACCCGAACCGACGACCCGGGTGCGACGTGTTCGGCACCACGTCACCCTCCCCGCCACGCGCGGGTCGTGCGCGATAGGCTGCCCCGCGTGAAGCGACTCGACCGTGCCATCGCCATGACCTGCGTCGCGGCCTCTGCCGCCGCTCTGTCCGCCTGCAGCTTCTTCTCGCCGCAGACCACCGAGAAGCCCTACAACCCCAGCGAGGGAGTCGCGGCCAATCTCGGGACGGTTGCAGCGCGCAACCTGTTCATCGTCGCCGAGAAGGCCGGCGGACCCGGAGCGCTCAGCGGTGCGGTCGTCAACACCGGCACCTCGGCGGTGGCAGTGGGCTTCGAGAACAAGGACGGCGTGGCCGGCGCGACGAAGATCAACGTCGGCGCTCGCGAGGTCGCGACCATCAAGGACATCACCTTCGACAAGGTGGCCACCGCACCAGGCACGATGACCGACATCTATCTGGTGACCCCCGAGGGCAAGCAACTGGTCACCGTGCCGATCATTGCCCCGGTCGGCATCTACAAGGACCTGTTGCCCAAGTCCTGAGCGGCTTCACCCAGGCTTGACCTCTGCTGAACAGACCACGATCGCCGGACGGATTTCCGTCCGGCGATCGCTTTGTGTCGGTGCGGGCACGCTGCGGGCACGCTGCGGGCGAGCCCTGGGTCGACCCGGGCCGGTCAGGCCTCGAACTTGTAGCCCAGCCCCCGCACAGTGAGGATGTGCCGCGGCGCGCCAGGGTCGGGCTCGACCTTGGCCCGCAGCCGCTTGACGTGCACGTCGAGGGTCTTGGTGTCGCCGACGTAGTCGCTGCCCCACACCCGGTCGATGAGCTGGCCCCGGGTGAGCACCCGCCCGACGTTGCGCAGCAACAGTTCCAGGAGTTCGAACTCCTTGAGCGGCATGGAGATCGCCTTGCCGCGGACGGTGACAACGTGCCGCTCGACGTCCATCCGGACCGGGCCGGCCTCCAAGGTGGCCGACGCGGGCTCGTCGGCGTCGGCGTGCCGCCGCAACACCGCGCGCACCCGAGCCAACAGCTCCCGGGTGGAGTAGGGCTTGGTGACGTAGTCGTCGGCGCCCATCTCCAGCCCGACGACCTTGTCGACCTCGCTGTCCTTCGCAGTGAGCATGATGATCGGGACGGCCGAGCGGAACCGGAGCTGCCGGCATACCTCGACGCCGGACAGGCCCGGGAGCATGAGGTCCAGCAGCACGAGGTCGGCGCCGTTCTTGTCGTACTCTGCCAACCCTTCCGGCCCGGTGGCCGCCACCGCGACCGAGAACCCCTCCTTGCGCAGCAGGTAGGACAGCGGGTCCGAGAAGGACTCTTCGTCCTCGACAACGAGGATGCGGGTCATGGGTGCGACGCCTCTCTGGTCTGATCGGGGCTGGAGGGACGGTCCCCCGGGTCGGGGGCGGAGGAGGACGGCGCGTCCGGCGACCCTGCGGCCAGTGATCCTGCCGCCAAGGATCCTGCGGCCAGCAGGTCGGGCGAGGCCTGGGCCGCGGGCGGCTGGGAGTCGGACGGACCGTAGGACGGTGCCGGCAAATGAATGGTGAAGGTCGATCCACGGCCGACCTCGCTCCACACGCTGACATCGCCGCCGTGGTTGGCACAGACGTGTTTGACGATCGACAGGCCCAGGCCGGTGCCACCGGTGGATCGCGAGCGCGCGGCGTCGACCCGGTAGAACCGCTCGAAGATCCGGCCGAGTTCACCCTCCGGTATGCCGGTGCCCTGATCGGTGACGATGATCTCCCGAGAGCCGTCGGAGGCCACCAGCGCGCGAATCGCCACGCGGGTGCCCGAGCCGCTGTAGGCCACGGCGTTGACGACGAGATTGCGCACAGCGGTGACGAGCAGGCCCTCGTCACCCCAGACCCAGCAGTCCTTGTCGGCCAGGACGACCAGGTCGATGTCGCGCTCCTCGGCGGTCACCCGCACATCGTCGACGGCGACGGCGACGACCTTGGCCAGGTCGACCGAGTCGGGTTCGGAGAGTCGGTCCTCGGACTGCAGCCGGGACAGCTGGACGATGTCGGTGACCAGGTGGTCGAGCCGACGAGCCTCCTTGCGCATCCGCTTGGCGAACCGGGCCACCGCGTCGGGATCGTCGCGTGCGCCCCGCACCGCTTCGGCCAGCAGGAGTATGCCGCCCACCGGCGTCTTGAGTTCGTGGCTGACATTGGCCAAGAAGTCACGCCGGACCTCTTCGACGAGATACGCGTGCGAGCGGTCCTCGACCAGGAGTAGGAGGTGCTCGTCGCCCAGCGCCGCAGCGCGAGCAGCCACCACTCGACGAGCGTCGACGCCGGGGCCGCGCGGGAGGGTGAGCTGCTCCTCCTGGACCCCGCCTTCGGCCAAGGCCCGGCGAGCCAGGTTGAGCAGTGCCGGGTGGGTGAGGGTCTGACCACGGACGAGACCATGCGAGACGGCCGTGGGCGAGCACGCGACGACGGCCTGCCGGCGGTCCAGGACGATGCCGCTGGAGGGAAGGACGGCCAGAACATCCGAGACGTATTCGGGGACATGCGGACTGTCGTCGTCGGGTCCGGCGGGGGTGGACGACGAGGTCGACGCCCCGGTCGAACCTACGGTGGCCAGCTGACGCGAGGTGCGCTCGGCGGCGAGATGGGGGGACTGCCGGCCACGCCACAGCATGACGGCGACGCCGAGCATCACACCGACCAGTGCCGCCGCAAGCACGTCCACGGGGGTAAGGCTACGGTTCGTCGTAGGTGAGGGATACCGCACGTCCACCTCCGGCCTTGCTGTTCACCTGCCCGCGATCTGTTGTTAACCCCCTGCTCGATAACGTGTGTCGACCGCCCAGCCCGACGAAGGACCCGACCGGATGCGCAATGCCTTCCACGACGACCTGGATCACATCTCCGAGCAACTCGTCGAGATGACCCGGGTGGCTGGGTCCGCGATCGCCAGGGCAACCACCGCCCTGGTCGACGCCGACCTGCACATGGCCGAGGACGTCATCACCGGGGATCGCACCCTGGACCTGGCCCGCGAGACCCTTGACGAGTTGGCCATCGACGTCTTGGCTCGCCAGCAGCCGGTCGCGACCGACCTGCGCGTCGTCGTCACCGCCCTGCGGATGAGCGCCGACCTGGAGCGGATGGGCGACCTGGCCCGGCACGTGGCCAAGGTGGCCCGGCTGCGTTACCCCCTGTCAGCGGTGCCGCCGTCGATGCGATCGCTGGTGCTGGAGATGGGCCAGGTGGCCGAGCGGATCGTCGCCAAGGCCGGCTCGGTGATCGCGGCCCGCGACGTCGATCTCGCGATCAGCCTGGAGAAGGACGACGACGCGATGGACGAGTTGCACCGGCGCGTCTTCACCGCCCTGCACAACACCAAGCTGCCCACCGAGACCATCGTCGACCTCACCCTGCTCGGGCGCTATTACGAGCGCTTCGCCGATCACGCGGTCTCGGTCGCTCGGCGGGTCGTCTACCTGGTGACCGGCGAGCACCACACCGAGGCCGTCGTCGACCACGATTTTTCTGAGGACGCCAGTGCTGTCGGGTGGGTGCGCGAGGCCTACCGCCCGGAGTGAGCCCCTCCCCGGCCGCCGTTCCGAGGAGCCTGCGCAGGGCGAGTCACCGGCATACCGAAAGTATCTTGACGTCAAGATGATTGACTCATTATCTTGACGTCAAGATACTTTCGAGGGGGCCGATGGCGACGGCACGGCTGACCCGGCGGGGCATTCCACTGGACCCCCACCTGCGGGTGCTCGGCGCCATCGCCCTCGTCGACACGCTGGGTCGCGGCGCCACGATGACGACGGTCGCCATCTACTTCACCCACGTGATCGGTATGCCGGCCACGTCCGTCGCCTTCGCCATCGGGTTGGGCGCGTTCACCGAGTTCGTCCTCAGCACGCCCCTGGGGATGCTCGCCGACCGGGTGGAGCCGCGCACGCTGCTCGTTGTCTCGCTGGCGGTCATGGCGATCTTCGCCGCCGGACTGATCCTCGTCACCGGGTTGCCGGGCCTCGTCGCCGTCAACGTCGGGCTCGGGATCGCCGGCACGACCTCGCGGGCGTTGCGCAACATGATGATCGCGCGGGTCGGTGGCCCGACCGGGCAGGCCGTGGAGTTCAAGGCCTACCTCCGCGCGGTGACCAACTCGGGGCTCGCCTTTGGCGGTCTCATGGGCGGGCTGGCCCTGTGGGTCGACACCCCGGCCGCCTACCTCGCCGTCTTCGGATGGGACGCGGTGACCTTCCTGCTGGCCGCGGCGGTCGCGTGGCGGCTGCCCGACCTGCCACCGCTACCTGAGCGCCCGGCAGGATCGCAGCGCCCGACGGACCCGCCGGCCGATGGGGAGGCGACCACCCGGCATACCCCCGTCTGGCGGGACCTGCCCTATGTGGTGACCACCGTGCTCGTGTCGGTCTTCGCCATGCACTTTGTCGTCATGGAGGTGGCGCTGCCGCTGTGGGTCGCCGGGCACACCGAGGCCCCGCGGTGGATCGTCGCGGTCGCTTTCGGGGTCAACACGGTCGCGGTCGCGCTGCTGCAGGTGCGCTTCTCACGCAGCAGCGCCACGGTGCCCGCGGGTGCGGCCTCGCTGGTGCGCGCAGGCGCGCTCCTGGCCCTGGGCTTCGCAGCGATCGCGGTGGCCGGCGCCGTCGGCCCGGTGTGGGCGGTCGCGCTCTTGCTCGGCGGCGCGGTGGTCCAGGTCTTCGGTGAACTCATCGGCAGCGGCGCCCAATGGGCCCTCAACATGGGCTTGGCCCCGATGGAGCGGCAGGGCGAATACCAAGGCTTCGCCAGCGCTGCGTGGTCGTTGTCGTCGTCGATCTCGCCCGCGCTCGCCACCTGGCTGTGCATCGACCACGGGTATGCCGGGTGGTCGGTGATGACGGCCATCATCGTCGGGGCGGGGTTGCTGGCGGGCGTGAGCGCGCGCTGGGCGCTGGGCAGCCGGACGGCATACGGGGTCACCACCCACACCGGGTGATGCGAGAGCGGACCCCGCCCGCAGGCGAGGTCCGCTCTCGTGTGGTCGATCGGCGGTGTCAGCGATCGCTCAGCGGCCTTGGTTGGCCACCGCCGCGGCAGCCGCAGCAGCAGCCTCGGGGTCGAGGTAGGTGCCACCGGGCTTGAGGGGCTTGAAGTTGTCGTCGAGTTCGTAGAGCAGCGGCATGCCGGTCGGGATGTTGAGGCCGGCGATGTCGGTGTCGCTGATGCCGTCGAGGTGCTTGACCAGCGCCCGCAGCGAGTTGCCGTGTGCCGCGACGAGGACGACCTTGCCGGCCCGCAGGTCAGGCTGGATCTCGTTCTCCCAATAGGGGATCATCCGGGCGACGACGTCCTTGAGGCACTCCGTCTTGGGCACCTCTTTCAGGTCGGCGTAACGGGGGTCGCCAGCCTGGGTGAACTCGTTGTCGTCGGCGATGTCCGGCGGCGGGGTGTCGTAGGAGCGGCGCCAGAGCATGAACTTTTCCTCGCCGAACTGCTCCATGGTCTGCTTCTTGTTCTTGCCCTGCAGGTCGCCGTAGTGGCGCTCGTTGAGCCGCCAGTCGCGCTTGACCGGGATCCAATGCCGGTCGGCGGCGTCGAGCGCGATGTTGGCGGTGGTGATGGCCCGGCGCAGCAGCGAGGTGTGCAGCACGTCAGGCAGCAGGCCGGACTCCTTGAGCAGCTGGCCGCCGCGGACCGCCTCGGCGCGGCCCTTGTCGGTGAGGTCGACATCGACCCACCCGGTGAAGAGGTTCTTGGCGTTCCACTGGCTCTCGCCGTGGCGGAGCAGGACGAGGGTGTAGGTCATGCCGCCAACCCTATTGCGCACTCGCGTGGCTGCGCCGCTCAGCCGGTCACCGCGGGCTGGGCAGCGGGGTGGTCCTCGTCACGCTCGGTGGCGTGGGGCGACGGGGCCGCGCCGTCGTCCTCCAGTTCGCTGCCTTCCAGCAGCGACCGGAACGCCTCCAGATTGGCCAGGGACTCGCCCCGCGAGACCCGCCAGGCCCACTCGCGCTTCATCGAGGTGAGGAAACCCAGGACGAGCAGCTCGTTGAAGGACGCGTCGGCGGCCTCCAAGACGATCCCGAGGAGTTGGTCGACCAGCGCCGCGTCGACCGCGCCGGTCGGCACCTGGCCGCGCACCCACACGTCACCGGAGGCGTCCACGGCATACGCGAGCAGGGGCATGCGCAGGTTGCGGCGCAGCAGCCAGCGGTAGACGCCAGCGTGATTCTCGTCGGGGTTGCGGATGACGAACGCCGAGACCGAGGTGTGCACCGGGCCGACCAGCAGCGAGGTGACGACACGCAGCTTGCGCTCCCCCGGGAGGGTGAGGACGAACTCCCCGGGCCGCGCTCCGGACTCCCAGGGGATCTCCGCGTCGGTGAGGTATGCCGTGACGGTCGCCTCGGCGCGCTCAACGAGGGCCTCTGTGGACGACTCAGGCTCGGGCTCGGACGTGAGCTCGGGATTGGGAGTGGCGTCGGTCACCACCCCACTGTGTCATGGGATGACGAGCGCCGGAACCCCGAGCAGCAGCGCCGAGTCACTGATCGGCGACGGCGTGCGGGTGCGACAGGCATCCCCGTATGCCGTGAGGAGACGATCGGTCGTGGCGTCCCACCCGAACCGGGCGGCATGGCGAACGGCGTTGCCGGAGAGTCGTTTCCGCTCGTCTGGTGTGTGTAGAAGACCGTCGATGGCCGCAGCCCAGTCACCGATGTCATGGGTGTGGACGAGTACGCCGCCGGGTCCGACGGCGGTGGGGAGACCACCGACCGCGGCAGCGACGACCGGGGTGCCGCAGGCCAGGGCCTCGATGGCGACCAGCCCGAACGACTCGCTGTAAGACGGGACGGCCACCAGGTCGGAGGCGCGGTACCAATCAGCGAGGGTGAGCCGATCGGCCGGGGGCACGAAGCGAACGTGCTCGGTGAGGTCGAGACCGGTGACCAGGTCGTGCAGCTCGGTCGGGCGGGCCAGGCCGGTGCCGCTGGGCCCGCCGAGGATGCCGATGACCAGGTCGTCGGCGTGCCACTCGGGGTGTCGGTCCAGGACGAGTCGGGCGGCCTTGACGAGGATGTCGGGGGCCTTGAGCGGCTGGATGCGGCCGACGAAGGTGACTATCCTCGCGTGCGGGGGTAGACCCAGGCGGCGCCGGGCCTCACCCTGGTCGCCGGGGGTGAACACTTCCAGGTCGACGCCCGGCGGGACGATCGACACCCGTCCCGAATCGGCGCCATAGAGCCGGACCAGTTGGTCGGCCTCGTCGGCGGTGTTGGCGGTGAGCCGGTCGGCCGCGTCGACGACCTGAGCCTCACCGATCTCCCGGCCGGGCGGCTCGGGGATGTCGCCCTCGGCGAGGGCGGCGTTCTTGACCCGGGCCATGGTGTGCATGGTGTGCACGAGGGGGGTCTGCCAGCGATCGGCGGCGAGCCAGCCGACCTGCCCGGAGAGCCAATAGTGCGAGTGGACCAGGTCGAACCAGCCCTCCGGCCGGGCAGCGCCGGCGCGCATGACGCCCGCGGCGAAGGCGCACAGCTGCCCGGGGAGGTCGTTCTTGGACAGTCCCTCGTAGGGGCCGGCGAGGACGTGGTTGACGGTGACGCCGGGGGCGAGTTCGACGCTCGGCGGCAGGGCGCCGGTGGTGGCCCGCGTGAAGATCTCGACCTCGCGACCGCGTCGAGCCAAGCAGCGGGCGACCTCGGCGATATAGACGTTCATCCCGCCGGCGTCGCCGGTGCCGGGTTGTTCGAGGGGGGAGGTGTGGACGCTGAGCATCGCGATGCGGCGGATCTCGTCCGGCGTCACGGCGCGCCCGTCCCTTCGCTTGGTGGCCTTGCCCTCAACAGCCAGGTGCCAATCCACATTCCCAGGACGTCCACCTCGATCAACGCGGTGGGCTCGTCTGTGGTCGCCGCCCGATGGGTGTGGCGAAAGGAGTCACCCGTGACGCATTTCGCCACACGACCCCTGGCCGACGCGGGAGACCCACACCGGCAGCGGCACGGCATACCCTGGCCGTCGTGGTCCGAGCCAAGCCCGTGGGGGTCATCACGCGCGGGACGACCAATCCCAACCGGCTGCGCCGCGGGGACCGCTGGTTGGCCGGGCCTGAGGCCTGGCGACTGCGGCAATCGGCGACGGCGCCGCTGGTGGTGGACCTCGGCTATGGCGCCTCGCCGATCACCACCCTGGAACTGCGCGACCGGTTGCGAGCGGTGCGCCCAGACGTGCGGGTGCTGGGCATCGAGATCGAGCCCGCGCGAGTGCGCGCTGGGCAGGCGCTGGTGGCATCGCTGGCTGACCCGGCGGGGCTGGATTTTCGGTTGGGGGGCTTCGAGATTCCGACGGACGGCGGCGAGCGTCCGGTCGTCGTGCGGGCGTTCAACGTGCTGCGGCAGTACGACGAGAGCGAGGTTGCCGGGGCCTGGGCGCGGATGGTCGCGCGCTTGGCGCCGGACGGACTGCTGCTGGACGGCACGTGCGACGAGTTGGGGAGGATCGCGTCCTGGGTCGCCGTCGACGCGCACGGCCCCCAGTCGCTCACGGTGTCGTTACGGCTGCGCGATCTCGATCGACCAGGCGTGGTCGCTGAGCGGTTGCCCAAGGCGCTCATCCACCGCAATGTCCCCGGCGAGCGGGTGCATGCCTTCCTCGGCGCACTCGACGAGGCGTGGAGGTATGCCTCCCCGCAGGCGGCCTACGGAGTGCGACCCCGGTTCGTGGAGGCCGTCGGCAATCTGAAGGCGGCAGGGTGGCCTATTCAAGGAGGCGTCCGGCGGTGGCGACTCGGCGAAGTGACGGTGGCGTGGGCGGCCGTCGCGCCGACCTCCTGACGAGTGTGGGCGATACGCAGGAGTCGAGAGTTGCTGATCTGCGCGGGTTGCTGATCTGCGCGGGTTGCTGATCTGCGCGGGGTGTTCATTTGCGCGGGGTGCTGATCTGCGCGGACCCTTCACGACCTACCAGGGGCCGTACGGCCCTTGCCGACCGGAGCCCCCGCCGCGCCCACTGATCGAGCGCACGGCCGGCCGCACGTCGGCGAGATAGACCGCAGCGGCCACGAAGGCGACCACGCCGAAGATCGACAGCACGTTCCGGACCAAGACGAACCCCACGAGGGCCGCGACGACGAGGACCAACATCCAGAAGTTCTTGGTGCGTTTGTCAGCGGCGAGATAGGCCTCGGGCCGGTAGCGGGCCGCGTCGACGAGGGCATAGATCTCCGTGCCCAGCGCGGCGATGCCCAGCGCCCACAGGATGTAGCTCTGGATCGAGATCACGCGGTCACTCCTGGTGCTGGGGCTGCTGGTGGGAGGCAGCTGGGGTGGCGGATGAAGGCGCTGCTGACGGCAGACCCACAGGGGTGTCGAGGACCAGGGTGACAGGTCCGTCGTTCACGAGGTGAACGGCCATGTGCGCACCGAAGGTTCCGGTGGCGACGGGCAAACCCATCGCGGACAGCCGGGCGGCCAGGGCCGCGACGAGAGGCTCGGCCACCTGGCCGGGCGCTGCGGCCGACCACGACGGTCGACGCCCCTTGCGGGTGTCGGCATACAGGGTGAACTGGCTGACCACGAGCACTCCGGCACCGATCTCGCTGGCCGACTGCTCCCCCGGGAAGATCCTCAGCGTGGCCATCTTGCCGGCCAGCCACTCGACCTCGGCCTGGCCGTCGCCATGGGTGACGCCGACGAGCGCCACCAGGGACGGACCCTCGACTGCCCCCACGACCGCGCCGTCGACCTCGACCCGGGCGCTGGCCACGCGTTGCAGGACGACCCGCACGCTAGATCCCGACGGCCATGACGGACCCGACCGGACGCCCGTGACCGAGCACAGCAGCCTCGGCCAGCAAGTCCCAGACATCGGGGGTGCCGATGCCTTCGGCACGCAACACCGCACCGAGGACGACACCGGCCGCCCGCCACGAGCCGTCGGCGATCTTGAGGGCGACGCCGCGACCGTCAGCCAGCCCCACGGCATACACGGCCTCTGCTCCGTCCTTGGCCATCGCGCCGGGGAGCGCGCGCATGAGGCGCGTGACCTGCCGGCCGTGGCCGCCGACGTAGTCCGGGTGGGTGCGCATCGCGGTCGCCACGCGGCCGGGTGCGGTGGTGGGGTCGGCGCTCGCGAGCGCTCCGAAAGCACGTGCCAGACCAGCGAGGGGTATGCCGTGCAGCGGCGCCCCACAGCCGTCGACCGCGATGGCCCCGACCGGGCCGGCGAGCCGTTCGATGGTCGCGGTGATGGCCTGCTGCAGCGGGTGGTCGGCATCGAGGTAGTCAGGGAGGGACCAGCCCCGGGCAGCGCTGGTGACGACCATGGCTGCGTGCTTGCCGGAACAGTTCTGGGCCAGCGCGGTCATCGGTTTGCGGTCATGCAGCCAGGCGATCTTGGTGGCTTCGTCGTAGGGG
>WBZM01001817.1_pt1 | contig 19745 bp, 15 predicted proteins | sample 5204271 | NCBI WGS metagenome assembly WBZM01 (sample SAMN12344346, study PRJNA552823) | activated sludge metagenome | biome: Activated sludge suspended growth; feature: Nitrification reactor; material: Wastewater; isolation source: activated sludge from nitrification reactor of wastewater...
TGATCTTGTCTGCCGTCGCGCGCTGCACGAGCGCGCGCGCCACCGGCGTCGACAGCGGATCGACGAGCACGGCGCCCGCCGCCTTGGCGCGCTCGTAGGCTTCGAGAGCGCGCGGCAGATCGTTGGTGTGATCGGAGACATCGGCGAGGATCTGGTAGCCGTTGACGCCGCCCTTTGCGTTGACCATCGAGATATAGTCCCGCTGGCCCTGGCTGTATTCGACGGTCACGAATGTGTAGACCTTCGTGAAATCCTGCGGCATGGCGAAGCGGATCACCTTGTCCTGCGCGCTCGCCATGCGGATCGGAAACTGCGCGCCGACGAAAGCCGCGCCGGCCGCTGTTAGAAACGTTCTGCGCTTCATACCTTCCTCCTCCCACCTCGGGCGTTCGACGCCCTCTTGAACACTCGGCCTTATCGCGGCGCGTGCCGGAACGGCCAGACCATGAAGTAGTTGCGGATGTTGTCGTAGATCTTCACCAGCCCCAGGGGCTCGATCAGAAGGAATCCCATGATCATGCCGCCGTAGAGCATCAGCGGCAGATGCGCGCGCAGGTCGGCGGAAATCGAGACGCCGAGGCCCGTGGCAAGAGCGCCGACCGCCTGGTTGAGCAGGATGGGCGCAAACAGGATGAGCGCCGCGCCGAAGAAGGAGCCGAGCACGCTGCCGAGGCCGCCGACGATCACCATGGCGACGAGCTGGATCGAGAGATCGAGGTGGAACTGGTCCGGCGAGATCGCGCGATAGAAGCAGAAGGCGAGCACGGCGCCGACGAGCCCGCCGATGAACGAGCTGACCCAGAAGGCCAGCAGCTTGAAGCGGAAGGAATCGACGCCGATGACGGCGGCTGCATAATCCTTCTCGCGCACGGCGGCGAGCGCGCGGCCGAAGGACGAGCGCGCGACGTTCAGCATGAAGAGCGCGACCATCAGGCAGACGAACAGCGCGAAATAGTAGGAGCGGATCTCGCCGGCGAGTTCGATCCCGAGGAAGCGTGCGGTCGGCACGTTCAGCGTGGCCTGGCCGCCGCCGCTGATCCAGCCGACATGGGTGATGACGAAATCCACGATCGACTGCATGGCGAGCGTCGCCATGGCGAGATAGAGGCCCTTCACGCGCAAGGCGGCGGCGCCAAAGGCCGACCCGATGATCGCAGATGCAAGGCCGCCTGCCAGCAGCGCGAATTCGAAGGGAATATGCGCGCGCACGAGATGGGTCGAGGTATAGGCCCCGATGGCGATGATCGCGCCGTAGCCGAGATGCACCTGCCCTGCCCCGCCCATCAGGAAATTGAGGCCGAGCGCGGCCGTGGACCAGATGACCCAGGGCATCAGGTAGCCGACGAGATAGAGGCGGTCGACCACGAGCGGCGCCACGACCATGAGCGCGACGATGACGGCGACGAGGCCGCGGTCGAACGGCAGGCGCCACAGGCGCCGTTCGCTGCGGTAGGACGTGTGGCGGATGCCCGCGCGCCGGTAGAACATCACACCCTCTCGATGTGTTCGCGGCCGAGCAGGCCGTGCGGCCGCAGCAGCAACGTGAGAAGGATGATGGCGGAGGCGACGACCTCGCGGCTGCCGCCGCCGATGATCGGATCGATCAGTCCAGTCGCGAGGTTCTCGACGACGCCGACGATGACGCCGGCGATCAGCACGCCGGGAATGGAATCGAGACCGCCCAGGATGGCGATGGCGAGCGCCTTGATGAGCAGGAGCGACAGCGACCAGTCGACGCCTTGCGTTGCGCCCCACAGCACGCCCGCCGTCGTCGCCATGATCGCCGACAGCCCCCAGGCGATGGCGATGGCGCGCTCGACCCGCACGCCGACCGACCAGGACGCCGTCTGGTCGTCCGAGACGGCGCGCATGACGACGCCGAGCTTCGAGTTGAAGAACAGGATCGCGCCGACGATCATGGCGAAGGAGATCGCGCCGCCGACCAGAAGCGTTCGGTTGATCAGAATGTCGCCGAGGATGATCGGCGCATTCGGGATGCCGAGGTCGATCTTCTTGACGCTGGCGCCGAAGAAGCCGGGCATCACGCCGCGCAGCATGATTTCCATGCCCATCGTCAGCATGATCGCCATGATCAGCGGCTGCCCGATCATGCGCCGCATCGCCAGCCGTTCGATCAGCGCGCCGACGCCGAACATGGCGAGCCCGGCGACCGGCGCGCCGACCCACATCGGCAGGCCGATGAGCGCGCTCGCGATCCAGGCGAAATAGGCGCCCATCATGGCGAGCGCGCCCTGCGCGAGGTTGGCGATGCCGGACGTCTTGTAGATGAGCACGATGCCGGCGGCGACGAGGGCGTACATCAGGCCGACGAAGACGCCGTTGACGCCGAGTTCAAGCAGCAGTGCGGCGTCCATCAGCGCGCGACCTCGCAGATCTTCAAGGTGCGCCGCACGGCGCCGCGGCGGCCGTCCTCGTAGAGGATCGGCGCATCGAATTCGACCTGGCGCGCGCCCGAATAGAGCGCCTCGGTCAGGGGCGCATAGGTCGTCTCGATCACGTTGCGGCGCAGCTTGCGCGTGCGCGTGATCTCGCCGTCGTCGGCGTCGAAATCCTTGTGGAGGTCGACGAAGCGGCGGATGCGCAGGCCTTGCGGCTGCGTCTCGTTGACATGCGCGAGCACGCCGGCGACCAGCTCCTGCACCTGCGGCAGCTGCGAGAGATCGGCGTAGGACCCGTAGGACAGCGCGCGCTGCTCCGCCCAGTGGCCGACCGCGTCGTAGTCGATGCAGACGATCGCCGTCAGCTCGTTGCGGTCCGCGCCGATCACCGCGACGTTACGGACAAAGGACGAGAACTTGATCCGGTTCTCGATGAAGTTCGGGATGAAGCGCTCGCCCGCCGCCGTGCGGACGACCTCGCTGACGCGGCCGAGCACGACCAGCGAACCGTCGTCCTCCAGATAGCCGGCGTCGCCCGTGCGCAGCCAGCCGTCCGAAAAGGCCTTGGCGCTCGCCGCATCGTCGCCGAAATAGCCGTCGATGACCGAGACGGAGCGGATCATGATCTCGCCGCTCTCGTCGATCCTGATGTCGACGCCCGGCATGGCGGGGCCGACCGTATGCAGCCGGACATGGCCTTCGGTCTGCGCCGCCGACAGCGCCGCCGTCTCCGTCTGCCCGTAGAACTGCTTGAGCTGGATGCCCAGTCCGCGAAAGAACAGGAACGTATCCTCGCCCATGGCCTCGCCGCCCGTGAAGACGCGTTCGGCGCGGGTCAGGCCGAGATAGTCCTTGATCGGCCCATAGACGAGGATTTCGCCCAGCCCCTGCACGATGCGCTCGGACAGGGTCGGCGTCTGGCCGGCGAGCTTGCGGCGTTCGAGGTCGATGGCGCGCGGCATGAAGAAATCGAAAAGACGACGCTTCATCGGCGTGGAATCCGCCATGCCGACCTGCACGCGCGTCAGCATATTGTCCCACGCGCGCGGCGCGGCGAGGTAGAAGGTGGGCGCAACCTCGCGCAGGTCGTGCAGCGCGGTCTCCTGCCGCTCCGGGATGTTCACCGTCGCCTGCAGCAGCACGCCGCCGCCCACCGTGAAGACGAAGTCGCCGACCCAGGCCGTCGGCAGATAGGCGAACAATTGCTCGTGCGGCTGGAAATAGCCGCCGGCCTTTGCATTGGCGACGCCGCCGACGACATTGCGGTGGCGCAGCGGAATGCCCTTCGGCGCGCCCGTCGTGCCGGAGGAATAGAGCAGCACCGCGATGTCGTCGGGCATGGCGCGGCCGAGCAGTTCGGCGCGCAGGCCCGGCGTCTCCTCGAGCCGCTTGCGGCCTTCGGCGCAGATCGCATCGAGCGCGACCAGCCCCGCCTCGCCATAGGCGACGAGCCCGCGCGGATCGTCGAAGATGATCGTCTGCGGCCGGCCCGTGCGCCCGCGCAGTTCGATCAGCTTGTCGACCTGCTCCTGGTCTTCCGCCAGCGCGAGGCGCGGCGCGCCGAGCCGCGCGTAATGCTCCATCTCCGCGACCGGCGTGTCGGGAAAGAGCGGCGCGGGGTAGGCGCGCAGCATCATGGCGGCCAGCATGGAGAAATAGATGCGCGCGCGATTGTCGCCGACAACGATCATCGCTTCGCCGGCGCCGAGACCGCGCGCCTCGAGACCTGCGGCTATCGCGAGTATGTCGTCGAGCGTCTGGCTCCAGGTCCACTCGCGCCAGATGCCGTGCTCTCGTTCGCGAAAGCCGATGCGTCCCGCCGCTTCCCGCGCATTGCGCGCGAGCGCGGCGACCAGCGTCGCAGGCTCGTCCGTCGCCTGCGCGGGGGAAGCGGCTGCATGCGCATTCATGCGCCGGTTCCGATGTGCCGCGAGGCCGCACGCTCGCCGAGGTAGGCCTGCACCACGCGCGGATGCGAGATGGCGGCGCGGGGCTCGCCCTCGGAAATCACTTCGCCGTAGCTCAGCACCATTACCCGGTCGCAGATGGCGGTGACGACATCCATGTGATGCTCGATGAGAAAGACCGTCACGCCGCGCTCGTCGCGCGCATCGAGAATGAAGCGCGCGATATATTCCTTCTCCTCCTGGTTCATGCCGGCCATCGGCTCGTCCAGGATCAGGAAATTCGGCTCGGCGACCAGTGCGCGCGCGAGTTCCACGCGCTTCTGCATGCCCATGGGAATAGTTTCGACCGGCTCGTCGCGAATGTCCTGCAATTGCATGAAGTCGACGATTTCCTCGACGATGCGCCGGTTGGCGAGTTCCTCGCGTTCGGCCCATACCCAGTAGAACAGCGACGCGAGCGCGCTGGGGCGCATGTGCACGTGACGACCGAGCAGGATGTTGTCGAGAACGCTCAAGCCCTTGAACAGCGCGAGATTCTGGAAGGTCCGGGCAACGCCGAGGCGGGCGATCTCCGAAGGCTTCACGCCGGTGATGTCGCGGTCGAACAGGCGCACCGTGCCGGCGTTCGGCGGATAGAAGCCGGTCATCACGTTGACCATCGTCGTCTTGCCGGAGCCGTTCGGGCCGACGAGCCCGAAGATTTCTCCGCGACGGACTTCGAGATCGACGCCCTTCAGGGCGCGCAGGCCGCCGAAGGACCGCTCGATCCCGCGGCAGGCGAGCACGACATCGGCGGACGCGGCGCGCGGCGACGTGATGGCGTCAACAGGCTGCGCAGCGCTGCCGCTCAATTCACCCTCCCCGAGCCACGTCACGGCTTCACGCCTGTTGTTGATTTGCATATTGAAGGCGGCTCATTTAGCCTGTCAAGCGCAAACCACGGCTGGACGAAAACCAAGCATTTGTGTGCGTTGCGGGATAAGTGAGGCGGCCTCAGTATGGCTGCCCGCATCGCTCCAGCCGAGGAGACGAGAGGCAGGTATGGCGGGCGTCAAGCAACGGCGGACAGTACACCGGATGCCCGCGGAAAGGCGCGTGGCCGACATCATGACCGCGGCGCGCGCCGTGCTGCGCGAGCGGGGCGCGAATGAGGCCTTCATCTCCGAAGTCGCCGAGCGCGCCGGCGTCGTCGAAGGATCGATCTACCGCTTCTTCTCGAGCAAGCGCGACCTCGTCGAGAAGGTCGCCGAAGCCTGGTACGAGGAGACGCTCGCCGATTACTCCGCGCAATTCGAGGGCGTGCGCGGCGTGCGCAACCAGTTGCGTTTCATCATCCATCACCATCTGGCGACGATCAAGCGCGAACCCGCCCTCTCGCGCATCGTCTTCCAGGAGTTCCGCCCGGCGGAGAGCTACCGCCAGACGCGTCTGTTCGCACTCAACCAGACGTATACGCAGCGCGTCAGCGAAGTCGTGAAGGCGGCGGCCGCCAGCGGCGAATTTCGCCGCGATCTCTCGGCCTCGCTCGCGCGCGACCTGATCTTCGGCGGCATCGAGCACCGCGTCTGGGCCTTCCTGCGCAACGAGGGCGATTTCGACGTCGGCCGCACGGCCGACGCGGTCACCGAATTCGTCTACAGCGCGCTGCGCGCAGACGCGCCGCCGGCCGAGGACCGCCTCTCGGCCGCGCTCTCCCGCATCGAGGCCGTGGCCGACCGGCTGGAAACGGCCGCCCGGCCGAAGGTCACCCGTGGCGCTCAGGTGCGGAAATAGTCCGGCCGGGGAACCGTCCAGGTCTCGCCCCACACTTGCGCGCCGCCGGCGACGTGCAGCGTCTCGCCCGTGACGTATTCGGCGCCAGGGCCCGCCAGATAGGCGCAGGCTTCCGCCACTTCCCAGGCGTCGCCGGCGCGCAGCATCGGATTGCTGCGCGCGTAGGTGGCGCGCTGCTCGGGCTGGTAGACGCGCCATCCGGGCGTGGCGATCGCGCCGGGCGCTATGCAGTTCACGCGGATCTTCAGCGGCGCCCATTCCACGGCGAGGTTTTCGCTGAGCGCGATCACCCCCGCGCGCGCCGCCACCGTATGCGCGACGCCATAGAGCCCCTGCCGCGTCACGACCACGATGTTGACGATTGCGCCCGGCGCCCCGCGCGCGCGCCAGCCGCGGGCTGCGCCCTGGATCATCCGCCATGTGCCGTTGAGATTGGTGTTGACGACGGTATTCCAGCCCTTTTCCGAGAAGTCGATCGCGGCCTGCGGAAACTGGCCGCCGGCGCTGTTGATCAGCGCGTCGATCTTCAGCTCCTGCGCCTCGAGCCAGGCGTAGAGGGCGGCGACCGAGTCCGCGTCGCGGATGTCCACTTCGCGCCAGTGCGCGTCGAGCCCCCTGCCCCGCATGGCGGCGGCGGCGGCCTCCAGTTTCTCCGCATTCCGGCCCGTCAGGATGATGCGCGCGCCGAGCCGGCCGAGCAGCCAGCCGCAGGCGCGTCCGAGCCCGCCCGCCCCGCCCGAGACGAGGACGGTGCGTCCGGCATAGGCGTCCACGGCGTAGATCGTCGGATGACTGGCGAGCGCCGCGTCGTCCGTCTCCGGCACCTCCACCATGTCAGAGGCGTCCCAGCAATTCGCCGGCGATGATCATCTTGCGCACTTCGGTCGTGCCAGCCCCGATCTCCAGCAGCTTGATCGAACGATAGAGCCGGTTCATCTCGCTTTCCCAGATGTAGCCCGAGCCGCCGAACACCTGCATGCCGCGGTCGAGCACGTCGTGGCAGGCGTTGGCGGCGTACATGACGGAAGCCGCCGTCAGCATGTGGATGTTGCCGCGCCCGCCCGCGCCGATCTCCAGCGGCGATGCTTCGGCCAGCGTGCGATAGACGAGCGCGCGCATGGATTCGATCGAGACATACATGTCCGCGATCAGCGACTGCACCATCTGGAAGGAGCCGATCGGCTTGCCGAACTGCTTGCGCGTCTTGGCGTAGTCGATCGCCAGTTCGAGCGCGCGCTCGGCGGTGCCGAGCGAGATCGGCGCGACCATGGCGCGTTCGAGGTCGAGACCGCTCATGACGACGGCGACGCCGCGGTTTTCCTCGCCGACGAGATTTTCCTTCGGCACGCGGCAGTCCTCGAACAGAAGCTCAGCCGTCTGGCTGCCGCGGAAGCCCATCTTGGTCAGCTTCTGCGCGACCTTGAAGCCGGGCGTATCCTTCTCGACGATGAAGGCCGAAATGCCGTGGGCGCCCTTCTCCCGGTCGGTCTTGGCGTAGACGAGCAGCACATCGGCGATTGGACCGTTGGTGATGTAGATCTTGGAGCCGTTGAGCACGTAATGGTCGCCGTCGCGCCGCGCGGTCGTGCGCATCGAGCCGAGCGCGTCGGATCCCGCCCCCGGTTCGGTGAGGCCGAGCGCGCCGATCTTCCGCCCGGCGCACATGTCCGGCAGATACTTGCGGCGCTGCGCCTCGTTGCCATTGCGATATATGTTGTTGGCGCACAGGTTGTCGTGCGCGATGTAGCTCAGCGCGAGCGCGTGGTTCCAGCGCGAGAACGCCTGCGCCACGAGGCCGGCGCTGACGAGGTCGAGGCCCGCCCCGCCATATTCCTCCGGAATGGTCACGCCGAAAAAGCCGGCTTCGCCGATCTTCGGAAAAGCGTCGTCCGGCCACCATTCCTCGCGGTCCATGCGCTCAGCATAGCCGGCGAGTTCGTTGCGCGCGAACTTGTCGGCCTGGTCGAGGATCGCCTGCTGGTCGGGGGTCAGGTCGAACTGCGTCGGGGGCAGATTGGTCTCGACATGCGCATTCATGCGGTTTCCTCCGGGCGAGATCGGTTTTCGTCAGGCTAGCCCGGCAACCGATCAGGGTAAAGCCGATTTCGCGATTAATGAGATCACTTCATCCGGACGCGTCCGCGGGCATAGCCCGCCATGACCCGCCTTTTGTGCAGCGCACAGACAAAGCGGGTCGGGTAATTCGGCCTTCGCTTGACACCATAAATGATGTGCGCTCACTTATGGGAAAACACCGGAGAGACGCCTTGGCGGAGACAATCAGCGTGGAGCGGCGCGGCGCGGCGACGATCATCGCCATCGCGCGCCCCGATCGCCGCAACGCGCTGAACGAGAGCGTCGCCGAAGAGATCGGCGCGGCGCTCGACGCCGCGGAGCGCGACGCGGCCTGCCGCGCTGTCGTGCTGACCGGCGTCGGCGACCGCGCCTTCTGCGCCGGCGGCGATCTGCAGCCGGGCGCCGACGGCACGCCCTTCACGATCGACGTCTCCGACCCACGCCATTACGTCGTGCGCCTGCTCAAGCGCATGGATGCCTGCCGCCTGCCGCTCGTGGCCCGCGTCAACGGCGCGGCGCTCGCGGGCGGTCTCGGCCTCGTCTGCGCCTGCGATCTCGTCGTGGCCGACGAGCGCGCGATTTTCGGCGTCAGTGAAGTGAAGGTCGGGCTCTTCCCGATGATGATCCTGCCCTATCTCCTCCGCTCCATTCCCTACAAGACCATGATGGAGCTCTGCCTGACGGGTGAACCGGTCAAGGTGGAGGAAGCTCGGGCGATCGGTCTCGTCAATCACGTGGCGCCTGCCGGCGAGCTCGACGCGCGCACCGACTGGCTCCTGTCGCGGATCGTCGACAAGTCGCCGACCGGCATCCGGCTCGGCAAGCAGGCGCTGTCGAAGATCCGCGAGATGAGCACCGAAAGCGCGCTCGAATATGCGCAGTTCATGCTCGCCAACATGGCGCGCACGAAGGACGCGATCGAAGGTTTCGCCGCCTTCAACGAGAAGCGCGCCCCCAACTGGACCGGCAAATGAACGCGCAGCCGAAAGGAATCATCCGCATAGGCGGCGGCGCCGGCTTCTGGGGCGATACCGCCGAAGGCCCGGCGCAGCTCGTGCGCGCTGGCGTGGACTATCTCGCGCTCGACTATCTCGCCGAGATCACCATGTCGATCCTCGCCCGCATGAAGGCGAAGAATCCGGCGCTGGGATATGCCACCGACTTCGTGACGCATGTGATGAAGCCGCTTGCGCGCGAGATCGCCGAGCGCGGCGTGAAGGTCATCGCAAACGCCGGCGGCGTGAACCTCGAGGCCTGCCGCGACGCGCTGCAGGCCGCGCTCGCCGAGCAGGGCGTGACGCTCAGGATCGCCATCGTGCGCGGCGACGATCTCACGGACAAGATTGATCGGCTGCGCGCCGCAGGCGTCCGCGAGATGTTCCGCGGCGAGCCCCTGCCGGAGAAACTCGCCAGCGTGAACGCCTATCTCGGCGCCTTCCCGATCGCCGCCGCGCTCGACGCCGGCGCCGATGTCGTGCTGACCGGGCGTTGCGTCGATTCCGCGCTGGCGCTGGGACCGCTCATCCACGAATTCGGCTGGCGCGCGACCGACTACGACCTGCTCTCGGCCGGAACGCTCGTCGGCCATCTCATCGAATGCGGCGCGCAGGTCACCGGCGGCATTCTCACCGACTGGCGCGCCGTCGAGGGCTGGGACCGCATGGGCTTCCCCATCGCCGAGTGCCGCGCCGACGGAACCTTCGAGATCGCCAAGCCGAACGACACGGGCGGGCTCGTCTCGGTCGCGACCGTCAGCGAACAGATGACCTACGAGGTGGGCGATCCCGCAGCCTATATCGTTCCCGACGCCGTCTGCGACTGGCGCGACGTCAGCGTCGAACAGACGGCCGAGCACCGCGTCCGCGTCTCCGGCGCGCGCGGCCGGGCGCCGACCCGCACCTACAAGGCGAGCGCGACCTACAGCGACGGATATCGCGCCTCGGTGACGATGATGATCGTGGGCCGCGAGGCGCGCGCGCGGGCGGACGCCGTCGGTCGCGCAATTCTGGCGCGTGCGACGCGTCTGATGCAGGCGGCGGGTTTTGCGCCTTTCTCCGAGACGTCGGTCGAGATCATCGGCGCGGAAACGAGCTTCGGCGCGCGCGGTCGAGCGCAGGACACGCGGGAAGTCGTGCTCAAGATCGGCGTCCGCCACGCGCAGCGCGAGGCGCTCGAGATATTCGCCCGCGAGATCTACCCCGCCGCATCCGCCATGGCCCAGAGCCTGACGGGCTTCGCCGGCGGCAGGCCGGAACCGCAGCCCGTCGTTCGGCTGTTCTCCTTCCTCGTCGATCGCGCCGAGGCGCCTGCGCAGGTCGCGATCGACGGCCGCACGATCGAGATCGCAGATCACCAGCCGAACGAGACCAGCGAGCGGCCACCAGACCGCCCTGCCCCTCCCGCAGCCGTTCTGCCGGCTGACGTCGTTCGCGTTCCGCTGATCGCGCTCGCCTACGGTCGTTCGGGGGACAAGGGCGACAACGCCAACATCAGCGTGATCGCCCGCAGGCCCGAATTTCTCGACGTCATCCGCGCCAGCGTAACGCCCGGGACAGTGCGCGACCACATGGCGCATTTCGTCGAAGGCGAGGTCGAGCGTTTCGAATGGCCGGGGCTCGGCGGCTTCAATTTTCTGCTCCATCGCGCGCTCGGCGGCGGCGGCGTCGCCTCGCTCCGGCACGATCCGCAGGGCAAGGCCTTCGCGCAGATCCTGCTCGACATGGACGTCGCCGTGCCGGCAGCCTGGCTGGCGCCGGGCGGGCCGCTCGCCGGCTGGGGCGAAACGAACGAGGACCACGCCGCGTGACCGCCACCGAACCCCTGTTCCGCAAGGTGCTGATCGCCAATCGCGGCGAGATCGCCGTGCGCGTCATGCGCACGCTGCGCGAGATGGGCATCGCAAGCCTCGCCATTCACCATCGGGTCGAGGCCAACGCCGCCCATGTGCGTCTGGCAGATGAAGCGCGCGAAGTGCATGGCGAAACGCCGGTCGCCGCCCATCTCGACGCTGAGCAGATCATCGCGATCGCGAAAGCCTTCGGCGCAGATGCGGTTCATCCGGGCTATGGCTTCCTGTCGGAGAACGCCGCCTTCGCGCGCAAGGTCGCCGCCGCGGGTCTCGCTTTCATCGGACCGGACGCCGAGACGATCGACCTGATGGGCGACAAGATTTCGGCGCGAAATTTCGCGGCTGCGCATCGCGTGCCGGTGGCGCCGTCGGTGCAGGCGAACGAGGACATTGACGCCTTTGCCGTCGAGGCCGCCCGGATCGGCTTTCCCTTGCTGATCAAGGCGGCTGCCGGCGGCGGCGGCAAGGGCATGAGCATCGTGCACGACACCGCGGACCTGCGCGAGCGCGCGCGCATCGCGTCGAGCGAAGCGCAGCGCTATTTCGGCGACGGCCGCATCTATGCCGAGACCTATGTCGAGCGGCCGCGCCATATCGAGGTGCAGGTGCTGGGCGACGGCGCGGGCGGCGCCATTCATCTGCATGAGCGCGAATGCTCGGTGCAGCGCCGCTTCCAGAAGATCATAGAGGAGGCGCCTGCTGCGCCCCTGCCGGACGGCCTGCGTCAGGAAATCTGCGCCGCAGCCGTTCGGCTCGCCGCCGCCTCGCGCTATCGCAACGCCGGGACGGTCGAGTTCATCCTCGGCGCCGACGGCCGCTTCTTCTTTCTCGAAATGAACACGCGGCTGCAGGTGGAGCATCCCGTCACCGAAATGATCTGCGGAGTCGATCTCGTGCGCGCGCAGATCGAAATCGCGGCGGGCCGCCCCCTGCCCTTCGCGCAGGCGGACGTCCCCGAGCGCGGACATGCGATCGAATGCCGCATCTGCGCGGAAGACCCCGACGCCGGCTTCATGCCCGCGACCGGCGCGATCCGCCTGCTGCGCGCGCCGGCGGGCCCGCACATCCGTTTCGAGAACGCGCTGGACGAGGGCCAGAAGGTGACCGCCGATTTCGACCCCATGCTGGCGAAGCTCGTGGTTTGGGGCGAAAACCGCGCGCAGGCGACCGACCGCATGATCGCCGCGCTCGGCGAACTCACGGTGCTCGGCCTGCGCACCAACATCGACTATCTCCGGCGCGCGTTGGATACCGACGCATTCCGGCGCGGCGCGATCCACACAGGCTTTGTCTCCGAACAGGCCGACGCACTCTCCGCCACCCCGCCGGACCAAGCGGCGCGCGACCGCGCGCTGATCGTCGCCGCGCTGGGCCAGCGCGCCTTCTGCGAGGCCATAGACAACGTCGAGGAGCCCTACGCCTCGATGGGCGGCTGGAGAAACTGACGATGGCGCTTCATCTCACGCTCGATGGGCGCCAGCACGAAATCGAAATCGTCCAGCGCAAACCGCGCCTGCGGCTGCGGGTCGATGGCCGCGAATACGAGATTTCCGAGGCGGGACGCGGCGCTGTCGGCCGCATGTCCATCAATGGCGCGAACGTCGCCTTTGCGCGGGCGCTCGCGCCCGGGCCGCGCGAGACCTGCTTCGTGCGACTCGACGGCCAGACCTTCGAGATCGGCCTCATCGATCCGCGCGAGGAAACGGCAGGCGCCGATCACACCCGTGACGAGATCCATGCGCCAATGCCAGGCGCGGTGGTCTCGGTGCACAAGTCGCCCGGAGAAGCGGTTTCACGGGGCGAGACCATCGTCACGATCGAGAGCATGAAGCTGCAAACGGCTCTGACGGCGCCGCGCGACGGACGCCTGCTCGAAATTCTGAAGGGCGCGGGCGAGAAATTCGACAAGGACGAATCGCTCGCGCGGCTCGCGCCCGAAGGCGGGGAATAGCCATATGCGCCAGATCCAGTCGGCCATCTCGACGTCGAGCGCGGAGTTCCGGCGCAACGAGGCGCACAACCGAAGGCTGGTGGAGGCCTTCCGGGCCAAGCAGGAACAGGCGCGGCATGAGCGGCCGCAGCGCGACCTCGACCGCCTCGCGAGCCAGGGGAAGATGCGCCCGCGCGAACGTATCGAAAAGCTGCTCGATCCCGGCACACCCTTCCTTGAACTCTCCTCGCTCGCCGCCAACATGGCCTATGACGGCGGATCTCCCTCCGCGAGCGCAATCGTCGGCATTGGCGTCGTCAGTGGGCGCGAGGTGATCATCCGCGCTGACGATTCCACGGTGAAGGGAGGCGCCTGGTATCCGCTCACGACAAAAAAAGGTGTGCGCGCGCTCGACATCGCCATCGAGAACCGCTTGCCGGTCGTGCATCTCTGCGATTCCGCAGGCGGCTTCCTGCCGCTACAGTCGCAATTGTTCCCTGACAAATACATGGGCGGGCGCATCTTCCGAAACCAGTCCATGCTGTCGAAGATGGGGATCAAGCAATTGTCGCTGGTCTTCGGCCATTGCACGGCAGGCGGCGCCTATGTTCCCGCCCTTTCGGACTACAACGTGATCGTGCGCGGCACGGGCGCGGTCTTCCTCGGCGGCCCGCCGCTGGTGCGCGCGGCGACGGGCGAAATCTCGACCGTCGAGGAACTCGGCGGCGCCGACATGCACACGACCGTGAGCGGCACCTGCGACTATCCGGCCGCCAACGAGGACGAAGCGATCCTCATCGGCCGCGAAATCGTCTCGAACTGGGATCGGCCCGCGAAATGGTCCGCGCAGCGCGACACGCCAGAGCCGCCGGCTTACGACCCGCAGGAGCTCTATGGAATCCTGCCCGACGACATCAAGAAGCAGTTCGACATGCGCGAGATCATCGCGCGCATTGTCGATGGCAGCCGGTTCCACGAATATCAGCCGAACTATGGCACGACGCTGGTCTGCGGCTACGCCAACATCTGGGGATACAAGGTCGGAATCCTCGCCAACAATGGCGTGCTGTTCAACGATTCCTCGCTGAAGGGCGCGCATTTCATCGAGCTCTGCGACCAGAACAACACGCCGCTGGTCTTCCTGCAGAATATCACCGGCTACATGATTGGCCGCGAATACGAGCGCCGCGGCATCTCCAAGGACGGCGCGAAGATGATCATGGCGCAGACCTGCGCGCGCGTGCCGAAATTCACGATCATGTGCAACGGCTCCTTCGGCGCGGGCAATTACGGCATGTGCGGCCGCGCCTTCGATGCGCGCCTGCTGTTCAGCTGGCCGAACCACCAGATCGGTGTGATGGGCGGCGACCAGGCGGCCAACACGCTGGTGGAGGTGAAAGCGAACCAGATGCGGCGCGCGGGCGAGGCCGTCGACCAAACGACGCTCGACCGCGTGCGCGAGGAGACGCTCGCCGCCTACCAGGAGCAGGTTTCGGCCTATTATGCGACGTCGGAAATCTGGGACGACGGCATCATCGATCCTGTGGATACACGCAATGCGCTCGGCGTCGCGATTTCCGTCTCGCTGAATGCGCCGCTCGGCGAAAAGGGCTACGGCGTGTTCCGCTTCTGACTCGCGACGAGGAAAGACGATGGCTCTGCGGACCTACGGCCTGATCGACGTTCTCCGGCGCAACGCAGCGACTGCAGGCGCCCGCGCCGCCTTCGTATTCGAGGGGCAGACGGTCACGCACGCAGAACATCTCGGGCGCGTGGAACGTCTCGCCGCCGCCTTGTCCGTCGCCGGCGTCAGGCCCGGCGATCGCATCGCGATCATCGCCGACAACAGTCCCGACTTCGTCGCGGCCTATGGCGCGGCCGCCTGGCTCGGCGCCATCCTGACGCCCGTCAACTGGCGGCTCAGCGCGGACGAGATCGCCTATATCGTCGGGGATGCGGCGCCAGCGCTCGTTCTCGCGAGCGTGGCGCATCAGGCGACGCTTCGCGCGCAGAGGGCCGAATATGCGTCGGTGCGGCGCTGGATCGGCACCGGCGGCGGCGCAGAGCCGTTCGAAGACTTGGCGGGACTGGTCGCACGGGCCGGCGCAGCGCCTGCCCCGCATCCGGGCGCAGGTCCGTTCGTCATCATCCACACTGCCGCCGTAGGCGGACGCCCGCGCGGCGCGCTTCTCACACAGGCCAATCTGCTTGCCAATTCCATGCAGGCGATCGCCGCATGGAACGTCACGCGCGACGACGTTGGCTATCTGCCGCTGCCGCTGTTTCACGTCGCCGGCCTCAATCTGCTGCTCACTTGCCTGCACGCCGGCGCCTGCGCGGTGGTCGCGCCGAAGTTCGACCCCCAGCAGGCCAACGCGCTCATTGCGCAGCACAGGGCCTCGCTGTTCGTCGAATTTGCGCCCATGCTCGGGCAATTGCTCGATGCTGCCGGCGGAGGCTCGCTGGACACCCTGCGCGTGGTCTCCGGCCTCGACACGCCCGAGACCATCGGCCGTTTCATATCCGCGTGCCCGCACGCGCGCTTCTATGCGGCCTTTGGCCAGACGGAGACGTCGGGCTTCGTGACGATGGCGGCGTACGGCGACCGGCCGGGATCGGCGGGCCTGCCCATGTTCATGAATGCGGTCGCGGTGGTCGATGAAAGCGACCGCCCACTGCCGCCAGGCGAGACCGGAGAAATCGTCGTGCGCGGTCCCGGCGTCTTCGAGGGCTACTGGAACCTGCCCGACGACACCGCGAGCACGTTCCGCAACGGGTGGCACCATACCGGGGACACCGGCGCATTCGATGGCGACGGCTATCTCTTCTACAAGGGCCGCAGCGCCGCCAAGGAGCTGATAAAGCCCGGCGGTGAGAACGTCTATCCTGCCGAGGTGGAGTCTGCGCTGAAGGCCCATCCCGCAGTCGAGGAGGCCATCGTCTTCGGCGTGCCGGACAAGGACTGGGGCGAGGCGGTCAAGGCCGTCTGCACGCTGCATTCTGGCGCAAGCGCGACAGCAGACGAGATCGTCGCTTTCGTCGCCACGCGCATCGCGCGCTACAAGCGACCAAAGCATCTCGTCCTGGCGGACGCCTTGCCGCGCAAGGCCGACGGCGCGCCGGACCGGGCGAAGGTGAAGGCCGACTTCGCCTGAAGTTCAGGCGAAGCGCGGCGGCCGCTTTTCGCGAAAGGCCTGCACGCCTTCTGTCGAATCCGGCCCGCCCAGCAGTGGGGCCTGGATGTCGCGCTCGAGCAGGATGTGTTCGGCCAGCGCCATCTTCGGCGCGGCGTCGACGAGGCGGCGCGTCCCCTGCACCGCCCGTTGCGGGCCTGCGGCAAGCTTCTGCGCGATCGCATGGGCCTCGGCCATGAAGGTCGCGTCGTCGATGACCCTGTAGACCAGCCCCCAGCGATCGGCGTCCGTTGCGCTGATGGCGTCGCCGAGCAGGCTCGCGCCGAGCGTCTTCGCCCGACCGGCAAGCCGCGACATCAGCCATGTCGCCGCCACGTCCGGCACAAGGCCAAGCTTCGGCACGAAGGTGAGCACCAGCCGTGCGGAGGCCGCCATCAGCACGACATCGCCGGCAAGCGCCAGCCCGACGCCGCCGCCGGCGGCCACGCCATTGATGGCGCACACGACCGGCATCGGCGCCTCGTTTAGCGCGCGCACGGTCGCAATCACCTTCTCGAAGAGACTGCGGTTCAACGCCTCGCGTTGCGCTTCGGAAAAGCCCAATGGAAAATTGAGGCCGCCGACGAGATCGGCGCCGGAACAGAAGGCGCGCCCGGCCCCTGTCAGAAGGAGCGCGCGCGCCCCCGCCCTGCCCGCTTCCGCGACGGCGAGCGGAATTTCGCGAAACATGGCGTCGTTGAGCGCGTTGAGCGTCTCCGGGCGATTGAGCGTGAGCCGCGCGACCCCAGTCTCGATCGACAGGGTCACGGCCTCGTAGGCGGGCGAGGTCTCCGGCATTCTTGTCTCCTGCTGCGACGTCTTCAGCTTAGTGAAGCTTGCTCATTTATGAGAAGTCAAGGGAATGCGCATGGGCGGAAGCTCCCGCATTGCAACATCAAAACGGGTAGTCGCAGGCTGTTGCGCCTGAACTGAATTATGCTCACTATCGACGCAAGTCAGGGTGCTCAGGCGATGTGACTCGAGGCGCGACGGTATGACGGACAACGAGGCGGCGCCGCACATCGCGCGCTCTGGACGCATCACGGTATACGAACTCTTCCGCTCGCGCGCGCGCCGCGACCCGAACGCGCTGGCGATCGAACATGGCGAGACGCGCCTCACCTATGCGCAGCTCGACGCGCGCGTGCGCCGGCTGGCGGGCGGCCTCGTCGAGCGGGGCGTCACGCGCGGAGAACGCATCGCTCTCGTTTCGGAAAACCGGCCGGAATATCTGGAGCTGCAGCTCGCCGCCGCCATGGTCGGCGCGATCGTGGCCTGCCAGAACTGGCGCCTTGCGCAAGCCGAGCTCAGCCATTGCATCGCGCTCGTCACGCCCAAGCTCGTCATCGCCTCCGCGCGATTCCACGCCGCCACGAAGGCCGCCTGCGACCTGCCGATCCTCGACATCGACGCCGACTGGGACAGCCTGTCGGGCGCGCCGCTCGAAGACGAGCCGCCGGTCGACCAGGAGGACGGGCTCGTCATTCTTTATACCAGCGGCACGACCGGCATGCCCAAGGGCGCGCTGATCAGCCATCGCGCGGAGATTGCGCGCATGACGGCGCTGCGCATCGATCTCGGCGTACGCGAGGACGACGCCTTCGTCGCCTGGGCGCCGCTCTTCCATATGGGCTCGACCGACCAGTCGCTTGCAGCGCTCATGTCGGGCGCGCCCGTGGTCGTGATCGACGGGTTCGATGCCGCGCGCATTGTGAACGCCATGGTGGACCACAGGCTCGGCTGGCTGCTGCTGATGCCTGGATCGATCGAGCCCGTGGTCGATCTGCTGCGGACGAGCGGCGCGACGCCGCGCGGCATCCGCGCGATCGGCGCCATGGCCGACCTCGTGCCGACCGCGCTGATCGCGGACCTCACGCGGCTGTCGCGCGCGCCCTACCTCAACAGCTTCGGATCGACCGAGACCGGGCTGCCGCCGTGCAGCAACCATCTCATACCGCCAGGAGCAGTTCCCGCGTCGCTATCGAAGCGCCAGAGCGCGCTGTGCGACATCAAGCTCGTCGACCAGGATGGCAATGAGGTTGCGCAGGGCGAGCCCGGAGAAATGGCCATCCGCGGCCCCACTGTGTTCAGCGGCTATTGGCGCGCGGACAAGACCAACCGTCGCGATTTTGCGGGCGGCTATTTCCGCATGGGCGACCTCTTTCGCCGCAACGCAGATGGGACCTACGATTTCGTCGACCGCGCGAAATACATGATCAAGTCGGGCGGCGAGAACATCTATCCCGCGGAGATTGAGCGGGTGCTCCTGTCGGACCCGCGCATTGCGGATGCTGTCGTGGTGCGCCAGCGCGATGACAGGTGGGGCGAAGTGCCGGTCGCCTTCATCGCCAGCAAGACCCCGGGCCTGACCGAACCCGATGTCGAAGCCCTCTGCCGCGCGCATCTGGCAAGTTACAAACGACCGAAGGCGGTGCGCTTCATCGCCTTCTCGGATTTTCCGCGCAGCACGACCGGAAAGATCCAGCGCCATGAGATGGAGAAGTGGCTGTGAACGACGAAGACGGACCGGCAACCGATCGAGGTCTGGCTGGATTTTGCGTCCCCCACGCATATTTTGCTATGCTGCAACTCGAACGGCTGGCTGTAGCGTCAGGATGTAAGCTAATCTTGCGCCCTGTCATCCTCTGGGCCGTGCTCAGGCGCAAGACATTCCAGCGCCCTCGGCGTCAACGGCAAAATGGTCCTATCTCCTGCGTTACATAAAACGGTCCGCGGTGACGTGCCACTGAACTTTCGTCCGGCGGCGATTAGAGCCTCGGCGGGTTTCACGCCGTCTGGCGCGGGTGAAGCAATGTGCGGGCGGCCTGGCTGGTCGGGGTTGCCCAGACGCCCGTGCTCCGCCCCCATTCTCTGGACCGCCCGAAGGTAGAGTTTTCGGGCCTTTGTCACGATGACGGGCTGGCGACGCCATCGGGAAGTTGCACGCTATCGGGCACTTGTTGCGGATTGCCCCCGTGTGGGCGATCCTCGTTGTAGTATCTGCGCCATTCCTCCATTTTCATCCGGGCGTCGTCAAGCGTCAGGAACCAGTGGGCGTTCAGGCATTCCGCCCGGAACCGCCCGTTGAACGCTTCGATGAACGCGTTGTTTGTTGGCTTGCCGGGTCGCGAGAAGTCGAGCGTGACGCCTCGGGCATAGGCCACAGGTCCATGTCGCGGGAGACCAACTCCGAGCCTTGATCGACGCGGATCGTCTTCGGATAACCGGTGCTGGCGCAGACACGATCCAGCTTGCCGACGACGTCCTCTGCCCGATAGCTGAATCGCGGGTCGATGACCGGGGAGAAGCGCGAAGACGTGTCGACGACAGTCAGCACGCGGATCTTCTTGCCGGTCGCCAACTGGTCGTGGACGAAGTACATCGCCCACGTCTCGTTCGGCGCCGTTGCGGCCTTCCGATCGTCCCGCAACTTCGCTTCGGCGTCTTGTTGCGCAATTGCAGGCCAAGTTCCCTGTAAATCCGGTAGGCCTTCTTGATGTTGACGTTCCAGCCTTCGCGACACAGCAAGACATGCACGCGACGATAGCTGTAACGCACGCGCGTTGCGCAGATCTCCTTGATCCGGGCTTCGAGGCCGGCCTGATCGGGGCGACGGGACTTGTAATAGTATGTGGACCT
>WBZM01001818.1_pt1 | contig 19739 bp, 18 predicted proteins | sample 5204271 | NCBI WGS metagenome assembly WBZM01 (sample SAMN12344346, study PRJNA552823) | activated sludge metagenome | biome: Activated sludge suspended growth; feature: Nitrification reactor; material: Wastewater; isolation source: activated sludge from nitrification reactor of wastewater...
ACGCCACCGGCCAGCTTGGCGAGGCGCTCCTGCAGCTTCTCGCGGTCATAGTCGGAGTCGCTGTTGTCGATCTCGCCACGGATCTGCTGGACCCGACCCTTGATCTGCTCGCTGTCGCCAGCGCCCTCGACGATGGTGGTTTCGTCCTTGGTGATGACGACCTTGCGGGCGCTGCCCAGGAGCTCGATGCCGGTGTTCTCAAGCTTGAGACCGACCTCTTCGGAGATGACCTGACCACCAGTGAGGATGGCGATGTCTTGCAGCATGGCCTTACGGCGATCACCGAATCCGGGAGCCTTGACGGCAACGGACTTGAAGGTGCCACGGATCTTGTTGACCACCAGGGTCGACAGGGCTTCGCCGTCGACATCTTCGGCGATGATCAACAAGGGCTTGCCGCTCTGCATGACCTTCTCGAGCACGGGCAAGAGGTCCTTGACCGTCGACACCTTCTGGTTGACAACCAGGATGTATGGATCTTCGAGCACGGTCTCCATGCGCTCGGGGTCGGTCACGAAGTACGCCGAGATGTAGCCCTTGTCGAAGCGCATGCCCTCGGTCATCTCGAGGTCGAGCCCAAAGGTGTTGGACTCCTCGACGGTGATGACGCCTTCCTTGCCGACCTTGTCCATGGCCTCGGCGATCGCGTCGCCAACACTGGGGTCAGCAGCGGAGATGGAGGCGGTGGCAGCGATCTGCTCCTTGGTCTCGATCTCCTGAGCCATGCCGAGCAGCTGCTCAGAGACGGACTCGACGGCCTTCTCAATGCCTCGCTTGATCGACATCGGGTTGGCGCCGGCTGCGACATTGCGCAGGCCTTCGCGGACCATTGCCTGGGCCAGCACGGTAGCGGTGGTGGTGCCGTCGCCAGCGACGTCGTCGGTCTTCTTGGCGACCTCCTTGACCAGCTCGGCACCGATCTTCTCGTAGGGATCCTCGAGTTCGATCTCCTTGGCGATGGACACGCCATCGTTGGTGATCGTGGGGGCGCCCCACTTCTTCTCAAGGACGACATTGCGGCCCTTGGGGCCAAGGGTCACCTTGACCGCATCGGCCAGGGTGTTCATGCCCTTTTCAAGACCTCGACGGGCCTCTTCATGGAAAGCGATGAGCTTCGACATTCAGGCGTTTCCTCACGCGTGACGAACGGATATGACTTGCACTCTCAAGGCGAGAGTGCCAACCACATTTTTAGCACTCACCACCTGAGAGTGCAAATGGCGGGTCCGCCCGATAGTCGCGATCAGCCGCCTGCGACGGCAGGAATGATCGACACCTGAGTGCCATCGGGGGTTGGACTGGCCAAACCATCGAGAAAGCGCACATCTTCATTGCCGACGTACACATTGACAAAGCGTCGCAATTCGCCTGCATCATCAAGCACTCGGGCCTTGATGCCCGGGAAATTGGCGTCCAGGTTGTCCAAGACAGTGGCCAAGGTGTCACCGTCGGCTTCCACTTCGGATGAGCCTGAAGTGTAAGGACGCAAGATGGTCGGGATCCGCACAGAAATGCTCATTGAGATGCTCCTGGTTGAGGGTTTGGTCAGGACAGGCCGGCAGCGGAGAACGCGTCGTAAGTCGCGGGGATGGTGGCCGCAGCGCCCACCTGGTCGGCGATCGCATCAAGAGTCTTGAGCCCCATGCCGGTGTTGATCACCACAGTCTCCTTGGTGGGGTCGAGTTGACCGGTCTCCACCAACTTCTTCAAGCAAGCCACCGTCGTGCCCCCAGCGGTCTCGGTGAAGATCCCCTCATTGCGCGCCAGCAACAAGATGCCCTCCCGGATCTCGTCATCGGTGACATCTTCGACGGCCCCGCCCGTACGACGACAAATGTCGAGCACGTAGACCGCATCGGCCGGGTTGCCGATGGCCAATGACTTCGCGATGGTGTCGGGCTTCACCGGGCGCACGATCTCATGGCCTTCCTTGAAGGCCACCGAGACTGGCGAGCAGCCGGTCGCTTGCGCGCCGTACACCTTGTAGGGCTTGTCTTCCACGAGACCGAGAGCGATCAACTCCTGGAAAGCCTTGTCGACCTTGGTCAACTGTGAGCCGCTGGCCACCGGGATCACGATCTGGTCGGGCAGGCGCCATCCCAACTGCTCGGCGATTTCGTAGCCGAGGGTCTTGGAGCCTTCTGCGTAGTAGGGCCGCACGTTGACATTGACGAAGGCCCAGCCGTCTTCTTCGCCAGCGATTTCGGAGGCGAGTTTGTTGACATCGTCGTAGTTGCCTTCAACTGCTACGAGAGAGTCGGTGTAGACAGCCGAGTTGACCTGCTTGGGCTTCTCGAGGTTGGACGGGATGAATACGACGGTCTTGAGCCCTGCCCGTGCTCCTGCTGCAGCAACTGCATTGGCGAGATTGCCAGTGGAGGGGCAAGCAAAGACCTTGCTGTGGAACTCACGGGCGGCGCTCAAGGCGCAGGCAACGACACGATCCTTGAAGGAGTTGGTGGGATTGGTGGAGTCATCCTTGACCCACAGGTTGTCGATGCCAAGTGCATTACCCAAGTTGTTGGCCTGCAAGAGACGAGTGAAGCCTGGCTCCATGTTGGGGCTGGCTTCGATATCGCTCGGCACAGGCAGCAGCGACTTGTAACGCCAGATATTTCGGGGGCCAGACTCAATCTCCGCACGGGTGATCTGCGGGAAGTCGTAGGCGATTTCGAGAGGTCCGAAGCACTCCGGACAGGCGTAGTAGGGGCCCAGGTCGACCTTGGTGCCACACTCGCGACAACTCAAGGCGGTCGCGTTGCCAAACGCGCCGGTGCGGATGACGGTGCCGTTTGTCAGTTCAGTGCTCAAGGAGGCCTCCTTCTCATCTTCCCCGGGCCGACTCTCGACACAGGACGGACTTGGCACCGCACCAATGAATCTGTCCTCGCCCTCACGGGCTGCAGATCAGAGGCTCAATGGCGGTTGCCGGGGCTTCAACGGGCCGTATCCCTCTGCCCCTCTCGATGAGCTGAGTCAATAGTAGGGAGAAAAGAGTCATTCAGACAGCCGAAATCTCAATACATGAGATATCAGTCTATATGTTGAGACTAGAAGTCGGCTCTCAGCGCTTCAACCGACACCTTCGCCAAGAACTCAACGACTCCCGACGGGCCCGGCACAGCCACGTCGGCAAGCGCCATCAGCGCCGACTCCTCGCCAGACTCGGAAGTGACCAACAAGGTCGCCAGCCCCTGCTCCCTCAACGCCCGCACCGCTTCAAATGCGGCCAAGTCGCCCAGGTCATCGCCGATGAAGCAGAAGCCGTGTACGCCGTCTTGCTCGGCAAGCGCGTGGACCACCAAACCCTTGTCCATCTCGGCCAAGCGGATCTCGACCACTCTGCGACCCGGTTCGACATCCAATCCGTGCGCCGAAGCCGCATTGGCCAAGACGGGCAGGAGGCGCGCATATGACTCCTCCGGGTCAGCGCACCGACGCGTGTGCACTGCTACTGCCAAGCCTTTGTCCTCGACCCAGGCGTCGGGCGTGCGCGCTTCAGCCAAGAGGCGAGGCAACTCGGCGATGAAGCCAGCCAACCCCGCAGGGGGCGCGCTTGAGCGGATCTCTTTGTCGGTCGAGCTCCACTGCTGAGCGCCATAGTGCCCAAAGACCCGCAGTTCCCCACCAATCGCAGTGATCTGTTGCCCGATCGCTTCGAGGCCACCCAATCGCAGTACTTGATCGACCGGACGGCCGGTGATCACCGAGATGACCTGGAATGATTTGGCCAGTTCCAGGAGTACGCCGGGAGCCTGCGGGTGGATCGTGGCCTTCTCTGGATCAGCCACGATCGGCGCGAGAGTCCCGTCGAAATCCAGGCCGATCATCACGTTTGGAGCAGCCGCGATGAACTCGTCATAGCGCTCTTCTGCTCGATCGGTGAGGAACTCCATGAATGGCATCGTGCCAACGAATCCACTCGAAGGCCACTTCACCGACTCAGTGATAGTCGGCAGTCAGCACTACGGTGAGGCGATCGAGGCGCATTGGGGCAACCGCAGGCTTGGCCTTCTTGATGCCCAGGTCAGTCGCCAAAGCTTGCGCGGCCGGCTGCATTCCTGGCGGGAAATAGACGGCTGTGTTGTCAACGGTGCCATACCAGTTGTCTGTGCCCACGACATTCCAGCCAGCCATCTCGGCCTTCTTGGCTGTGGCAGCCGCCAATCCCTTGACCCGGGAGTTGTTGAAGATCTCTACGAGGGTCTGGCCTCGGCGCACCTTCGGGACCATCGGCTCAGCACTGGGGCTGCTGGTCGGCGAAGCCGAAGCCTCCACCTTTGCAACCGTTGCGGCCTTATCGACCGTACTGTCGGTGCGTTGAGAGATGAACAACAAGCCCGCGAGAGCAAGCAAAGACACGGTGAAGGCCAATAGACGTGACGACATCACATAACCCGAGTCATTGCGTCTAGCCAATCTCATGGAGTCCCCTCGCAGACTGCTCAACCCAGGACGCGATCAGTCGGTGAGTTCGATACCCAAGCGACGTGCCGAGCGGGCTCGTTGACGGCGCTCACGCAGCCTGCAAAGGCGGCGAATCAGGAGCGGGTCATAGGCCAGCGCATCTGGGTTGTCCAACAGGGCGTTGAGGATTTGGTAATAGCGGGTTGAGGACAAGTCGAAGGTCTCGCGGATGGCCGCTTCCTTCGCGCCCCCCAGGCGCCACCAATCGCGTTCGAAGTCGATGATCGCCAAGTCGCGTGCCGACAACTGACCAGCGGCCAATCCTTCGGGAGCGTCCAACTTTCCTTTGGGTGAGCGCACCTTCTGGGTCGCTTCTTTGGACTCCAGCGTCTGGGTTGCCACCATGTGCATCCGACCCTTCAAAGTTGTGGTCACCTCGTTCGCAGCCCAGCATAGGTGACAAACCACAACGATGTCATTTGAGTCTCGGCGTGGCGCCTGGACACGCCGCATTCATCCTCTCTCCAGTCACACCGGTTTACGTTTGTCACATGAGCACCAGCAACGGCCCCTCCGACGTTTCCTTCGGCTGGGGCATTTTGGGGCCCGGCAGGATCGCTGAAAAGTTCTGTGCTGATCTGGCACTGGTCCCCGGAGCGCGCCTAGCCGCAGTGGGCTCCCGGTCGAGTGAGCGAGCCGAGGCATTCAGCGCTCGGCATGGCGGTCGAGCCCACGCCAGCTATGCGGCCTTGGTTGAAGACCCAGAGGTCGACATCGTGTATGTCGCATCGCCACACTCGCTGCACTTCTCCCACGCCGCGATGGCTCTCGAGGCAGGCAAGGCCGTGCTTTGCGAGAAGCCACTGACTCTCGACGTCGAGGCCGCAAAGGCTCTCTTCGAACTTGCCGACCGGCACTCCGGCTTCTTGATGGAAGCAATGTGGATGACTTGCAACCCGCTGATCCACAAGGTGCGCCGCCTCTTGGGACAGGAGTCCTACGGAAGTCCAAAGCAAGTGCATGCCGACCTGGGTTTCGTGGCCGCTCACGACCCAGCCGACCGACTCTGGGACTCCCAACTTGGCGCAAGCGTGTTGCTCGACATGGGCATCTACCCGCTCACCTTCGCGCACCTACTCCTGGGTCCACCCCAAAGCCTGGCCGCATCGGCACATGTGGTCGATGGGGTAGATGCGAACTTGGCTATTTCGGGCAGCTATCCAAATGGTGCCGTGGCGGCGCTCACCTCATCGATGACCTGTCAATCCCCACGCACTGCCAGTGTGTCCACCGAGATCGGGCGTTTCGATTTCGCCAGGAACTTCCATCGCCCAACCTCCGTGCAGTGGACTTCCTACTGGGAGCCCGAAGGCCAGACCACCACGATCGTGGCTGATGAACCCATCATCGGCTTGGGCTATGGCAACGAGATTGCTGAAATACAGCGCTGCTTGCGCGCGGGATTGCGCGAGAGCCCACTCGTGCCGCGCGCCCAGACGATCGCCGTACTCGAGCAGATGGATCTGATCGGATCACAGCTCGGGGTAAGCCATTCAAAGACCTAAGCGTCGGTACGACGTATTAGGGTGCATGTGTGAGCCCGCGCAAGCCAACCCAAGGCAGCTCAGACCTCATCGTGGTGGCAAATCGCCTCCCACTGGATCGAGTGGTGCTTCCTGGCGGCCAGACCACTTGGCGCACCGCACCAGGTGGCCTGGTCACCGCATTGGAGCCGGTCATGCGGGCCAACAAGGGGGCCTGGATCGGGTGGCCTGGAGACACCGGTGAGACAGTCAAGCCATTCACCGACAACGGCCTCACCTTGGTGCCGATCGGGATTTCGCAAAACGAATACACCGAGTACTACGAAGGCTTCTGCAATGCCACGCTGTGGCCGCTCTATCACGATGTGGTGGCCAAGCCTGAGTTCCACCGCGAGTGGTGGGATGCCTATATCGACGTCAACGAGCGCTTTGCCCACGCAGCCGCCAAGCAGGCCGCGCCCGGCGCCACCGTGTGGGTGCATGACTACCAACTCCAGTTGGTGCCCCAGATGCTGCGTGAGTTGCGCCCCGATCTCCAAATCGGCTTCTTCTTGCACATCCCCTTCCCGCCAGTGGAGCTCTTCTCTCAACTACCTTGGCGCCGCCAACTCCTGGAGGGGCTCCTCGGCGCAGACCTGGTCGGCTTCCAACTCCCCGGCGCCGCTGGCAACTTCATCCGGCTGGTGCGCCAACGGGTCGGCCACAAGACCCACCGCGACCAGGTCTACTTGCCTGATGGGCGCGTCGTACGAGCCGCGGCCTTCCCGATCTCGATAGATACCAAGGCTTTCGAGGAATTGGCTGGCTCAGAGCCAGTGGAACGCCGAGCCAAACAGATCCGCGACGACCTCGGCAACCCAGCAAAAATCTTCTTGGGCGTCGACCGACTCGACTACACCAAAGGCATCTATGCCAGGTTGCGCGCCTTCAGCGAGCTGATCGCCAATGGAGATCTCTCCGTCGAAGACGCGGTCTTCGTGCAGGTGGCCACTCCCTCTCGCGAACAGGTCGAGCAATACCGGCTGCTTCGCAATGACATCGACCAACTTGTCGGGAGGATAAACGGCGATCTCGGCCGGATCGGTCGACCAGTGATCTCCTATCTGCACTCATCCTTCCCCCGCCAGGAGATGGCTGCTCTCTATCGTGCCGCAGACATCATGGTGGTGACTCCGTTCCGTGATGGCATGAATCTCGTCGCCAAGGAGTACGTCGCCTGCCGGCTCGACGGAGATGGCGCCCTGGTGCTGTCTGAGTTTGCCGGCGCTGCCGAGGAGTTGAAGCAGTCTTATCTGATCAATCCCTACGACATCAACGGCATGAAGGCCACGATGTTGCAGGCCTACCACGCCGAGCCCAAGGAGTTGGGGCGCAGGATGCGGGCCATGCGCAAGCAGGTGAGTGAGCATGATGTCGCCTTCTGGGCGCAATCCTTCCTGGACTCTCTTGCCGAGGCGGGCGCGGCTCACCACGACAAGAAGACCCGGCCTGCGCTCAAGACCTGATCACGACCTGCCCCGGTCACTTTCTGGCCCGGCCACTATTTGGCCTGCTCAGTTCCAGTCATCAAATCCGTGATCTGTGCCGCCAAGTCCGGGCCCAACCGACCCCATTCCGGTCGATATCCATAGACCTCCCCTACCGACATCGCATTGAAGTCTCCGTTGAGCACCTCAACGTCACTAGGGGTGATCAGTCCAGGGTGGGCAACACCTATTGCCTCGACCACCTTTACCAATTCCTTGCGGAACTCTCGCAGATAACTGGCGCATCGCTCCCCCTTGGAGATGGGTTCGAGGCCGTGCGCAAGCCAAGGGTCCTGAGTCGCCACACCAGTCGGGCATCGGTCGGTGTGGCACTTCTGGCTCTGGATGCAGCCAATCGCCATCATGGCCTCGCGCGCCACATTGACGCTGTCGACGCCCAGTGCAAACGCAACTGCGGCATTCTCGATCAGACCGAGCTTGCCTGAGCCCACGAAGTACACGTCATCGGTCAGGCCAGCCTCCGCGAAGATCGAGTAGACCCGCGAGAAGCCCAGCCTGAAGGGCAAGGCCACCGAGTCGGCAAACACAGGCGGGGCGGCCCCTGTGCCGCCTTCGCCACCATCGATGGTGATGAAGTCGACTCCACGATTGCGCGATTGCATCAACACAGCCAGATAGTGCCAAAAGCTCAAGTCCCCAACAGCCGACTTGATCCCGACTGGCAGCCCAGTCTCCTGAGCCACCGCCTCCACAAAGTCCAACAAACTGTCTTCGTTGCCAAAGGCCAAATGGCGAGCCGGGCTCAGACAATCGACCCCTTGCTCAATGCCTCGGATCCTCGCGATCTCCGCACTGACCTTGGCGCCCGGCAACATGCCCCCAAGCCCTGGTTTTGCGCCCTGGCTCAACTTGATCTCGATGGCTCGCACGGGAGCCGAATCCACCACCTCCTTCAACTTGCTCATCGAAAAGTTGCCGGCCACATCGCGGCAGCCGAAGTACGCCGTACCGATCTGGAAGACCAGGTCAGCACCCTGCTTGTGATGCTCGGACAGGCTGCCCTCACCCGTGTTGTGCCAACAATCCGCATCTCGAGCCCCGCGGTTCAAAGCCTCGATCGCGGCTCCTGACATCGAGCCAAACGAGGTACCCGAGATGTTGATCACCGATCGCGGGCGGAAGGCCTTGGCCCGGCCGCGCGCAGCGCCCATCACCTTGGCTGCGGGCAACCCAGTATCGATCGCATGATCGTGTGGCACGGACTCGGGGAAGGCCCGGTGTTTGATGATCGGATAGCCCATCGTGTGCTCGATGTTGTTGTCGGTGCCGAAGCCTTGATAGTTGTTGACGCCCTTTGACGACTCGTAGATCCAGTCGCGCTGATCCCGGGTGAAGGGCCGCTCTTCGTCATTGCTGGTCACGATGTATTGCCGCAGCTCCGGTCCGATCCGCTCGAGCAGATAGCGCGCATTTGCGATCACCGGGTAGTTGCGCCGCAGCGCGTGTTGGGTCTGGGTCAGATCACGGACAGCCAGAGCGCCAACACCGACGAAGGCCAATCCCAAAGCACGCTTGAGTCTCATACCATCATCAAAGCCACCCGACCAGCCCTTGGCAACGAGATGAGCGGCACGGCGCGAAGATCCTGATCACTGGTAATTTCGCTCTCATGGATCTGATCCCAAAGCCGGAGCAGGTCGTATCTGCCGCTGGCAATGTCTTTCACAAGCTCTTGTACGGCGGGGTGGCCGACCTACGCCTGATGCCACGCACCCTCATCGACGAAGGTGAGCACCGCGAGCTCTATCACTACCGCCCGCAGAAGGGCGTCCAAAACGATGGCCCTCCCATTTTGCTGGTGCCACCATTGGCTGCCCCTGCACTCTGCTATGACCTGCGGCGCGGCTGCTCACTGGTGGAGCATCTCGTCCAGCGCGGCCACTCGACCTACTTGGTCGACTACGGTCAGATCTCCTTCTCCAGCCGCAACATGGGCATCGAGCATTGGGTGCAAGACGTCGTACCCGAGGCGATCCGTGCTGTGCACGTGCACAGCGGCAATCGCCCGGTGCATGTGGTCGGCTGGAGCCTGGGTGGCATCTTCGCGATCCTGACCGCCGCTGATCAGCACGATCTCCCGATCGCCTCAATCACCGTGGTGGGCTCGCCATTCGACGTACGCGAAGTGCCCCTGGTGGCACCCTTCCGCCCTCTGCTGAAGTACGACGGAGGGTTGTTCACCCAGGCCTATCGGGTGCTGGGCGGCGCCCCGAAGCCGCTTGTGCGCAGAGCATTCAAGCTCTCCAGCGGCAGCAAGATGATCACCAAACCGCTGGCACAACTGACCAATCTCGACGACACAGAGTTTTTGGCGCAGATCGAAGCCGTGGATCGCTTTACCAAGAACATGGTCGCCTACCCCGGCAGATCATTTGGGCAGCTCTATCACCGGATGGTCAAGCAGAACGATCTGGTCAAGGGCAAGCTCCAACTCAGTGACCATGAAGTCGATGTCACCGACATTCGTCTACCAGTGCTGATCTTCGCGGGAAACACCGACGGCATCGCCCCCATCAAGGCCGTAAAGGCTCTCGTGCCCTTGCTCAAGAAGGCGAAGGAAGTGCGCTTCGAGATCGTGCCCGGCGGCCACCTTGGCATGCTCACGGGCCGCGCATCACGCACTACGACATGGGTGGTGATGGATGAATGGTTCGAGAAGTACTCCTCCAATGAGCTCCCACCTGCCAGGCCCGTGAAGAAGCCGGCCGCAACGAAGGCCAAGGCCAAGAAGGCTCCGCCAAAGAAATCGGCCACCAAGAAGGCCGCCCCAATGAAGTCGGCCACCAAGAAGGCTGCACCAAAGAAGAGCTCCGGACAGGCCAGCACAGCCAAGATCGGGTCCAATCCCGAGCGTCGCTTCAGCTCATCCGCATCGCGCGAACTGGGCGCAGCCAAGCCCGCGAAGTCGGACTGATTCGTCGTACGCATGCCAGCAGACAGCGCGCTCGAAGGTTTGGTTGAGCAGGGTCTGATGGCTGCAGACTGGGCGCAGGCGCTGGCACCGGTCGACGCCACCATCGCTGAGATGGGTGACTTCCTGCGCGGCGAATTGGCCAAAGGCCGTGGCTATCTGCCTGAGGGTACGGCGATCTTCAACGCCTTCCGGCAACCTTTGTCCGGCGTACGGGTGCTGATCGTGGGGCAGGATCCCTATCCGACACCAGGGCATGCGATGGGTCTGAGCTTTTCGGTGCGCCCCGAGGTCCGGCCGCTGCCCCGGAGCCTGATCAATGTCTTCACGGAGTTGATGGATGACACCGGCGCACCCAGGCCCGCGACAGGAGACCTGTCGACGTGGGCCGATCAGGGCGTGATGCTCCTAAACCGCTGTTTGAGCGTGGCTCCAGGGCAGGCTGGCTCGCACCGAGGCCAAGGTTGGGAGCAGGTCACCGACCAGGCGATCACGGCCTTGACTGCGCGTGGCGGCCCGATGGTGGCCATCTTGTGGGGCCGAGATGCGCAGTCACTGAAGTCGAGACTGGGAGCGACGCCAACCATCGAGTCGGCTCATCCCAGCCCCTTGAGCGCTCATCGCGGATTCTTCGGATCCAAGCCCTTCACCCGGGCCAACGCTCTCTTGGTCAGCCAAGGCGCCCAGCCCGTTGACTGGGCGCTCCCGACAAACTAGGCAGCAGCCTCGGGGGTCTTGGACTCACGACCAGCCATCACCGCGGCCATGGCTGCGGCACCGAAGATGACCAGTGCGATCACGCCGTGCAAGGCACCGAGCCAGTGCATCTTTGCCCCCATCTCGCCGAGCCCGATCTGCACGATGACCAACAGCACCAGCGCTGCGCCGTACTTGATCGACACCGACGACTTCGCCAAGAAGGCCAGCACAAGCATCACCACCACTGCCACCGGCAAAGCCATCATCCCGGTGATCTCATGGATCTTCGAAGCCGTGGCATTGCCGTGGGCAAACGATGAATAGCCGATCGTGCCTGCCTGCACCAAGACGAGCAACGCAGCAATCCGACCGAGCATCTTATAGGCGGTGATCATCAATAGTCTTTCTCTGGGGAAGTTGGAAGGGACTAACGAATGCCGAGCTTACGCATCCAAGCCAAACCCTTGACGGTCTGCTTGACGTGGTCGTCGTAGTTGGCATCGCGCGGGGGCGACATGACCTGCTTCTTGAGCATGGCGATGTTGACTGCGTCGGTGTATTTCAACAGGCCTTGGTCGCCATGGCGGGCGCCGACACCCGACTGCTTGACGCCACCGGACGGCGTGCCCTTGGCTGCATATGCCGCAGCCAGCCCGTCGTTGATGTTGACATTGCCCGACTGGATCCGCTCAGCCACCTTGTAGGCCGCGTCGAGATCGCTGCCCCACACGCTGGCGTTGAGTCCGTAGTCAGTGCTGTTGGCAATCCGGATCGCATCTTCGACGTCTGAATATCGATGTACGCCGACCACTGGCCCGAAGGTCTCGGTGCAGCCAGCCATCATTTCGGTGGTGACACCCTCCAAGATGGTCGGCTCGTAGAAGGCCGGCCCGATGTCGGGACGCGCCTTGCCGCCGGTGAGCACCTTGGCGCCCTTGGCGACGGCGTCATCAACATGGGCAGCAACCCGCTCCATGTGGTCGCGCGAGATCAACGACCCGATGTGCGGCTCGAAGTCATAGCGGGCATCGATCTTGAGCTCCTTGGTCGCCTGCACGAAGCGCGGCACGAACTCGTCGTAGATCGAGTCATGGATGTACATCCGCTCAACGGCCATGCAGATCTGGCCGGTGTTGCCGAAGCAGGCAAACAGCGAGCCCTCGACGGTCTCCTCGATATTTGCATCCGGGAGGACGATCATGGGGTTCTTGCCACCGAGCTCGAGGCAGCAGCCGATCAGATTCTTGCCGGCCTGGGCCCCGATAACTCGCCCCGTCGCGGTCGAACCGGTGAACATCACGTAGTTGGCGTTGTCGATGAAGGTCGGGCCGATGTCTGGGCCTTCGCCGCAGACGACCTGGAAGAGACCCTCGGGCAGTCCTGCCTTGTAGAGCAGGTCGATGCCGTAGAGCGGTGAGAGCGCGGTCTTGTTGTCTGGCTTGACCACCACGCCATTGCCTGCCATCAGCGCTGGGATCGCATCAGAAAGCCCGGTGGCGAAGGGGAAGTTCCAAGGCCCAATGATGCCGACAACGCCCTTCGGCTGGCGCACCTCGGTCGAGCTGGAAACCACCGGCACGGCACCGGCCCGCTTGACCGGAGCCAGGAGCTTGGGGGCCCGCTTGAGGTAATAGCTGATCACCATCGGCACATCGCAGATCTCGTCGAAGGCCATCCGACGAGCCTTGCCAGACTCGGCCTGGATCAGGTCACTGATGATCAAGGCGTTGTCAAGCACCAATTGGTGAAACTTCTTGAAGACCGCCAGTCGCTTCTTCAAGGGCCACTGCGACCACTCGTGCTGCGCCGCGCGTGCCTTGTCGAAGGCAGCCTCGATATCGGCCGGCTTCGACTGTGGAAGCTCGGTGATCACCTCACCGGTGTACACCTCGGTCAACTTCCAGGTGTTGTCGGTCGAGCCCGAGACCCGACTGGTCAGCCGATCGAGGAGTTCGTCGGTGATGGTGGCGGGCAGGGCCATGGAGTCTCCTAGTTGCCAGCGAGGATCAGGTCGGCGCACTTCTCGCCGATCATGATCGAGGGAGCATTGGTGTTGCCGCCGATGATGGTCGGCATGATCGAGGCATCGGCGACGCGGAGCCCTTCGACGCCGCGCACCTTGAGGTCGGGCCCGACGACGGCTTGCTCATCGACGCCCATCTTGCAGCTGCCGACACCGTGGTACACCGTCGTGGCGCGGTTGAGGATCTCGCTGGGCAAATCGGCGTTGGAGTACTGCGCACCGGGGTGGAGTTCCTTCTTCACGTGTCCACCGAAGATGGGGTTGGCCATGACCTCGCGGATCATCTGACAACCCTCCAGCAGGGTCTGACGATCTTCGGGCTCAGCCAAGTACTTAAAATCGATCAGCGGAGCGGCCTTGGGGTCGGCGCTGCTCAGTCGCACGGTGCCACGGCTGCGCGGGTAGATCAGCGTCGACATCACGGTCACGGCAGGCACGAGATCAACCTTGTGGCGCACGGGAGCATCCTGGTTGGGCGAGGGGTAGGCCCAAGGAAGCACGTGGATCTGCAGGTCAGGCACGTCGGTAGCCAGTGAGGTGCGCACGAAGGCGACCTTCTCGAAGACGCTGTTCTCCAAGAAGGTGCCACCCTTGATGACTTCCTTGGCAACGCCCTTGGCGAAGTACGCCGGGGAGCCGATGTGGGGGCTGTTGTCGACCTGGTAGGTCATCGGCACGAACAAGTGGTCGTGCAGGTTGTCTCCGACCGGCAGATCGGCGACTACGTTGATGCCAAATTGCTTGAGGTGGTCAGCAGGCCCGACGCCGGAGAGCTGGAGGATCTGCGGGGAGCCGAAGACACCTGCAGACAAGATGACTTCCTTGTCGGCGGTGAAGGTCTGGGTGGCACCGCTCTTGTCGGTGACCTCAACTCCGGTGGCCCGACCGTTGTTGATGATGATCTTGTTGACGTGGATCTGGGTGCGCACATCGAGCTGTTGCGGGCTCAGGTCGTGCACATAACCACGGGAGGAGGAATAGCGCAGCCCGTCGTGGATGCTCTGCTGGAAGGCGCTCACGCCCTCCTGCTCGGCTGCGTTGTAGTCCTCAAGGACCTTCACGCCAAGCGTGTCGGCGCAGGCCTGCTCGAAGAGCTGGGCTGCCTCGGTGGGCTGGGTGTGGCGCTGCACCTTGATCGGGCCACCGGAGCCGCGGTAGTCGTTGGCACCGTCTTCGAAGTCCTCGACACGCTTGTAGACCTCGTTGATGGTGTCGGCGTCCCAGCCGGTGTTCCCTTCGGCGGCCCAGGCGTCGTAGTTGGCGCGGTTGCCTCGCACCCAGAGCATGCCGTTGACCGAGCTTGAGCCGCCAAGCACCTTGCCGCGGGTCTGAGGGATCTTGCGGTTGTTGGCGTTCTCCTGAGGGGTGGTGTAGTAGCCCCAGTCGAAGCGCTTCTTGAGCTTGGGCTCGGAGTGCATTGCGCCGATCATGCCGGGCTTCTTGACGAAGAATGACTTGTCGACCTTGCCGCCTTCGAGCAAGATCACGCGGTTTCCTGCTTGGGCCAACCGGGCCGCGACAGCGCAGCCTGCGCTACCGGCACCAATAACGACGTAATCAGCTTGGCTCATTGGAACTTCCTTCTTGGCTAGTCACCTGCGGCGCGGGGCACCCGATCCGGGGACAACTGTAACAAGTTCTAGTTTGTTCGGACAGTTCGAGGATGGTGCAGACTGGACCGCATGGATCGACCCGCGACCCCCCTTCAAGTGCTGTCGCTCCAATCCCATGTCTCCTATGGCCATGTCGGCAATGCCGCGGCCGTTTTCGCGCTTCAAATACTGGGCGTCGAGGCTTGGCCGATCAACACAGTCCACTTCTCAAATCACACTGGGTACGACGGTTGGCGCGGCACCCGAGCAACCGCGCAAGAGGTGGCCGATCTGGTGCTCGGTGTCTCTGAGCGAGGCCTGCTCTCCCGCCTCGACGCGGTGCTCAGCGGCTATCTGGGCAGTGCGGAGATAGCCGAGGTGGTGGGCGCCTCGGTCACATCGGCGAAGTCAGCCAATCCCCGTGCCAGCTACTGCCTCGATCCGGTGTTGGGTGCGGCTGGGCGCGGCTTGTACGCCGCACCAGACACGGCGGCCGCGATCAAGCACACCCTCGTGCCCGTCGCCGACATCGTCACGCCCAACCAGTTCGAGCTGGAGTACTTGACCGATCACAACACCAGCACCCAAGCAGATTTGCTGGCCGCAGCGGACGAGTTGCGTGGGCGCGGGCCCAGCGCCGTACTCATCACCAGCGTGCACACCGACGACACCCCTCCTGACCACGTGGATGTCTACTGCGTGAGAGATGAAGCCAGTTGGCGAGTGCGTACGCCGAAGCTCGCGATCGCCGTTGGTGGCACGGGCGACGTCGCGACGGCGCTCTTCTTAGGACACTCGCTCGGTGGGGCATCGGCACCTGAATCCCTGACCAAGTCGATCGAGTCTGTCTTCGACCTGCTGGCACACACTGAGGCCGTTGGCGGCGACGAACTCGCACTCGTGGCTGCCCAGCACTGCATCACCAGCCCTGCCGCCAGGTTCGTGGTCAAACAGGTGCGCTGACGTCACGGCCTGCGCGACGCACGACCTATGGATGTGCGGCAGCGCGGCCAGTCCCCTACGATTGCACCGCCGGTCAAGATCGGCATGCCGGTGTAGCTCAGTTGGTAGAGCGCCTCACTTGTAATGAGGATGTCGCGGGTTCGACTCCTGTCACCGGCTCGTGACGCTTCGCCGCATCGGATTGGCGTGTGCCCTGGTTGCTCTTCTTGCGTTGTTCGGCTGTGGTCGCCCTGAGGCCTACAAACCAGTCAACCCCGCAGCCCCCACCACAACCCGGGCTGCCCAGCCAAAACCCAATCTCTTGGTGATCGAGGCTGATGACATGCGGGTCGACGAGTTGGCGTGGATGCCAAACACTCGCAAGTTGCTGCAGAAGACCGGCCTGACCTTCAAGAATTCCTTCGCGCCCTATCCATTGTGCTGCCCTTCACGATCAAGCTTCCTGACCGGCAAATACACCCACAATCACCATGTCTACAGCCACGAGGATCCATTCGGATTCCGGGTTTTCGATGACTCCGACACGATCGCGACGACCCTGCAAGGCGCGGGCTATCGCACGGCTCTGGTCGGCAAATATCTCAATGGCTACGGCGAGCAGGCGCTGAAGAAAACCGGCAAGTCAAGCCTGTACTACGTGCCGCCAGGATGGAGCGATTGGTACGGCGCCTCCGACCACGAGTGGAGCATCTGGGATGACTTCACCGGCGGCACCTACGACTATTTCAACTTGGTCGAAAATATCAATGGCAAGATCGCCGGCTTCCCTGGCCGCTACACCACCGATGTCACTGCGCAGCAGACTCGCAAGCTGATTTCGAAGTACGGCAAATCGCCCAAGCCGTGGTTCATCTGGTGGACTCCCATCGCTCCCCACCACGGCACCCCAATCGAGGGTGATGATCCGGGCCCGGTCAGACGCGACGATGGTCGCGACACCGACTTCGTGACTCCTGCTCGACCCGACCGGGTCAAGGGACTGTTTGACGCGAAGATCAAACACGGCCTCGGCGTGCGCGCTACGGGCCAAACTGAGGCGGATGTGTCAGACAAGCCCCGCTTCCTACACGTGCCTCCACTCAACACAGCTGAGAAAGATGCCTTGCGCACGGTCTCTCGCCAGCGCGCGGAGGCCCTGTATGTGCTGGATCACCAGATCGGACTCACGATCTCGTCGCTGAGCAAGCAGGGTCTTCTGGACTCCACGATCATCATCTTCACTTCTGACAATGGCTACTACTTGGGCGAGCATCGCAAACGTCAGGGGAAGACCGTGCTGCACGAGCCGTCCTTGCGAGTGCCTCTGATCATCGCTGGGGCGAGCATCCCCAATGGAGATCGATATGACCCAGTCGCCACGGTCGATCTTGCTCCAACCCTGGCCAGCTTTGCTGGCACACAGATGCATGAGGCAGACGGCATGGCCTTGAATGATCTGATCACTCACGGAGACCGGGGCTGGACTCGCGCCATGATCACCGAATCGATGCTGCCAGACGAGCGCTATTCCAAGACCCACCATGCTCTGGGAAAGCAACCGCTCAACAGCAGAGGGATTCGCTTAGGACAGTGGAAGCTGACCCGATATTCAGTCAGATACGAGCAGGAACTCTACGATCTGGCCAGCGACCCTTTGGAGTTGAGCAGTCTGCACAAATCACCTGCTGCGGCTGGCACCTTGGCCCAGTTGAAGGCTCTGCAGAAGGCATATCAAGACTGCAAGGGAGCCGACTGTCTGCGTCCGATCCCGGCGAAGTGGCAGCTGACCCCAGCGCAGGTCAAGAAGATCACCGACGCACAGCAAGAAGTCACCGCGAAGTACTACGGCCAGATTCGGGCCAAATAGCGGGAATCAATCCGCCCATGGCTTGGTTGTGGAGCCCGTGACCAGTGACGCACTCAAAATCGCAATCATCGTTGGCTCGACCCGCCCCGGCCGGATCGGAGCATCCGTGGCCCAGTGGGTGTCTGAGCAGACTCAGGGGCGATCTGCCGCCTATGACTTGGTCGACCTGGCTGACTTTGACCTTGACCTGCTCAATGAGCCGACCGTCCCGGGCGCGGCTGGCGGTGTCTATGAAAACCCGAAGACCACACGCTGGTCTGAGCCCTGATCCACCATCGGTGATTTCTCCTCGGCCCTGAACGGTGCTTGAGAGGCCGGGTGCGTGGCTGGGCAGGGGGTGTCCGCCGGTCTGTCCGGCTCTTCCACTGGTTCTTGGTCGCGCCCGGCGGGCTGGTTGGTCAGGTCGTGACTGGGGCTGGTGGGCCTGTCGCGGTCGTCCACAGTGCTTCCCAGGCGGGTGCCCATGGCCAGTCGAGGGGCAGGTGCAGGTCGAGCCGGCGGGCGGTGGTCGCGATGCGGCCCGGGACGTCGATGATCTTCTTGCGCAGGGTTGCCCATCGTGCGCGGTGCAGCGCTGCTGCGACGCCGGTGGCGCGAGCGAGGTTGAACGCGGTGACCGCGAGCGCGACCCAGGCCGCGTTCGCTGCATATGAACCTGACGGTAGGTGGGCCAGGGCGTTGTCCTTGAGCTCGGCGATGACCTGCTCGACGATGGCGTGGTCGCGGTGATGCTGGTCGGCCTCCACCGTCGGCAGCGTGGTGTTGGTGATGAAGGCGTGGTGGCGGTAGGCAGCGAACAGCTCACCCTGCGCGGTGCCGTCGGAGGCCAGCGGCTGGAGGCGTTTGACGCGGCGCACCACGAGGCGGCAGGTGACGTGCTCGGCCTTGCGGCGGCCGGTGAACGCGGTGAAGCCGATCTCGGCGACCTCGGCGTCGGAGACCCAGCGTTGCTCGGCCTCGTCGAACACTGCGTTCGGGTACTCGATCGGGCTCCAGGCTTCGGCGGGGATGCTGGTGATCGCGCGGGTGACGGTCTTGGTCATCCGCGCGGTCACCGAGAACCACGCTTTGTGCCGCAGGGCGGTGCCGACGAATGCCCACCCGTAGTAGGCCGAGTCCGCTCGCGCGAGGATCTGTCCGGTCACCCCGGCCCCGCGGGCGGTGGTGAGGGCCTGGGCCAGCAGTCGTCCCGCGCCCTTGGCCGAGGTGGTGTTCCCCGACCGCAGCCTCGCCCGGGCGATCACCGGCGCGGCCAGCGGCGTCGAGATCGTAGCGAGCTGGATGTTGAGGCCCCGCTGCCGGGTGTATCCGAACGCCGCGCCCTGCTTGGCGTGGCCATGGACCTCGCGGACGGTGTCGTCGACATCGACCGTGGCGAACCCGTCACCACCGGCAAGCAGCCCCGGGACCCGCTCGGCAAGCCCCGCCAGCAGGGCGGCGTTGACGGCGTCGAGCTGCTGGACGTGTCCGTGGGTGAACGAGCGCAGGAACGTCCCCAGCGTCGAAGGCGCCCGGACCCCGCCGAACAACCGGGTCATGCCGCCGTGCCGCAGCAGGTCCAAGTCGTCGATCGAGTCCGCGCCGGCCAGCATCCCGCCCACCACACACGCCGCCTTCGCCGACGCGTTCGGCGAGGGCACAGTCACCCCGGCGAGCAGTTCGTACAGGCCAGCGGACTCGGCCAGCCGGAGTGCGGGAACCAGGCCAGCCGACGACACCAGGTTGGGGTCATCGAACACGGGCCGGACCTTGTGGGAAGGTTGCACTTACGAGGTGTCCCTTGTTTGGTGGCGAAACGGTTGTGTGAGAACTCCGATTCTCCCGCCCAGCAAGGGCATCCTCGTTCTACGCCACGCTCACCCCGGTGTCCCCATCGGTGGATTCAGGTTCCGGCGACGAGTGAGGTGACCTTCAACCCGGCGTTCGCGCCCTTGTCGGTCGGCACACTCAGATGCCTCTGGGCCAGTGCGTGAAGCCCTGCCGTGCGGGCCAGCGCGAGCACCGGGACCAGCCCAGCTGACGACACGAGATTCGGATCATCGAACACCGCGGAGGTCGCGGCCGGCGTGTGGCAAAGTTGCATCTACGAGATGCCCTTCGTACTTGGTGAAATTGGGACCCTGAAGAAGTCCGATTTTCCCAGTACGTAAGGGCATTCTCACTTCACGACGCGCTCACCCACCCAAGCTCATCGGTGGATCGAGGCT
>WBZM01001821.1_pt1 | contig 19733 bp, 18 predicted proteins | sample 5204271 | NCBI WGS metagenome assembly WBZM01 (sample SAMN12344346, study PRJNA552823) | activated sludge metagenome | biome: Activated sludge suspended growth; feature: Nitrification reactor; material: Wastewater; isolation source: activated sludge from nitrification reactor of wastewater...
GGGTGATCGGCAGGGGCGGCAGGGTCGCGAACGCGATCCGCACGGTGGCCAAGGCTGCCGCGGTGCGTGAGGAGCGCCGCGTTCTGGTCGACATACTCGACTGAGTTGACCGGGCCGGAGACTGGCACCGGATGAAACTCGACGTCTTCACTCTCTTTCCCGAGGCTTTCGACTGGTTTCGGCAGCAACGGCCGGTTCGCAAGGCGATCGAAAACGGCTCCGAGCTGAATCTCCGTGACTACCGTGACTGGACGCCCCTCAAGGGTGGACGGGTCGACGATGCCCCCTATGGGGGCGGTGCCGGGATGGTGCTTCGGGTTGATGTCGTCGATGCGGCTCTTCAAGGCGTATATGGAGAAACCGATCGTCCCCGCACCGTTGTCCTTTCGCCCGCTGGCCGGGTTCTCGATGACTCGCTGGTGAGCGAACTGGCGGCCGAGCCTGACCTGGCTCTCCTCTGTGGCCGCTACGAGGGCTTCGATCACCGGGTCCACGAACATCTCGCCGACGACGAGATCTCGATTGGGCGCTATGTGCTGGCCGGCGGCGAGCTGCCTGCAATGGTGGTCGCCGACACCATCATGCGTCGCCAGCCGGGTGCGCTGGGCGACGAGGACAGTGCGATCGAGGAATCCTGGTCGGAAGCACTCGATGGCCTGCCAGAATATCCGCATTACACCCGGCCACCGGAATACAGGGGCTGGGGGATTCCGGAGGTGCTGGTTTCCGGGGACCATGCGAGGGTTCGGGAGTGGCGGCTGGAGCAGAGCCGACGCCGGGGCTTGGGATAGCCGAAAAAACTCTCGCGAGACGGAACGTTCCGTCTCGCGGGGTGGTTTGGAGGGTGCTGTGACGGCCCCGCCGGTGGTCGCGGGCGGTCCCTCACAGCCCCGAAAGACGCGACCCGCCTTCCTTCGGTAGGATTGCGCGTCCGCGGGCCTTCAACCGGGCCCGCGTTTTTGAGCAATGAGCACCGTAATCCAGGACATCGAAAACAGCCAGCTGAGGAAAGGACTTCCGTCCTTTGCCCCGGGAGACCGCGTTCGCGTTCACTTCCTCGTCATCGAGGGTAACCGCAAACGCCCGCAGGTATTCGAAGGCGTGGTGATCAAGCGCCAGGGTTCCGGTGTCCGCGAAACCTTCACCGTGCGGAAGCAGTCGTTCGGAGTAGGCGTCGAGCGAACCTTCCCGCTCCACTCGCCGAAGATCGAGAAGCTTGAAGTTGCTTCCCGCGGCCGCGTGCGCCGGGCCAAGCTCTACTACTTGCGTGGCAGGGTAGGCAAGGCCGCCAGGGTCGCCGAGCGTCGCTGGGGTATCGACGAGGACATGGTCGGAACTTCGGAAGCGCAAGACGCAGCCGGCGAGTCCCTTGAGGAGCTCGAACCGACCGAGGTCGAAGCAACCGAGGCGGAAACTGCTGAAGGCGCCGAGACCACCGAGGCCGAGTCGACCGACGCTGCTGAAGCACCGGAGGCCGAGGCTGCCGTAGAAACCGAGGCCGCGCCGGCTGAAGAAGCCGAGGCCCCCGAAGCTGAAGAGGCCCCCGAGGCTGCGGATGAGCCCGAGGCAGAAGCCGAAGCTCCCGCTGAAGCCGAAAACTCTGAAGAGCCCGCCGAAGACGGCGAGCAGGGCAAGAAGGAAGAAGCCTGAGCCCGAAGATCCCCAAGCCGAAAACGGCCGGGGGGAGCTTCGTCGAACTGGTCGTGATCGTGGCACTGGCCCTCGGGCTGGCGCTGCTGATCCAGGCATTCCTGATCAAGCCGTACCAGATCCCGTCGGGGTCGATGGAACCGACCCTGGACATCAACCAGAGGATCCTGGTCAATCGCTTCGTCTATCACTTCACCGATCCCAAGCCCGGTGATGTGGTCGTCTTCCATCCGCCTGCCGGTGTCGATCGCGGTGGTTCGGCCGAATGCGGCGCCGCTCATGCACCCGACCAGCCCTGTCCCGAGCCTACGCCCGAGGAGTCGAGCGAGACATTCATCAAGCGAATCGTCGCCGGGCCCGGAGACACCATCTCGATCAAGAACGGTTTGCCGGTAATCAACGGCGAGGTGACCGAACCCGACGGGTACGAGATCATCCCCTGCGGTCCCGCGGGGTCCGGCTGCAACATGCCGCGAGAGATAACGATTCCCGAAGGCCACTTCTTCATGATGGGCGACAACCGTGGTCACAGTGACGACAGTCGCTTCTGGGGCCCGCTCCCTGAAGATCAGCTGATCGGCAAGGCCTTTGCTACTTACTGGCCCCCGAACCGCATCGGTGGCCTCTAGCCGCAAAGGCAAGCCGCGCGCGACGGACGGGTCCGGCGCGCTCTTCACCCATGACCTGGGTCTGGACTGCGATCTGGTCGCCGGTGCCGACGAGGCGGGCCGGGGCTGTCTTGCCGGCCCGATAGTGGCAGCAGCCGTCCTGCTTGATCGCGCCTGTCTCGAGAGCGAGGGAAACGGGCGGCTGAGCGGAATCGGTGACTCCAAGAAGCTCACGGCGAAGGCGCGTGAAAGGCTCTATCCGGAGGTCCTGACTTGCGCCGTCAGGGTGGTGGTGGTCATGCGGTCGGCGCGCTATATCGACGCGCACGGCCTGCATGTCAGCAATATCGAGTGTCTGGCCAAGGCCATTGAGGGGCTGGGCGCCGGGCCGGAGGCGGTGACCCTGGTTGACGGCTTCGCCCTGAAGGACTGTCAGGTGCCCCATCGCAAACTCGTCAAGGGCGACAACACCTCCGCCGCGGTCGCGGCAGCCTCGGTGATCGCCAAGGTGACGAGGGACCGCTGCATGGCCAGGGCAGGCATTCAGTACGAGGGCTACGGATTCGAGGGCCACAAGGGATACGCGTCACCCGGACATCGGGATGCAATTCGCCTGCTGGGGCCGTCGCCGATCCACCGGCTCTCCTTCGATTCGGACGCCTACGCCGCCTGAGTTCCTAGAAGGCATCCTTCACATGGTCGTATTCGAGGATGCCGCCCTGGCGGTCGAAGGTGATGCCGACCACGTCGAAGCGGATCTGGTCGAAGCGGACCCGCTGGGCGTTGGCGGCTACCCAGGCACCAGCCAGGCGCCGGATACGACGCTGCTTGGAAGGTCCGACCGCCAGGACAGGCGCGGTCGGCCCACGCCTTGAGCCAGCCCGCTGTGACTTGACCTCGATGATCACGAGCACGGTCCCTTCGAGGGCCACGATGTCAAGCTCCCCCGCCTTGATCCTCCAGTTTCTGGACAGGACGAGCCAGCCCTGCCGGCTCAGCCTCGTCGCGCATAGATCCTCTGCTGCTCTTCCGATCCCGATGCGATGGTCCATCCAGCGAACGTACGCCGTCCCGGAGGGGTTCAGGGGGAAAATCAGGTGGGGTGTTGCACTTGCTTTCTGTGTTCGTTAGGCAGCGGTCGAAAGAGTCAAAATGGTGTGCCGGATCGTCAGGCCAAGGGCGACACCTGTGAGCGAAACGCTCCTAGCTTTTCCGCATGCTCGCGGAAACGACTTCCTTCACCCTCGACGGGATCTCCGCCCGAATGATCCGGGTCGAGGTTGACGTTCACAGGGGCCTGCCCAACTTCCAGATCGTCGGACTTCCGGATGCCGCGGTTCGGGAAGCCCGGGAAAGGGTCAGGGCGGCGGTGGTCAATTGCGGCTTTGATTTTCCACTTCAGCGGATCACGGCCAGTCTCGCGCCAGCCGACCTGAGGAAGGCGGGACCGGCCATGGATCTGGCCCTCGCGACCGCCCTTTTGGGCGCCGCCGGCGAGCTCTCGATCGGCCCGCTGGCCGACTGGTCGCTGGTCGGAGAACTTGCCCTGGACGGGTCGGTGCGTCCGGTCAGGGGTGCGTTGGCGATGGCCGAGGAGGCAAGGGAGAACGGAAAGCGGGGCATTCTGGTCCCGTCGGCCAACGGTCCCGAGGCGGCACTCGCGGAGGGAATCGCTGTGATGGAGGTGGGTCACTTCTCGGAGCTTGGATGCCTGAAAGAAGGAAGGATTCCGGGTCTGCCGGCCGCCCCGGCGCCCCTTGGCCCTCCTGCCGACTTGCCGGATCTTGCCGATCTGCGGGGTCAGGGGCATCTCCGGATGGCGGTCGAGATTGCCGCGGCGGGCGGCCACGGTCTGCTCATGATCGGGCCTCCGGGTGCCGGAAAGTCGCTGGCGGCTCGCCGTTTGCCCTCGGTGCTGCCACCGCTGGAAGGTGAAGAGGTGCTAGACGTCGCCCGGATCGCCAGTGCCTGCGGTCTGGGTGATGGCAGGATCAGCACGGTCCGACCGTTTCGGGCCCCTCATCACACGGTTTCGGCTGCCGGTCTGGTCGGCGGAGGGAGCCCGCCGAGACCCGGTGAGATAACCCTCGCCCACCGGGGCGTTCTGTTTCTCGACGAACTCTGCGAATTCAGCCGCCCGGCACTTGAAGCCCTTCGGGAGCCCCTGGAGGCCGGTTTCGTGACCATCTCCCGCGCGCGGGGTCGTCAGACTCTGCCCAGCCGGTTCACGCTGGTTGCCGCCGCGAATCCTTGTCCCTGCGGGCGGGGAGAGGACGATCCCCGCTGTCGTTGTTCGGAGGCCTCCGCGCGGCGATATCGCGCTGCCCTTAGCGGTGCCCTTGTGGACCGGATCGATCTTGTTGTGGCCGTCAGTCAGCCCTCTGCCGTGGCCTTGGACGGACCGGAGGGGGAGAGTTCGGCATCCGTCAGGAGCCGGGTGCTGGCCGCCAGGGAACTGATGGCAGCGCGGCTGGGTCCGGGGCGAACCAACGCGGAAGCTGAACCAGCGGAGGTCTCAGGTTTCGAGGTGAATGCCGCCGCTGCCGGTCTGCTGGCGGATGCCCACCGGTCATGTCAACTGAGCGGACGGGCTCACGGTCGCATCCTTCGGGTCGCCAGGACGGTCGCTGATCTGGCGGGGTCCCTGGCGATCGGTGAGAAGCACATGGCGGCCGCGATCCAGTTCCGCCGGAGGGAAGCGTGAACTCCCCGGCTGGATGCCCGGATTGCCTTCGGCGCAGCTGGCTGATCGGTCGGCTCGGGCCCTGGATACAGAATGTCGTCGATGACCGGGACGGTCGAAGGACACCTGAACTGCTTCGACTGGGAAGGGAACAACTGGTCGAGGCGGTCGCATCGAAACGGGCGGACGAGTTTCTCACCTGGAACGACGACCTTTCCGAGGGCGAGATGCGTGCCGCCCTGGCGGATGCGGGATGCTGGGCCTGCTGCAGGCACGAGGACGATTTTCCGGAAGGCCTCCGTGACGGGGCGGATGCTCCAGCCGCCCTGATCTACAAGGGCAGAGGGGTGAAGCCGGGGGACCTGGCACTGGGGAACTCGGTGACCGTGGTCGGGGCCCGGAGGGCGACCGGCTACGGACTTGAGGTTGCCGCAACGATCGGTCGCGATGTCGCTGCCTCAGGTTTGAACGTAGTCAGCGGGATGGCACTTGGCATCGACGGGGCGGCCCACCGGGGCGCACTGGAGAGGGGAAGGACGGTGGCGGTACTTGGCTGCGGTCCCGACCGGCCCTACCCGGCAACCCACACCCGGCTATACAGGCAGATTCTCGAACGGGGTCTGGTGATCTCCGAGGTTCCCCCGGGGGCCGATGCCTGGCGGTGGAGCTTTCCGGCGAGGAACCGGATCATGGCGGCCCTTTCGGCAATGACAGTGGTGGTGGAAGCGGCGTGGCGCTCTGGTTCACTGATCACCGCCGAGATGGCGTATGACGCAGGCAGGGACGTGGGGGCAGTACCCGGTCCGGTTACCGCCGGAGCTGCCGCCGGCACGAACGAACTGATCGCGAGCGGGGCGGCGGTCATTCGGGGAGGTCAGGACGTACTGGACCGGATGCTGGGTGCCGGCGCGGTCAGCCGGCTCTTCGGCCCCGAGATCGATGCCTCAGCAGTCGAACTCCTCGAGGCGGTCGAAGCCGGTTATGGGACCGTCGACGAAATTGCCATGGCCGTCGACCGGGATCCCGCCCGGGTCGCTGGCGAACTGGCCCGGCTCGAGATCGCGGGATACCTCAGGGCAGCCCCGACCGGGAGCTGGTCGCGCACCTCGCTCGCCGCCTATCCTTCGCCTCGTGACGACTGAGAACGAGATTCCCAAGGTGCTTTCGATCGCCGGATCGGACTCCGGCGGCGGGGCCGGAATCCAGGCCGACCTGAAGGCCTTCGCCGCCTGTGGCGTCCACGGGATGACCGCAGTAACGGCGATCACGGCACAGAACACGGTCGGGGTCGACCTGATCGAGCCGGTCAGTCCTGAGATGATCGTTGCCCAGATTCGGTCTGTCGCAGCGGACATCGGGGTTGACGCGGTCAAGATCGGCATGCTCGGAGACCGAGAGACGATCGAGGCCGTCTCCCGCGGACTGGAATTGCTCGAAGGCGTGCCGGTTGTGCTCGATCCAGTGATGGTTTCGGAAAGCGGGGCGGACCTGCTCGAGCCGGAAGCCCGCGACGCTCTGGTCAGCGAAATCCTGCCGAGGGCGACGGTGGTGACCCCCAACATTCCCGAAGCACAGGCGATAACCGGAATCGAACCGGATGGCGACCCGGGTACCGGTCAGAAGGCGCTCGTCAGGGCGGTGTTCGGTCTCGGGGCCCGGTCCGCGGTAGTGACCGGCGGACACAGCGAAAGGCTGGTCGACCTTTTCTTCGACGGAGAACGGGAGGTGGAGATCACCGGTGAAATCCATCCCGGGCGCTCGGCGCACGGATCAGGCTGCACCCACTCATCTGCCCTGGCCGCGTTCATCGCCCGAGGTGTCGAACCTCTTGAGGCGGCGAAGAAGGCAAGAGAAGTCGCTTCCAGGGCTGTCGCAGACAGCCTTGAGGGGATCGGGTCCGGGCCAGGGCCGGTCAACGCTCTCGGCCTCCAGCCGCAGGACGGCTGAACGACCGAACCCCTGACGAAACGGTCGTAAGATGGGGCAATGACCGGGAACGACGCCGCATCAAACCTGCCCCGACCACGATCGGCCGCCGTCTTTGACGGACCGGACCGGGCCGCCGCCCGGGCCTACATGAAAGGCATCGGTCTGAGTGACGCGGACCTCAAGAAGCCGACGATCGGGATCGCCAACACCTGGACCGACGCGATGCCGTGCAACTACGGACTTCGTGACCTGGCTGCCCACGTGAAGGAAGGCGTGAAGGCAGCCGGCGGCACGCCCATGGAGTTCAACACGGTTGCCGTCTCGGATGGCATCACGATGGGCACACAGGGCATGAAGTCCTCGCTGGTCAGCCGGGAAGTCGTCGCCGATTCGATCGAACTGATGGCTCGCGGCTACCAGTTCGACGCGATCATCGCCCTCGCTGCCTGCGACAAGACCATCCCCGGTGCCGTGATGGGCGTGGCCCGGATCGACGTTCCATCGATCGTGCTTTACGGAGGATCAGTCAAGCCCGGCAACTACAAGGGCAAGGACGTCAGCATCCTCGAAGTGTTCGAGGCCGTCGGCGCCCACATCGCCGGCAAGATCACCGAAGAAGAACTCACCGAAATCGAAAACGTGGCGAGTCCCGGCTACGGTGCCTGCGGCGGCCAGTTCACCGCCAACACGATGGCCTGTGCATTTGAGGCATTGGGGATATCACCAGCCTTCTCGGCCATGGTTCCCGCCGAAGACGAAGAAAAGGGCGCGGTCGCGGAGCGGATCGGCGAACTGATCCTCAAGGTTCTGGCGGAAGACCTCCGGCCGAGCCGCATCATCACCCGCCGGTCCCTCGAGAACGCGATAGCTGCGGTGTGCGCATCCGGCGGCTCCACCAACGGGGTGCTCCATCTCCTCGCTGTCGCCAATGAGGCAGGCGTGGATCTCGACATTGATGCTTTCGAGGAAGTCTCGCGACGCACACCTCTTCTCGCCGACCTCAAGCCCGGGGGAAGGTACGTCGCAACAGATCTTCACCGGGCCGGAGGAGTACCGCTCATCCTTCGAAACCTGAAGCAGGGGGGTCTGCTCCACGAAGACGAGATCACGGTTACCGGCCGGACGATCGGCGAGGAAGTCGAAGGAGCAGTCGAGGAGCCGGGCCAGGACGTGGTCCTGCCAGTCGATTCGCCACTCAAGGCTCAGGGTGGACTGGCAATTCTCCGGGGCAACATCTGTCCCGACGGCGCCGTGGTCAAAGTCGCGGGCACCGAACGTCGCCTTCACGTCGGCCCGGCCCGGGTCTTCGAGCGGGAGGAAGACTGCTTTGCCGCAGTCAAGCGGAAGGAAATCGAGAAGGGTGACGTGATCGTGATCCGGAACGAAGGTCCATCGGGTGGACCGGGGATGAGGGAAATGCTCCAGGTTACGGCTGCTCTCGTGGGTGAAGGGCTGGGCGAACATGTGGCCCTGCTCACCGACGGTCGATTCTCCGGTGCGACCCGTGGGCTGATGATCGGTCACGTCGCCCCGGAAGCAGTCAAAGGTGGGCCGATCGGTGCGATCCACGACGGAGACGAGATCACCGTGGACATCGACAACAGAAGGCTCGAAGTCGCACTTACACCCGAACAGATCGACGAGCGACTGAAGGGCTACTCACCGCCACCTCCGCTCTATGATCGGGGCGTAATGGCCAAGTACGCCGCGGGAGTGAGTTCGGCGTCCAAGGGAGCGGTCACCTGACAACAGGCGGCGGAGGGAGAGGGTCGAATTGAAGAAGCTGTCCGGAGCGGGAGCCATTCTGCTGCTTGCCGTTCTGCTGGCCGGGGGTGCCTCGGCCACCCCGGCTGGTGCCGCTGAGCCGCAGTTCAAGTGGCTCTGCAAGCCAAGCCGTGCCAACGACCCCTGCCAGCGCAGCCTCGCAACCGCGCGGATCACCGCTGACGGGCCAACCGGTTCAAGCACACCGCGCGTGCTTTCGAAGCTGAGGAACCGGATCGACTGCTTCTACGTCTACCCGACCGTGAGTGGTCAGACAGGTCCAAACGCGACGCTGGCTGAAGACCCAGAAATCGCGGGCATTGCCGAGCAGCAGGCCTCGCGGTTCACGCCGGGATGCCGAATGTTTGCCCCGATCTACCCGCAGTACACCGTGCCGGCGATCCTCGGCATGAAGATCACCGCGGAAGTCGCCGAGAAGGCTTACGGAGGTGTCAAGGCTGCCTGGAACGAGTACCTGGGCAAATACAACAAGGGCAGGGGCATAGTCCTGATCGGCCACTCCCAGGGCACTGGCCACCTGAAGCGCCTGATCGCTGAAACCTTTGATCGTAAACCGGCTCTCCGAAAGCGTCTCGTTTCAGCCGTGCTGATCGGCGGTAACGTGATCGTTCCGAAGGGCAGGATGGTGGGTGGCAACTTCAAGAAGATCCCCGCGTGTCAGAAGGCGAGTCAGCTTGCCTGCGTGATCGCCTACTCGGGCTTCCTCGAAGATGCGCCCCCGGCCGATGCGCTTTTCGGTCGGGTCGGCGGGGCACTGACCGAAGCCGGGTTCACACCCGAAACCCATGAGGTCCTTTGCGTGAACCCGGCCCGGCTGGATGGATCGGGCGGCGCACTGAAGCCGCTTTACAACACTGTTCCCTTCGCCGGCGTCTACGGACCCCTGCTCCCTGACCTGACTCCTTTCGACTCGCCCTGGGTCAGCTTCCCCGGCATCTACCGGGCCAGCTGCCGCAAAGCCGGGGGCGCAAGCTGGCTGAGGGTCGAGGACACCACGGCCGGACCTGACACCCGCCCCCGGATTGGCGAACCACTAGGTCGCACCTGGGGAACCCACCTGACCGAAGTCAACGATGCGGCCGGCAATCTGGTCAGCGTCGTGACCACCCAGGAGAAGGCCTATCTGAAGAAGATCGCCCGCCGCTGAAGCGCCCAACCGCTCCATCGGAACTACCCCGGTGTTTGCGATGGTGGATGATGCTGAAGTCAATCTCTCTGGGAGGAGTCTGATCGTGTCAAGAGTTTCTGCTCGCAGTACCTGGCTGGCCCTGGCCTGCCTGACGATGTTCATCGGCCTGCTGGCCATCTCGCAGCCGTCCACGGCCCAGGCCGAGGACACGGTCTGGATCTGCAAGCCAGGTCAGAGTGACGACCTTTGCGCAGGCTCGATCAGCACGAAGGCCGGCAACCCGCCAGCCACTATCGGCTTCACGAGGCCGGACAATCCGCCGGTCGACTGCTTTTACGTGTACCCGACCGTCAGCGAGCAGGCCACTCCCAACGCGAACCTCGACAAGGACCCGGAAGTCAAGCGGGTGGTCGTCCAGCAGGCGCGGATGTTCTCCCGTGTCTGCGACGTCTATGCACCCATGTACCGCCAGGACACGAACCCGGGGGTCTACACCGAACGCACAGAGGTGGCTTACCAGAGTGCCCTTTCGGCCTGGAAGGACTATCTGGCCAATTACAACGACGGTCGTGGCGTGATTCTCGTCGGCCACTCCCAGGGCTCGGCGACCCTTGCCCGGCTCGTTGACGAGGAGATCGACCCGAAGCCGGCGGTTCGCAAGCAGCTGGTCGGGGCAATCCTGCCTGGAGCCAACATCCACGTGCCGAAGAACGAACTGGTCGGGGGCATGTTCTCCAACGTTCCGGCCTGCTCGGAAGTCGGACAGTACGGCTGCCTCGTCGCCTACTCGATGTTCAACGGAACCCCCGCGGATGATCCACCGTTCGCTGATGTCGGCTCCGGCTACTGGGCCTATGACATGCCGCGGCCGGACCGCAACCAGTTCGAGGTGGTGTGCACCAATCCGGCCGAACTGAGCGGTGAGCAATTCCTCACGCCGCTGGTCAACATGGACTACCTGCTGTCCCCGCCAGCCGATGGCGTGGAGAAGGCCTTCTGGACCGCGTCCCCGGATGGTGTCGCCGCATCCTGCGACAGGGAAGGGACCAAGCACTGGCTGAACGTCAGTTTCACCGCCGAGGCCGACCCGTTGCTGGCCAGCGTGATTCCGATCGTTGCCTCCGGCAACAACTGGCACGTGCCCGAGGTGAATGTGGCCGAGAACAACCTGGTCCAGATCGCGAAGCTCCAGAGCGACAGCTACACCAAGGTGGTCCGGCTCAAGGCCCGGATCGCGAAGCTGAACGGCGACCTGGCGAAGGCGAAAAAGAACGCTGCCAGCAGCCAGAAGAAGGCCGCGAAGCTCTCGAAGCAGTCCCGGAAGGCCAGCGGCAAGCGGAAAGCCGCTTTGGTCCGCAAGGCGAAAGCTGCCAGGCGCAAGGCCGCGAGTGATCGTCAGCGGGTGGGGTCGCTGACCAGCCAGATCGCGAAGCTGAAGAAGCAGCTTCCCTGAACAGAACCTGAACCGACGGCGGGATCAGCCGGCTTCGGAGCCGAAGCGGCTGATCTCGCTGTTGAACCTGGCCGGCCGTTCCATCTGGACCATGTGACCACAGTCGTCGACCAGGGACAGTTCCGAGTCCCTGATCCGGCGGGCATAGGAGTAGGCCGCCCCGACCGGCACGAGCCGATCCTGCTGGCCCCAGACGATCTGGGTCGGAATCTCGATGTCGCTCAGCGCCTCGCGGTTGTCGTAGCCCCCCAGCGCGTAAGCAGCAGGGAACAGGGCGGGGGACCTCAAGGCCGCGTAGGTCCCGAGCTCCCAGAGAATTTCGTGGCCGATCATGCTCGGGTGAGCGATAACGCCCGCGAAAGATGCCGTCCGAAGTCGTTTGCGGCTCAGGTTCCGCTCGGCCCTGCTCGCGGCTATCGGGATCATCGCCTTGACGATCACGGCGGTCACCGACTTCCGGGTGCCGGAGATCCTTGCGAAGCTGATTCCGGCCGCAGAGACCAGGCTCATACGGGCGAACCTCTCGGGACGGCTGGTCACGGCCTCGGTCGAGATGAAGCCGCCCATCGAGTGGCCGACCAGGAAGGTCTCCGGGCCGAGTCCTACGGCGTCGACGAAACTCAGGAGAAAGTCGCCGAAGGCAGGCATCGAGATTTCACCCTCCGGCATGGGACTGAGACCGAACCCCGGAAGGTCGAGTGCCACCACCCGGTGGTCATCGGAGAGCGCGGGGATGTTCTCCAGCCAGTTTCTCCAGCTGCCTCCCAGCCCGTGAACCAGCAGAATTGGCGGGCCTTCTCCCTGATCGACATAGCTGACCGGGGTCCGTCCCAAAACCGAATCAACCGTGACTTCCCGAATCCGTTCGGCCCAGTTGATCTCCAGCCATCGGCCGTCGGACACTCCGTAGTCGTCGTGAACCGGTGCGGGCGGCGGGGCTTCGTTCAGAAGGCCGTCGTTGTCTGAAACCAGCTCGGTCACGAAAACGACTCTATACCTCCGCCGTGACCATTCCGCCTGACACAATGCGCAGGATGCCGGACGAGCTGAAAGGTGCCCGCCGGGTTCTGGTGACCGGGCTCTCGACCTATTGGGGCGGGAGGCTGGCGGCGGCCCTGGAGACTAATCCGGAGATCGAGGCGATCATCGGGGTGGATCCCAACGAGCCCACCCGTGAGCTGAGCCGCACCGAGTACGTCAAGGTAGGCGTTCAGCACGGGCTGATCGAGAAGATCGTCAGGGCCGCCCGGATCGACACTGTTATCGACTCGCGGCTCATGGTCGACTCGGTCAGAGGACCTGACGGCCGGCGTCCCGACGCGATCCACGAGAACAACGTCATCGGCACCCTCAACATCCTTGCTGCCTGTGCCGCTGGCGACTCGCCGGTCCGGAAGCTGGTCTTCAAGAGCTCCGCCCACTGGTACGGGTGCGAACAGGACGACCCCGCCTACTTCACGGAGGACATGCCGAGGCGACACGAGCCGGGGACCAGGGTCGAGCGGGACGTGGTCGAAGCCGAGGCGGCAGTCGAAGAGTTCCGCAGTCAGCGACCGGGAGTAACGGTTTCGGTGCTCCGGTTCGCGAACGTCCTCGGGGCCGAAGTCGATACATCACATGTCCAGTTTCTCGCGCTCCCTGCGGTGCCGATGATCGCCGGATTCGATCCCCGCTACCAGTTCGTCGACGAGGTCGATGTCGTCCACGCCCTCGAACACGTGACAGTCCGTGACTTCCCGGGTGTCTTCAATGTCGCCGGAGACGGGGTCCTGACCCTTTCCGAGGTGATCTCCCTGCTAGGCAAACATCCCCTCCCTGTGATTCCGCCCTGGGGTACCTCGCTCGCCATGGCCGGGTACCGCCGGCTGGGGTTGACCCTGCCTCCAGAGATGGTGAAGCAACTCCGTTTCGGCCGGGGCATCGACAACCGCAAGTTCAAGGCGACCGGGTTTCACTTCAGGTACACCTCCAGGGAAACGGTTCTCCACCTTCGTGATCGCCTCCGTCTGGACCCGGTTTCCGCCCGGGACGAGGTCAAGTACAGCTACGAACCGGCAGTCGAGGACTTCCTTCGGCACAGCCCTCACGTGGACCGCTCGAGGAAGGACCTGGGGCGGGAAGATGCTGCCCTGTTTGACCCGTCACCGCCTGTCCAGGACTGAATTCCGGCTGCAACGGCAATTTCGTTCCTGTAGAGGGAAATGCCCGACTGTCGTGGTATCTACAATCGGTAGAGGAATTCCAGCGGATCAGAGAGCAGGATTGAAGTGGGGCGCAAGACCCAGGTAGCGATAATTGCCGTCGTAGTACTCCTCCTTGGCGGAGCCGTGGCCGCGTACGCCTATGACGGTTCGCAGAAGGACACGATCGCCAACGGGGTTACTGTGGCCGGAGTCGATCTGAGCGGCATGACCCGTGAACAGGCGACGCAGGCACTCTCCAACCAGGTTCTGGCTCCGCAGCGGAAGCCCGTCAAGGTGAAGTTCAAGAAGGAGACCTTCACTCTGCCCGCAAAGGAATTGAAGATCCGGGCGAACGTGAACGCTGCCATTGACCGGGCATTCGAAGAGAGCCGTGAGGGCTCACTCCCGACCCGGGTCATCCGTGAGGTGACCGGCGGCGAAGTCAACGCCGCCATTCCGGTCAATGTGGCGTACTCCGAGAAGTCGGTCAACCGCTTCGTCAAGGAAGTAGCTGACGGCATCGTCAAGGAACCGGTCGACGCCTCGGTATCCGCCGGACCGTCATCTCTCACGGTCGTGAAGGCCGAGAACGGTTACAAGCTTCGAGACAACCTGCTCTCCGAGCAGCTCCATGGTCTGCTGGACAGCGGACGGGGCACCCGCACTCTCGTGGCCAAGGTCAACGTGACCAAACCTTCCGTGACCACCAGCGAGGTGGCGGAGCAATATCCGACCTACCTCACCGTTGACCGAAGCACGTTCCAGGTCAAGCTTTGGAAGAACCTTGAACTGGTCAAGACCTACACGGTGGCGGTGGGTGCGGCAGGCTACGAGACTCCCAGCGGCCTCTACTCGATCCAGTCCAAGCAGGTCGATCCGGTCTGGACCGTCCCCAATTCGGACTGGGCCGGTGACCAGGCCGGGCAGGTCATCCCCGGCGGAGTTCCCGAGAATCCCCTCAAGGCCCGCTGGCTCGGCGTCAACGGTTCGGTTGGCTTTCACGGTACGTCGGAGGATTACTCGCTGGGCAGCGCCGCCTCTCACGGCTGCATCCGCATGAGCGTTGATGACGTGATCGACCTCTACGACCGGGTCGAAGTTGGCACTCCCGTCTACATCGGGTAGACCCCGGACAGGTACCGGAGGCTGACCATGGGCTGCCCGGGCTGGGATGAAGCCCTTGACCTTTATCGTCGCGACCTCGTTGCGGCGGGCACGGCACCGCGCAGCATCGCGGCCTACGAGCGGGACCTCGGCCAGCTTCGGGAATGGGCCTCGGCTTCCGGGCAGCAGCCTGGAGACATCGGGCACCGGGACCTGCGCCGCTACGCTGCGTCACTTTCCGCGGCGGGGCGCGCACCGGCGACTGTCGCGAGGAAACTGGCCGCGATCCGGGGCTTCTACGGCTTCCTGCTTCGGACCGGCCGGGTCGGACAGAATCCGGCCGATCTCGTCTCGGCGCCGCGGCGCAAGTCGAAGCTGCCTCAGGTCCTGACGATCGAGCAGATGTCCTCGCTGCTCGACTCGGTTCCTTCCGGCTCTCCTCTCGAGATTCGTGACCGGGCCATGTTCGAACTGACCTACTCGTGTGGCTTGCGCAGCGAGGAAGTGCTCACCCTCACCACCGACTCGATCGACTTCGACGACGAACTGATCAGGGTTCTCGGCAAGGGTTCCAAGCACCGCCTGGTTCCGGTTGGTGAACCGGCCAGAAAGGCCGTCGAGCTGTACCTCGAGAAGGCGCGACCGAGCCTCGTGGTCGATCCCGCCGAACGGGTGCTCTTCCTTTCCCGGAACGGCAGGCCGCTTTCGGCATCCGACCTTTCGCGGCGTCTGGCGATCCGCATGAGGGAGGCCGCCGCTGCGGGAGGGGTTTCACCACATGCCTTGAGGCACTCGTTCGCGACCCATCTGCTCGAGGGAGGCGCCGACCTGAGATCGATCCAGGAGCTGCTCGGGCATGCATCGATCTCGACGACCCAGGTCTACACCCATCTCGACGCAGCCCGCCTTCGCGATGCCTACGCGGGCAGCCACCCGCGTGCCTGAGGGCTGCCCGCCAGGAAGGGCGGGGATCTTCTCGCAGGCGGGAACGGCTGATGCCGCCCGTAAGGCCGGTCCGGATAGTTTCCAGTCAATGAAGCTGACCATCAACGTTGACGGCGGGGCCAGGGGCAACCCCGGTCCGGCAGCAATCGGAATTGTCGTCCGTGACCCGGAGGGGGAGGTGATCACCGATCTTGGCGAGACCATTGGCGATGCGACCAACAACGTCGCCGAGTACAAGGCCCTCATCAGGGGCATCAGGATGGCTGTCGAGCTTGGGGCCGACGAGTTGGAGATCCGTGGAGATTCCGAACTCGTGGTCAAACAGATGCTCGGGCAGTACAAGGTCAAGCATCCGGACATGAAGCCCCTTTACGCCGAAGCCCGGGAAGCTCTCTCCGGCCTTTCAGACTGGTCAATCACTCACGTGCGGCGGGAACAGAACTCCGAAGCCGACGCCCTGGTAAACCAGGCCCTCGACGCATCATTCTGAATCCCCGGAATCAGACTTCATTACTCGGGGTGCGGCGCGGAAAGGCGCCTACCGGAGTCGAACCGGTGTAAACGGCTTTGCAGGCCGCTGCGTAGCCACTCCGCCAAGGCGCCGGATGGGATTGCCCTCGCAGGGTCTCCCGGAAGCGGCTGAAGGGATTCGAACCCTCGACCTTCTGCATGGCAAGCAGACGCTCTAGCCAACTGAGCTACAGCCGCGAAGTCGGCGGAGTATATCCCGCGCCCGGAACTATCTGCGGTCACGCCGGACCGGGTTGATCCGGACCGTACGGACCGGGGAAGCAGCCCACCGGAAGCCATCGATGGATACAACGCGGGCCCGCAGTCGGGTTTGACGCCGTATCCGTTCAACCCGGAAATTGGCCTGGCATCGATTGCCGGTGGCCATCCGCGAGGCTACTTGCCTCCAGACCCAATTCCTGCCCTGTTTCACGCGGCGTTCAAAGCGGACGGTCTGCCAGGTCACCGCGGGGCAGGGGGAGAGCGACGCAGTCATTCTGACGGTCGCGCCACGGCGGCTCTGGTTCACCCTGTATCTGTCCAGAACCAGGCCCAGCCTCCGGTTGGCGGTTGTGAGGTTTTGGCCAGGGCCGAAAGAGCGGTTCAGGTTGTTGGATGTGAGGCGACCCTGGCCGGGACCGGGCTGTGACCAGTCGCAGACGCCGTTGGGGAAGATTGCGTTCAGGCGGGCGATCTGGTCGGGTGTGGGTGATCCGTAATCGGCGGGATCGACTGGCGCCAGGGTGCATTTGCCGGCGATCGAGTTGAGCGGCTTGCCGGCCCGGTTCGCGGGCAGAGAGTGGGGCGGGTACGTGTTCTCGCAGGGGTTGTCATTGCCGATCTCGGCCACTCCGTTCACACGGCTGCCGTTGATCCAGCAGGCATCCACTGCATCTGCGGGTTTGTTGTCGACGACCTTTTGGGGCAGGGATTTCGATGAGTCATCGGCGGCGATCGCGTCGAGCCAGTCGGAGAGCAAGTCGATTGCGGTGGTGTTCATGGCGTTCACGTTCGCGGTGCCTTGTGCCCTGAACATCACGTGGTTGTCGTGGTTGCCGTTGTAGAGATCCAGCCGGGCCCGCAACCGGTAAGTGTTGACGAACTGGTGGACGTTGCCGTTGGCGGAGACGTCCTGGTAGGTACGGCGGTCGATGACCGGGACGGAGGCCCAGTTTCCGGCACCCGTGTTGAAGCGCCCCGTCTTGTAGGCGATGTTCAGAGCGTCCTGGTTGGCGACCGAGCGGGCGGGCTGCAGGATTCCGTTGTTGTCGTAGCCCCCGATGAACTCGTTCAGGTCGAGGAACCTCTTCATGTTGATGTCACCGTCGAGGTAAGACTGGAGCCCGTACTGGATGCCGGTGTTGTCGTAGGTCCGCCTGGCGTATCCGGTCTGGGGGTCCGGGCCGTAGATGTTGATCATGTTGTCCCAGATGGTGCATCGGACACCCTCGGGGTTGGTTACGGGGTCGAAGATCACCGATACGGGGACCACGTTTTCGTCGCATCCCTCGCTCGCGTTGACGACATCCGCGCCGGCGCCCAGCGGGTTGCAGCCACCGTTGACGGTCGATTCCATCCCGGTGATCGACGCGCGTTGCGCTTCAGAGAGGTTCTGTCCTGTCGTCGTGTTGTCGAAGTAGTTCTGAAGCAGGCGGCAATCGGCGTAATCGGGAGAGGAGTTGTCCGGGAAGCTTGCTCCGGGGGTGATGCCGTCGAGGAGTCCGGGGTAGTTCTGGGAGATCATCTGGATCTGGACCGATCCGCCTGAGCCGCCCTCGCCGGCGGTCCAGACATCGGGGCGGCCCATCTCCTCGATCGCGTGCTCCTTGACCATCGAGGTCGTCTCGGCCGAGAGAACGTCATTGCATGAGTTGTTTAGAACGTTGAGCGAAGAGGTCAGTACAACGAAGCCACGCGAGAGGCCATCGTTGTCCAGCGCATCGGGGGAGTTGCCTCCCTGCTGGTGGCCCGCGGAACAGCCCCCGCCGTAGAGGTAGTAGAAGCGCCCGTTCCAGCCGTTGCCAAGCTGGCCTCCGGCGGCCAGCGACGCGAAGCTGTACACCGCCCGGTTGATCACACCCTGTTCAAGACGGACCACGTAGCCCACGGTCTCGCCAGTGCGGGTGGTGGTCTGGACCATGTCTGCGGGCCTGTCGGTGGGGCTGGCCAGTGGCTTGAAGGTGTTGTTGTTTGCCCGGTAGTACCAGGAGACCCTGGTTGGTGCGAAGCAATTCGCATCCTGGGCCGGACCGAGGCCCCACTTCTCAGTCGTGCAGTAGAACGGCTGCTGGTGGGGTCCGGACAGGATCGGTCCCTGAAGCGAGCTGTTGTAGACCGAGTGCCTGCTCCCGGAGTTCTGACCCGGAGCCCAGGCAGTGATCCAGTTCCGTCCGTTCCTGAGGCCGGAGATGACGCCGATCCTCCGCAGCGAGTTTCCATTTGCACGAAGCCTGCCGGTGACGATCTTTCCGTTGAGGCGAACGATCATGTTGTCGCGGGCATTCCGGTTGGCAGCGGTGACCCCGACCAGAGCATCACCACCGGTGACCCTCGAAGCCTCACTGGAAAGAACCTCGATCCTGAGCGGGGTCGAGGCACCGGCTGCCTGGGTTGCGAAGACGGGCAAGAAACCGGCGCCGATCAGCAGTGAGCAAAAGAAAAACCTGGTTCTGCGCTGGATCTTCAAGCGTCTCCTTGGTCGGGTAAGGAAGTAGCTGGCTCTCCCCAGTAGATCACCATCGGGATGATCGAGTTGCGGTGGCGTCGAAGGGCACCCGAGGCCATTGGCTTGACGAAACTGGTGCCTTATGCGAGAAAAGTCGAAAAGCGAAAAGGGGGAGAAATTCCAATGCCGATTCCGGCAGACATACAGAGCTTCATCGACAGACAGGCTGACGAGGCACCGGCCAGTTACGACGACCTCAGGGCGGTGATCTTCAACGGAAGCTTGAAACGGTCCCCGGAGTCCAGCCAGACCGAGGCTCTGCTCGAGATCCCGATCGGGATCTTTCGGAGGCTGGGCGTCCAGGTGGAACTCGTTCGTACCGTTGACCACCAGATTCCGCCGGGCGTATGGCCCGACATGACCGAGCACGGTTACGACAGGGACGACTTTCCTTCCATTTACAAAGAGATGGTCGAACCCGCTGACATCATCATCCTCGCCGGTCCGATCTGGCTGGGGGATCAGGCTTCTCCGACCCGGCTGATCATCGAGCGCCTCTACGCGTACTCAGGAGAGGTGAACGAGGCGGGACAATGGTCCTATTACGGCAAGGTCGGCGGAGCAGTCACCACAGGCAACGAGGACGGGGGCAAGCACGTGAGCGCCCAGCTTCTCTACGCCCTTCAGCACATCGGGGTGACCATTCCGCCGCAAACTGATTCCTACTGGAACGGGGAGGCTGGCCCGGGCCTGTCCTACGCCGACCCGGGAAGCGGCGGACCCGAGAACGCGTGGACCACCAGAAACACGGTCTTCATGACCTGGAACATCCTTCACTTCGCACGGATGCTGAAAGATGCGGGCGGGGTTCCGGCGTTCGGAAACTCGACCTTGGACTGGGACCTCTCGCATCCGGATCATCCGAACCCTGAATATCGCTGAGCGTTGGCCCGGTGCGGCGGACCGAGCGGGCCGCCGCTGCGCTAGGCTCTCCGTCCGCGGGGCGCATAGCTCAGTTGGTAGAGCGCCACCTCGACACGGTGGAGGTCACTGGTTCGAGCCCAGTTGTGCCCACTCGAAACAAGAAAC
>WBZM01001825.1_pt1 | contig 19709 bp, 17 predicted proteins | sample 5204271 | NCBI WGS metagenome assembly WBZM01 (sample SAMN12344346, study PRJNA552823) | activated sludge metagenome | biome: Activated sludge suspended growth; feature: Nitrification reactor; material: Wastewater; isolation source: activated sludge from nitrification reactor of wastewater...
TGGTCCGCCTTCACGAGCGGCGTCGACGACACAGTGGCGCAAGTGTTCATCCAGAAGTCCGATCGCCACACCTTCGAGGGCAGAGGTGAGGGCGCTGATCTGGGTGAGGATGTCGATGCAGTATTTCTCCTCTTCGACCATGCGGTGGATGCCGCGCGCCTGTCCCTCGATTCGCTTGAGACGTGCGAGGTATTTCTCCTTGTCATCGATGTAGCCGTGCTGATGTTCGTTTCCCTGTTTGCTCATTTCAGTCCTCTTTCGGGTTCGATTCGGCTGTTCCCCCCGCCTGGCTCTTGAATGTCCTGAGGCGCAGACTGTTTCCCACCACGAAGACACTCGATACGGCCATGGCTGCGCCGGCCAGCATCGGATTCAGCAGGCCGAAAGCCGCCAGAGGGATCGCGGCCACGTTGTAGGCGAAGGCCCAGAACAGGTTCACTTTGATGGTGCCGAGGGTTCGTCGGGACAGACGGATCGCGTCGGCAGCGCTCCTGAGGTCCCCCCGGACGAGAGTGATGTCAGCCGCTTCGATGGCCACATCGGTCCCGGTTCCCATCGCAAGCCCGAGATCGGCCTGCGCCAGCGCGGGGGCGTCGTTCACACCATCACCGACCATCGCCACCTTCCGGCCCTCCGCCTGGAGTCCATTGACCACATCGACTTTCTCGTCAGGAAGCACTTCAGCCACCACCCGGTCAACGCCGACCACGGATGCGACCTTGTCGGCGGCCGCCCTGTTGTCTCCGGTCAGGAGTACAGGTTCCAGTCCAAGTCCCCGAAGCTGCGTGATCGCCTCGGGACTCGTGGTCTTGACCGTGTCGGAGACAACCAGCAGGCCCCGCACCATCCCGTCCCAGCTGACGACGACCACGGTCGCTCCTTCCGACTCGGAGCGCTTTCTGACCGTTTCGAGTTCTGTCGGGATGTCCTGCGACCACTCTTCGATCAGCGAAGCTCTGCCGACCAGCATCGCGTGGCCGTTGACAAGTCCCTGGATTCCCTTTCCCTCGATCGACTGGAACTCTTCCGGCGAGGGCAGATCCCCGAACTCCTCGGACGCAGCGTCAGCAACCGCCCTGGCGATCGGATGTTCCGAGAAACTCTCAAGGGCGCCAGCCAGTTTCAGCAACTCTTCCCGGTCCGTTCCCTCTACCGCATGAACGGCTGTGAGATCCATTTGCCCGGCCGTAACCGTTCCCGTCTTGTCGAGGACGATTGTGTCGACGCGACGGGTTGACTCGAGAATCTCCGGGCCCTTGATCAGAACCCCGATCCGGGCGCCGCGACCGGTTCCAACGAGCAGAGCCGTCGGCGTGGCCAGGCCGAGCGCGCAGGGGCAGGCAATGATGAGTACGGCAACAGCAGCCGTGAAAGCAGCCTCGGCCGGAAAGCCCGCACCAAGCCACGCACCAAGAGTGGCGACAGCAATGCAGATGACGATCGGTACGAAGACTCCCGAGATGCGGTCGGCCAGCCTCTGTACAGGTGCCTTGCCGGACTGGGCGTCCTCGACCATTCTCGCCATCCTGGCCAGTTGGGTTTCCGACCCGACCCGGGTTGCCCTGACGACGAGGCGGCCTCCGGCGTTGACCGTGGCACCGGTAACGCGGTCTCCGGGCCCGACCTCTACCGGAATCGATTCGCCGGTGAGCATGGACTGGTCGATCGCCGAGTGACCACTCACCACTTCTCCGTCGGTCGCGACTTTCTCGCCGGGCCTGACCACGAACTCGTCGCCTGCCTGGAGCCGCTCGATCGGGACGGTGCTTTCCACTCCGTCAACCAGCAGGGTCGCTTCGCTTGCTCCCATCTCGAGCAGGGCCCGCATCGCCGAGCTCGCCCGCCTCTTCGAACTGAGCTCGAAGTAGCGGCCGGCGATAAGGAACATCGTGACTCCCGCCGCCACTTCCAGGTAAATGTTGTCGGCACCGTCTGTCGGAGAGATCGAGATCTCGAAGGGATGGGTCATGCCCGGCTCGCCGGCCGTTCCAAGGAACAGGGCGTAAAGCGACCAGATGAACGCAGCGCTGATTCCCATGGTGGCCAGGGTGTCCATGGTCGCCGCGCCGTGCCGCAGGTTCTGCCAGGTGGCCCGATGGAATGGCCACGCTGCCCAGACGACAACGGGAGCAGCGAGGGTCAGCGAGGCCCACTGCCAGTACTCGAACTGGAACGCCTCGACCATGGACATCAGGATCACCGGGATGGCCAGGACGATCGACCCGATCAGGCGCTGACGAAGCTCGTCCAGTTCGTGATCAGTCTCCTCTCCGGCCAGACCCCCATGATCGTGAGCTCCTCCGTGATGGAGGGGCTCCGCGGCCTGGTATCCGGTCTCTTCCACCTGGGCGATCAGCTCGGCGACATCAACGTCGCCAGACGCAACGACCTTTGCCTTCTCGGTCGCGTAGTTGACGCTGGCCTCCACCCCGTCGATCCGGTTCAGGTTCTTTTCGATCCTCGCAGCGCAGGAGGAGCAGGTCATCCCCCTGATCTCGAGCTCGATCGGCCGTTCCTTGTTGTTGTGGGTCTCGCTTCTCATCTTGTCGCCTCCATGACGAACTGGGCGGTTCTGACCACGCCATTGACCTTGAAGTCCAGGTACAGGAGGTACCGCCCCGGGGTCGGGGCCATGACCTCGAAGCTCACCTGATTGCCAGCTGATTGAGAGTCAGCGTGTTCATGCGTTTCGCCGTGATTTTCATCTCCGGACGAAGGCTCCCCGGCCGGGTGGGCATGAAGGTAGGCGAGGTCGCCTTCCCTCAGTACGACCAGGTGTCCAGTGGAGCCGAGATACGGTTCAAGCTCGATGTGCGGGGACCCGGCCTGCTTGACATCAGCGGTCAGGGTTCGCGTTTGCCCGGCCTCCAGGGAACCCATGAGCTCCACGTCGAATCCGTCGACGGTGTCGGTCCGGGAAACCAGCCGGGCTGAGGGTCGGTAAGGCCCTGAAACCGAGAAGTTCCTGGCCAGGGTCAGGTTGTCCTTCGCCTCGGGCGAATCGGGCCTGAAGTCGACGAAGATGCGGTAGGTGCCGGCCTCGTTCCACTCCCAGGGGATGGTCCATACGCCGGTCTTTGAATTGAGAGTCGGATGGGCGTGTACGTACTGATCGCCGTCCTGCCTCACTACCACCAGGTGCAGATCCCTCTCGTGAAGCCGGGTGTACTCGGTGAGCGGTCGGCCCTCAGGGGTGTCGATCCGGAAGGACATCTCCCCGCGTACGTCAGGCTGTTCGGGAGCGGAAACCGTGCTCAGCCGGTAGCCGTCCTTTTCAAGCGAGAGGCCGGCCAGTTGACGATCGGACTTCCGGGTGGCGACGTGCTCACCGTGAGTCTCGCCTTCGCCCATCTCGGCATGTTGTCCGCTGCTCTCGTTGGCCTCTCGAGTCCATGTCGCAACGGTCTCTTCCGGTACCAGTGATTTGCCTGCGATAAAGGCCAGACCGAAGACTGCCGCCAGTGCGACCAAGTAGAGAGCGAGCTTCCCGAGTGAGTTCATGGCTCTAACCCTATACCCCTATGGGGTATATGTCAAATGCAAGCAGAATGACCCGATGGAGGCCAGGTTTCCGACAGGCTTGACTGGCTAGAGGAAGAGGACCAGTGCTGCCCACACAAAGAGGGCGACAAAACCGACGATGATCGCGCGGTCCGCCCAGCTTTCGCCTTCCTGGCGGTAATAGAAGGCGAAGATCAGGCCGATCAGGGGAACGATCAGACAAAGGGCCAGGGTGACGTACTCGCTGGAGCCAATCCTGCTTCCATCACGGTTTCTCTTGGCGGGCTTCTCGGCCATGGCCGGAACCCTACCCGCCAGGCGGGAAGGCAGTCCGCCTCGTCAAGCGCCGATCGGGTGCGAGGTCTCGAGCAGCTCGATGGTCTCCGCGTAGATCCTCTGCTTGATTGCCCGCAGCGTGTCGGGGTTCTTCGGGGCCTGTCCGGCCGCCCAATCGACGGCGCTCGCGAGAAGTTCGTCCTCCGGGATTGCCAGGTCGACGATCCCCGCCGCTGCCGCTTCCTGCCCCCCATAGCGCCTGCCGGTGACCATTGCTTCGTGGGCCGTTCGGCGGGGAAGCCTCGCAAGCAGAAGGGAATTCATGCCAGGTGTGAACGGAAGGCCGAGATCGGCCTCCGGGAGGCAGTAGTAGCCGCGGTCATCCCGCATCAGCAGCCGGTCGTGAGCAAGGGCCAGCATCGCGCCGCCCGCAAAACAGTGACCCTGGATCGCAGCGACGGTCGGAACGCCAAGGCCGAGGACTCGACCGATCAGCCTCTCGGTCTGATCCAGCGCCTCCTGGATCCGGTCCGGGTTGGCCTGGAACCACTCGAGGTCCAGCCCATTCGACCAGACCTTGCCCTTCGCGGCGGTGACCAGCGCCCTGGGCGCCGGGGCACCCTCTACCTCGGAGATCAACTCCTCGATGATGCCGTTCCGGTCCGGGTTGAAACGGTTCTCGCCCTCCCCCAGGTCGAGAATGAAGACGTCGCCGTCCTGCCTAAGCGAGGGAAGTGATCCTGGGTCTGTGCTCATTCTGCTGACGATACCCGGCTAGGCTGACCCGGTGGGAGAAGCAATCGGACAGGTCATTCCCTTCGCGGTCGGAGTCGCGATCAGCCCGATCGGAATCGTCGCCGTGACCGTGATGCTCTCGACCACACACGGTGGCCGCAACGGATTCGCGTTCCTGCTCGGATGGTTTCTCGGACTCGTCGCCTTCGGAGCGCTCCTCCTCGTGTTGGGCAGCAGTACGGATGCCAGCTCCGGTGGCGAGCCATCCGTGTGGACCGGCTACGCCCGGATCATCTTCGGCCTGCTGCTCCTCTGGGTCGCGTACAGACAGAGAGCCGAGGACTCGTCGGGCAAAGATTCGACGCCCGCATGGATGGACAGGGTCGACTCCTTTAACCCGGTCAGGTCAATCGGCCTCGGTATCGGCCTGGGCGCGGTGAACCCCAAGAACCTGGTGCTCACGCTTGGGGCCGCAGCGGGAATCGCCCAGACCGGCGCTCCGGCCGGTGATCAGGCCGTAGCCCTGGCGGTGTACGCGGTGATCGCCAGCATCGGGACCTCAGTACCCGTCGGCATCTACTACTTCATGGTAGATCGCGCCGAGGGCCTGCTGACGAGACTCAGGGAGACGATGGCCAGAAACAACGGCGTGATCATGGCGGTCATCTGCGTGGTCATCGCAGCGAAGCTGATTGGTGACGGAATCGGCATCCTCGCCGCCTGACCCCGACCTCCATTGCTTCAGGTCGCGGGCTGTTCGATACGACGGCCGAACTTGCGGGGCCGCCAGAACGCCCAGGACCGCCTTGCGAAGACCCCTTCAGCTTCGGCCCGGGCCTGGAGGTCGAAGTAGAGAAGCGTCGTGCCAGCGGTCGTGAACGGAATCACGATCGCGTAGACCACCGAGCCGATCAGGTTGATCAGCAGCAGCGGCAGCGGGGTGAAAATGAGGAAGATGCCAAGCAGCGGCCCCATCACCGTCAGCAGCAGGAACAAAGGAACGATGGTCCGGACCGCGTGCCACCAGTGCCCGCGGACGAGGTCCGTGCTGGCCCGGAAAGATTCGCGAATCGACCGGTCCGTGAAAAGGACCTCCTGCTGGACGAAGTTCCATGTCACCAGGTAACGCAGCGCAAACGGCAGCCCGATGATCGTCAGGGCGAGCAGAAAGACCCCTGCCATCGAGAGGAGCTTTGCGATCACGACCCTCCAGAACCTCGCCTTCGTGCCACCGAACGATGCCCCAATCGTTGGTTCGTCTCCCCGGACGAGATCCTTTATGAACACGATCACGAACGCAGAGACAAGAGTCAGCGCAACCGGACTGCCAACGCTCAGGATCAGGTCCGAGAGGGACTGCAGCAGCCCGTTCCCTCCTGAAAGGTCGCCGAGCCAACCGCCAAGCGCCTGGGTACCCCCGACGATCGGGATCGCCACCGCCCCCAGCGCGACAAACGCCCATAGATGACGCCAGTAGAGCTTGAGGCTGGTTCCGACGATCTGTCCGTATGACCTTTTCGCTTCGAGTTGGTCCGCATCCGCCGGCCTCCACTTCGAGAAGCCGAAGACCAGGAACACGATCAGAACGAAGGCGGCGACCACCGCGTATGCCACCAGCGGCTCGGCCTGCTGGAGATTCATGACCCCGGTGACTGTCGCGATTACCCCGCAGAAGGCGTTGACGGCCTCCGGGCCGACCAGTCCGCCGCCCGGCATTCGTGGCGATGACCAACGCTGCGCTTCCATCCAGGTGAAGGGCTCCGCCCACTGGTCCTTGGTCTGTGGGCCTGTCGGCCCGTTGTTGAAGCTCTTCTCCTTCTGGCCCCAGCGCCCGTCGAAAGAAAGCCAGGAGAACTCACCCTCGTCGGTCGGATGTTGGGGAAGCAGGACCGCTTCAGGCCTGAGTTCGGTGAGAGGCTCTGAGGTGTTGTCGCAGCCGACGCCGGAGCCGCGGGAACCGTTCTGCGGGTAGATCGCCGATTGGTAGAACGTCGCGTGCGATCCGGCCGCCGGATAGACCACCGGATGGTCGCCTTCCTTCTCGACCTTGCCGTCCGTCCAGTTCGCCCGCTCGCCACCGGCATGCTGGAAGACGATCAACTCCGTTGGCTCCTCCTTGAGGGCCTCTTCCGGGGTATTCGCGTCAAAGGTGATCTGCATGCCTTCCCAGTCGCTCTCGTGCAGATCGTTGAACTGGTTGAAGTACCAGTAGAACCAGTACTGGAGAGCGAGACCTGACTTTCCCTTCTCTTTCGCGATGTGGGCGTAGACAGCGACCGGGGCCCTGCCGTCGTTTCGCATCTCGTTGAAATCCCTCGCGTAGATGCAGGTGTCGCCAAGGGGATCTCCGGGCAGGTCCAGATACACCTCTTCCCCGCGATTCTTCAGATCGTTACGGGTCGGAGCCCTCTTGATCAGAGTGGAGTCGGAACTACCGTTGTTCCGCATCAGCTTCACATCGGGGTTTCCGAAGAGGGCGTCAACCTTCATCACCTGGTACTGCTCGACATCCGTCACGCAGAGGTTCTTTCCCTGCTCCCGAATCATCATGATCGGCACGTACTTCTCGGCCAGTTCAGCTGCCGCAGCGGACTGACCAGCGCTCCTCGTCTCGGCCCCGCTGGCGCTGGCGGCAGGCAAACCGAGGCAGAGGATCACCACGGCGACAAACAGGGTCCGGATGTCAGGCCCCTTCCCTCTTCCCCGATTTATGGCGGACACCACGAGGGAAGATTATTGCCTGCGGTTACGGTAGTTTCGCCGCCATGCAAACTGACGTTCCGGAAACGGTTGACCTCTTCCACTTCGACCAGCCGGGAGCGATAGCCACCCACCTGTTTGACGGAGCGATCATCGACCCAGGTGCAGAGAAGACCGTGGACCGTGTCCTCGACGCGCTCGGTGATGAGATCCCTCAGGCGATCCTGCTCACTCACATCCATTTCGACCACGCTGGCGCCACCGGAAGACTGGTCGAGAAGTACCCCGAGGTCGAGGTGTGGGTCCACGAGGCCGGGGCGAAACACATGATCGACCCGACACGCCTTGTCGACAGCGCCCGCAAGGTGTTCGGGGAGCACTTCGACCTCATGTGGGGCGAAGTCGTTCCGGTCCCGGAAGAGAACATCCGGATCCTCGCTGGCGGTGAATCCGATGGTCCCTGGCGGGTCGAGTACACGCCCGGCCACGCCAAGCATCATGTCTGCTACTTCCACCAGCCCAGCCGAACAGCCTTCACCGGAGATGTCACTGGCGTCCGGATCGACGGCGGCCCTGCCTTCCCTCCCACTCCGCCACCCGACATCGACCCCGAACTCTGGCACCAGTCCCTCGACACGGTCGCCGCATGGAACCCCGAGAGGATCGCCTTCCAGCATTTCGGGCAGTCCACCGACGTCGGGGAACAGATCGAGATGATGCACGAGTCTCTGGATCTTTTCGCTGAAACCGCGCGACGAACAGACGCCGAAGGAATGGCTGCCTGGATCAGGGAGTGGCTCGGCGAGAAGACCGGTGGCGACCAGGAACAGATCGATACCTACTGGCGGGCCGGTCCCTTCGAGGGGATGTGGTCCGGCCTGGCCCGGTACTGGCAACTTCGCGAAGCTGCCGGGAACTCCTGACCGTCAGGCGTCGAGCTCGTCCCAGAACGGAGCCAGCCCCGCAAACCAGGCTTCGGGGTCCTGGATCTGGGCGAAGTGGCCTAGTCCGTCCATCTCGGTCAGCTTCGCTGTCGGCTTCACCTCGGCCTTGAGGCGCCTGGCGATCGCCAGCGGGGCAACCGCGTCGTCGACCCCCCAGCAGATCTGGACAGGGGCTTGGCAATCGCGGACGGCGGGCAACCAGCGAGACGCCTCGAAACGGCGGCGCTCCCGAAGATAGTTGATCAAGTCGGCCATCAGGCCCTTGGGGGCGCCGGTGGTCGATGCCGAGTACATGTCGAGGATCTGCTCCTCCGTCAGCCGGTCATTTCCCTGGGCGCTTCGCACCTGCTTCTCGAAGATTGTCGGACTGTCAGTGATGCCGGCGAGGATCCTTCCGAAAGGCGAGACGAGCGCACGCTGGCCGACTCTCAGCTTCGCATCCCCCAGGACCATGCTCCCGTTCGTGAAGGTCACGCTCCTGATGCCTTCGGCGAACCATCCGGGGCGGTTCGAATTCAGCCGGACCAGCAATTCGGTCATCACGGTGTCACCCATGTCATGGGCTACGAAGTGGCAGCCAGCAACCCCGGCGTCCCTGAGGATCGTCAGGGCAACGTCGGCCTGCTCCATCAGGGAGTAGGCGAAACCCTCCGCCGGCTTGTCCGAGAATCCAAATCCGATGAAGTCGAAGGAAACGACCCTCTTGAACCTCTCCCCGATAAGCGGGAAAGCCCCTGAATAGGAGAACGAAGATTCCGGAAAGCCGTGGAGCAGGACGAGGGTCTCGTCCGGTCCCGCAGCAGGGTCGCCCTCTTCGATGAAGAATGCCCGGTGACCGAGCGGGGTCGCCTCGACGAGACGACCCCGGGCCCGCCAGGCCTGAAGATCCGCCGCACTCATCGTGCGCGGACCCCTAGAAGCTCTGGTTCCGGGCGGGCTGCAGATCGCATGGCGCGATCTTATGCCCCGGTGGCTAGTCCCGGTCAGTGACCTTGCGCTTGACCGAGTCGACGGCGTCTTCGGCCTTGTCCTTGGCGCCCTCGACCTTCTCCTTCACCGACGATGCGGCGCGGTCGGTCTTGCCTTCATTCTTCAGGTCGTCATCACCGGTCAGGGCACCCGCGGCTTCCTTGGCGCGCCCCTTGGCTTCGTCTGTCCTGTGATCGCTCATGTTCTTCCTTTCCTTGTTCAGTCATGCGGTACCCGAAGGAACCCCCGCCAATCCGGACGGCTGACGACGCTCAACCAATAGGCTGGTCCTGGCACCTCGCGGTGCCGACAAGAGGCGCAAAACGAGGATTGGAGATTCATGAGCGACTACGCAGTTGTGAACCCGGCCACCGGCGAGACCGTCAAGGAGTATCCGTCCATCTCGGATGCCGAACTGGACACGGCCATCGGAACTGCGGAAGACGCCTTCCGCGACTGGTCGCAGAACAGCTCCGTGGCCGAGCGTGCGGCGATTATTCGCCGCGTAGGTGAGTTCCACGTCGAGCGGCGTGAAGAGCTGGCCGACATCATCATCCGCGAGATGGGCAAGCCTCGCGAGCAGGCGCTTGGCGAGATTGACTTCTGCGGTGACATCTACGGCTTCTATGCCGACAACGCAGAGAAGCTGCTGGCCGACGAGCCGATCGAGTTGCTCGCCGGCGACGGTGATGCGGTGGTCCGCAAGACGGCGATGGGCCCGCTGATCGGAATCATGCCGTGGAACTTTCCCTACTACCAGGTGGCCCGCTTTGCCGGTCCGAACCTGATCGTCGGCAATCCGGTTCTTCTGAAGCCGGCCCCGCAGTGCCCCGAGTCGGCTGAGGCGATCCAGAAGATGATGTCCGATGCCGGCCTCCCCGCCGAGGCCTACCAGACCATCCTGGCGACCAATGATCAGGTCGCGGATGCGATCGCTGATCCCCGGGTTCGGGGCGTCTCGCTCACCGGATCAGAGAGGGCCGGTGCCGCGGTCGCCGAGATCGCCGGACGCAACCTCAAGAAGGTCGTGCTCGAGCTAGGTGGCTCCGACCCCTTCATCCTGTTGGGCTCCGACGACCTCGAGGAAGCGATCCAGGCCGGGGTCGATGCCCGCCTCGACAACACGGGCCAGTCCTGCAACGCAGCCAAGCGCTTCATCGTCGCCGAGGAGCTTTACGACGAATTCCTCAGCGGCTTCGCGGAGAGGATGAAGGAAGTACAGCCCGGAGATCCGACCTCCGACGAGACGGCGATCGGTCCGCTCTCCTCCGAGACGGCAACCGAGCGACTCCAGGACCAGCTCGACCGCGCGGTCGCCCAGGGCGCCAACGTCGAGGTCGGAGGCGAGCGCAACGGGAACTTCTTCCCGACCACCGTGCTGACCGGTGTGACCCCGGACAACGACGCGTACCGCGAGGAGTTCTTCGGACCGGTCGCGACGGTCTACAAGGTCGCGAGCGAAGACGAAGCGATCGAGATTGCCAACGACACCCCGTTCGGGCTCGGTTCCTACGTCTTCTCCAATGACCCGGACCAGGCCCGACGGGTCGCCGAGAAGCTGGACACGGGGATGGTCTTCATCAACGGTGTCGGTCTCGATGGCGCCGAGTTGCCATTTGGCGGTGTAAAGCGTTCCGGCTTTGGCCGTGAACTCGGCACCTATGGCATCCAGGAGTTCATCAACAAGAAGCTGATCCGGACGCTCAAGTAGAACTGACCTCATCCGGCGGTCCGGGCTCCTCCCGGGGTCCGGACCGCCCCTTCTTCCAATGACGCAGCCCATCGACGTTGACCTGTACCCCCAATCCCTTGCGGCCTATCGCGAGTTGCTCGGGCCCGCCTTCGACCCGGTTCTCGACGCCTCCACGGCTTCCCGCGAAACTCTCGCGGGAAGGGTGATCTGGAACGTCAACTCCACCGCCCGGGGAGGCGGGGTCGCAGAGATGCTCTACGCATATCTGCCTTACGTTCTCGACGCCGGCGTAGACACCCGATGGCAGGTTCTCCAGGTCGACGATCCGGACTTCTTCATCCTCACCAAGCGAATCCACAACCAGCTTCACGGCGATCCCGGGGACGGTGGCCCCCTCGGCCCCGAGGAGCGGGACTTCTACATGCGGTGCCTGGCCGACAGCGCCGCCGCGTTCGCCGCCCAGCTTTTGCCCGAAGATGTGGTGATCCTTCATGACCCTCAGACCGCGGGACTGATCCCCGCCGCCAAGGAGACGGGAGCAACAGTCGTCTGGCGCTGCCACATCGGGATCGATGACGCCAACGAGATTACGCTTGCTGCGCAAGGGCTGCTCTCGGAACTCGTCGAAGCCGCGGATGGTTGCGTGTTCTCCCGGCAGGAGTACGTCTGGCCCGCCCTGGACTCGGCCCGGGTCACGGTGATCCCCCCGGGGATCGACGCTTTTACACCCAAGAACCAGCACATGGACGACTCCACGCTGGCCGCGGTTCTGGGCCAGATCGGCCTGAGTGGCGAGAAGCCGGCGACTCCGCCGGTGTTCACCCGATCGGACTGCAGCAGCGGGACGGTGAACCGCCAGGCAAGGATCGTTCAGGAGTCACCCCTGCCAGAGGACGCTCCCCTGGTCGTCCAGGTCTCCCGGTGGGACAAGCTCAAGGACCATGGCGGACTTCTGACCCTGTTCACCAGAGACCTGAAAGACCGGGATTCACACCTCGCCCTGGTCGGACCCGACAGCTCGGGAGTCGACGATGACCCCGAGGGTGCCGCCGTCTACGAAGAGATCGTCAGCCAGTTCAGCGATCTGCCCGAGGAGATGCGGAAGCGCATCCACCTGGTCAGCCTGCCGATGGACGATCTGGAAGAGAACGCCTTCATGGTGAACGCGATCCAGCGCCGGGCCACGGTCATCGTCCAGAAGAGCCTTGCCGAGGGTTACGGGCTCACGGTCTCCGAAGGCATGTGGAAATCGAGGCCCATGGTGGCGAGCAGGATCGGAGGCATCCGGGACCAGATCGAGGACGGCCGGTCAGGGATCCTGATTGACGATGCGCGTGACCTGCCTGCCTTCGCTGCGGCGATCGATCGCCTGCTGGCCGATGGGGATGAAGCTCAAAGGATCGGCGATGCCGCCCACGAAGCGGTCAAGTCGGGGTCGCTCTCGGTTCAACGGCTGGTTCGCCACTACGAGTTGCTGGTTGGGCTTTCGTAGCGGTCATTTCCCTTGAATCCTTGATGATGCCGTTGATCGCGGCGACAATCGGTGCCGCGATTATCAGCCCGATCGATCCGAACAGGGCCCCTCCCGCGATGGTCACGATCAGGACGGCGAGTGGATGGATCCCCAGGGTGCTGCCCATGGCGAAGGGCTGAATCATCTGCTGGAGGATTCCGTTGGCGAGCAGCTGGACCAACGCCATGCCGGCGGCCGCTTCTGGTCCGGCCGATCCGAAGGCCAGCAGAACGGTGAATATCCCGGCGGTCCACGCGCCGATGTACGGCACATATCCGGCGACGAAGGTGACCGCGCCTATCGTCGCGACCAGAGGAACTCCGATTATCAGGGCGCCTAGCATCACCACCACCGCGCTGAATGCCGCAACGATGGTCACTCCCGCAAAGTAGCCCCGGAGCGAAGAGACCATCCGCCCGAAGACCATTCTCGCCACCGGAGGCGGCAGGTTCGAGGCCTTCTCTGCCCAGCTTCTTATTGCCGGTCCATCCTTGAGAAAGAAGAAAGAGCTCAGGGCAGCCATCGCGATGAAGAAGACCACAGAGGTTATGCCGGAGATACCGGCACCGAGTCCGGAAAGCAACGTTCCGATACTTGAGGACGCTCCTTCCCTGGCGCCCTCCCTGGCCTTGTCGACCTGCTGACTGTCGATTCCCTGGTCGGCCAGGAACTTGCTGATGTCGTCGGTTGCTTCGTTCAGGTCGCGGCTGATCTCGGGGACCTGCTGGACGATGCCGTTGACGACCATCACCGAGCAGGCTGCTCCGACGAGGAATACGCCGAGCAGGACAAGCAGCGCTCCGATGCCCCGGGGAACGCCCTTCCGCTTCATGGCCGACACGATCGGAGAGCCGACCGACCCGACGATGCCGGCGATTATCACGGGCACAACGATCACCTCGGTGAGCGAGGCGAGCCAGACCAGGGCACCCAGGAGGATGGCGATGCCAACGAGGAACCACGCTCCAAGACCGGCATTGCGAAGCCAGGTCGGCACCGAGAACACGTTGGAGAGCTCACCGGGGTCGATCTCGATGACCTGATCTGCGGCCGGTCCTTCTCCCTTTCCCCCGTCCCGCCTGATTCTGCCCCGGATCATCGGAGCGCAGGCTACCTTGGGGGCCAGACGCCGAATCGCCCACCTACCTGGTCTGATTGACTGCCCCGATGCCCGCAATCGAACTTCACGGCCTGACGAAGAGTTTCGGACCGATCAAGGCCGTCAACGGTCTCGACCTGGTCGTGGACGAAGGCGTCTGCCTTGGCCTGCTCGGCCCCAACGGGGCGGGGAAGTCGACCACCATGAAGATGCTTACGGGTCAGGCTATCCCCGACGGTGGCGAGATCAGGGTGCTGGGCTTCGAGTTGCCTCGCGAGGCCAAGCAGGCCCGCGCAGGAATGGGCGTTGTCCCACAGCTCGACAACCTGGACATCGACGTAACGGTCGAGGAGAACCTGGCCATCTTCGCCCGTCTCTACCGGGTGGCTGACGTTGGCGCCGCGGTTGACCGCACTCTGGAGATCGCCAGGCTGACCGACCGCCGAAAGGATGCCGTAGACAAGCTTTCGGGTGGCATGAGGAGAAGGTTGCTGCTCGCCCGTGGGCTCGTTCACGAGCCTAAGCTGCTGCTCCTCGACGAGCCGACCGTGGGACTCGACCCGCAGATACGCACCGAATTGTGGTCCCTGATCGACGGGCTCCGCTCCCGCGGCACGACAATCCTGATGTCCACTCACTACATCGAGGAGGCCGAGCGACTGGCGGACGAGGTCGCGGTCGTCTCGGCAGGAAAGGTGATCGCCAGGGCTACCCCCGCCGAGCTGATCGCCGAGCACGCCGGGCAGCGAACCGCAGAGGTTTACGGGCCACCTGACCGACTCTCGGAGGTTCGGTCGAAAGTCGAGGAAGCCGGGTTGAGAGTCAGACCGGCCGGTCCCGCGATCGCCATTGTCGGCGCAGAGACCGCGGCTCCGGGCCTGATTCCGGAAGACGCGGTCCACAGAGCCGGTTCGCTGGAAGACGTCTTTGTCATGCTGACCGGAGAGGAGGCCGAATGACCCGGGTTCGCAGACTGGAACCGGCAGTGATCCTGGCGGTAATGGGCCGTGAGTTCGCCAATTTCAGGACTTTCTGGAAGTCCACCGCTTTCACAAGCACTTTCGAGCCGATCGTCTACCTTCTTGCCTTCGGACTCGGGCTCGGATCGACTCTGGTCGCCGACGTCGACGGGATCGATTACGTCCAGTTCGTAGGGACCGGCCTGGTCGCCACCGCGGTCGTCTTCTCGTCCGCCCTGCCGGCGATGTTCGGCACATTCGTCAAGGAACGCTTCCAGCGGACCTATGACGCGATCCTCGCGGCGCCGGTCGATGTCGAAGAACTTGTCACTGCGGAGATGCTCTGGATTTCCCTCCGGGCTGCGGTCTTTGGCTGTTTCCCGCTGATCGTGACCATGTTCTTCGGACTCGAACCGAAAGTGACGATGCTGCTGGTGCCGATCTTCGCCTTCGTCACCGCGATGGCCTTCTCGGCTTTCGGAATCACGATGGCCGCCTCTGTCTCGAAGATCGACCAGTTCAACTACGTCACGACGCTGGTCATCACTCCGCTGTTCCTGGTCGCAGGCACTTTTTTCCCGATCGACCAACTGCCGGAGGGCTTCCAGATCGCGGCCCAGTTCAACCCGCTCTACCAGCTCGTACAGCTGGTCCGCGATGCCTGCTTCGGGCTTGAGCCCGTCGACATTCTCCGGTTCGCGGGCCTTCTGGTCCTGGCGCTGGTGCTCTGGCGGATCGCGATCCGCAGGCTCGAGCGTCGCCTCATCATCTGACCCGGGTCCGCCTCAGGCGGAGATGACTTCCGGACCGTAGCCCTGAAACAGGCCCGAGTCCAGCACCCCTACGATCAGCTTGATCTGGTCCTCGAGATCTTCATCGATCGACTCGAAGTGGCAATCGAGAAGCAGGTTGCCCTGCTCTGTCAGGACGGGCCCGTCTTTACCGCTTCCGGTGCGCAAAGCGATCTCGTCGGCGCCCAGCGCCTTCAGTCCGGCCATGGCGACCGAGGCGGCCCGCGGAACCACCTCGACCGGAACGGGAAAGTTCTTCCCCAGCCTTTCTACCCGCTTGGACGGGTCGATGAGGACCCTCCTCAGTTGGCAGGCCGAGAACAGGAGCTTCTCCCGAAACAGTGCCCCGCCCCTCCCCTTGATCAGGTTGCCATCCGAATCGACCTCGTCAGCTCCGTCAAAAAGCCAGTCCGGAGCGACTTCCGAGAGGTCGGCCTGCGCAAGCCCCAGACCTGTGATGGTCAGTTCGGACTCGATCGAGGTCGGAATCAGACGGACATCGTGAAGTTCTCCATGCCTTACCCGGGAGGCGATTGCCCTGACCGCGAGGAATGCGGTGGAACCGGACCCCGCACCGATTACCTGCCCCGATTCGGCCAGGGCAGCCACTTCTTCGGCAGCGCGAAATTTGGCTTCATAGTTGGATATGGAGCCCGAGTCGAAGGGCTCGAAGGTGAATTCGCGGTGGCGGGCGGGTTTCATGTTCGGAAGCCTAGGGCATAGTCGTCAGACAGCGGTCGTGGCGATGCCCGGGCCGCTTTGTGTGCAAAGCATTAGTAAAGTCTCTATGCTTTGTGATTCTGAAAACCGATACGCCGAGTTCCCGACGCCTCATGGCCCGGGAAGCGGGGGACCCAGGTAGTTGGGGCGAACCCACCAGTGAAGGTGAGAGCGCTGCTCCCTTAGCGCCAGCCCGTCAGCTAACCCCGCAGGCACGAAAAGGAGATCGGCATCATTACCTCGACCCCTGAAAAACAGAGATCGTCAATGCGCAGCGTGGCTGCAGCCCTCACCGGCATGCTCGCCCTGACTCTGCTCATGACTCTTGGTTCCCCCTCGACCGCAGCCGCATCCTGCAAGTCGGCCTCCGCCAGCGGCGGACTCTCCGTCAGCAGCGGCAAGTGCAAGCCGGTCCGCAAGGCAAGGCTCATCCGCGGCAAGGCCTACGCCCCGGCCAGCGCACCCGCAAGGGTGATGAAGGTCATCGCCTGGGCAAACCGCATCCGCAACAAGCCCTATCGCTACGGTGGCGGACACGGCAGTTTCTTCGACAGCGGCTACGACTGCTCCGGTTCCGTCAGCTTTGCCCTCCGCGGCGGACGGTTCGTTAGCTCTCCAATGGCCTCGACCGGATACATGTCCTGGGGCAAGCGCGGCAAGGGTCGCTGGATCACTGTCTACTCGAATCCAGGCCACGCCTACATGATTGTCGCCGGCCTCCGGTTCGACACCTCGATGACTCCGGGTAACGGTCCCGGCTGGAGCAAGAGTCTCCGCTCCACCCCCGGCCGCTTCGTCGCCCGCAGTCCAGGCGGTCAGTTCTAGCTTCCTCCCTCCCAATACGGAAGTGCTCCGCCCCGGCCCTGCGTCGGGGCGGAGTCGTTAAGCGACGGCAGTCTCCGGAGAAGTCAGGCTGTCTTCTCACTCGCCAGCTTCGCGGAGGGCTGCGACGCCGCCAGTGATGAAGGTGAGTGCCTGGTCCAGCTTTGCCAGCTGTTCGTCCACGGGCGGCATCTCGAAGTCACCTCGCTGCTTGCGCTCATCCCTGATCAGGTCGAAGACCGCCATGGTGGCGGCGGCCGCCAACCGAGGTTCGAGATCGGTTGACTCCATGCCCAGGTCCTGGGCGAGTCCGCCGGCGAGGATGATCTCGAAGTCGCGCATCAGCGCCTGCTCGCGCACCCTCAGTGATTCCTCGTTGTCGATCACGCGGCGTTGGCAGCCCATAACCTCGTGGTGCTGCTCAAACAGATCCCGCTCCTCCTTGAGCCAGGAGCGAAGCGCCGTCATCGTGTCCACCCCCTCCGGTTTCTCGGAGATGGCCTGTGCGAGCCGGTCCTTGGTCTGCTCGCTGAGGTAGAAGACGATGTCTTCCTTGGCCGGAAAGTAGGTCGCGACAGTCCTCGGTGAGATCTCGGCTTCCTCGGCGATTCTGGCGATCGTCGTGTTCGAGTAGCCGTCATCAGCGAAAAGGTTCAGCGCAACCAGCACGATCTTCTCGCGGGTCTGCGCTTTCTTTCGCTCTCTGAGGCTGTTCGCGGCGACGGTGAACACATACAAAGAGTATCAGCGAAAATGCAGTGACTGCAATTTTGCAGTCATTGTGATAATTTGCCCGGCGCTCTTCCCTCCCCTCACCCCTCTGGAGATGTATGTCCGACCTACTCGCTCGCATGGTTCGCTCGATTACCGGCCACTGGAAACGCTCCCTGGTCGTCGCCCTGATCGCCGTATTCGGCATCGGATTCCTTTCAGGTACCGCTGGAGAAGCGCCCCCGGATGACTTCGACACCCCGGGCAGCGAAAGCCAGAAGGCCTACGACCTCTTCTCTGCCCACAGCCCGGTTCTCGCCGGGGTCGACTCGACGATTGTTTTCCACACCACGGATGGGACCCTCACCGAGCCCGAACGCAAGCAGGCGATCCTCGATTCGCTTGAGACGATCAAGGGTCAGCCCGATGTACTGGCAGTCTCCAACCCGTTCGCGAAGAGGTCGGGGGCCATATCGGAGAATCAGCAGGTCGCCTACTCGGACGTCAGGTACGACCTTGACTTCGGCGACGTAAAGAAGGCGCAGGGAGAAGCTCTCGAGGAGGCAACCGAGCCGGTCGAGTCAGCCGGGGTCGAGGTCGCGATGCGTGGCGTGGTCGTTGACCTCGCCCAGGAGCAGGAGGTACCCGTAGGAGAGCTGATCGGGGTCCTTCTCGCCATCATCCTGCTGACGATCCTCTTCCGCTCCTTCGCGGCGATGATCGCCACCCTTGTTGGCGCCCTTATCGGCGTGATGGTCGGCCAGATGCTCCTGGTGATCCTGGCCGCACCGCTGGGACTTCCCGAATTCGCCTCGACGATCGCGGTGATGCTCGGGCTCGGAGCCGGTATCGACTATTCGCTACTGATACTCGGCAGATTCCGCGAGCAGTCTGCGGCCGGGGACTCGGTCCGTGACGCCGCCGCCAAATCAGCTGCCACGGCCGGCTCTGCGGTCCTGGCCGCGGGGCTGATCGTGATGGTCGCGATCGCCGGCCTTCTCGTCATCGGCATCCCCCTGATCGGCAAGATGGGTCTCGGGGCAGCAATCGGAGTGGCAGCCGTCGTCGTCTCCGCCCTGACGATCCTGCCGATCATGATCGGGGCCCTTCAGCGCTGGTTGAAGCCGAAGAAGATCTCTCACGTCCGTCCCTCCCCTGCATTCGGCAACTGGGGCGAGAAGGTCACGGCACGACCCTGGCTAGCCATAGCTTCCGGAGTGGTCGTTCTGCTCGTTTTCGCCTCCCCCATGCTCGACATGCGGCTTGGCTCCCCCGATGACGGAAACCAGCCTGAAGGCAAGACCCAGCGGGTCGCCTATGACCTGATCAGCGAGGGATTCGGTGCCGGCGTGAACGGACCGTTCCTCATTGCGGTGGACACGCCTGAAGGCGCGAGCCAGAGCAGGGCCGAGCTGAACACACTGGTCAACGAACTGCGTCAGGTCGACGGCGTGGCCCAGGTGACGCCGGCAGAGCCGAGCCAGGACAACCAGATGGCATCGATCTTCCTGATCCCCACCACTTCGCCCCAGGACGCTGCGACCAGTGATCTGCTCCAGGAGTTGAGGTCAAGCTCTCTCCCCGAGGCCACCCAGGGCACGGGACTGAGCGCCTACATCGGAGGAAACACGGCCAGCTTCGAGGATTTCTCGGACAAGGTCTCCGAACGGCTGCCCGTGTTCATCGCGGTGGTGATCGGACTTTCCGTGCTGCTGCTGATGGCAGCCTTCCGTTCCCTCTGGGTGCCGCTGGTTTCGGCCCTGTTCAACCTGCTTTCGGTTGCTGCCGCGTATGGCGTGGTCGTCGCGGTCTTCCAGAAGGGAATCGGCGCCAGCCTGATCGGCGTGGACAGCGGGGTCCCGATCATGTCCTTCGTCCCGGTGATGATCTTCGCGATCCTCTTCGGCCTGTCGATGGACTACAACGTGTTCCTCCTCTCACGGATCCACGAGGCCTACAAGGAAGGTGACCGGCCCAGGGAGAGTGTGATTCATGGCCTCTCGAGGATCGGAAAGGTCATCCTCTTCGCCTGCCTGATCATGGCCTCGGTGTTCCTGGCCTTCGTGACGCAGCAGGACGTCGTGGCGAAGATGTTCGGGCTCGGACTCGGCCTGGCGATCCTGATCGACGTGCTCGTAGTCCGCCTGGTGATCGCTCCGGCGGTCGTGACGCTCCTCGGCGACAAGGCCTGGTGGATGCCCCGCTGGCTCGACCGGATCATCCCGAACGTGTCACTGGAAGGCCACCTGGTCGCCAACAAGGATCCCAGGGGTGAG
>WBZM01001826.1_pt1 | contig 19702 bp, 15 predicted proteins | sample 5204271 | NCBI WGS metagenome assembly WBZM01 (sample SAMN12344346, study PRJNA552823) | activated sludge metagenome | biome: Activated sludge suspended growth; feature: Nitrification reactor; material: Wastewater; isolation source: activated sludge from nitrification reactor of wastewater...
AGCAAGGTCGATCCGGCCCGAACGTAAACCAGCTCGCAATGCAGCAGCAGGGTGACCCCGATGCCGACCGCCATCCCGTTCACCGCCGCGATCAGCGGCTTCTCGAACCCGAGCAGCGCGGCCAGGAACCGGAAGACCGGGCTGTCCTCGCCGGCGGGCGGGTCCGCCAAAAAATCTGCGAGATCGTTGCCGCTGGTGAAACTGTCGCCGCCGCCGGTCAACACCGCCACCCGGATGGCCGGATCATCGGCGGCCTGCTCCAGCGCCGCCGTCAGCGCCGCGTACATCGCCCGCGTCAAGGCGTTTTTCTTGTCGGGGCGGTGGATGCGCACCAGCAACACGCCATCCCGCCGCTCGGTTAGAATCTCCCCCGCGCTCATATCCGCCACGGCAAACCCTCCGTCGGGTCCGACGCCCGTTTCACGAATCCCGCCGACCCCTTGCAACTCGACGGCGTATCCCATATAGACACCGCAGCGGCGCTCGCCCGCGCTCTCGACCCAAGTTAAGGCCATGACCCCCGAAACCAGCGCGCTACTGACCGATCTCTACCAGCTCACCATGCTCCAGACTTATCACGCCGAGCGCATGCAAGAAACGGCTGTTTTCGATCTGTTCGCCCGCCGGTTGCCGCCCGAGCGGGGCTTCCTGCTCGCCGCCGGACTGGAGCAGGCGCTCGACTATCTGGAAAATCTGCGCTTCACCCCCGAGGAGCTGGACTGGCTGGCCGGCTGCGGCCGTTTCGGCGCCGGGTTCGTGAACTCCCTGGCCGAGTTCCGCTTTACCGGCGCGGTGCACGCCCTGCCCGAAGGCACGGCGTTTTTCGCCGACGAGCCGATCCTGCGCATCACCGCGCCCTTGCCGCAAGCGCAACTGGTGGAAAGCCGTTTGATCAACCTGATCCACTATCAGACCTTGATCGCCTCCAAGGCCGCCCGCTGCGCGCTGGCCGCGCCCGGCAAGCTGCTGGTGGATTTCGGCCTGCGCCGGGCTCACGGCGCCGAGGCCGGCCTGCTCGCCGCCCGAGCCGCCTACCTGGCCGGCTTCGGCGGCACCGCCACGGTGCTCGCCGGGATGCGGTTCGACATTCCCCTGTTCGGGACCATGGCGCACTCGCTGATCCAGGCTCACGACCGCGAGGAAGACGCCTTCGAGCATTTCGCGGCGGCCCAGCCCGGCAACGTGGTCTTGCTGCTCGACACCTACGACACCGAAGCCGCCGCCCGCAAGCTGATCCCGCTCGCGGCCCGCCTCCAGGCGCGCGGCATCGCGATCAAAGGCGTGCGCATCGACAGCGGCGACCTGGCCGAACACGCTCGGCGCGTCCGCCGCATCCTCGACGACGGCGGCTTGAATCGGCTCACCATTTTCGCCAGCGGCGATCTCGACGAACACCGCTTGCAGAAACTGTTGGCCGACGGGGCGCCCATCGACGGTTTCGGCGTCGGCACCCGGCTGGATGCCTCCACCGACGCGCCGACCCTGGAACTGGTCTACAAGCTGCAAGAGTACGCCGGCCAGCCCCGGCGCAAGCGCTCCGAGGGCAAGGCGACCTGGCCGGGCCGCAAGCAGGTGTACCGGCGAACCGATGCCGGCGGTCTCTTCGCGGAGGACTGCCTCGGTCTGGAAGCGGCTCCGCGACCGGGCGAACCGCTGCTGCGACCGGTCATGCTGGAGGGCCGGCGGCTGTCGCCTCCCGAATCGCTCGCCGCCGTCCGCGAGCGGGTCCGGGCGCAACTGGCGGCGCTGCCGCCCGCGCTGCGCGCCAATCGAACCGCGCCGGCCTACCCGGTCCATATCGCCCCCGAACTGCGCGAACTCACCGATCGACTGGATCGGAAAACCCACTGAACCGCTAACCCCACAGGTCCGATTCCATGCCCGTTTCCCACCCGCATCCCCTGCTGTCTTCCCAGCCGTTCGCCAGCAAAGGCAAGATCGTCACCGCCGCCGAGGCGGTGCGGCTGATCCGGGACGGCGATACCGTCGCCACCGGCGGTTTCGTCGGCATCGGCTTCGCCGAGCATCTGGCCATCGCGCTGGAAGACCATTTCCTCGAAACCGGCCGGCCCCGCAACCTGACGCTGGTCTACGCCGCCGGCCAAGGCGACGGCAAGGAGCGCGGCCTGAACCATCTCGGCCACGAGGGGCTGATCCGGCGGGTGATCGGCGGGCATTGGGGGCTGGTTCCCAAGCTGGGCCAGTTGGCCATCGCCGGCCAGATCGAAGCCTACAACCTGCCGCAGGGCGTCATTTCCCACCTGTTCCGCGACATCGCCGCCCACAAACCCGGCACCCTGAGCCGGGTGGGCTTGGGCACCTTCGTGGACCCGCGCTTCGGCGGCGGCAAGATGAACGACCTGACCACCGAGGAGCTGGTCGAGCTGATGCCCATCGGCGGCGAAGAATATCTGTTCTACAAGGCGTTCCCGATCAACGTCGCCCTGATTCGCGGCACCAGCGCCGATTCCGACGGCAACATCACCATGGAGAAGGAAGCGCTGACCCTGGAGGTGCTGGCCATCGCCACCGCCGTCCACAACTCCGGTGGCGTGGTGATCGTCCAGGTCGAGCGTCTGGCCGAGCGCGGCAGCCTGCACCCGCGCAACGTCAAGATTCCCGCCGTGCTGGTGGACTGCATCGTGGTCGCCCCGCCCGAGCACCACTGGCAGACCTTCGCCACGCCCTACAACCCGGCCTTCAGCGGCGAGATCCGGGTGCCGATGCAATCCATTCCCCCGATGCCGCTCGGCGAGCGCAAGCTGATCGCCCGCCGCGCCGCTTTCGAGATTCTTCCCAACAGCGTGGTCAATCTCGGCATCGGGATGCCGGAAGGCATCGCCAATGTCGCCAACGAAGAAAAGATCATCAGCCTGATGACCCTGACCGCCGAACCGGGCGTGCTCGGCGGCGTGCCGGCGGGAGGACTCAATTTCGGCGCGGCCAGCAACACCCAGGCGATCATCGACCAGCCCTCGCAGTTCGACTTCTACGACGGCGGCGGGCTGGACATCGCCTTCCTCGGCATGGCCCAGGTGGACCGGCAGGGCAACGTCAACGTCAGCAAGTTCGGCACCCGGCTGGCCGGCGCCGGCGGCTTCATCAACATCAGCCAGAACGCCAAGCGGGTGGTGTTCGTCGGCACCTTCGCCAACGGCGGCGAAATCGCCATCGAGGAGGGCCGGTTGCGGATCGTCAAGCCCGGCAAGGGCCGCAAGTTTCTCGATCAGGTGGAGCATCGCACCTTCAGCGGCTCGCACGCGGTCGCCAAGGGCCAGCCGGCGCTCTACGTCACCGAGCGCTGCGTGTTCCAGTTGACCCGCGACGGCATGGAACTGATCGAAATCGCCCCGGGCATCGACCTGGAGCGGGACATCCTGGCGCAAATGGATTTCCAGCCCGTCCTGAAGCGACCCCCGCGCCCGATGGACGAGCGCATCTTCCAAGCCGAGCCGATGGGCTTGCGCCGGGCGCTGCTGCGCCTGCCGGTCGAGGAGCGCTTCACCTACGACGCCGACGACGATCTGTTCTTCGTCAACCTGGAAGGCTACGAAATCAAGACCCTGGACGACGCCGAGGCCATCCGCCGCCAGGTCGAGCGCAACTTGGGATCGCTGGGCCACAAGACCTACGCCGTGGTCAACTACGACAATTTCAGCATCGATCCCGACCTGATCGACCCCTACACCGACATCATCAAGGATCTGATGAGCCGCTTTTACTCCGGCGTGACCCGCTACACCACCAGCGCCTTCCTGCGGATGAAGCTGGGCGACGCCCTGGAGCAGCGGGACGTGGCGCCGTACATCTTCGAGAGCGCCGGCGAGGCTCGCCGCCATCTGCGCGACGCCCAATCCGGCCTGACCGACGAGGATTTGGAAATCGCCAGTTACGGTGGAACCGGCTGATCGCGGCGCAATAGCCCTCAAAAAGCGCAAGAACCCCGCGAATCTCGCGCTTTTTGTACCCTCGAATGGTCAAATTGTTGTATGCTATATTGCATCGCAACATTTATTGCCCACGAGGAACGGTCATGACCACCGCCATTCTTGTCGTCCCCACCGAACAACGGGTCGGACTGACCACCGTCGCCCTCGGGCTGGTGCACGCGCTCGACCGCGAAGGTATTCCGGTGGGTTTCTGCAAGCCGATCAGCCAGCCGCACGCCAGCGACACCGGCCCGGAGCGCTCGACCCGGCTGGCGCGGGTCGTCTCCAGCCTGAATCCGCCCGAACCGATCCCGGTGGCCGAAGCGGAAAATCTGCTGGGCCACGACCGGGAAAACGTCCTGCTGGAGGAGGTCATCGCCCGCTACGAGCAGGCGGCCCACCACGCCAATGTCGTCATCGTCGAGGGCTTGATGGACACCGAGGAGCAATCCTACGGCACCCATCTCAACGCCAAGATGGCGCAAAGCCTGGACGCCAAGATCGTCATCGTCACCGCGCCCGGCCGCGACACCCCGCGCCAAGTGGCCGATACCGTGGAAGTCGTCGCCCGCGCTTACGGCGGCGTCCGCCACGAGCGGATGCTCGGCTGCATCATCAACCTGCTGGACGCGCCGGTGGATCAGACCGGCCATATCCGCTTCGACTTCAGCCGCGCCGAGAACGGCTACCACCCCGGCCACGAGGCCGAATTCCGGGCCGAGTGCGCCCGCCACTGGCCGGAAACCTTCAAGCTGCTGGGCTGCATTCCCTGGGAGCGCGAGCTGATCGCCCCGCGGGTGCGGGATATCATGCAGATGATCGGCGCGCAGATCATCAACGAGGGGCAACTGAACCGGCGCGTCACCCACGTCGCGCTGGGCGCTCCCACCCTGGTCAACAGTTGCCAGGAGTTGCGGCCCGGCGCGATGATGATCATTCCCGGCGACCGCGACGATTTGCTGCTGGCGGTCTGCATGGCGGCGATGGGGGGCACCCACGTCGCCGGCGTGCTGATCACCGGCGGCCTCAAGCCCGACCCCCGCATCTGGAAACTGTGCGGTCCGGCGCTCGACGCCGGCCTGCCGATCCTGACCATTCCCTACAGCGCCATGCAATCGGTGCTGTATCTGCCCCACCTCAATCTGGAAGTCCCGCTCGACGACCGCGACCGGATGCAACAGGCGGTGGAAGCGGTGGCCTCGCACGTCACCCTAGAATGGAAAGAGCCGCTGTTGACCCGGATCGAGGAGCGGCGGCTCAGCCCCCCGGCGTTCCAGCACATCTTGGTGGAACGCGCCCGCAAGGCCAACAAGCGTATCGTGTTGCCCGAGGGCAACGAGCCGCGCACCATCGAGGCGGCGATCACCTGCCACCAGCGCGGCATCGCCCGCTGCGTGCTGATGGGCGACTCCGGGCGCATGCACCGGCTGGCGGGCCGGCGCGGCATGAGCATTCCGCCGGACATCGAGATCATCGATCCGACCGAGATCGACCGGCGCTACATCGACGCGATGGTGGAGCTGCGCCAGAACAAGGGGCTGACGGCGGGGCTGGCCGAGGAGGAGCTGCACGACGCGGTGGTGCTGGGCACCATGATGCTGCAACTGGGCGAGGTGGACGGCCTGGTGTCCGGGGCCGTGCACACCACCGCTAACACCATTCGCCCGGCCCTGCAGCTGGTGAAAACCGCCCCCGGCGTCCGGCTGGTGTCCTCCATTTTCTTCATGTGCCTGCCCGAGCAAGTGCTGGTCTACGGCGATTGCGCCATCAACATCGACCCGAGCGCCGAGGATCTGGCCGACATCGCCATCCAGAGCGCCGAATCGGCCAAAGCTTTCGGCATCACCCCGCGGGTGGCGATGCTCAGCTACAGCACCGGCACATCGGGCAGCGGCAGCGACGTGGAGAAGGTCAAGAACGCGACCCGCATCGCCCGCGAACTGCGGCCGGACTTGCTGATCGACGGGCCGCTGCAATACGACGCGGCCACGATCAAGACGGTGGCGCAGAGCAAGGCGCCGGACAGTCAGGTGGCGGGACGGGCGACGGTGTTCATTTTCCCCGATCTCAACACCGGCAACACCACCTACAAGGCGGTGCAGCGCAGCGCCGACGTGATCAGCATCGGCCCGATGCTGCAAGGCTTGAACAAGCCGGTCAACGACCTGTCGCGGGGCGCGCTGGTCGAAGATATCGTGTTCACCATCGCCCTGACCGCGATCCAGGCCGAGCAGGCGGCCGACCGCGCGCGCGGCCAGCGCTGATCACGCCTTGCGCTCGAAGACCTCCACCCGGGCCGGCGGCAGATTGCTCCAGACGATCTTGCTGGACAGCCGCCGAAAGCGGGGCAGCGAGCGGGTGTGGGTGCCGCGCGGGTCGTAGGTGAACTGAATCAGCAGGCCGCCCGGTTCGAGCAGGACTTCGATCTGGTGGCCGATGGCGCGGGTGGTGGCGGGATGCAAGGATCGCAGCGGCAAGCTGGAAACGATGCTTCCGACTTTTCGGATTTTCTCGTGGATCAGCAGTTGGCCGAGCTGGGCGGCATCGCCCTGGATGATCCGCAGTTGGGGAAATCGCTGCCGGAGATGATGGACCAGCGTCGGCGACCGCTCCACCACCACCAACTTCCAGGGCGGCACCCCGTGTTTGAGCAGCGCGGCGGTCACGGCACCGGTCCCCCCACCCAGTTCCACCACCAATCCCTCCCGATCCGCCGGCACTCGCGAGGCCATGCATGCCGCCAAGGCCGGTCCGCTCGGGCAAGCCGCTCCCATAGCCCGGGGATTGGCCCAGATTTCCCGGGTGAACAGCGCCAGCGAAGCGGCGCCGGGGGCTTGCAGTAAAACCTTCACAAAACGTTTCATAACCTACCTGTGTTGATCGCCAGTGAATCGGCCATTTTCACCATTACCTCAGCGCGCCACTCGACCGCTGCGGGGGCGCGGGTTTCGACAGAAACGGAAGCGCGCGGAGGACAGGCGACAACCGGATCACCGCAAAAGGGCGACGCGAGGCCTATCGATGCCACCGTCGGGAGCGACGCCGCCGACCCGGCGCCCTCGGCCGGGTCAGGCCGGCGACGGTCGAGATCGGGAGGATGGAGCATGGTCTCGACCCGACGGCGCCAGCGAGCGCGGGCCGGTCCGGCGGACCCGGTCAGGACCGATTGCGCAACTGTTCCTGTTCGGCCTCGAACAGCGTGGAGGCGAGCTGGTGAAACCCTTCCTGCTCGGCGAGTTCCGAAATTTCCTCCCAGGAAGCGCCGCCATCGATGGCGGCGGCGGTTTTGCTGCTGTCCGGCAGGTTTTCGCGAGCCGCCCGAACAAATTTATCCGTCGCGGTGGCGGCATCTTCCGCCCGTTCCGGGCCTTTCCGCAAGGCTTCCTGCTCGGCTTCGAACAGCACCGTGGCGATCTTGTGCAAGCCTTCCTCTTCCGCCAGTTCGGAAATTTCCTCCAGGCTGGCCCCTTGATCGATCGCGGCGGCGGTCTTGCTCGCGCGGGGCAGATCGGACCGAAACGACTGGAGCATTTGGTCGATGTTATTCATTTCCACTGCATAAAACTCCGATTAGCCGTAAGGTTTGCGCAAACGAGCGGCAAAGTCTAAAGCGGTATTTGCAAATTGCCAACATCGAGATTTTCCGGCCGGTCGAATTCAGGTTCGTTTCAGGTCTTTCTCTTAGACTCGCACGCCGTGGCTACGCTATCGGCTAGCCAATCCGTCAGGAAGCGTCCTGTTTTTGACTTTGACCAAGAGTGATCCAAATGACCAAGCGTACCGTTATTCTCACCGCTGCTCTGCTGGCGATGAGCGCCACCTTCGCCGACACCGCCTTCTCCGCCGAAACCAAGACCGCCGCGCCGGCCGCCACCGCCGCCACCGCCGCGCACGAAATCACCAAGGAGCAGGCCACGGAAATGGCCCTGAAAGCGCATCCCGGCAAAGTCACCAAGGCTTACGAAGACACCAAAAAGGGCAAAAAGACCTGGGAGGTGAAAATCGACGGCGCCGACGGCAAAAAGTGGGAGGTGTATTACGAGATCAAGACCGGCGAACTGGTCGCCGAGGAAAGCAAGTAACGCTCGACCCGAGCCATCGACCCGCCTCCCCGTCACCGGTGGGGAGGCCCCAAACCGACGACCCTCCACATGAATGCTCCCAATACCGCCGAAGTGACCGTCTGGGACCCGCTGGTCCGCCTGTTCCACTGGACGCTGGTGGCGGCGTTCTGCGCCGCTTATTTCACGCAGGGCGAGCCGTTCGAGGCGCTGCAGGACCGGATGGACGGCGAGTGGCTGCAAATCGTCCACGTCTGGGCCGGCTACACCATCGCCGGCCTGTTGCTGTTCCGCCTGATCTGGGGTTTCGCGGGTCCGCGCCACGCCCGATTCGGGGATTTCGTGCGCGGGCCGGGCGTCGTGTTCGCTTACGTCAAGGAGGTGCTGACGCTGCGCGCGCCGCGCCATCTGGGGCATAATCCCGCCGGCGGCGCGATGATCGTCATTTTGCTGTCGAGCTTGACCGTCACGGTCGTCGCCGGTCTGGCGCTGTACGGCGCCGACAAAGGCTTGGGTCCCCTCGCCGGCTGGCTGGCGGACATCGGCGATTCCACCGTTGACGCCATCGAGGAAACGCACGAGTTCTTCGCCAATTTCACCCTGCTGCTGGTGGCCGGACATCTGATCGGCGTGGTCTGGGAAAGCCTGCTGCACCGCGAGAACCTGGCTCGCGCCATGATCACCGGGCGCAAGCGCGCCTGAACCCGCCCCGACCTGACTCCGACCCCGCATTCCTTTTCACCCGCTCGCGGAGGCGGAATTTTCCTCGCGGATAGCGCCATGCACGGCCATCGAATTCCGGTTCTGGTTTTCTCGCTGCTGGCGGGACTGCCCCTGACAGATCCTGCCAAGGCCGGGCGCGGCCACGATGAAATCCGTCAATTGCGCCGCGCCGGCCAAATTTTGTCGCTGGAAGCGATCATCGCCAAACACCGCCGCCAATATCCCGGTGGCCAGTTGTTGGAAGCGGAACTGGAATTCGAGCGGGGCCGCTACATTTACGATCTGAAGATATTGGGAGACGACGGCACGGTGCGCGAGTTCGAGTACGACGCCCTCAGCGGCGAGCTGTGGCACCTCGAAAAACACGAGGAACGAGAGTAGCGATGCGTTTGTTGCTGGTGGAGGATGACACGCTGCTCAGCGACCGCCTGCGGATCGAGCTGGTGCAGGCCGGGTTCGCCGTGGACGTGGTCGCCGACGGCGTGGACGCCGAGTTCATGGGCGCGTCGGAACCTTACGATGTCGCGGTGCTGGATCTCGGGCTGCCCGGCCGCCCCGGCTTGGAGGTGCTGGGCCGCTGGCGCGCGGCCGGCAACCCGGTGCCGGTGCTGATCCTGACCGCCCGCGATGCCTGGCACGAAAAAGTGGACGGTTTCAAGGCCGGCGCCGACGACTATCTCGGCAAACCGTTCCACACCGCCGAACTGATCGCCCGGCTCCACGCCCTGCTGCGCCGGAGCAACGCCCGCCCGCACGGCCCGCTCCGGGTCGCCGGTCTGGAATTGAACGAAGACGCCCAAACGGTATCCGTCATCCGCACCGGCGCGACCTTCGAACTGACCGGCACCGAATTCCGTCTCCTGCGCTACTTCATGCTGCACCCCGGCCGGGTGCTGTCCAAAACCCGGCTGGCCGAACACGTCTACGATTTCGACAGCGAGCGCGACAGCAACGTCCTGGAGGTTTACATCAACCGGCTGCGCCGCAAATTCGGTCGCGACCTGATCGCCACCCGGCGCGGTCAAGGCTACGTGTTCGGTATCGAAGACGGATGACATCGCTGCAAACCCGGCTATCGACCGGTCTGATCCTCGCGCTGGTCGCGCTGGTCGCGCTGGCGGTCGCGATCGGCGGCTACTCGCTGCGGCGGCTGGCCGAGGATTTCGTCGCCGCTCGCCTGGAGCAGGACCTGGGAACGGTGCTGGCCGCGCTGACGTTCGACGCGAGCGGCCAGCCGCAACTGGCCGCCGACCGGATCGGCGCCGCCTTCCACCAACCCTATTCCGGGCGCTATTACCAGATCGAGACGCCCCGCAGCGAAATCTGCTCCCGCTCGCTTTGGGACACCGACTTGACCCTGCCGCCGCTCGCCGCCGACCGCCCCACCCGGACCTTCCTGGCCGGTCCCCAAGAGCAGCGGTTGCTGGCGGTCGGGCGCGCGTTTCGCGTCCAAAACCAGCCGGTCTCGATCCTCGTCACCGAGGACTTCGCGCCGGTGGATGTCGGGCTACGGCGCCTGCTGCTGAAAATCAGCCTGATCGCCTGCGCGGTGTTGGCGGCGCTGCTGCTGCTGCAACGCGCGATCGTGCAGCGCGGTCTGGCACCGTTGGAGGAGGTGCGCCGCGAGCTGCCGAAACTGGCGCGCGGCGAAATTGCCCAGCTATCGATTCATGCGCCAGACGAGGTGCGCCCGCTGGTCGCGGAACTGAACCGGCTGCTCGAACTGGTGGACCAGCGCCAGCGGCGAGCCCGTCACGCGCTCGGCAACCTAGCTCACGCCTTGAAAATGCCGCTGACCGCCTTGATCCAACTGACCGACAGGCCGCCGCCCGCCGGAGATGCCAAAGGCTGGTGGCGGGATTTGCGCCAGCAGCTCCAGCACATCGGCGCGCTGACCGAGCGGGAACTGAAACGGGCCCGCATCGCCGGCGGCGGCATCCCCGGCCAGCGGGTGCTGTTGGCCGGGGAGATCGGCGATCTGATCGAAACCCTGCGCCGCATCCATCGCGATCGCGCGCTGCATTTCGAGCTGCGCATCCCGCCGGACAGCGCGTTTCCCGGCGACCGGGACGATTTGCTGGAATTGCTGGGCAACCTGCTCGACAACGGCTGCAAGTGGGCGAGACGGGTGGTGCGGTTGACCGCCGGCACGGACGCCGACGGATCGTGGCTGCGAGTGGAGGACGACGGACCGGGTTGCCCGCCGGATCGGTTGGAGCTATTGCGGCAGCGCGGAACCCGCATCGACGAATCCCGCGCCGGGCACGGCTTGGGTCTGGCCATCGTCGGCGACATCGTCGCGCAGTACGGCGGCGCGTTGCGGCTGGACCGCTCGGAAACCCTGGGCGGCCTCCTCGCCGAACTGCGCTTACCCCACCCGCCCGGCGGCCGGCTTTGAATCAATAGGCTTCAAAGGTGAATTGCGCCGCACCGATCATCAGCGCGTCGCCCGTTTCCAGGGCGATCACCTCGTTGGTCGCCAGATCGTGATGGCCGACCCGCACCGAACCCGGACCGGCCAAGTTCTGGATCCAGTACATGCCGTCCCTGAACAGCAGTTCGGCGTGGTGAGGTTCCACGCCCTCGGCCTCGATGCGCAAACCGGCTTGGGGAGAACTGCCCAGCGACACCCACTTGGGCACGTAAAAATGGAGGACCTGCCGGCGAGCGGCATCCTCGCGCTCGAACCGGGCGTACAGCAGCGAGCCCGGATTGCCGACCCCGTTCAATTGCGCGACCCGATCCTGGACTCGCAGCAGGTTGAGGTAGCGGGTGCGCAGGGCCTTGCGCAACTCGTCGGCTCCCGCTTGCTTGTCCCGCTGGCGGAGCACTTCGACCAAGTCGAGCAAATAATGGCCGAACTTCTCCCGGGGTTTGCGGGGGTCCCAGCTCGTGGCGGCCGGCTCCCATTTGCGGTCCCAGGCCAAAACCAGCTTGAGCCGGTACAAGTCGCAGATTTCCAAGGTATCGCCCGATTCCAGCATTTCCCAGCCGCCTCGCGCCAGCCGCTGGCCGTTCCGCCCGGTATAGGTGTGCCCGAGGTCGCTGGCTGGCATGAGCGCCAACTGATCGCCCAAAGCGCAGACCACGCAGTGCAAGCGGGAAATCCGGGTGTATTTCGGCACGAAGCCCAGGCTGAAATCCCCGAAGCCGGTGCCGGCGGTCGAGCTGTGACGGCCGAAGATCATGAAGGGCCGCGACACCAGCTCGATCCGCCCCGGCGCCTGGGACGGGTCCGCGGCCAAGAGCAAGGCCCGCGTCAGGGGCGTGCCCCGGCCGAGGGCATGCTCGGTCGCCGAGCGCAAGCTGTTGGTGCGCGCCGGGTCGGCCTCCAGCTCCAGCGGATAGGTGCAAACCAGGTCGCCGCCATCGGCGCCGCCAGGGTCCGCGACGTTGCCGAGAGGGGCCGAGTCCGCCCGCAGCCAGGATCGGGACGAGGGGCCGGCGGTCAACGGTTCCGGCCAGAATCGCTCGCTCGGTCCGGCGGCGTCCGCGCCACCCCCCCGGCCCGCCGGCCCGCCGGGAAAATCGAGCCGGACCTGGAGCCGGTTGTCGTAAGCGTTCCATTCTCCGCGATGGTCGCAAAGATCGAGTTCCAGCCACAGCGTGGACTGCCCGAAATCGGCTGGGGGATAGCGATAGCTCAGGAACGCGACCTGGGCCGCCCGGCCGTCCAGCAGCCGCAGCGGCGGAATTCGCCCGTCGTTGGCGAACATCAAACCGGCGCCGCGCAGCCGCAACCGAATTTCCCGATACAGCCACCAGGTCGGATTGATCAGCAGCGCGCACAGCACGCCGTCCTGTCCCGCCGCCGGCTTGACGGCGGTCGCCAGCGCCACGTACAGGGGTTGCCGGGTTTCCGCCAGCCGCGCGATCCGCTGCTCGAACTCCCGCGCCCGCCCCGGCTCCCCGCCTCGCGCCAGCCGTAAATACCGCTCGCGAAAATAGGCCAGCGCCTCCCGATCCCGCGCGTCGTTGCGGCCCAGCTTATCGGGCAGTTCGTCCAGCAACTGGGTGAATGCCCCCAACGGCGTCGAGGAAGGCAGCGGGGTCACCAGGGTGGGCTTATCCCGGGAACTCAGGGCGACCGTGTCCACCAGTTCGGTCGCCTGCCCGACCTCCTCCGCCTCGAACGGGTCGGCCGGCAGCGCCCAATCGGCCGACCCCAGCCGGGATGCCGGCTCGGCGACCGGCGAGAACTCGGGGTTCCTGCCGGAGCGGAAGGTGGATTCGACCACCGGCGTCTCGCCCTTGGACGATTTGGCCCGCATGGTTTTTTCGTCGAAATCGAACGAGAAATCGAATTCCGACAGATCCAGATCGAACTCGGTGCCGTCGGCGACCGGCAAGGCTTCGAGGGGAGGGATGGCCGGCCCGCTGGCGGGCGCGTTGACGACCAGCCTGGACTGCTCGCCGAGAAAGCAGCTCTGGGCGGCCTCGTCCACCAGCTCCGGGGTGATGTCGTGCTCCGATTGCAGGCTGGCGAACAGCAGCACCGTGTCGCACAGGATGGCGATGGCGCGGGGCACGCCCTTGCAGTAAAGCCCGATCCGCTCGACGGCGGTGGGCGACAGCAACCCGCCCGCGTGGCCGGCGACCTTGAGCTGGTGGTCGATGAACAGCCCGGTTTCGAGTTCGCTCAGCGGTTCGAGCCGGCAACGAACCCGAACGCTGTCCCGCAAGGCGCGTAATTCCGGCCGGCCGATTTTGCTGGCGATTTCCGGCAGCCCCACCAGCACGACTTGCAGGCGCTGGCCGGGAATGGCCGGGGTTTCCACGAATTCCCGCAACTGGAGCAGCACGTCGTCGGGCAAATGCTGGGCGTCGTCAACCAGCAAAGCGGTGGCCCGATTCCGGCGAGCCTGGGCCACGAGCGCATCCAGCAACAGCCGTTTCCGCTGCTCGGCGTCCAAGCCATCGACCGGCAACTCCAGGCTGGAGCAGAGGTAATTGAGGATGTCGGGAAAATCGAGATTGGCGTTGACCAGCCGGACGAACTTGATGTCGTCCGCCTCCGCGATGCAGCGCCGCAACACCAGGGTCTTGCCGACCCCGGCTTCACCGGTCAGCAGGATGAACCCGCGCCGCTCCCGGATGCCGTCCAGGATGTCGGCGCACGCGGCATCGAAATTGGTGTTCCGGTAATAGTCCTTCGAGTCCTTCGGTTTGAAGGGTTTACTGTTAAAACCGAAGTAGGCGGTATACATTGCCTCTCTCCTCGCCGCCGACGGCCGCTGCGCAACGGCCTCTGGGGGAATCCCGATAGTCTCCCGGCATGGTCGACCATGCCGTGCTCGAATCCGGCTCGCCGCGACCGTCAGGACCGGCGACCCGCTCTCATCGTCCTCGTCCGGCTCCCGCCCCGGCCAGCAGTCGCGCCAGTTCCGCCTCGAAACCCGCGACCAGCTCCCACGGATCGGCGACCACGCCGCTATCGGTGGTGACGCCCAGGGTCACCGCTCCCGCGTAACTGAGAACACTTAGACCGATGCCCATGCCGGCGATCTGCGGCACCCAGGCCAAAACCCGCCCCAAGGGCGCTCCCGCCAGAAACAGCGGGCGCTCCGGCCCCGGCACGTTGGTCATCACCGCCGTGGCTTTCATCCCGAAACCGCGCAGCACCAGCCGCTCCAGCCAGCCCGGCAACCAGCGGGCCAAATCCAGAATCAGGCGGTTGGCCAGCGCCTCCGGCGTTCCCTTGATCCGGTCCATCCGCCGCCTGACCTCGCGCAGGCGCTCGACCGGATCGGCGATTGTCAGCGGCAGTTTGAGCAAGATCGCCCCAAACTCGTTTCCCAGTCGGATATCTTCCTGATAGGGACGCAGGTTAATCGGTACAAGCAATTTTATTGCCATATTTTTCTTCAAGCCACCTCGGGCCAGCAGATAGCGTCCCAGCGCCCCCATCACCAGCACCAGCATGATGTCGTTGACCCGACCGCCCAAGCGCTCGCGAATCAGCGCGATGTCGGTCAGCGGCACCGGCGCGGACCAGGCCACCCGCTTGCGGCCGTTCAAGCGCCCCCGCAGGGCGGTGCGCGGGTCCGGCCCCAAGCAAAGCTGTCGCAGCAAAGCCGCGCCGAAGGCCGCGCCCCACCGCAGCCGCGCCCATCGACCGGGCGGCGGCCCCAGCAACCTGCCGGTTTTCGCCGCCAGCCTGGCCTGCTCGCGCCGCTCGGCCAACGTTGCCGGGCCGGACCCCGGCGCGCGATCGGTCAGCGCCAGAAACACGCGCAACAGCGCCACGCCGTCGGCGATGCAATGATGCGCCCGAAACACCAGGGCGCAACCGGCGCCGCAATTTTCCACCAGATAGCAGCGCCACAGCGGCCGGTCGAAAGCCAGCGGCTCGCCGGCCCAGCGGCCCACCCGTTCCTCTAGTGTCCGCTGATCGGCCGGCTCTGGCAACCGCACCCGTTCGAGGTGGGCGCTCCAGTCGAGCGGCGCGTCTTCCAGCCAGCGATAGCGGCCGCCCACCCACGCCACCCGCTGCCGAAACCGCTCGAGGGGCAACAACCGGGAGCGCAAGGTCATACGCACCCGCTCTTCCGTCAGCGGCCGATCCAACAGCAGCACGAGGGTCACCACCATCGGCTGTCCCGGCACGTCCATCCGCGCCCAAGCCACATCGTTGCCGGTCAAAGGTTCCGCGAGGGACGCGCGCCCCTCCACTGCGGGCGCCAGCGCGCCGCACGGCGCATCGGTCTCCTCGATTGGCGTCGGCTCGATCCGTCGCCACCACGGTTTCATGCGTCCCTCCTTCGGGTTGCTATACTGTTGACGCTCGCGCGTACCGCCCTCACTCCCAACCCCTCTCCAAAGGGCGAGGGGAGTTTTCGCATAGGTTCTCAACCTTGGAACGACCGTTCAAACCAACCGCCGCTTGGCCGAGGATTCGAGTACGTCGCCCAATCCCCCCGCCCCATCGGACCTCCCGCCGGTCGATGCCGTCCCGGCGGAACCGGTCACCAAAGCGACGGACACCGCGCCATTGCCAGGATTGCTCTTCCGGCCCTCGGCGCGTTTTCGGCGCTTGCGGCGGCGGCTGGCGACCGTCGCCGGGCAACTGATCGGACTGTTGGCCGGCGGACTGGTCGCTTATGTCCGCGCGCTTCCTCCGGACCGGCAACGCGGCCACCGGCCGAGACCGACGCGCTGGATCGCCGCGCTGGCGGCGGGTCGGCTCGACCCGGCGCTGGTCGATCTGCCCTTCGCGGCCCAGTTGCGCCGCCGGCTGGAACGCCTCGGCCCCACCTATATCAAATTAGGCCAGATCATGGCGGTGCGCGAGGATATGTTGCCGCAGACCGTCACCGACGAGCTAAAAAACTTGTTTGACCAGACTCCGACCGCACCTTTTCCGTGCATCCGCGCCCTGATCGAAACCGAGTTGGGCCAACCCCTGGCCAAGCTGTTCGGCCGGATCGAAGAAAAACCGCTCGGCTCGGCCTCGCTGGCGCAGGTGCATCGCGCCACCACCCGCACCGGCGCGGCGGTGGTGGTCAAGGTGCTCAAACCCGGCGTCCGCGAGACCGTGCTGGCCGATCTCACCTTGCTGCGCTGGCTGGGCGCCCTGCTGGATCGGTTGCTGCCCCAATTCCAGCCGGCCGCCATCATCGAGGAATTCCGCGCCTACACCGTCCGCGAGCTGGATTTGACCGCCGAGGCCGACAACGGCGAAACCTTCGCCGCCCACTTCCACGACACCCCGGCGATTGTTTTTCCGCGCATGTACCGGGAGCTGAGCGGCCCCAGCGTCCTGACCATGGCGTTTCTGGACGGATTCAAGCCCGGTTCGCCCGCCACGTTCGAGCTGGACGAGACGCGAAGGGCGCAAGTCGTCAATTTGGGCGCCGAGGCGGTTTTGCGGATGCTGTATCAATACGGTTTCTTTCACGCCGACCTGCACGCCGGCAACCTGTTGATTCTGTCGGGTCGGACCCCTCGCATCGGGTTCGTGGACCTGGGCATGGTCGGACGCTTCGAGGACGAAACCCGGCGGCGGCTGCTGTACTACTACCATGCCCTGGTCAACGGCGATGTGGAAAAGGCCGCCCAGCATCTCGGCGGCATCGCTCGGGTCGGGCCGGGCGGCGATCCCGAGGCGTTCCGCCGGGCGGTGGCGGAGTTGTCGCGGCGCTTTCTGCTGCGCGCCCAGCGCGGCGATTTCAGTATCGCCCGGCTGATTCTGGAATCGATCCGGCTCGGCGGGCGCCACCGGATGTATTTCCGGGTCGAGCTGGTGTTGATGGTGAAGGCGCTGGTCACCTTCGAGGGGGTCGGGCGGATGGTCGATCCCGGCCTGGACGTGGTGGCGCTGTCGCGGACGCACATCGGCCACATTTTTCGCGACCAGTTCCGCGCGGAACGGCTGACGCGGGAATTGTGGCGCAACGGGCCGGAACTGCTGGATCTGGCCGGCCGGCTGCCGGAGCTGCTGGCCCGATCCGCCCGGTTGCTGGACCGCTCCAGCCCGCCGCCGAGCGTCAGCCCGCTGGCGGGACTGCGCGGCGCCATCGTCGCCGCCGCCTGCATTCTCGGCGGGGTGCTGACGCTGCTGCTGTCGGATGCTTGGCTGGCGGGAAGCGGATTGTTGCTGGTCGGGTTCTGGTGCTACCGGCGCGGCTAGCCGCTTTCATTGTTATACTGATTCCTTACTTATCGACTTGTAAGGAATTCCCCATGCTGGCCAAGCTCACGTCCAAGAATCAATTGACCTTGCCCAAAGCGATTATCAGTCAGTTCCCCGGTGCGGAATATTTTGAAATTGCCACCGAATCAGGTCGCATTGTCCTGACGCCGGCGCGCATTGGAGGAGCGGACGCGGTGCGCGCCAAGCTGGCCCAACTGGGTATTGTCGAGCAAGATGTGATCGAAGCGGTGCGCTGGACGCGCGATCAACGATGAAGTCGCGCCGCTCGGTCTTCGACACCAACATCGTGCTATCGGCGCTGTTATTCGTCACGGGGCGGTTGGCATGGTTGCGCGCGGAGTGGCGACAAGACCGGCTGAAGCCGTTGGTCAGCCGGGAAACCGCTACCGAGTTGCTACGGGTGCTGGCCTATCCCAAGTTCCGATTGACGGCGACGGAGCGCGAGGAACTGCTGGCCGATTATCTGCCTTTTTGCGAAACGGTCGTTGTTCCAGACCCCCCGCCCGCCGTCCCCGAGTGTCGCGATCCGGGCGATGTGCCTTTTCTCCATCTGGCTCTGGCTGGCGGCGCGCATTATCTGGTCACGGGTGATCGGGATTTGCTGGCCTTGGGAGAGCGGTTCGTCGTGCCCATCGTGACCGTCGAGCAATTGCGCGCGATTTTGGGGTAACCGCTTATCGATTCGCCTTCATCGCCGTGACGATCCGCACCGTTTCGACGCTGACCGTCGTCACCCGGCCCAGCAAGTCGATGACGGTTTCCTTGTGGTCGGCGAGGCGGTAGGTGTTGAACTGGGCGCGAATCGTCGGGTCGCGCGGCGCGGTTTCCTTGTATTCCTCCAAAATCCACTCCAGCGCCGAGCGATAGCCGAGCGTGTAGCGCCACGCTTCGGGCGGCACGCCTTCCAAGCGAGTCGCGCTGTCGATTTCGATGGTGCCCGCCGTTTTGTCGGCTTTGAGCCGGGGCTTGGGCGCGACTCCCCTCGCCCCTTGCGGGAACAGGGTTGAGGGTGAGGGCCGATCGCTCGCCGCCGCCGCATCCTTGCGGACCAACGGCCACGGCTCTGCCGTTTCAAAGCCGGAGTGCAGCGCGATCAATTCCCGGCCCCACCCGGCCCATCGGCGAAAATCGGGATAAAAGGGAATGCGGGGAAATTCGGCCTTGAGATTCAGCGCGTAGGTTTCCCGATAAATCGGGTCGTGCAGCACGGCGTAAACGTACTCGAAAATGTCGCGCTTGATGATGGAGTCGTCACCGTAATGGACGCGGAATTGCGTCAACACCCAGTCGGTGATGTTGTCGTGGCGCGAGCCGTCTTCCGCATAGACCCAGAAGGGAAGACTTTGAAATCCATCGATACTGGCGCATAAATGCAAGTCACCGATATGGTCAGTAACGAGCACGGAAAATTCAGAGCGTCCACCCCTATCAGTAAAATAAATAGAAAAATTCTGTTTTTTAGGCGGGAATATCTGGCTAGACGAAGCCGGACTATCAATGAAAACCGAAGAAAAATAGAGCGAAAGACGCACAAAGGGGCGATAATAGGCATCCCGAATTTTAATACCATCATATTTTTCAGATTTTTTTCTTTCAAATCGTCGCTTGAGATCCCTCGACCACTTGATTCCTCCATCATCCGCTCCAGCATTCTCAAGTCGCGCCTCGTAATGCTGGACAAGGTAGCGCACCTTGCGCTCAACTTCAGCGGCATCCAAACCGTACAACCATTCGTCGCGGTTGGTCGAAATTCCCAGCGAATGCAACCGAAAAATCGCCCCTTCACCCTGCCCCGCTTTGACCGCCTTATCCGCCACCGGCAAAAACGCCGACCAATCGGCGGTCGGCTGATTGATCCAGTCGCCGCGCTCGTTGGGGCGAACGCGGGCGAATTCGCCGGCGCGGGCCAGTTGCCGCAGCGAATTCGCCGCCAGCCAGCGGCGCTTTTCCATTGCGGTCAAAAAATCGTCCAGCGTCAGATAGTGAATGCCGCAGCCGTCGCGCTTCGGATTGCGGACAAAAAAACCGATGGCGACGCCGGTTTGAATCCCGAAAATGTTGTGTTTGGTGCCAGAGATTTTCGGGTTGCGCCGCACATCGCTTTGCAAATCCACGATCCAGACTTCCTGAAATTCCTTAGCCGCCGTTTTGCGAAATCCATCGGATTGTCGAAAATCCAGATACGAACGATTGGTGACAAATCCGATAATTCCCTCCTCGCCGATCCGGTCGCTCGCCCAGCGGAAAAAGCGCAGATAAGGATCGTACAGCTTGGTTTTTTGCGCGCCGCTGGCGGCCAGATAGGTTTCTTTGATGCGCTTGTCCGCCTGGGGCGC
>WBZM01001827.1_pt1 | contig 19691 bp, 15 predicted proteins | sample 5204271 | NCBI WGS metagenome assembly WBZM01 (sample SAMN12344346, study PRJNA552823) | activated sludge metagenome | biome: Activated sludge suspended growth; feature: Nitrification reactor; material: Wastewater; isolation source: activated sludge from nitrification reactor of wastewater...
AGAACGTCAACCTCTCCGGCGCGCACGGCCTGCTGATCAACGTCACGGCCGGCATGGACCTGCGCACCAGCGAGTTCCACGTCGTGGGCGACACCGTGAAGCAGTACGCGTCCGAGGACGCGACGGTCGTGGTCGGCTACGTCATCGACCCGGAGATGACCGACCAGATCCGCGTCACCGTGGTGGCGACGGGCATCGGCCGCCAGGCCGCCCTGCGTGCGGTGCCCTCGGGCAGCCAGCCGAAGGTCGAGGTCGTGGCGAACAACAACCGTCGGCGCGCCGTGGACACGGGCGTCTATTCGGACTTCGACACGCCCGCGCACATGCGCCGCCGGCCCCGTGCGGTCGGCGACGACGTGCGCCCGGATGCCTCGGACGACTCCTACCTGGACATCCCGGCGTTCCTGCGCCGCCAGGCCGACTGATCGACCACCGACCGTGACCGAGCGGGAACCCGGTGTCTGCTCCGGCACCGGGTTCCCCACGAGGTTCCGCCGCCATGGACTTCGCCCTCGACGCGACGACCCGCGAACTGCAGCTGCGCACCCGCAGTTTCATCGCCGAGACCGTCGTTCCCTATGAAAGAGACCCGCGTCAGACGCCGCACGGCCCGACCGAGGCGCTGCGCGCCGAACTCGTCGGGCACGCGCGCCGCGCGGGCCTGCTGACGCCCCATGCCTCGACCGAACTGGGCGGGCTCGGCCTCTCGCACGTCGCCAAGGCGGCGGTGTTCGAGGAGGCGGGCTATTCCCACCTCGGTCCCGTGGCGCTGAACATCCACGCGCCCGACGAAGGCAACATCCACCTCATGGAGGCCGTGGCTTCGCCGGCGCACAAGCAGCGCTGGCTCGCGCCGCTGGTGGCCGGGCGCACGCGCTCCATCTTCTGCATGACGGAGCCCGCTCCCGGCGCGGGCGCCGACCCGTCGATGCTGAACACCACCGCCGTCCGCGACGGCGACCACTACGTCATCAACGGCACCAAGTGGTTCATCACCGGTGCCGAGCACGCCGCATTCGCCATCATCATGGCGCGCATGGAGGACGGCACGGCCACCATGTTCCTCTCGGACGTGGACCGCCCCGGCATCCGCCTCGTGCGCCTGATGGACTCCATGGACAGCTGCTTCACCGGCGGCCACGGCGTGGTCGCCTTCGAGGACCTGCGCGTGCCGGCGACGGACGTGCTGGGCGAGATCGGCAAGGGCTTCCGCTACGCGCAGGTGCGCCTCGCGCCGGCGCGGCTCACCCACTGCATGCGCTGGCTCGGCCAGGCCCGCCGCGCGCACGACGTCGCGGTCGGCTACGCGCGCACGCGGCAGTCCTTCGGCAAGCCGCTGGGCGAGCACCAGGGCGTCGGCTTCATGCTGGCGGACAACGAGATGGACCTGCACGTGGCCCGGCTGGTCATCCGCCACTGCGCCTGGGTGCTCGACCGGGGCGAGCGCGGCAACTACGAGTCGAGCCGCGCCAAGGTGCTGGTGTCCGAGGCCGTCTGCCGCGTGGTCGACCGCTGCGTCCAGGTGATGGGCGGGCAGGGCGTGACCGACGAAGCGGTCGTCAGCCGCATCTACAAGGACATCCGCGGCTTCCGGATCTACGACGGGCCGAGCGAGGTCCACCGCGACAGCCTGGCCCGCAAGATCCTCGCCGGACGGGTTCCGGAGTGAGTCCGGAATGTCGGTAAATGCCGGCAAATCAGTAATTTAGGTTCACTCGGCCGCCTGTGATAGACTGCGCGGCCGATTTTGGGCGGGAAGGCATGTTGCAGCAGCGCACCCTCAGGAATTCGATCCGGGCCACGGGAGTCGGCCTGCACACGGGCCGCAAGGTCCTGATGGTGCTGCGCCCGGCGCCGCCGAACACGGGAATCGTCTTCCGCCGCACCGACCTCGACGAGCCCGCCGACATCCCGGCCCAGGCGCACAACGTCGGCGAGACCACGCTCGGCACCTCGCTGGTCTACGGTAACGCCCGCGTCTCGACCGTCGAGCACCTGATGTCCGCGCTGGCGGGCCTCGGCATCGACAACCTCGTGGTCGAACTGAGCGCGGGCGAAGTGCCGATCATGGACGGCAGCGCCGGTCCGTTCGTCTTCCTGCTGCAGTCCGCCGGGATCGAGGAGCAGAACGCCCCGAAGCGGTTCGTGCGCGTCAAGAAGCCGGTCGAGGTGCGCGACGGCGACAAGTGGGCGCGCTTCCAGCCGTACGACGGTTTCAAGGTGAACTTCGAAATCGAGTTCGACCACCCGGTGTTCAAGCGGCGCTCGCAGACCGCCACCATGGAGTTCTCGACCTCGGCATTCCTGCGCGAGATCAGCCGGGCGCGCACCTTCGGCTTCATGCGCGACCTCGAGTACATGCGCTCGCGCAACCTCGGGCTCGGCGGCAACCTCGACAACGCGATCGTGCTCGACGACTACCGCATCCTCAACGAGGACGGCCTGCGCTACGAGGACGAGTTCGTGAAGCACAAGATCCTCGACGCGATCGGCGACCTGTACCTGCTCGGGCACAGCCTGATCGGCGAGTACAGCGGCTACAAGTCGGGCCACGGCCTCAACAACCGCGTGCTGCGCGCGCTGATCGACGACCGCAGCGCGTGGGAGGAAGTGACCTTCGACGCGCCGGAAAACGCGCCGATTTCCTATCTGTCGGCGGCCGCCGCCACCGCCTGACGCACGGCTCAGCCGCCGCCCGCGGCGCCGCGCACCTTGACCCGTACCGCCCCGATCGCCGGCTCGCCGCCGGCCTCGAGCTGCGCCTTCAGGCGTCGCCCGGCGTAGCGCACCCGGGCGGACCACGCGGCCGAATCCACGATCACCACGAGGTCGGCGTCGCGACGGCTCGCGGACAGCACGTGGGGTCGCACGGCGTCCGGCAGTTGCCCGCGGACCCGCTCGGTCAGCGAGCGGGCCGCCGAGGCCTTCCGGGAGAGGGCCTCCAGGGCCGGCATGGGCCCGCCGAAGAGCGGTTTGAGCGGGTCCGACATTGTGAACTATTTATTTACAAAAGCCGCTTTTCGTTGCGACGCCCGGGCGATTCGTCCATAGTCTGCCGACCGACGGCCGGGCGGGTCCAGCGCCAGCCGTCCCGGCGACTGACTTTGCAGCCTGGCGCGATCAGGGCCCTCTCAACAAGAGGCCCCGCTCAGCGATCGGACTTTCGTGACACGGTGCGCCCCGCGGGGCGCACGAGGCGTGGATGATCCGCCGGCTGCCGAGAGGGAAACGAGTCGAGATGCAGCTCCAGATCCTATCAGGCCGCGGCGCCCGCGCCCGCCACATCGACCTGACCCAGCCCCGCACACTGCTCGTGGCCGGCGGCGGCCTGCTGCTGTTCGTGGCGGCCGTGTTCGTCCTCGGCATCGTGCTCGGGCGCTTCGTGCTCGCGAACTCCGCGCAGAACCGCGAATTCGCCCGCGCCCTCGCGGAACAGCAGCAGGAGATCGTCGCCGCCCGCGGCCAGATCGACGGCAAGGTCGACGCGCTCGCGACGCGCGTCGGCACGCTGAACGCGCAGCTGATCCGCCTCGACGCCCTCGGCCGGCGTCTCACCGATCTCGCCGGGCTCGACCGGGGCGAGTTCGATTTCGACAAGCCGCCGCCGGCGGGCGGCCCAGAGCAGCGCGTCGCGACGGCGGACGGCTCGGCCCAGGTGCCGGAGCTCGAGCAGTCGCTCGCCTCGCTGCAGGCGCAGGTCGACGACCGCGAGCGCCAGCTGATGGCGCTCGAGAGCCTGCTCGCCTCGCGCCAGCTCGGGCAGCGGATGCTGCCGGGCGGCCTGCCGCTCATCGGCGGGTGGATTTCCTCGCACTTCGGCTACCGCACGGACCCGATCACCGGCCACGGCGCCTTCCACGCCGGCGTCGATTTCGCGGGCGTGCCGGGCAGCAAGGTGCTCGCCGTCGGGGCGGGCGTCGTCGTGTTCTCGGGTTACAAGAACGGCTACGGCAACGTGGTCGAGATCCAGCACAGCTCCGGCCACCTGACGCGCTACGGGCACAACGCGCGCAACCTCGTGCGCACCGGACAGAGCGTCGAGCGCAACCAGGCGATCGCGGTCATCGGCAGCACCGGACGCTCCACCGGCACGCACGTGCACTTCGAGGTGGAGAAGGACGGCAAGGTGCTGAACCCGACGCGCTACCTGCAGGGGCCCTGAGCCCAGGCACGCCCGCCGCGGGGCCCGCGGGGCCCGCCCCTTGAAGATCGCGGCCCCCCGCCCAATGGTGGTGGCTGGGCTGAACTCCAGCCCGCCGCCCCGGTCCATCCGCGAACCTCAGCGAGCGCCCGCTTCCTGTAAAATCCCCGCCTTTCACCCAGGCGCCCGACCCCGGAGCCCCCGTGGCCAATTGGCTTACCAGCATTTTCGGCAGCCGCAACCAGCGGCTGGTCGCCCAGTACAACGCCGTCGTCCGCAGGATCAATGCGCTCGAAGCGTCCCTCCAGGCGCTCTCCGACGAGGCGCTCGCCGACCGGACGCGCCAGTTCCGCGAGCAGCTCGCGGCCGGCAAGACCCTCGATGACGTCCTCCCGGAGGCCTTCGCCGTGGTGCGCGAGGCGTCCAAGCGCACGCTCGGACTGCGGCACTTCGACGTGCAGATGATCGGCGGCATGGTCCTCAACGCCGGCAAGATCGCCGAGATGCGCACGGGCGAGGGCAAGACGCTGGTCGCGACGCTCGCCGCCTACCTGAACGCGCTGGCCGGCAAGGGCACGCACGTCGTCACGGTGAACGAGTACCTCGCCCAGCGCGACGCCGACTGGATGGGCCCGATCTACCGCTTCCTCGGCATGACCGTGGGCGTGGTCAAGTCCGGGCAGAGCACCGAGGAGAAGCGCGCGGCCTACGCGGCCGACATCACCTACGGCACCAACAACGAGTTCGGCTTCGACTACCTGCGCGATAACCTTGCGTTCCGCATCGAGGACCGCATGCAGCGCGAGCTCGCCTACGCGATCGTGGACGAGGTCGACTCGATCCTGATCGACGAGGCGCGCACGCCGCTGATCATCTCCGGCCCGGCCGAGGAGAGCACCGAGCTCTACCTGAAGATCAACGAGCTGGTGCCGCGCCTGAAGCGCCAGGCCGAGGAAGAGGGCGCCGGCGACTACTGGGCCGACGAGAAGGGCAAGCAGGTCCACCTCTCCGACGAGGGCCACGAGCACGTCGAGGACCTGTTCCTGCAGGCCGGCCTGCTGCAGGAGGGCCAGAGCCTCTACGATCCGGCCAACATCCGCCTGATGCACCACCTCAACGCCGCTCTGCGCGCCCACGCGCTCTACAACCGCGACGTCGAGTACATCGTGCGCAACGGCGAGGTGATCATCGTCGACGAGTTCACCGGCCGCACCATGCCGGGCCGGCGCTGGTCCGACGGCCTGCACCAGGCGGTCGAGGCCAAGGAAGGCGTGCGGGTGCGCGAGGAGAACCAGACGGTCGCCTCGATCACCTTCCAGAACTACTTCCGCATGTACGGCAAGCTCTCCGGCATGACCGGCACCGCGGACACCGAGGCGTTCGAGTTCCAGCAGATCTACGGACTCGAGGTCGTGGTCATCCCGACCCACAAGCCGATGGTGCGCAAGGACGAGGCGGACCTCGTCTACCTCACGCAGAAGGACAAGTACGAGGCCATCATCGAGGACATCCGCGACTGCGCGAAGCGCCGCCAGCCCGCGCTGGTCGGCACCACCTCGGTCGAGACCTCGGAGTTCCTCTCGGGCCTGCTCGGGAAGCACGGCATCCCGCACGAGGTGCTGAACGCCAAGCAGCACGAGCGCGAGGCGCTCATCGTCGCCCAGGCGGGCCGCCCCGGCGCGATCACCATCGCGACCAACATGGCGGGCCGCGGCACGGACATCGTGCTCGGCGGCAGCCTCAAGGTCGAGCTCGAGCAGCTCGGCGAGGTCGACGCGGCGACCCGTGCGGGGGTCGAGGCCGACTGGAAGAAGCGCCACGAGGAAGTGGTCGCGGCCGGCGGCCTGCACATCATCGGCACCGAGCGCCACGAGTCCCGGCGCATCGACAACCAGCTGCGCGGCCGCTCGGGCCGACAGGGCGACCCGGGCTCGAGCCGCTTCTACCTCTCGCTCGAAGACAACCTGATGCGCATCTTCGGCGACCCGGAGCGCACCAAGCGCTGGCTCACGACCGCCGGCATGAAGGAAGGCGAGGTCATCGAGAGCCGCATGCTGTCGCGGCAGATCGAGCGCGCGCAGCGCAAGGTGGAAGCCTACAACTTCGACCTGCGCAAGAACCTGCTCGAGTACGACGACGTCGCCAACGACCAGCGCAAGGTCATCTACCAGCAGCGCACCGAGCTGATGGCGGCCGAGGACATCGCCGACTCGGTCGTTGGCATCCGCGCGGAGGTCGTGAACAACCTCGTCGACACGTACGTCCCGCGCGAGAGCCCCGAGGAGGAGTGGAACCTCACGGGCCTGGCCGAGGCGGTCGCGCGCGACTACAACGTGGAGATCCAGCCGCAGCAGTGGCTCGAGGCCGACCACGGCCTCGCCGAGGCGGGCCTGCGCCAGCGGGTGGTCGATGCCGTCGAGCAGGCCTACCAGGCGAAGGTCGAGTCGGTCGGCCCGCCGGTGATGCGCCACCTCGAGAAGGCCGTGATGCTGCAGGAGCTCGACCGGCACTGGCGCGAGCACCTCGCGGCGATGGACTACCTGCGCCAGGGCATCCACCTGCGCGCGTACGCGCAGAAGAACCCGAAGCAGGAGTACAAGCGCGAGGCCTTCGAGCTGTTCGGCGCGCTGCTCGACCGCATCAAGGGCGACACGATCTCGCTGCTCTCGCGCCTGCAGGTGCGCACCGAGGCCGAGATCGAGGCCCAGCAGCGCGAGCGCGAGGCGGCGCTGGCGCGGCGGCTGCAGATGCAGCACGCGGCGCCGCAGTCGGCGATCTCCGCAGACGAGGCGCCGGCCGCAGGCGGCGCCGGTGCGCCCGCGTCGGCCGGCGCTGCGCCGGTCGGCGGAGCGCCGAGCGGGCCGGAGCAGCTGGTGCCCGTCGTGCGCGACGGCCGCAAGGTCGGCCGCAACGAGCTCTGTCCCTGCGGCTCGGGCCGCAAGTACAAGCACTGCCACGGCCGGCTCGAGCACGGTTGAGCGACGCGCCGGTCATCGAGGTCGTCGCCGGCGCCCTGTACGACGCGGCCGGTCGCGTCCTCATCGCCCAGCGGCCTCCCGGCAAGGCACTGGCGGGCCGCTGGGAGTTCCCGGGCGGCAAGCGGCACGCGGGCGAGTCGGCGTTCGACGCGCTGGTGCGCGAGCTGCGCGAGGAGCTGGGCGTCGAAGCCCGCGCGGCCGAGCCGCTGATGCGCTACGCCGTCGAGTACCCGGGCCGCACCGTCTGGCTGGACATGTGGGTCGTCACCGACTGGCGCGGCGAGCCGCGCGGCCTCGACGGCCAGGCCCTGTGCTGGGTTTCGCCGGCGGAGCTGGCGCAGCACGACATCCTGGAGGCCGACCAGCCCATCGTCGCCGCTCTGGCGGGCCGGCCGGCGCCCGGCGCGTAGGCTTGCGACGTCGGTGGATCGCCGGTTTGCGGCCGCCGCGACGCATCGAATAGCATCGCGCGCAACCACCTGACGGGAGCACGATCCTGGAACCTTCCAAGAAACGGGCGCCGCGGCGCGCCGGCTGGGCACTCGCCCTGGGCTGCCTCGCGCTGGCGGGCGCCGAAGCCGCCACCCGCCAGGATCCGCTGCTGCCGCGCGGCGTCACGCTCCCGAAGGACGTGGCGGTGCCGAACGACACTTCGCTCGCCATCTACTTCCCGGCCGTCGAGCTGAATTCGCGCAGTTACGTGCAGTCGCTCGGGCTGTGGGTCGAGCCGGGTCGCGCGCTGCAGGAGGCGCGCAGCGAGGTCGCGGTGAAGCTGTTCCCGCAGACGATCGCGGCCGCGCCGGGAGGCACCGGGCGGTACGGGTTGCTGATCGCGGCCCACCCGCTGTGGAGCGTGGCCGCCGGCGTGATGCGCCTCGAGCTGAAGTACCGCGTGTACGACTCGGCCGGCCAGCAGCTGCGCGAGGGCTCGCAGGTGCAGACGGCGCGCATCTCGGCCAACACGGCCTCCATCCGCGCGGTCACCTACAAGGCCATGCAGATGGTGCTCGTCGACGTGCTGCGCGAACTCGCGCCCTCGGCCGCGAAGTATCCCGCGAGCGGCGAGGTCGCGACGATCGCGCCGGCGATCCTGGTGCGGCGCGACGCGCCGGTGAGCACCGGCACGGGCTTCTACGTCAATGCGGCCGGGCAGATGCTCACGGCGGCGCACGTGCTGCGCGACTGCGTGGTGATCGAGGCGCAGAAGGACGGTGCGACGTTTCCCGTGACCCGCCGCGTCGAGAGCAGCCTGCTCGACCTCGCGGTGGTCGATTCGGGCCGCGAGAACGCCGTGGCGCTGCCGCTGCGCAGGGAGCAGTCGCTGGTGCTCGGGGAGGCCGTCACCAACGTGGGGTTCCCGCTGTCCGGCCTGCTCGCGACCTCGCCGAACCTGACGCGCGGCAACGTCAGCGCGCGGGCCGGCCTGAAGGGCTCGGTCGGGCTGTTCCAGTTCTCGGCGCCGATCCAGCCGGGTTCGAGCGGCGGGCCGGTGGTGTCCGACGGCGGCGAACTGCTCGGCGTCACCGTCAGCACGCTCAACGTGGCGGCGCTGGTGAACCAGGGCCTGCTGCCGCAGAACGTGAACTTCGCGCTCGACGCAAAGTACGCGGCGGCGTTCCTGCGGCGTGAGAACGTCGCGTTCACCGAGGTCGAGCCGCGCACGAACGGTTCGATGCAGCAGGCCAACGACGCGGCGCTGGCCGCGGTGGTCCAGCTGAGCTGCTACCAGTGAGGACGCCCGCCATGCTGCGACCGATGCTGTCCGTGCTGACCGGCCTGCTGGCCGTGCTGGCGTCGGCCCAGGCTGCCGATCCGCCGGCGCCCGTCGTCGTCGAAATGCCCGTCGCCCCGCCGGTGCAGGCGGCGGCACCGGCCGCGGGCGCGCTCCCGCCGATGAACTTCTACGCGTCGGTCGCCGGCAACGAGCTGTTCGCGAAGGTGAAGGCCTCCGCCACCTTCGCGCGCGCCGAGAAGGAACTCGTCGGCAGCCCCATCCAGCTGCGCGTCTCGCACAGCCTGATCCCCACGGCCGGCGGCCAGGCGGCGGGCCTGCTGTCGGCGATCTGGGCCGGCAGCACGCTCGGCCTGCTGCCCGTGGTCACCAACAACAACCTCGTCCTCACCTACGAGGTGCGCGTGAACGGCAAGGAAGTGTCGCGCTACGAGTACCAGCGATCCTTCACCCGCGCCGTGAACATCTGGGCCAACCAGAACGACGCGACCTACGGCCTCGGCGAGGACGGGCTGGCGTGGGTGCTGTCGACCGCGGACGAGTTCGTCGCGCGTGCCGCACAGGACCCGGCGCTGCACGCGCTGGGTGCCGAGTACGCCTTCTACTTCGGGAAGGATTCGCACTGACCGGTGCGGGCCGCGCCACGGCCCGGCGCCCGGGCGAATTCAGTGACGCTGCGGCGATCCGGGGGGCGCTTCCGTCTCCGCCGACGCCGGAAGTTCCTCGCCGGGAATCGCACGCTGCTCGCTCATCCACGCGCCGAGGTCGAGGAGCTTGCAGCGTTCGCTGCAGAACGGGCGCCACGGCGACGCCTCCGACCACTGCACGGGCCGCTGGCAGGTGGGGCAGGCGACGGTGGCCATCGGCGGATCAGGTGCAGAGCGAGAGCGTGAACGGCACGTCGTCGGTGGTCTGCAGCGGATGGGTCGCGGCGTCCTGCCAGACGAGGAAGCGCACGCTCACGCGGTAGTGGCTGCCGCTGATCTCGGGATAAATCTCGGTGCCGTGCGGCAGCGAGATTCGGATGAGCTGCACCGGCACGTCGCGGTCGAGCGTGAGGTGGAAGATTCCGCCGGCGGCGACCTCGGGGCGCGAGCGACCCTGCTCGCGGGTCATCCAAAGCAGTTCCGACACGGCGTCGCCGAGCGGGCGAATGATGGCGAGCCAGTGCGCGAAATCCGCGCCGCGCACCTCGTCCGGCTGGTTGAGCCAGTGCGTGTAGTCCGGCAGGTCGAACTCGCAGGTGCCGCCCGGGATCGTGCTGCGGTGCTTCACCGCGTTCAGGAACTCGGAGTCGCGCAGCTTCTGCATGAACAGTGCGCCGATCGAACTCAGTTCCTCGCGCATGCGGTGCAGCTTGGTGAGCAGGATGCGCAGCCGCTGCGCGTCGACGCCGGGGCGCGTGGTGTAGGTCGAGAGCTGCGCCATCTGCCGCTCGAGTTCCTTCAGCACTTCGCCGCGCACGTCGCCCCGCTGGGTGATCGCGAGGATCTCGAGCAGCGCCGACACCGCCGCGCGCGTCGACCACGCGTCGGGCTTGGTGTGGTGATGGACGGCCTGCTGGTACAGGAAGTCGAGGCGCAGGAAGTTGCGCATCCGCTCGTTCAGCGGCTGCTCGTAGGCGATGACGCGCGGGGCGACATCCGCCGAGGGCATTGCGACCTCGTTGGCGCTCATGACCCGTTATTGTGCGTTACCGGGGATTGGGGGCACAACCCGGCACAGAGTGTGAGGTAGGTCTCGTGCAGGCGCGCGACCTGGGGCTCGAGGTCCTCGACCCGCCCCGAGTTGACCACCACGTCGTCGGCCAGGGCCTGCCGCTGCCCGCGGCTGGCCTGCGCGGCGAGCGAGGCGAGGGCTTGCTCCCGGCCGACCCCGTCCCGCTGCATCAAGCGCTCGACCTGCACGGACTCGGGGACGTCGACCACCAGCACGCGGTCGACGTGATCCCGGCGTCCGCCCTCGGCCAGCAAGGGAATGACCAGCAACTGGTAGGGCCCGCCGGCCGCCTGCGACTGGCGTTCCATCTCCTGGCGGATGGCCGGGTGCAGGATCGCCTCCAGCCGGCCCCGGGCGGCCCGGTCGGCGAAGATCCGCTCGCGCAGCTGGCGCCGGTCGAGCCGGCCATCGGGGCCGAGAATGTCCGGACCAAACGCCGACACGACGGCCGCGAGGCCGGCGGTGCCCGGTTCGACCACCTGGCGGGCGATGACGTCGGTGTCGATGACCGGCACCCCCCGGGCGGCGAACAGGCCGGCGACCGTGGTCTTGCCGCTCGCGATCCCGCCCGTCAGCGCGACGCGCAGCGGCCGGCGCGGCGCGGCCCCGCTCATCGCTGGAGCCCGGACACCGCGAGGTAGCCGCCGACGATCTGCGGCCCCCACAGCAGGGCGATCCAGCCCGCGGCGGCCAGGTAGGGGCCGAACGGAATCGGGACGTTGCGGTCGCGACCGCGCGCGACGATGAGCGCGATGCCCACCACGGCGCCGGTGACGGCGGACAGCAGGATGATCAGCGGCAGCATCTGCCAGCCCATCCATGCGCCGAAGGCCGCGAACAGCTTGAAGTCGCCGTACCCCATGCCTTCCTTGCCGGTGGCCAGCTTGAACGCCCAGTAGACCAGCCACAGGCTCAGGTAACCCGCCGCCGCGCCCACGATGGCGGACACCGGGTCGACCGGCGCCGGGGCCTTCAGGCCGGGCTGCCAGGCGACCGCGAGCAGCAGGCCGAGCCACAGCAGGGGCAGGGTCAGCACGTCGGGCAGCAGCTGGTGGTCGAGGTCGATCACCGTCAGGGCGACCAGGATCCAGGTGAAGACCAGCGCGGCCAGGGTCTGCCAGTGCCAGCCGAAGTGCCAGGCGACCACCGCCGAGAGCACCGCGGTGGCCAGTTCGACGACCGGGTAGCGCGCCGAGATCGGCGCCCTGCAGGCGGCGCACTTGCCGCCGAGCGCCAGCCAGCTGACGACCGGGATGTTCTGCAGGGCCGTGATCGGTGCGCCGCAGTGCGGGCAGGCGGAGCGGGGCACGACGAGGTTGTAGGGCTCGCTCGCGGCCGGCGAGGGCGCCGCGGAGCCCTCCGCCAGCATGTCCCGTGCGTGCTCGCGCCACTGGCGGTCGAGCATGATCGGCAGGCGGTGGATCACGACGTTCAGGAAGCTGCCGACCAGCAGGCTCAGCACGAACACACAGGCCGTCAGCAGCCAGGGCGTGGTTTGCAGGGTCTCGGCCAGGGCCATGGCGCGTCGGGCTCCCTCGATGCGAAAACGCCGCGCAGCGCGCGGCGTCTTCGGTGCGGGCGGATGGGGACGAAGCTTACACCACCGCGCCCAGCTTGAAGATCGGCAGGTACATGGCGACCACGAGGCCGCCGACCAGCACGCCGAGGATCACCATGATCATCGGCTCGAGCAGCGAGCTCAGGCTGTCCACCGCGGCGTCGACGTCGTCCTCGTAGAAGTCCGCGACCTTGCTGGCCATCTCGTCCAGCGAGCCGGATTCCTCGCCGACCGCGATCATCTGCACGACCATGTTCGGGAACAGGCCGGTGTTCTCCATCGCGCGCTGCATGCGCATGCCGGTGGCGATCTCGTCGCGCATCGTGAGCACGGCGTCCTGGTAGACGATGTTGCCCGTGGCGCCGGCGACCGACTTCATGGCCTCCACGAGCGGCACGCCGGCCGCGAACATCGTCGCGAGCGTGCGCGCGAAGCGCGCGATCGCGGCCTTGCGCAGGATCGGGCCGATGACGGGGAGCTGCAGCGACAGCTTGTCGATGTACTGCCGCATCGGCCGCGAGCGCCTGTAGAAGTACGCGAAGGCGAAGCCGCTGCCGCCCGCAACGAGGGCCAGGAACACGCCCTGGTCCTGCACGAACTTCGACATGTTGATGACCATGCGCGTGAACGCGGGCAGGTCGGCGCCGAAGCCCTGGAACAGGGTCTCGAACTGCGGGATCACGAACAGCAGCAGCACCACCGTCACGATTACGGCGACCGCGAGCACCGCGGCCGGGTAGAACAGCGCCTTCTTGATCTTCTTCTTCAGGGCCTCGGTCTTCTCCTTGTACGTCGCCACCTTGTCGAGCACGGCCTCGAGCGCGCCGGCGTGCTCGCCGGCTTCGACGAGGTTGACGAAGAGGTCGTCGAAGTACAGCGGGTGCTTGGCGAGCGCCTGGTTGAGCGAGTTGCCGGTCTCGATGTCCTGCTTGATGGACAGGACCAGCCTCTGCATCGAGGCCTTGTCGTGGCCGACGCCGATGATCTCGAACGCCTGCACCATGGGGATGCCGGCGGTGAGCATGGTGGCGAGCTGGCGGGCGAACAGCGCGATGTCCTCGGCCTTGACCTTGCCGCCGGTCGAGAACGTCTGGCTCTCCTTCTTGACCCGGGTCGCGGCGATGCCCTGGCGGCGCAGGTCGGCGCGCATCTCCGCTTCGTTGCGCGCGAGGCCGCGGCCCTTGACCTTGTTGCCCTTCTTGTCCTTTCCTTCCCAGAGGAATGGGGCCTGTTCGCCCGTAATGACTTCGGCCATTGCTGCTGCCTGCCTGTCTCTGGTCGATTAGTCGACGGTCACGCTGTTCAGTTCGTCGAGGCTGGTGATCCCCATGCGGACCTTGTTGAGGCCCGACTGGCGCAGGCCCCACACGCCTTCGCGCACGGCCTGGGCCTTGATCTCGAGCACGTCGCCGCTCTTCATGATGATGCGGCCGATTTCCTCGCTGACCGGCATCACCTCGTAGATGCCGGTACGGCCCTTATACCCGTCCGTGCACTGGGGACAACCGACCGGCGCGAAAATCTCGACGCCGTTCGCGATATCCTCTTCGGTGAAGCCTTCCTTCAGCAGCGCTTCCGGCGGGACCTTCGCCGGCGCCTTGCAGTTCTTGCACAGGCGGCGGGCGAGGCGCTGGGCGATGATCAGGCTGACCGAGGTGGCGATCGCGTAGGGCTTCACGCCCATGTCGACCATGCGCGTCAGGGTCTTCGGCGCGTCGTTGGTGTGCAGCGTCGAGAGCACGAGGTGCCCGGTCTGCGCCGCCTTGATGGCGATCTCGGCCGTCTCGAGGTCGCGGATTTCGCCGACCATGATGACGTCCGGGTCCTGGCGCAGGAAGGCGCGCAGCGCGCCCGCGAAGGTGAGGCCCACCTTCGGGTTGATGTTCACCTGGTTGATGCCGGGCAGCATGATCTCGACCGGGTCTTCGGCCGTCGAGATGTTGGTGTCTTCCTTGTTGAGGATGTTGAGGCCCGTGTAGAGCGACACCGTCTTGCCGCTGCCCGTGGGCCCCGTCACCAGGATCATGCCGTGCGGGCGGGCGAGCGTGTCCATGTAGAGCTGCTTCTGGAACGGCTCGTAGCCCAGCGCGTCGATGCCGAGCATCGCGCTCGACGGGTCGAGGATACGCAGCACGATCTTCTCGCCGAACAGCGTGGGGCACGTGCTCAGGCGGAAGTCGATGGCGCGGTTCTTGGAGATCTTCAGCTTGATGCGCCCGTCCTGCGGGACGCGCCGCTCGGCGATGTCGAGCCGCGACATGACCTTCAGGCGCGCCGCCAGCTTCACGGCCAGTTGCACCGGCGGCGTGGCGACCTCCTTCAGCACGCCGTCGAGCCGGAAGCGGATGCGGTACGAGCGCTCGTAGGGCTCGAAGTGGATGTCGGACGCGCCGCGCTTGATCGCGTCGACCATCACCTTGTTGATGAAGCGCACGATCGGCGCGTCGTCGACGGCGTCCGAGCGGTCGTCGAGGGCCTGGCCTTCCTCGTCGCCGCCCGAGACTTCGAGGCTGTCCATCTCGAAGTCGTCGCCCGCGAGCTCGGGCATCGAGGTGTCGACCTGCTCGAGCGAGGAGGAGAGCAGCTTGTCGAGCTTGTCCTCCTCGACGACGACGGCTTCCACCGACAGGCCGGTGGCGAACTTCACCTCGTCCAGGGCGTGCAGGTTGGTCGGGTCGGAGATCGCGACGAACAGCTTCTTGCCGCGCTTCACCAGCGGCATCACGCGGTGCTTGCGCAGCACCTTCTCGCTGACGATGCGGACGGTGTCGAGGTCTGCCTGGATGCAGTCGAGGTCGAGCAGCGGGGCGCCGAACTCCTGCGACGCCGCGATCGCGATCTCGCGCGGGTCGGCGAGGTTGTATTCGACGAGGTAGGGGACGATGTTGACGCGCCGCTCCTTGGCGGCGTTCAGCGCCTCGACCATCTGCGTTTCGCCGACGAGCCCGTCCGCGACCAGCCTCTGCGGCAGGCCCTGGAGCCCCGACTTGGGGATGAACTGCGTCGAAATCGCGAAATCGTTCATGGACTTAGGTGCGTCGTCCTGTCCCTGGCCAGCCAGCCTCGCAAGTTACCTGAGAAGACATAAGCCTTCAAACCTTAAGTCAACCGGATTGTCCCTTAAACATGGGCGGGTGATGGCGAAGCGCGTCACGGTCTCGGGAGGCCGGCCCTGCCCCGGACCCCCCTCAAAAAGAGAAACCCCCGCCGAAGCGGGGGTTCCCTTTGCAGTCCCAGGCGGGGCCTGGAACGGCCGTTCGATCAGCGGCAGGTCGAGGGCAGATACTTGCCGTCGACGTCCGTCGAGCCAGACGTGGCCGACGTGGTGCCGCCGTTCCAGCCGGCCGGCGGGTCCGAATAGCCGCAACGCCAGATCACGTCGCCGTTGACGCTCGCGCCCGGGGTCAGGCCGAGCTGGTTCGGGGCCAGGTGCGCTGCGTTCGCTTCGTTGCCGAAGTCGATCGTGATGCCGCCCGACGCGACGGTGATGGCCGACACGTACTTGCCCTGGATGTCGCCCGCGTTGCCGAGGCCGGCTTCCGAGTTGCTGGCCGGCCACACGCCACGGTTGGCGTAGAACTCCGAGACGCTGGCCTTGGCGGCCGCGGCCATCGTCAGGCCTTCAGAGACCTGCGAGCGGATCAGGTAGTCCTGATACGCCGGAATGGCGATCGCCGCCAGGATGCCGATGATCGCGACGACGATCATCAGTTCGATAAGGGTGAAACCCTTCTGGATAGACTTCATCATTTTCTCTCACTCCCTTGGGGATGGATGCAAACCTGCGGCGAAATGTGCCTGCAACCCAATGAAGCAAGGACCGTGCCAAGTGACCGAGGATCCCTATCTATAGGAAAGAAAAGGGAATTTTCAGACGATGGACCACTGCGGACCTCGCCCGTGGCAAGCGGCGCTGACCACGATTGTCACTTCTGGACAAAAAGTGACGACTTCATGTGCGTTGGTGACTGGGTCGTCATCGCCGGGAACTTCGGCCTGCTCGACAGCTTTGACGGCGCATTGACCGGAACATTTAGGCGTGCGGCCGTATCAGTGGTAAATAGCGCACGCACCTGCGTCCTGGCATGGCCCCGCCGCAGACGACACGGGACCACGGAGATTCCTTGAATACCGACATTCGCAGCCTGCTTCCCCCTCGCGGCCGACTCCTGCGCGGCTTCTGGATCTCCCTGGGTCTCTGGGTCGTGTTCTTCGTACTGACAGCCTATGCAACCGCCGCGACGCTGCTCGATCGCATCGGCAAGACCGACGCGATGCAGGCGGCATCCGCCGAGATGGCGCAGGGCCGTATTGCCTCTGAAATCGCGGCATTCGTCCTCATGCAGGTGGCGCTGCACGTGTTCTTTGCTGGCCTGACCTGGGCGCTCGCCTGCGCCAGTGCAGTCGTCTCTGAAGACCTTCGCCAGAAACTGGGGCGGCTGGTCGTGGGATGGTTCAGTGTCCTCGCCGGTGCAGCGATCGCCTTCAACGCGCTCTGGTATCCGCGGACGTTGATCGGCGCCTACTACCACGACTTTATGGAACTCGCTGTCGGTCCCTGGTTCCTGGGGCAGGTGATTTACTGGGGCGCCCTGGCCGGCGGGCTCGCGGTGCTTGCGGCAGCCGCGATCAAGGTGTTGCGCCGGACCGGAGCGCCCGCGAGGCGACGCGCGCTGGGGGCGGCGGCCGTCGTGCTGGTCGCGGTCGCCGCCGGCTTCGCGATGCCCGCGACGCGCCCGGGCCACTCCGCCGATGCGGGCGCGCCTCGCCCGAACGTCATCATCCTCGGCATCGATTCGCTGCGGCTGGACCAGTTGGCGCGCTTCGGCGGCCAGGGATCAACCCCGAATCTCGACCGGTTCCTCGCGACGGCGGACTTGTTCCCGGATACGACGACCCCTGCGGCCCGGACCTACCCCTCGTGGTCCTCGATCCTCACGAGCCGCTCTCCCAACATCACAGGCGCCCGCTTCAACCTGGCCAATCGTGCGGCCGTGCGGATCTCGCCGACCATTGGCGACGTGCTGCGCCAGGCAGGCTATCGGACCATTTACTCGACGGATGAGGTACGGTTCGCGAACATCGACGAGAGCTACGGCTTCGATCAGGTCGTAACGCCGCGCATCGGCGCGTCGGATTTCATCCTCGGGTCCTACAACGAGTTCCCGCTGGCGTCGATGGTCATCAATACGCCGATCGCTCGCTGGATGTTCCCGTTTTCCTACGGCAACCGGGGGGCGGCGACGATGTACCACCCGGGCACCTTCGTCGACCGGATCCGCCGCGAGGTCTCCTTCGACGAGCCGACGCTGTTCATTTCACACCTGACTGCGGCGCACTGGCCGTACTACACCGGCGAGACGCCGCTGGCCGTCCGCTTCGGGTCCCCGGACGACCCGAGGTCGGCCTACCGGGATGGACTGCGCACGGCCGACACGATGTTCCACGAGATCCTGGCGGTGCTGGAGCAGAAGGGGGCGCTGCGCAATGCGCTCGTGATCGTCCTGTCGGACCACGGCGAGGCGTTCGGATTGCGGTCCGACTCGTTCTTCGACGCCCGATTCGAGGTCGACGGGCTGCGAGCACCCCTGAAGATGCTGGACATGGGGCACGGCCAGAGCGTGCTCTCAAAGTCCCAGTACCAGATCCTATTGACGTTCCGGACGTTCGGGACCGAGACGCGGCTCGGGACGGAAGGGCGCAGCATCGCGTATCCGGCGACGACGGAGGACATCGCGCCGACCATCCTCGAGTTCCTGGGCATCGGCGGCGACCCTCTCGCGAGCACCGGTTCGTCCCTGCTGCCGTACCTGTCGGGCGGCAAGGCCGTCAGCGCGCAGGATGACGCGCGAATTCGCTTCACGGAGACCGACCTGTCGGTGCTGCCCGCGCCGGGCGGGCGCGTCGATGAGGAAGGCACGGCCCGCAAGAACGCGCTGTTCTTCGAGGTGAACCCGGCGAACGGGCGGCTGCAGATGCGCCGGCAGCTGGAACCCATAGCCAAGGGCTACAAGGAACGGGCGGCCTACACTCGTGACATGCTGCTGGCCGCCATCCCGGCGGGCCCGTACGCGCACCAGTACCTGCTCGTAGACTTCGCGAACAGCCACGGTCGCCTGTTGATGGCCCGGCCGACGGCCGACGACCCGACCGCTCAGAGACTGTGGGACGCACTGGAGCAGCATTTCCCTGGCGAACTGCACACGCCTGTGTCGATCACCATGGCGGACTGGCCGCGCATCGCCGATGAGTGGAAGTACTACACCGAAGAGGGGGTGGAAGCGGCCGCGCACCCTGGCAAGGCGAAGGCAGACTGAAGGGAGCCCGGTCGGTCCGGGCCTGCTACAGGCGACCTCCGAGCTGGCCGATCTGGCGCCGGTGGTAGAAGAAAGGATAGCCGTCGCGAGTCGGGCGAGGCAGGTCGTCCAGGATGAGTTGCCCCCGACCGTCTGTCTCGGGGACCTGCGCCGTGTACGTGCCGACTCCCAGCGGGATCGTGTCTCCGGACCGCAATATCGTCTCGCCGATCGTGAGCGTCGCCCGCGGGCTTGTGACGTCAGCGTCCCACCGGTAGCGGCCAGGTACGATGACATCCACCTCGCGGGGCCCGGTGCCGGAGATCACGTTGTAGCCCGCGATGTACAGCGAGCGTGCGTACCAGATGTAGTGGCGCGCGAAAAATGTGCGCAATTCGGGGGGGAACTGCGCCAGGCGATACGACTCGACGATGTAGGCGACCGGCCTGCTGCGGAACTCTTCGATCCACGCGGTTCGGTTCTGCATCGCCTGCGGCGAGCCATAAAACCTCTGCCAGATGCCTGGACTGAACATCGTCGGCAACGGGTCCGGGTCGCGCATGCAGAGCAGGGCTCCTTCGACGTGATAGCCGCGTCGATCCTTCAGGGGCGAGTCATAAACCAGCCTCAGGGTCTCGCGCTGCTCGCGCTGCGTGTCCGACAGCATCTCCACCGACTCCCACAAGCTCTGCATCGCACTCATCACGACCAGCGCCGCGATGATCGGCCAGGCCGAGCGGCCCGTCGTCGCCAGCGGACGACCGGCGGCCATCGACAGCGCGAGCGCCGGGAACAGCCCGGCCGTCATGATGAAGTAGGGGAATGCCGAGCCGTGAACGACGATGACGGCCAGGCCCAGGACGAGCGCCAGCCAGCACGTCGCGATGAGCGGCAGCTCGGCCCGGTCCCGGTTCCACAGCGCCCGGCCGCTCCACGCGACCAGCACGGCGAACAGCACCCAGTGCACGATCAGTCGCATCATGTGCACCGTGTAGATGCGATAGCCCTGCGACTTGCGCGAGAAGCGCATGGTCTCGAGCGACGACATCACCATGTCGCCGCTCGCGAGGCGCTTCACATCGGGCACCAACTGGTAATACAGGGCGATGACGCCGACCGCGGCGATCGCGACGACCCCGAGGCGTTTCGCGGCCCGTTGCAGTTCCTCGCGCGAACGGTCGTGCAGCGGCCAGGCCCGGGCGAGCGTCGCCGTGGCGAACAGCACGCCGACCAGCGCAACCGTGTAGATGCCCTTCTGCGTGCAGAG
>WBZM01001828.1_pt1 | contig 19691 bp, 21 predicted proteins | sample 5204271 | NCBI WGS metagenome assembly WBZM01 (sample SAMN12344346, study PRJNA552823) | activated sludge metagenome | biome: Activated sludge suspended growth; feature: Nitrification reactor; material: Wastewater; isolation source: activated sludge from nitrification reactor of wastewater...
TCCCGCATTCCGCGCCGGAGGCGTCTCGCGGCCGGCTCGATCCGGCGGCCGGAGCCGTTTGACCATTCCACGGGAGAGTGTTCGCCATGATTCGTGTCGCGATCACCGGCGCCGCCGGTCGCATGGGCCGCATATTACTCGATGCCTGCAACCGAGCGGAAGGTGTTCGCTGCACGGCGGCCTCCGAGCACCCGACCAGCGCGTTCGTGGGCGCCGATGCCGGCGAAGTGGCCGGAATCGGTCGATTGGACGTGCCCATCGCGACCGATCTCGCGCCGTTGACGGATCGTTTTGACGTATTGATCGATTTCACCCGGCCAGCGGCGACATTGGCCCATCTGGCCCTCTGTCGGGCGGCGGGCAAGGCGATGGTGATCGGAACGACCGGCCTTTCATCCGAGCAGAAAGCAGAAATCGGCCGTACCGCCGAGCATATACCAATCGTTTTTGCCCCCAACATGAGCGTCGGCGTCAATCTTTGCTTCAAGCTGCTGGAGCTGGCGGCGCGGGTGTTGGGCGACGGCGTGGATGTCGAGATCGTCGAAGCGCACCATCGCCACAAGGTGGATGCACCCTCCGGCACCGCCCTGGCGATGGGGCAGGTCGTCGCGACCGCGCTGGGTCGAGATTTGGAACGGTGCGCGGTTTACGGGCGGGAAGGCGTCACCGGCGAGCGCGACCGCGCCACCATCGGCTTCGCCACCGTGCGGGCGGGCGATATCGTCGGCGAACACACCGTGCTTTTTGCCGATGTGGGCGAGCGTGTCGAGATCACCCATCGCGCCTCCAGCCGAATGACCTTCGCCAATGGCGCGGTGCGGGCCGCCGCCTGGCTGGCCGGCCGAGAACCCGGCTTGTTCGACATGCGGGACGTGCTCGGCTTGCGCTGAGGCGAGCTTCGATACCGCGCTCGCGGCTAGAGCGGCGCGGCGTGATTTGGTAGACTCGGAACCCAGTCAGATTCACCCTTTTGCACCCTTGCCAAAGGAGCGGATTTCCCACCGCTCCTTTCTTGTGTGCGCCCGTTCTGGAGGCTCCCTTGAGGAAACCCGCGCTCCTGGCCCTGGAAGACGGCAGTCTGTTCCGGGGCGAGTCCATCGGCGCCGATGGCCACGCCCAGGGCGAAGTCGTTTTCAACACCTCGATCACCGGCTATCAGGAAATCCTGACCGATCCCTCCTATTGCCGGCAGATCATCACGCTGACCTATCCGCATATCGGTAACGTCGGCACCAACCGGGGCGACGAGGAAGCGAGCCGCATCCATGCCAGCGGTCTGGTGGTGCGCGATTGTCCGCGCGTGGCCAGCAACTGGCGCAACCGACAACCGCTGGATCAATATCTGCGCGAGCGGGGCGTGGTCGCCATCGCCGATCTCGACACGCGGCGCCTGACCCGCTTGCTGCGGGAAAAGGGCGCTTTGAACGGTTGCCTGATGGCGGGCGACTCTCCCGATGCCGAACGGGCTTTGCGATTGGCCCGCGAATTTCCCGGTCTAAAAGGCATGGATCTGGCGCGAGTGGTCAGCGCGACCGCGCCCTACGAGTGGAGCGAGGGCGGCTGGCAACTGGCCGGGGACCGGTTTTCGGTCGTGCGCGACACGCGCTACCATGTGGTCGCCTACGACTACGGCATCAAGCGCAACATCCTGCGGATGCTGGCGGATCGGGGTTGCCGTCTCACCGTGGTGCCGGCCCAGATGCCGGCGCGCGAGGTCTTGGCCCTCAATCCCGACGGCGTATTTCTCTCCAACGGACCCGGCGACCCGGAGCCCTGCGACTATGCCATCGCCGCCATCCGCGAACTGCTGGAGGTCGGCGTGCCGATTTTCGGCATCTGCCTCGGCCACCAGTTGCTCGGGCTGGCCAGCGGGGCGCGCACCGTCAAGATGAAATTCGGCCATCACGGCGGCAATCACCCGGTGCTGGATCTGGAGGGCGGACGGGTGATGATCAGCAGCCAGAACCACGGCTTCGCGGTGGACGAAGCCAGCTTGCCGGCCCATCTGCGCCCCACGCACCGCTCTCTGTTCGACGGTTCGCTGCAAGGTATCGCCCGCACCGACCGGCCGGCGTTCAGCTTCCAGGGACACCCCGAAGCCAGCCCTGGCCCGCACGATGTCGCCCCGCTGTTCGACCGGTTCATCGCATTGCTGGAAGCGCGTACCGCGACCCGTTGCTAGCCGTGTCCCTTTTCGCCACCCTCCGCGGTTTGTCGCCCGGTCGAGTAGAGCCATGCCCAAGCGTACCGATTTACGAAGCATCCTGATCATCGGCGCCGGTCCCATCGTGATCGGTCAAGCCTGCGAGTTCGACTATTCCGGCGCGCAGGCGTGCAAGGCGCTGCGGGAGGAGGGATACCGGGTGATTCTGGTCAACTCCAACCCCGCCACCATCATGACCGACCCCGACATGGCCGACGCGATTTACATCGAGCCGATCCATTGGCAGACGGTGTCCCACATCATCGCCCGCGAGCGGCCCGACGCCCTGCTGCCGACCATGGGCGGCCAGACCGCGCTGAACTGCGCGCTGGACCTGTTCCGCCACGGCGTGCTGGAGCAGCACGGGGTGGAGATGATCGGCGCCTCGCCCGACGCCATCGACATGGCCGAGGATCGCGACCGTTTCCGCAAGGCGATGCGCGAGATCGGTTTGAAAACCCCGCGCTCGGTGGTCGCCCACACCATGGAGGAAGCGCTGGCCCAACACGGCGAAATCGGCTTCCCGACCATCATCCGGCCGTCCTTCACCCTGGGCGGCAGCGGCGGCGGCATCGCCTACAACCGCGAGGAGCTGGTGGAAATCCTGGAGCGCGGCCTCGATCTGTCGCCGGTCAGCGAAGTCTTGATCGAAGAGTCGGTGCTGGGCTGGAAGGAGTTCGAGATGGAGGTGGTGCGCGACCGGGCCGATAACTGCATCATCGTCTGCTCCATCGAAAACCTCGACCCGATGGGCGTGCACACCGGCGATTCGATCACCGTCGCCCCCGCCCAGACGCTGACCGACAAGGAATACCAGATCATGCGCGACGCCTCGTTGGCGGTGCTGCGCAAGATCGGCGTGGACACCGGCGGCTCCAACGTCCAGTTCGCCATCAACCCGGACGACGGGCATATGGTGATCATCGAGATGAATCCGCGCGTTTCCCGCTCTTCGGCGCTAGCGTCCAAGGCGACCGGCTTCCCCATCGCCAAGGTCGCGGCCAAGCTGGCGGTCGGCTACACGCTCGACGAGCTCAAAAACGAGATCACCGGCGGTCGCACCCCGGCCTCGTTCGAGCCGAGCATCGATTACGTCGTGACCAAGGTGCCGCGCTTCAACTTCGAGAAATTTCCCCAGGCCGACCCGCGGCTGACCACTCAGATGAAGTCGGTCGGCGAAGTGATGGCCATCGGTCGCAGCTTCCAGGAATCGGTGCAGAAGGCGCTGCGGGGACTGGAAATCGGCACCGACGGCTTCAACGAAATTCTCGATCCCGGCCATCCCGATCCGCACACGGTTCTCAAAAATGAGCTGGGCGTGCCCGGACCCCGGCGGTTGTGGTTCGTCGCCGAGGCGTTTCGGCTGGGCTATTCCGTGGACGCGCTGTACGAGCTGACCCGGATCGATCCCTGGTTTTTGGTGCAGATCGAAGAGCTGGTCCAGATCGCCGGCGAAACCCGCGCGCTCGGCCCCGCCGCCTTGCGGGATCGGGAGCGGCTGTACTCGCTCAAGCGCAAGGGGTTTTCCGACAGCCGGCTGGCGACGCTGACCGGCGTCGCCGAAACCGAGGTCCGGCGGTGGCGCGAGGAGCTGGACGTGCGTCCGGTCTACAAGCGGGTCGATTCCTGCGCCGCCGAATTCGCCACCGGCACCGCCTACCTGTATTCCACCTACGAGGAGGAATGCGAGGCCGAGCCGAGCGACCGCGCCAAGATCATGGTGCTGGGCGGCGGACCCAACCGCATCGGCCAGGGGATCGAATTCGATTACTGTTGCGTCCACGCCGCGCTGGCGCTGCGCGAGGACGGTTACGAAACCATCATGGTCAACTGCAACCCGGAAACCGTGTCCACCGATTTCGACACCTCCGACCGCCTGTATTTCGAGCCGCTGACCCTGGAGGACGTGTTGGAGATCGTGCGCAAGGAGCGACCCCAGGGCGTGATCGTGCAATACGGCGGCCAGACGCCGCTGAAGCTGGCCCGGCCGCTGGAAGCCGAGGGCGTGCCGATCATCGGCACCAGCCCGGACGCCATCGACCGGGCCGAGGACCGCGAACGCTTTCAGCAGATGATCGAGCGGCTCGGCCTGCTGCAACCGCCCAACCGCACCGCCCGCGAGCCGGAGGCGGCCGTTCGGCTGGCCCGGGAAATCGGCTATCCCCTGGTGGTGCGGCCCTCTTACGTGCTGGGCGGCCGGGCGATGGAAATCGTTCATCAGGAGGACGATCTGCGCCGCTACATGCGAGAAGCGGTGCAAGTCTCCAACGATTCGCCGGTGCTGCTGGACCGCTTCCTCAACGATGCGGTCGAAGTGGATGTCGATGCTCTCAGCGACGGCGCGGAAGTCATCATCGGCGGCATCATGGAGCACATCGAGGAAGCCGGCGTGCATTCCGGCGATTCCGCCTGCTCCCTGCCGCCGTACTCGCTCGGGCCGGCGGTCCAGGACCGGATGCGGGACCAAGTTCGGGCGATGGCGCTGGAGCTGGGCGTGATCGGCTTGATGAACGCCCAGTTCGCCATCCAGGGCGAGGATATTTACGTGCTGGAAGTCAACCCGCGCGCCTCCCGCACCGTGCCCTACGTGTCCAAGGCGACCGGCCGGGCGCTGGCCAAGATCGCCGCCCGCTGCATGGTCGGGCAAAGCCTGCGCCGGCAAGGGGTGTTCGGCGAAGTGATTCCCACCTATTATTCCGTCAAAGAAGCGGTGTTTCCCTTCGTCAAATTCCCCGGCGTGGACCCTTTGCTGGGACCGGAAATGAAATCCACCGGCGAAGTGATGGGCGTGGGGCGCACGTTCGGCGAAGCGTTCGCCAAAGCGCAACTGGCGGCGGGCGATCAGTTGCCGCGCGGCGGCCGGGCCTTCATCAGCGTGCGCGACGCCGACAAGCCCAAGGTGGTGGACGTGGCTCGCGATCTGGAGCGGCTCGGCTTCGCGCTGATCGCCACCAAGGGCACGGCCGTCGCGCTGCGCGCCCATGGCCTCGACTGCGAGACCGTCCACAAGGTGGGCGAGGGTCGGCCGCACATCGTGGACATGATCAAGAACGACCGGATTCATCTGATCGTCAACACCACCGAGGGCAAGCGCGCCATCGCCGATTCCTTTTCCATCCGCCGCGAGGCCTTGATGCACAAGGTCAGCTATACCACCACCATCGCCGCCGCGCGGGCGACCTGCCAAGCCCTGCGCGCAGCCGATAGCGGGAGCGTGAGCTGCCTTCAGGATCTTCACCGGGAATTGCACGCATGACCAACAGGGTACCGATGACCGTCGCCGGAGCCGCCAAGCTGCGCGCGGAACTGCTTGAACTGAAGACCGTGGCGCGGCCCCGGATCACCGCCGCCATTGCGGAAGCCCGAGCGCACGGCGATTTGAAGGAGAACGCCGAATATCATGCCGCTCGCGAGCAGCAGAGCTTCACCGAGGGCCGCATCGCCGACATCGAATCGAAGTTGGCCAACGCCCAAATCATCGACGTGGCCACCTTGCCGCGCTCGGATAAAGTGGTGTTCGGTTCGACCGTGTTGCTCGGCGAGGAAGACAGCGAGGAAGAAAAACGCTATCAGATCGTCGGCGAGGACGAGGCCGACATCAAGGAGGGCAAGATCTCTTTCGGTTCGCCTATCGCCCGCGCGCTGATCGGCAAGCTCGTCGGCGATGTGGTGGATGTTCAGACGCCCGGCGGTCTCAAGAGCTATGAGATCGTGGACGTGCAGTACATCTAATCCATCATCATTATGGGGCGTGAAGCGGCAAGGTCCGGTTCGCGTCGTCGCCAGACATGGTCGGCGGCGGCGCTGTTAGCGGTTCTGCCGGCACTGTCGATCCGGGCGGCCGAACTGGCGGACACCGTCAACAAGGTGAAGGCCAGCGTGGTGGCGGTCGGCACGGTTCGGCCCGCTCGCCAGCCGCCGGCCGAGTTTTTGGCGACCGGCTTCGCGGTCGGCCAAGGCCGGCACGTCGTCACCAACGCCCACGCCTTACCGGACATGCTCGACCCGCAAAGCAGGGAAACGCTGGCGATCTTCATCGGTCACGGCAAGCGGATCGAGTCCAGGAAAGTCGCCAAGGTCGCCATCGATCCGATTCACGACTTGACGCTGCTGAAAGTCGAAGGCTCCCCGCTGCCGCCGCTGCAACTGGGCGAATCCCAGCCGCTGCGCGAGGGCGACACCGTCGCCTTCACCGGATTTCCGCTGGGCGTGGTCTTGGGCCTGTTTCCGGTCACCCATACCGGAATCGTTTCCGCCATCAGCCCGATCGCGATACCGGCGGGGGCGGCCGCGCAGTTGGACGGACCGACTCTCAAGCGCTTGCGCGAAGAACCTTACGAGGTCCTGCAATTGGATGCCATCGCCTATCCGGGCAACAGCGGCAGTCCCTTGTACGAGCCGCGCACCGGGCGGGTCGTCGGCGTCGTCAATAAGGTGTTCGTCCAGGAAAGCAAGGAAGCCGCTTTGGAAAGGCCGAGCGGCATCAGTTACGCCATTCCGGTCCGTTACGTCCAGGCGCTCCTCAAGCAGGCCGGGGTGCCGGGGAATTGACCCGCGTCGCGAAAGGCATCCTGGGGATGCCTTTCGTGGGTCGGGCGGGTTTCAGTTCAGCCCGTACTTGCGGCGGAAGCGGTCCACGCGGCCTGCGGTGTCCACGATTTTCTGCTTTCCGGTATAAAAGGGGTGGGAGTGGCTGGAGACTTCCACTTTGACCAAGGGGTACTCCTTGCCGTCGGTCCAGGCGATCTTTTCCTTGGTGTTGATCGTGGACCGGGTGAGAAAGGCGAAGTCGGTGGAGATGTCCTGAAACACGACTTCGCGGTACTCGGGATGAATGCCTTTCTTCATGGCTGCCGAAACCTTCGCGACAATGTACTGTTAGCCAGTCCGTGACGCGCCGTTGCCGGCGCGCGGGGATGAGTGCCTGATAGGCTGCTGAACTTTATAATATACCCAGTTTCAGGATCGGCCCGCAAGACGAACCGGCCTCGATCCTGGAGAATCCGTCCGATTTATCCGCCGAGGCCCCGTTTTCCTCGGGTCTGTCGCGAGTGGGAATTCCGGTGAATCAAGAACCCAAGATCGGCTTTGTCAGCCTCGGTTGCCCGAAGGCGCTGGTGGATTCCGAGCAAATTCTGACCCGGTTGCGGGCCGAAGGTTACGGCGTGGCGCCCACCTACAAGGCGGCGGATTTGGTGGTGGTCAACACCTGCGGCTTCATCGACGCAGCGGTGGCCGAATCGCTGGACGCCATCGGCGAGGCGTTGGCCGAAAACGGCAAGGTGATCGTCACCGGCTGTCTGGGGGCGAAAGGGAACGTGGTGCGCGACCTGCACCCGAGCGTGCTGGCGGTCACCGGGCCGCACGCCTGCGAGGACGTGCTGGCGGCGATCCACACCCATCTGCCCCGGCCGCACGATCCGTTCTTGGACCTGGTGCCGCCGCAAGGCGTCAAGCTGACGCCCCGCCATTACGCTTATCTCAAGATTTCCGAGGGCTGCAACCATCGCTGCACCTTCTGCATCATCCCGCAACTGCGCGGCGATCTGGTCAGCCGGCCGGTCGGCGACGTGTTGCGGGAGGCGGAAACCCTGGTCCGAGCCGGCGTCCGGGAATTGCTGGTGATTTCCCAGGATACCAGCGCGTATGGGGTGGACGTGCGCTACCGGACCGGTTTTTGGAACGGCCGGCCCCTCAAGACCCACCTCACCGCTCTCGTGGCCGCGCTGGGCGAACTCGGCGCATGGGTGCGATTGCATTACGTCTATCCCTATCCCCATGTGGACGAGGTGGTGCCGCTGATGGCGGAGGGCAAGCTGGTCCCCTATCTCGACGTGCCGCTCCAACACGCCAGCCCGCGCATTTTGAAGGCCATGAAGCGGCCGGCCAACGCCGGCAACACCCTGGAACGAGTTCGCCGCTGGCGGGACATCTGTCCCGATTTGACCCTGCGCAGCACCTTCATCGTCGGTTTTCCGGGCGAGACGGAAGGGGATTTCGAGCGCTTGTTGGAATTTCTCGCGGCGGCGGAACTGGATCGGGTCGGCTGTTTTGCCTACTCGCCGGTGGAGGGAGCGGCGGCAAACCGCTTGGCCGATCCGGTTCCCGAGGAGATCAAGCGGGAACGGCAGGCCCGGTTGATGGCATTGCAGGGGACGATCAGCGCCGAGCGCTTGCGCCGCAAGATCGGCCAAACCCTCACCGTGCTGGTGGACGCCATCGACGAGGACGGAACGGCTATCGCCCGGTCCACCGCCGACGCGCCGGAAATCGACGGAGTGGTGTACGTCGAGGACGGCGGCAGCCTCGCGGTGGGCGATTTTGCCGAGGCCCGAGTCGTCGATGCCGATGAACACGATTTGTACGCGGAATCCGCTTAAATCGGGACGTTCGCCGCGCACACCTCGAAACCGGTCATGCCCGCATGAACCGGCATCCGGCGGGTCGCTCGAAACATCCGACACCCGCTTTCGCGGACGTGACGCGAAGCGAAAGTCCTGCAGATTTTGACTGCCGCCACCACGGGAGGTATTTGCCATGCCCTTAACCTTGATCTCGCCCGCTTTCCCTCACAACGGTCCGATGCCGGCCCGACTGACCTGCGATGGCCGGGACCTGTCGCCGGAACTGCGCTGGTCGGAGCTGCCGGCCGGAACCCGGAGTCTGGCCTTGATCGTGGACGATCCCGATGCGCCCGACCCGGCGGCGCCCCGCATGACCTGGGTGCACTGGGTGCTGTATGACTTGCCGCCGACGGCTGGGGGTCTGCCGGAAGGGGTCGCATCCGGCGATCTGCCGCCGGGAACGCGAGAAGGGAAAAATGACTGGGGTCGAACCGGCTACGGCGGACCCTGCCCGCCGATTGGCCGGCATCGCTACTTCCACAAGCTGTACGCCCTGGACGCGATGCTGCCGGATCTGGGCAAACCCACCAAGGCGATTTTGGAGCAGGCGATGGCCGGACATGTGCTGGCCAGCACCGAGTTGGTGGGAACCTATCAACGCTCGCGTTAAAACCATTGAACTTTTTTTGATCGTCCCCATCTCAGGAGGTAAGCGTAAGCCCTTACGCCTGTCCGCTTCCCTCCCTGAGCGGGCTATGTCCGGTTAGCGAAACCGGATATCACATTCGCCCCGGTTTCACTCCCCCTTGTAACCGGGGCTTCTTTTTGCCCGGTGTCGGCCCGGATGCTCCGTCGGCAATCTCGAACGGTTTATCGTGTACAATCCCGCGCAAAAGGCAGGAGGCAACTCTGATGGAATCGATGCATGGCACCACGGTCTTGGCCGTGCGCCGCAACGGCCGAGTCGTGATCGGCGGCGACGGGCAGGTGACTTTGGGCAATACCGTGATGAAGGGCAACGCTCGCAAACTGCGGCGCTTGTACCAGAGCAAGGTGATCGCCGGCTTCGCGGGCGGCACCGCCGACGCCTTCACCCTGTTCGAGCGCTTCGAGGGCAAGCTGGAGAAACACGGCGGCAATCTGACCCGCGCCGCCGTGGAGCTGGCCAAGGACTGGCGCACCGACCGGCTGCTGCGGCGGCTGGAGGCGCTGCTGATCGTCGCCGATCTCGGCACGACCCTGATTTTGTCCGGCAACGGCGACGTGATCGAGCCGGAACGCGAGCTGGCGGCGATCGGGTCCGGCGGGAGTTACGCCCAGGCCGCCGCCCAGGCCTTGCTGGAACACACCGAACTCGACGCGCGCACCATCGTGGAGCAAGCCTTGAAAATCGCCGCCGGCATCTGCATATACACCAACGAGAATTTGACCTTTGAAGAGCTGGCGGGCGCGTGATCCGATCTTCGCGACGGGTGCGTCCGCCGTCCCGCTTTCGCCTTCTGCCCAGACGGTAGCCTCGCCATGTCGGAGATGACCCCCCGAGAAATCGCCCAGGAACTGGACAAGCACATCATCGGCCAGGACGCCGCGAAGCGCGCCGTGGCCATCGCGCTGCGCAATCGCTGGCGGCGGATGCGGGTGGAGCCGGAGCTGCGCAACGAGATTACCCCGAAAAACATCCTGATGATCGGCCCGACCGGCGTGGGTAAAACCGAAATCGCCCGGCGGCTGGCCAAGCTGGCCAACGCGCCGTTCATCAAGGTCGAGGCCACCAAATTCACCGAGGTGGGCTACGTGGGCCGGGACGTGGAGTCCATCATCCGCGACCTGATGGATGGCGCGGTCAAGATGGTGCGCGAGGAAGAGATGCAGAAGGTCCGTCACCGCGCCGAGGAAGCCGCTCAGGAACGGGTGTTGGACACCTTATTGCCGCGCCCGCGCAATGTCGGTTTCGCCAACGAGCCGCCCGCGCCGGACCATTCCGTCACCCGCCAGAAAATGCGCGAGCGCCTGCTCAAGGGCGATCTGGACGACCGCGAGATCGAAATCGAAGTCTCGGTCCGGCCGGTGGGCGTGGAGATCATGGCCCCGCCCGGCATGGAAGAAATGACCAACCAGTTGCAGAGCCTGTTCCAGAATTTGACCAGCAACCGAACCCGCAGCCGCAAGCTCAAGGTGAAAGACGCCCTCAAGCTGCTCCAGGAAGAAGAGGCGGCCAAGATGATCAACGAGGAAGAACTCAAGCTCAAGGCGCTGGCGGCGGTCGAGCAGAACGGCATCGTGTTCATCGACGAGATCGACAAGGTGGCCAAGCGCGGCGAATACGGCGGCCCCGACGTGTCGCGCGAGGGCGTGCAGCGCGACCTGCTGCCGCTGGTCGAGGGCTGCACCGTTTCCACCAAGTACGGCATGGTGCGCAGCGACCATATCCTTTTCATCGCCTCCGGGGCGTTCCATCTGGCCAAACCCTCCGACCTGATTCCCGAATTGCAAGGCCGGTTGCCGATCCGGGTGGAGCTGAGCGCCCTCAGCACCGAGGACTTCGTGCGCATTTTGACCGAACCCGATGCGTCGCTGACCGAACAGTACGCTTCCTTGCTCGAAACCGAGGAAGTCGAGCTGGAGTTCGCGGCCGACGGGGTGCGGCGCATCGCCGAAGTCGCCTGCCAGGTGAACGAGCGCACCGAGAATATCGGCGCCCGGCGGCTGCACACGGTCATGGAGCGACTGCTGGAAACCATTTCCTTCGAGGCGCCTGATCGCGCCGGCCAAGCCGTGACCGTGGATCGCGCTTACGTGGACGCGCACTTGGGCGAACTGATCAAGGACGAAGACCTGACCCGCTATATTTTGTGAGCATCGGCCATGAGCATCCATCCGACCGAAATCAAGCTGCATCAGACCTCCCGGCTGCTCGAAGTCGCCTTCGAGGACGGCGCCCGCTTCCAACTGCCCTGCGAATACCTGCGGGTATTCTCGCCGTCCGCCGAAGTGCGGGGTCACGGTCCCGGCACGGGGACGCTGGTGACCGGCAAGGAGGAGGTGAATATCACCGCCATCGAGCCGGTGGGCAACTACGCCGTCCGGCTAGTGTTCGACGACGGTCACTCGACCGGCCTGTATTCCTGGAACGTGCTGTACGAGTTGGGCGCGGACAAGGAAAGCAACTGGCAGGATTATCTGCGCCGGCTGACCGAGGCCGGCTACCGGCGGCAAGTTTGACTCCGTATCGATCCGAGCGGCCACGAACCATGGAACAACCCGAAACCACGCATTTCGGCTACCAGAAGGTGGCCGCCGACGAGAAAGCCCGCAAGGTGGCCGGCGTGTTCGATTCGGTCGCCGGCAAGTACGACCTGATGAACGATCTGATGTCCATGGGCGTGCATCGCTTGTGGAAGCGCTTCGCGATCGGTCTCGCCGGCGTGCGGGCGGGAGAGCGGGTGCTGGATCTGGCGGGAGGCACCGGCGATCTGACCGGCCGGATGCTGCCGCTGGTGGGGCCGGCCGGGTGGGTGGTGCTGTCCGACATCAACGCCAACATGCTGGCCGAAGGCCGGCGGCGGCTGATCGACGAGGGCGCGGTCGGCAATGTCGCCTACGCGCAAATCGACGCCGAGCGACTGCCTTTCCCCGACAACACTTTCGACTGCATCACCATCGCCTTCGGGCTTCGCAACGTCACCTACAAGGAGCGGGCGCTGACGGCCATGCACGCCGCGCTCAAGCCGGGGGGGCGGGCGGTGATCCTGGAGTTTTCCCACCCGGTCGCGCCCGGCCTGAAGCCGGTCTATGACCTGTACTCGTTCTCGGTTTTGCCGGTGCTCGGCAAACTGGTGGCCAACGACGCCGCCAGCTACCGCTATCTGGCCGAGTCCATTCGGGTGCATCCCGATCAAGAGACCTTGCTGCGCATGATGGAGCAAGCCGGTTTCGAGCGTTGCCGGTATTTCAATCTGACCGGCGGCATCGTCTCGGTGCATCGTGGCTACAAGTTCTGAGCCCGCGTTCCTCCTTTCTCCGTGGGAGGGGAAAAGGACGAGCGCTGTCGCGCCGGGGATTTTCGCGTGATTCCCGCCGTCATCGTCGCCGGATTGGAGGCCGCGTTTAACCGCTATTTGCGGCTCGATCCCGATATCCCGCCGCGACTGGCCGCGCTGGACGGCAAAGTGATCGCCCTCGAACTGGCGGGCTTGGGCCAGATCTGCTATCTGTTGCCCGGTGTCGATGGCGTTCGGGTGGTGGAACGCCACGAAGGCGAACCCTCGGTGTGGATACGCGGCACGCCGCTCGCGCTGGTCCGACGATTGGGCGGCGGTCCTGCGGTCGGTGGCGATGTGGCCATCGAAGGCGATGCCGCCGTGGGCCAAGCGTTTCAATCGCTCTTGGCGCAGGTGGATATCGACTGGGAAGAGCAACTATCGAAAGCGGTCGGCGATGCCGCCGCCCATCAACTGGGGAATCTCTGGCGCGATCTTCGCGGCTGGGGTCGGCGGACTTCCGATGTTTTGGCGCGCGATGGCGTCGAATATCTCCAGCAGGAAGTGCGCGCGTTGCCGCCGCGTCACGCGGTCGAGGAATTTCTGAGCGCCGTGGACACCTTGCGCGAGGATGCGGACCGACTGGCCGCGCGAATCGAGCGCCTGCGCCGGCGCGCGGCGGCCGGCGATCCGGCCTAGGCCGTTTCCCCGCAAGGCGCGCAGACGGCATGTTCGGTCCCGCCCAACTGTTGCGGTTGCTGCACATCAACCGCGTGCTGGTGCGTCACGGTCTGGACGATATCATCCTCGCTACCCACTTGTTCCGGCCCGTCGGTTTTCTGCGCCATCTGCTGCCCTGGAACTGGCTGCCCCGCCAGCAATCCGAACTGTCGCGCGGCGCCCGCATCCGGTTGACGCTGGAGGATCTGGGGCCGATTTTCGTCAAATTCGGCCAGATGCTGTCCACCCGCCGCGATTTGCTGCCCGATGACATCGCCCGGGAACTGGCCAAGCTGCAAGACCAGGTGCCGCCCTTTCCCGGCGACCAGGCGCGCGCCATCGTCGAAAAGGCGTATGGCCAGCCGCTGGAAACGGTGTTCGCCGACTTCGGTTTTCATCCCCTGGCGTCGGCGTCCATCGCCCAGGTGCACGCCGCCCGGCTGCGCGGCGGTCGGGAGGTGGTGGTCAAGGTGCTGCGGCCCGGCATCGAAAAAATCATCCGCCGCGATGTGGAGTTGCTGTACATCATCGCCAGCTTGGCGCAACGCTACTGGAAGGAGGGCCGCCGGCTGCGGCCGGTCGAAGTGGTGACGGAATACGAAAAGACCATCTTCGACGAGCTGGATCTGGTCCGCGAGGCGGCCAACGCCAGCCAGTTGCGGCACAATTTCCACGATTCGCCGATCCTGTACGTGCCCGAGGTGTTCTGGCCGGAAACCCGCCGCAACGTGCTGGTCATGGAGCGGATTCGCGGCATTCCGGTGGGCGATATCGCCGAGTTGCGCCGGCGGGGCGTCGATATGAAAAAGCTGTCGGAACGGGGGGTGGTGATTTTCTTCACCCAGGTGTTTCGCGACAGCTTTTTCCACGCCGACATGCATCCCGGCAACATCTTCATCAACGCCGAGGACCCCGCCGATCCCCGCTATATCGCCGTGGATTTCGGCATCATCGGCACTCTGAGTCCGACCGACCAGCACTATCTGGCCGAGAATTTCCTGGCTTTTTTCCGCCGCGACTACCGGCGGGTCGCGGAGTTGCACATCGAGTCCGGCTGGGTGCCGACCGAAACCCGGGTGGACGAGTTCGAATCGGCCATCCGCACCGTCTCGGAACCGATTTTCGACCGGCCGCTCAAGGACATTTCCTTCGGCGGGTTTTTGTTGACCCTGTTCCAGACCGCCCGCCGCTTCAACATGGAAGTGCAGCCGCAGCTGGTGCTGTTGCAAAAGACCTTGCTCAATATCGAGGGCTTGGGCCGGCAACTCGATCCCGACCTCGATTTGTGGAAAACCGCCAAGCCGTTCCTGGAAAGCTGGATGAAGGATCGGGTCGGGCCGTGGTCGGTCATCAACCGCGTCAAGCACTACATCCCGCGTTGGGCCGACCAGACGCCCGATCTGCCGAATCTGGTCTACGGCCTGCTCCGGAAAGCGAATGCCGGCGAACTCGCGGTGCAGTTGCACAAGCAGGAGATGGAACGGCTGCGCCGGGAGCTGCGCCGGGCCAACCGGCGCAATTTCCATTCGGTGGTGGGCGCCGCGCTGATCGTCAGCGCGGCGCTGCTGGTGGGTTTCGATACGCCCCACCCCGAGAGTCCTTGGCAGGTGCCGCTGCTGTCGTGGTTGCTGGGCGGAATCGGTGTCGGTCTATTGCTCCAGGCTTGGCCCACGGACGTATAAGTTTTTGCGCTCCCTCTCCCTTCGGGAAAGGGTCGGGGCGAAAGCGAGTCGGGTTGAGGGGGTTCAGGGTCGCTGCAAAGCGGCTTCCACCTCATCGCGCGCGTCTCGGCCGCACAGGATTTCGATCAGGGTCAACGCGAAATCCATGGCCGTGCCCGGCCCGCGCGAGGTGATGAAAGTGCCGTCGCGCACCACGGCCGCGCTGCTGAGCCGAATTTCGGTACGACCGTCGAGAATGCCCGGATAGGCGGTGGCTTCGCGGTAGTTGAGCAGGCCGGCGCTGGCCAGCACCCGGGGCGCGGCGCAAATGGCGGCGACGTAACGGCCTTGCTCCGCTTGCCGCCGCAACAGCGCCGCGATGCGCTGGTCGGCCTCCAGGCGCTGGGCGCCGCCCAGGCCGCCCGGCAGCACCACGAGATCGAAATCCCGATCCAGCACCGTGTCCAGCGCCACTTCGGGGAGCAGGACGACGCCGCGCGAGGCGGTCACCGGCCCTTCCTCCAGGCCCGCCACCACCACCGCGATGTTGGCGCGGCGCAAAAGATCGATGATGGTGACGGCCTCCAGTTCTTCGCAACCATGGGCGAGCGGGACGAGGACGGTAGCCATAAGCGATTTTCTCCTCTTGGGCGGGCTGGCGCGGGCTGGCGAAACCCGGCCGCTCAGCCGCTCTTGCGGTTTTGCAGCAGGGTCATGCCCTTCAGCAGGTTCAGGGCTTCGTACAACTGATAATCGTTTTGGGCCAGACCGTCGGCGCCGGCGGGCTTGGTGGAGTCGGGGGGACTGTCGGGCGGGGCGCCTTCGATCTTGTCGGCGCGGTCGTTGCGCAGGTGGCCGGTCAGGTCGGACTCCTTGATGAAGTCCGGCTCGGCGCCGTCGTCGGCTCCCAGCTTGAGCGGTTTGAGCTTGATGTCGGGGTCGATGCCGGCGGCCTGGATGGAGCGGCCGCTGGGCGTGTAGTAGCGGGCGGTGGTCAGCTTGACCGCCGTGCCGTTGCCCAGCGGCAGGATGGTCTGCACCGAACCCTTGCCGAAGGTGCGCTCGCCCAGAATCAGCGCCCGGTGGTGATCCTGCAGGGCGCCGGCGACGATTTCCGAGGCCGAGGCCGAGCCGCCGTTGACCAGCACCACCATGGGCGCGCTTTTCAGCAGGTCGCCCGGCGTGGCCTTGTAGCTCTGGTCGGAACCGTTGCCGCGTCCCTTGGTCTCGACGATGACGCCGTCTTCCAGGAAATCGTCGGCCACGTCCACCGCGCCGTTCAGCACGCCGCCCGGGTTGTTGCGCAGATCCAGCACCAGCCCTTTCAGCGGCGCTTTGTTCTGCTGTTCGAGCGTCTGCAGCTCTTGTTGCAGGCTCTGGGCGGTTTTGGCTTGAAACTGGGTGACCCGCAAATAGGCGAACCCCGGCTCCAGCAGGCGGCTCTTGACGCTCTTGACCTGGATAACTTCGCGAACCAGCTTGACTTTTAGCGGTTTTCGGACCCCTTCCCGCACGATGGTGAGGGTGATCGCGGTATTCGGCTTGCCGCGCATCCGCTGGATCGCGTCGGAAAGCGCCATGCCCTTGACCGAGGTGTCGTCGAGCCGGATGATCAGATCGCCGGCGCGGATGCCGGCGCGCTGGGCCGGCGTGTCGTCGATCGGGGTGATAACCTTGATGAAGCCGTCTTCCTGCCCGACCTCGATGCCCAAACCGCCGAACTCGCCGGAGGTGCCGACCTGCAAGTCCTGGAACGCTTCGGCGTCCAGAAAGGCGGAGTGGGGGTCGAGATTGCTCAACATGCCGCGAATCGCGTTTTCCAACAGATCCTTGTCCTTGACCGGTTCCACGTAATCCTGCTTGACGGCGTCGAGCACGCCGGTGAACGTGCGCAGTTCATCCAGCGGCAGCTTGTTTTCTAGGGCGGCATCCTTCTCGGCCCAGGCGGCATGCACGGCTGTCAGCAGGACGCCGGCCACGAAACTCAAGGCCAGCGCCAGACCGTGTCGAGTTGCAACACTCATCTTCACTCCATACTTCCTTCGATTGCGGCGAGGGGAACTGTAAAAACTTTAGATAATCGCCAGATTAAGACAATGGATGGGGCCTGAAAATCGCATGGCCGGATAAATTGGTGAAATGGCATTCTTGGAGGGGGACAGACCCCGGCGCCGACCATTGCGGTCGGCGCCGGGGTCTGTCGCGGGACGGGATCGGTGCGAAACCTTACTTGGCCTTGCCCTGGTTGGCGACGGCATCCATCAGTTTCTTGAGTTCCTCGGGATCGGCGAGGTAGTAGTTCTTGATGGGCCGCAAATTGGCGTCGAGCTCGTAGACCTGCGGTACGGCGGTCGGGATATTGGTGGCGATGATCGCCTCATCGGACATGTCGTCCAGATACTTGACCAGCGCGCGCAGGCTGTTGCCGTGGGCGGCGATCAAGACCCGTTTGCCGGAGCGGATGGTCGGGACGATGGTGTCGTGCCAGAAGGGCAATACGCGGTCGATGGTGGTCTTGAGGCTCTCGGTGGCGGGCAGCACGCGCGCGTCGAGACCGGCGTAGCGCGGGTCCTTGGCCGGGTGGCCCGGATCGTTCAAATCCAGGGGCGGCGGCGGAATATCGAAGCTGCGCCGCCAGACCTTGACCTGTTCCTCGCCGTGCTTCGCGGCGGTTTCGGATTTGTTCAAGCCGGCCAGGGCGCCGTAATGGCGCTCGTTGAGCCGCCAGCTTCGATGCACCGGAATCCACGCCAAGTCCAGCTCGTCCAGCGCGATCCACAAGGTGTGAATGGCGCGCTTGAGCACCGACGTGAACGCCACATCGAAGGTAAAACCTTCCTTCTTGAGCGCCTGACCGCCTTTTTTCGCTTCCTCGCGACCCTTTTCGGAGAGGTCCACGTCAACCCAGCCGGTGAAGCGGTTTTCCAAGTTCCACTGGCTTTCGCCGTGGCGGACGAGCACGATTTTGTACATTGCTGAATGCCTCCTCAGTTCAGAGCGGTCATTGTCGTTGTCGGGTCGGAAGCGGCGCGCGGCGGTTTGCGGCCCACCCGAGCCGCCGAGGGCTGCCGGTACGCCGATCCGGTTAAATCCTATGGAAATTCGGCCGGCCGATGATACGCCGGGCCAACCGATTTCGCCAGTCAACGGCGTTCGCGCCTTCTCAATATCGCTATATTAAGTTATGCTAATATGCAATTCATCGAGATAACAATTTTGTCATCCACGGCACCTGGCAAGCGGGCGGGCATGGCGCGAGACGGCGCCGACAGCGGCGTTGTTCCGACCGATTTTCTGATGACCCGCGACGAGGATATCGAGCGAGCCTCGCGTTCGCTCAAGGCCATGTCGCATCCGCTGCGGCTCAAGATCCTCTGCACCTTGGGCGACCAGGAGATCAGCGTTCAGGAAATCGTCGAGCACGTCGGAACGTCGCAGAGCAACATTTCCCAGCACCTTGCCATTCTCCGCGACAAAGGTATTCTCACCTGCCGCAAGGACGCCAACCGGGTCTATTACCGGGTGAGCGACGCTCGCACGCTGCGCTTGATCGGCATGATGCGCGACGTTTTCTGCACCCGGCTTTGAACTCGTCCCCCCGGGTCGTCGGCCCCGCGCTCGCGCGGACGATATCCCTGTCCATCATTGTATCGAGGTCGAGCATGAACAGCGAAAGGATCATCCGGATCATGGCCGGTTCGTTTATTCTGTTGTCGCTGCTGTTGGGCGCGCCGGCCAGCCCGCTCTACCACAGCAGCTATTGGCTTTGGTTCACCGCCTTCGTCGGTCTGAACCTGTTCCAGAGCGGTTTCACCCGATTCTGTCCGGCGGAGATGATCCTGTGGAAGCTGGGCATCGGAAAAGCCGGCGATCGGGCCGGCCGTCCCGCGCACTGAGCGACACCCGAGGAACGTCATGAGCGATTTCATCGAATTTTCCCAGCAAAACTGGCTATTGTATCTGGCGCTGCTGGCTATCTCGGGCCTGCTGGTCGGGAATGAGGTTCTCCGCAAGATCCGTGGGGTTCGCGCGCTGAGCGCCGCCGAAGCGTTGCGCCTGATCAATGATCGGGATGCCTGGGTCGTGGACATCCGCGAAGGCGGCGAATACAAGGAGGGCCACATTCCGCAGGCCCGCCACATTCCGCTCGCCTCGCTGCGAGAGCGGCTGGGCGAGCTGGGCAAGGCCGGCGACAAGCCGATCATCGTTTACTGCCGGACCGGAAGCGCTTCGCAGTCCGCTTGCGCCCAGCTCAAGAAAAGCGGGATCGCCGACGTTTACAGCCTGAACGGCGGGCTGGCGGCTTGGCTGGACGCCAATTTGCCGGTCAGCCGCAAGAAATAGGTTTCCGGATTCGCATCGGGTTCGATCGTGCCGAATATCCTCGTGTACGCGACTGAATGGTGTCCCTATTGCCGGCGTGCTCGGGCGCTGTTGGACAGCAAGGGGGCGCGTTACACGCTCTTGGATGTAGGCCATAACCCCGCTTTGTGGAACGAGATCGCCGAGCGGACCGGTCGCGACACCGTGCCCCAGATTTTCATCGGCAACCGGCATGTCGGGGGCTGCGACGACTTGTTCGCGCTGGAGCGGCGCGGCGGGTTGGAGCCGCTGCTGAAGGGCTAAGCGATTTCGGAGGATTTTGCTCCGTCCCCGTGCGGATGGGCGACGAGCGCGATCGAAGCGTTGCGCCTGCCATTCGTCCGCTCGCCGCGCTGGCCGCCGGTTTCGCCCGCTCTTCTTGGCCTCGCGCCCCTCGCCGCCCGGTGGATTGTTGGGCAGC
>WBZM01001829.1_pt1 | contig 19685 bp, 22 predicted proteins | sample 5204271 | NCBI WGS metagenome assembly WBZM01 (sample SAMN12344346, study PRJNA552823) | activated sludge metagenome | biome: Activated sludge suspended growth; feature: Nitrification reactor; material: Wastewater; isolation source: activated sludge from nitrification reactor of wastewater...
CTCTTTCAGCAGGAATCGAACCTGCGGGAATTAACCCGAACCATCTTTAGCGGTAACGCTCCGCGAGAATGTATGTTTGGTTACCAGTCATCAGGATGCCAAAAGTTACCGTCAATGGTAACTTTTGTCATGTTAAAAGAATTTAAAGTTGAAACAGTTTCCAGTAAGGATCATCAGCACTATATTCGATTTGATATACCCCATCTGAATAAATTATGTTGTAATCATTCTCTAATCTGGTAGCAATATTGTTGTACCAGTCCAAAAAAATATAGCCTGTGATTGCACAAAAGGTTTTATGAAAAGACTCCAATGAATCAGGAGCACAATCATCTTGTTGATATAGAAGTTTCATGTTACGAAATGTTTAAAGGTTAAGAAAAAAAGAACTGGCTGGTAAAAACTCACTCAACAAACACTTTCCAAAGATGCAAGTATTCATAGTCTTCAACATCAAGATGTTTCTTTAAAATATTGTAAAGAACATCAGTTGAATAACACTGAATACAAGTTCCAGGTTTTAACTCTAAAACAATAGAGTTATCTGGAGTCATTCCGGTTATGTCCATTGTGAAAACAAAACGAAGTCTCATGTTGTGAGTAAGGCTGACCTATACGCCTAAAGGTTCTGGTTCATAATATAACCAGCCAGTTCAATTGTTTAATTGTTAAATGTTACACCCTTAGCCTAACTATTAGGGTGTCTGCCTTTAAACGTCATATAACCCAATCAAACTCTGGATGGTGGGCTTATGCCTCTCTTCATCACACGTTTTGTAATCGGTAACTTCCGACGTTTAATGCACTCTCCTATGGATTGGTCTTCCAGAGCAGAAGTTGAGTTGTATTTTATCTAAAAGCTTAGGTGTGCCTTCACCTATATTCGTGCAAATTTTATAAGTCTTGCATCTTGTGCAAGTTCTCTTTGCATTCGTTTTTTATATCACTTTTAGTCCTTTCTTAAAAAGGAGACAGTATACTGGCCGTAGCGGTAACACTGTCCCCCATCTGCTCTGTATTGATTGGCCATTGGAAAACGCACATTAACAAGCTTTTCTTGTAATTAGTGGTTTGTGGCCTGACAAAGCAGGTTATATTTTAAACACAGATACTCAATCTGTGTAAATTTCGTAAAAAGCTCTCCAAAGCAGCACTCATGGCTATTGTGACGGCTACCACAGTTGGATAAATCCAAGTGTTTGTTTTCGATTATGTAAAAATAATCTTAACAGGTTGCTTGTCACTTTGGAGAGCAAGAGGTGAATTAGGTGGAATGGTTATTTGCAACATTGTTGCATATTCACCATTAACACTTAATCCCCTCAAATTCAACAAATTGTGAACAAAAAAATAGGCGATACGTTACTTTTGCAACGTATCCCTATTGTGTGTCTTTTGGCGACCAACCTATCTTTTTTTATAATGTGGAGATATAACCACGTTTGTCCACTCTGCATTTATCCAGACTTGTGACTGGCAAACTGTAGATACAATTTGGCTGCATTAGACAATGAATTGTATATATACAAAATATATACAAATATATACAGAACCCTAATAAAATAAGGATTTTGTATATATACAACAACCCAACCACATCCGAAGACATGGTTGGGTTGAGGTGTGGACACTACAATTCCGCAACAACGGCGCTGCTACGCTCGCCTCGCTTATGCAGCATCCAAAAAGATTCACCGTTTCCGCTTGGGTCTACTACTTCAGACACACACGGGTCTTCAGCGTAGTTTGCTGACACGGCACCTCGTATAGACGAATCGTTGCTTGCTTCAAAGAAGAGCTTGTCAGTCTTGGGAGACTTGACAACAAGCAACGATGTGACATTGAACTGCTTTTTGAAAGAGGCAACGTCGAGAGTGCGAACAAAGGTAAGTTGTGACATGGTAAGTAAGTTTTAAAACGAAAAAATATAAGTTTGTACCCAAGCCATGCAAAAAGCATAGGGGGTACGTCGAAAATTAGCAATGGTAGGGGGGATGATTGAAAGTAACTTCGACGCATATATAGCGGATTCAATTTTTTTATCTAACAAAACGAGGGGGGGGGTATTTTTTTAGTCTACAAAAAGACCCGGCTATGCTTTAAGTATTGTATATTTGTACTGTTTTTATAACTCATTGATTATTAACGGATTTACTTTCTCTAATAGTAATAGAGAGCATATTAACAACTGATTGATATACAGCATATTATAACGATTTCTCGTCCCAAATTTGGGACAAAAACAGGCCAAATCGTCCCAAATTTGGGACAAATATGAAAATTTATAATATTATGATAAAGCAAAAATATACCAAGTTAACGTTAGATTTTGATAAGTATGTCAATAAAGATACAGGAGAAGTATTGACTTCAGAATATGACGTTACTTCATTTAATGTTGTAAATAATGATGTGGTTATTGTATCATCAAATGAATATGTTATTATAGATAGTAAGGCAAGAGCTTATATAGAAAATAATTTTAGTGTATCAGAGCAAGGTTATATATGGCAAATGACAGACATGGTGTACGGGTGTTTTAATTTGCTTTGTGACAGAAATAAAAAGCCACATACCAAACTTACATTAGAAAAAGCACTTGATTCATCTAAAAGCTCAATGCACAGATTTTTAAAAAAGCTGTATGAAAATTCTATTATATATTATATAGATGGTTACAAAAACAGAAAGCAATGCACTTGGATAATGCTTAATCCTACTTTAGCAAGAAAACAAAAAACGTTTTCTAAAGAGTGTTTGAAAGTTTTTACAGATTTAAGCAAGTTATAATGAAACAATTTTGGGATATATCCAACAAGAATACAATGTTTGATGTTTGTAATCATTTTGAAGACAGCGATTATACAAACATTAATGGTAGAAAAGTTGCGTACACAAAAGAGAAGAATATGGCAGTTGTTATTAATAGTAACGTTCAATTGCCTTTGTCAGACATAGGAGAATTTTTGTACAAAGAGTATTTATATGGAGACTTAGCTTGTTACTTGTCTAATAAGAAAACGAAAGAGCAATTTAAAAAACAAACAATTATTTATCATTTTTATAAACCTGAATTCAATGAAAGTTTGTAACAACTTTATTCAAAAAACCGATAATACATCGGCAACAATTTGTAGAAATTGTGGGTGCGAAAAATGGGAACATTCTTTCCCGGATTCTGTACACGACAAAGAAATTTACAAATCTTACGAAAATCCTATCGCCATATATGGGGGCAAAGGATTTATGGATTATATAAAAAACATGCCTTCTCCTTTTACAATGACAGACAGTGAATTTTCTAAAACGACTTCTAAAAGAGATTTTACTATTGTTTTAGGTGAAGAAACAAAAAAGTTATTAGAAGCGGCTTTAGAATTAAAAGCTGAAAAACTTATAAAAAAATGAAATCTTTATTTTTTAAACTTATATTTTATGTAGCTCATTTCTTTGGCATAAAGAAAGCTATGTTTTATTTTGATGATGCTTTGATTGCATATAGTCAATTTAAGGATATAGTTTTAAAGGATAAATATAAGGTAGAATTAAATAATCCTAAAGTTATTATAGACGTAGGCAGTAATGTAGGAGTGTCTCTTTTGTATTTTAAAGAAAAGTATGGATGCGCGGAGTATGTTGGTATAGAACCTAATCCGGAAGTTTTCCGAATTCTTAGAAAGAATTGTAATAGTTTTGCAAAACTTTATAATTTGGCAGTAAAGGATTTGGAATTTAAGTCTTTTATATACACTACAAATGATACAACAACTGGCTCGCTTGCCCCCATCGGAAGTATGATGTATATGACAGACGTAGTAGGTATTAGTAGTATTACAAATTTCTACAATAATATTGATTTACTTAAAATTTCTACAAATGGTTCTGAAGAAGAAATTCTTCAAGACTTATATAAAAATGGACAACTGTCTAAGATTCAAAATATAATTGTAGAAACAAATGTAGAAAATTATTGTACTATATTTAATTGCTTAAAGAATTACAAACATTTTATAAAACCGTTTAACAATAAAACTATTATATATGCAGTTCACAATTAATGTGCATTATTTTGGCAGAAAGCTCAATGTTATTGCAGATAATAACTGGAATGAGATAATGATGAAGAAGGATAAAGGAGTTTTACAAAAAGATTATTCAGATTGGACTGGAGGGTTTTTTAATAGGAAAGGTGAATGGTATATTTGCTTACAAGAAAAACCTATGTTAAATGAAGTAGTGCATGAAGTAGTTCATTTTGTAAATGAGTTGTTTTTGTTTATAGGTTATCAGCCTAAATTGGACAATGATGAAATACAAGCTTACTTTATTGGATATTTTTCTGAAGAAATTTACAAAAAAATATACAACATAAAAAAGATTAAATAACTTTGCCAAAAATTAACCGGAATGAAATTAAAGGAGCTAAATGTAAAAGCAAGAGATAAGGTTGAATTGTTTTCAAAAATATTAGATGTATTAAACGCTTTATCTAAACGTCCTTTAACAGGAAAGGAAAAAGATATTATAGCTCATGTAATGGTATCTAATAGCAAAAACCCTTTTTACGGAACTTCAAGAAAGCTACTCAAGCAAAAGTTAAATATGAAAGAACAAACTTTTGCAATGAATAAAGCTAATATAGAAGAGAAAGGGTGGGTACAGCAAGGTCAATTGAATCCTTATTTACAACAATTAAAGGAAATTGAAAGCGAAATTACCATTCAGATAAAAATAAGTATTGATGCTGTTCAGTGAAATTAAAGAGAATGTTTTAAAGGAAACAGGTATTAGTTCTGCGCATTATGATTTAGTTATATCTGATTTTTGGAGAACTATCAGAGAGATTTTATCAAATCCGTCTGATATAAAAATGGGTTTACGACTGGAAGGATTTGGAACTTGGTGGATGCACTATTGGAAAATAAAGGCATTTATTAAAGCACGAGAAGGAAAAACGGTAGATGATAAAGGTCATACTTTAGAGTTTTACCAAGAAATAGAAAATAACTTAAAAAATTTAATAAAAACTTACAAAAATGGCAAAGCGCGATTTAACAATGAATGATATAACCGGACACCAAGATACCAACAAGGTATTTTTTACTACACCAAAAGAAGAAGGTGTAAAAATGATTCTTCCTAAAAGAGATTTTAATTTAGAAGGTATAGATAAGGCAATAGAATCCCGAAAGGTTTACAACGCTAATATTGAAAGTTTCAGCAGTAATTATGATACTTTTATCCCTTATCAAGGAATACTGGTAAGAGTTTATCTTAGAGAACTTAAACTTGCATCTGGCAAAATATACACAGGAGATATTTTAGGTTTTGATAAAATTCAAATTCCTTCTTCTAATGTGCAAGGTGCTGTGTGGAGAACTGTGGACAACCCCTTTCCTTTTACCCCTAAGTGTATAGTTGTTAATGTTCCTGAACATATTACTAATTTTAAGAGAGGAGACATTTTAGCAATTCCTCAATTACAAGCACTACCTGCAAGAAAAGGAGACGACAGCGTTATTATTTATGAACACTTTTTTGTGCATCCAAATAGCGGAAATATCTTGCCTGTACAAGATTTTGAAAGTGAAGATTTCGGATATGCTATTATACCAACAAGTATTGTACAAGGATTTTTAAAAAAATAAATTATGGAACCTATTTTTAAACTTGGTTATGAACTGATTGTGACTGCACATGTAGCTCACTTACAAACTAAAAGCTGTGCACAACATTTAGCTTTTGGAGAAATTTATGATGAATTACCAGACCTTTTAGATTCATTACTTGAATCTTGGCAAGGTAAAACAAATACTGTACTGAAAGATATAGGTAGTATGAATGTTGGTGGTTTATCTAATTGTGAAGAATATTTAGGTAGAATGTTGAGATATTGTGAATCACAACTACCTGTAGTTCCGTTAGATATACAAGACAAAATGCTTACAATTGTAAACTTTTTAAATTCAATCAAATACAAACTTACATTAAAATGAAAAATATATTTTGGATAGTAGCTGGTTTTATTTTATTAGCAATTGTGTTAACAAGGAAATGTGTACCCGAAAAGGTACAAATAGTAGAGAAGGTAGTACATTCTATACCCGATACGGTATATTTAGAACCTGATACAGTAGTGATGGAAAAGATTGTAACAGAATACAAGACTATTGTTAAAACAAAAACAATTCCTGAACCTATTGTAAAAGAAGACACCAATGTTTATGAGTATGCAACTCTTAATTTTCTTGGAGATACAATTGCTGTACTTGATACAATTACAATAGTAGATAATGAAATTGTAGAACATAAACAAAGAGTTGTACTTATGGATGTGCAAACAACTGTTGAAAAGATTATTGAGGTGCCTGTAACAATTACTGATACAATTACAATTACTAAAGAAATTACCAAAGAACTGCTTGCTTTTTTCCGTCCTTCTGCTTACGCAGGACTCACTTATATGAATTACAATACGGCTGTAACTGGTGAAACAGCTTTTATTCCAAATGCAGGTTTTAGTTTTGGAAAGCATTATATAGGAATAGGTGTAGTCACTACTTTAAATAGAGGATTAGTTGGAGGTATAATTGAATACAAATTTAGGTTTAGAAAATGAGCATTCAATTTATAATTCGTGAATTGAAAAAAAATCCAAAAGTTGCTTATTATTATATAGTAGGCAACTTATTTTGGTTTATGTTTGGATGGATTATTAAAAAATGGTACACTAAGACATTGACATGTAAAAAATGTTTTGAAACAGGTCTTTGTCAAAGAGGTTGTGGGACTTGTGAATTTAATAAAGTGGCAGTTAGTGGTATGCCTTGTAAACCTTTAAACTGAATATATGGAATATAATTTAGGTAAATATAAAGAAAGAACCTTGATAGAAAACACCACAGTTTTTCCTAAGAAAGTTATAGGAGCTATTGGTTCTTGTGGATGTACTATTGTATCTTATAAAGATAACAAAGTAGGTTTTAAATGGAAGCTTCCAGAGTTTCCATTTCAAATTTCAAGCGATTCCTTTGACGTAGGTGTAACTATTGATGTATGGTTGGAAGATGGGCAAAGATTAACTGAAGCATTTAAAGCTACATTGACAAGATGAGTTTTGTAAAAGTAACTCCGCCGTTTGATATAAGGGTAAATTTTTGGGATAACAATTATCAAATTGCTTTAATAGAACCATTTAAGAAACTTTATGACAGAGATAAGTCTAAAGATAAACAAGTTTCTTCTAAAGAATTATGGGCTATATGGTTGCATCAAGACCCGTCATCAGATAATAAAATAGGAAAGCTTCCTCAAGAACATAAGTTGAGTTCTATCCATGTTTATTATCCTGAATTTGACCCCGAAGATAGTTTAATAAAAGAATGCCTTGAAGCTTATGATATGTATTGCTTAACTCCTGCTGCAAAAGCTTTTAAAGAAGAAGAAGCCTCTTTGATAAAAAGAGCTAAGTTTATGGCAGAAAAAGAATACACATTTGATGATGTGGCAAAAGATGCAAAAGGAGCTATTGTATATGTAGCAGGTAAACCTTTGATACTTAAAGGTACAGCAACAGAACTTGATAAAATGAGGGCCAACACGCTTAAAATTTATCAACAATATTCTGAAGTAAGAAAGATGTTTACAGATGAAGAAAGTAATGTAAGAATTTGGGGAGGTGGTACAGAAGGTTTATTAGATGAAGGAAATTTAATTGATTTTGATGAGTAATCCAAGTTGGTTTGTAAATATAGATACAGTTAAGACAGACTATGTGGTAATAGAGAACTTAGAGCAGTTTCTCTCCCCACCTGTCCCTACAGTACACCCTAACCATCCTGAATATAAATTATTCTGGAGTAGAGAGAGTAAGAAATGTATAGAAGGAATATGGGGTAATGAATGGGGTAAATATAGATTTATGCCCGGCAACTTGTATTTTTTAAATTATACAGTTCTTGAACACACAAAACAAAACGAAGCTACAGATTATTTTAAGCCTTCTATTGTAGATTATTATTGGGATTTTGCTTATATATCTTTAACTACCAGAGGGTTTTCGGGATTTGATAAAGACGAAAAATATTCGTCTAACAGTAAATTGAAAGATTATTTAGATGGTAAACTTGATAAAAAATATTTACACCATACCTGTTATAATTCACAAGGAGAATTAAAAGAATATATAGAACCTTTTGAATATCTGTCACAGTTGCATGAAGAGCCTTTAGGTAAACCTATTTACTACAATGAGACTGTAGACAATATGATATTAGGTAGTAGGGGGGGCGGAAAGCAACAACCGAATTCTGAAACAGTTATGACACCTGACGGTAAAGTAACTATGGGTAGTTTAAAAGAAGGAGATTTTGTTATAGGTTCTGATGGTTTACCTGCACAAGTTTTACAGATACATCCTCAAGGGGTATGCGATGTTTACGAAATTCATTTAGAAGATGGTAGAAAAATAAAATGTGGGTATGAGCATTTATGGAAAGTATATGATAACAAAAAAGAATACGTTTTAACAACAGGACAACTTTTAAGTAAAAAACTAAAATATAAACATAAAAGAAGTGGATATAGTTACAGATTTAAAATACCTAATACTTTACCGGTAAATTATTTAGAAAAAAATCTTCCAATAGACCCTTATATATTAGGATGTCTTTTAGGAGATGGTACAGTAACCACTAAAACGCCTAAAATAGCTACATCCGATAAGTTTATATTAAATGAATTTAAAAGGATATTAGGTAGTAGTTTTGAGTTTAATAAAGACGTCAATACTACTAATAATTATACTATTGTTTATAGAGGTGATAATAAAAATAGACTTAAAAAAGATATTAGCGGTAAATTCAATCAATCTAATCTTTTAACAAACCAAATAGAAGAATTAGGTATTAATAAAAAATGTTCTGAAAAATTTATACCTGATATTTATAAATATGGCTCTATTTCTCAAAGATTATCTTTAATACAAGGATTGTTAGATACGGACGGCTCTATTAATAAATCTGGTTCTATAGAATTCACAAATACAAACAAAACTTTAGTAGATGATTTTGTAGAAGTTTGTAGAAGTTTAGGTATCCAATGTAGGATTCGCATAAACGATAGGTCTGAACAACAGCATTCTATTAAAGGGCATATATGCAATAGAAGTAAATATTATAGAGTATTTTTAAGAACAGACTTGGAAGTTTTTAGACTTCCTCGTAAAAAAGAAAAATTACAACCATTAAAAAATTCTAATGGAGTAGCTATTGTAGATATTATAAAACTTGATTATCAGGAAGATTCTACTTGTATAACTGTTGATAATGCAGACCATACCTATCTTACAACTGAATATGTAGTTACGCATAATAGTTACTATACAGGATTAGCAGAATTAGAATACAGATATGTATTTAATAATGTTAAATCTTATAAAGAATTTATAGACCCTCGTAAAAGAAAATTGTCTAAGCAATGCGTAGGTTCTGGTGAAACCACTAAAAGTGCAGATTTACTTGCTAAAGTAAAAGTGTCACAAGACGCTAAAACCAGAACAGATAACGCATACTTTAGAGAAATATTTGGTATTTGGGGAACAAGTGAAGAAGACCCTGAATTCAAACCCTGTCCTTTTTACAGAAAATCTTCAGGAAACTTTGATTGCCCTAATAAACGTAACCCGTATAGAAATGAATACAAAGTTTATATAAATGGTGAATACAAACCACGAGGAAGCGGCAGCACTATTTTCCATGTAAACTATAATAGTAAAAAAGGAAAAGGCGCACAAGCTGCAACAGGTGGACGTTACGACTTTATGGACTACGAAGAAGTAGGAGAAATGGACAATTATGTAGAAGCAAAAGGTAGTAATGAAAACTGTGTAAAAAGAGGAGTAAGATTTGGTGTACAATGGGCACAAGGTACATCAGGTAACATAGAATATATTATGGGTACTAAAGAAGTATTCTTGAATCCTCAAGATTATAACATACTTTCTTTTCCTAATAAAAACGGTGTTGAAGGAAAAAACGGTAGAACAGGATATTTCTTACCTAATTATATGGTACTGTTTCATTTTAAAGATAAAAATGGAAACACCGACTTTGAAGCAGCTATAAGACAAGTAAATGAAGAAAGACAAAAAGCTTCTGAATCTAAAGACCCTAAAGTACTTACGGCTAAGTTAATGAACGAACCTTGTTATACCCATGAAATGTGGTTGACAGATAAAGGCTACTATCTTCCTTATGAAGAAGCTGCTGTAAGAGAAAAAGAATTAATGACTAATAACCTGTACAAAACAAATCATGTAGCTGTAGAATTATATTGGGACAATTCAGAAAGATATGAAGTAGGCTATAAAGTATTGCATAATGCAGAACCTCATATAAACTTTCCTGTACCTAAAGACATGAAAGACCCGTCGGGGTGTATTTGTATTTATGAATTTCCTACCCCTAATGATGATGGAATCATTCCTAATGACATGTATATGTTTATAGGATATGATAACTATGTAGAGCAAAACTTGGATTATGGGGGTTCTTTAGGAGTAACTTATGTATTGAAAAATCCTAAGTATATTCCACAAGGGTATACCGGAAATATTATTGTTGCCAGTTATATAGGTAAACCCGCAAAAGGATTGGATTATTACCATGAGCAACAAGAAAAACTTATTGCTATGTATGGAAATCCGGTAAGAGGACTTTGGTTTGAAAAGAACCGGGGCGAACCTGTTAGAGAATATTATATCAGAAAGCATAAAACACACTTGCTTTGTTTAACTCCTCAAAGGGTTATATCATCTAATATATATCAGCAAAACATGGCTTCTTACGGATTTATTGTAGGTAATAAAATCGCTAAAATAAATTTGTTAAAACTTGTACATGACTGGTTGTTGGAAGAAACTACTTTTAGTATCAACAATACAACTGAAACTAAAAAGAATATACAACGAATTCCGTGTTTGTTTTTATTGAGACAAATTATGCAATATAATCTTGACGATAACTTTGATGCTGTATCTGCTATTATAGGTAGCATTTTAGGGCTTAGAGAATATCAGAATGAACTTGAAGATAAAAGTAATTTGAAAAATAAAAATAAAGTTAATATATTTGCGGGATTATTAAAAAATAATAAAATATATCGCAATGCTGGATTTGCGCGCTAAAAATAAAGATGAAAAGTGGTATAAAGAAGTAGCTAATTACTATCTTCCCGCTTATTCTAAAGTTACTATTGAAGATTACGATGAAATGAAAAAACTCTATGAGTTTATGAATAACGATTTGCGTAATTTTCAAGAAGAAATAAATTCTATATGTAATGATATATACACACAAGATGCGGCTGTAGAAGAGCTTATTCCGTATAATAAAATCAAGAATAAAATTGATGTACTTATAGGAGACCTTTTACGCAGACGTTCTAATCACAAAATTATTCTACTTTCTGCTAAAGCAATCAGAGATAAAAATGAAAAACTCAAAGAACTTATCATGGAAAATGTCCAGAAAGAAATTGAGTTTGAAGTTAGAAAATCCATGTTGCAGTTAGAGCAAATGTCTGAAGAAGAAGTAAATGATTTTATACAGCAATATAAAAACTATGTAACTCCGACCGACCTTAATTACAAAAACTTTTTAACTGAAACAGAAATATACAAGCATAAAATGCTTCAGTATACCATGTATAGTCAAGATGTAAAGTTTAAAAGTATAGATAGTTTTAAGCATCTTTGTATATCAGACAGAATGTTTATACACAACGGTTGGAAGCATGGTAAACCTTATATAAAAGTTCTTAATCCTTTGTTTTGTGGTTTTCATAAAAGTCCTGAATTACCTTTTGTGCAACATGGAGATTACTTTTGGGTAATGGATGAAATGACAGTAGGAGAAGCTTTGGATGAATATGGAAATATTCTTACAGAAGCAGATATTAAAAAAATAAGACAACATAGTAATTACTATAACTCAAATAGTAAAGATGAGCTTTTTGTATTTGACCACACAAAACAACACGCTTTATTAGAAGGTCTTGGTATATACGATACAAGAGATGTCGGTTCTCATCAAGGTAGAGGAACTACTAAAATAAGCAGACATGACAAAGTGTATAGAGTACACTTAGAGTTTAAAGCTTATGAAGAAGTAATGTTTTATACTTATGAGGATGAATATGGAGACCCCATTACAGTTATACTTGATAAAAATACCGATATTATTCCATCAACAGCAATGAAAGTGGAATTCAATAACAGATATTTTGAAAAAGATTATAAATGGGTTTGGACAGACGGTTTTGGGAAACATGAAGTAGAAGTATTATATGTTCCAAGACGATATGAAGTAATTAGACTTGGATATGATATTTTTCCTATTATGAGAAAAGTACCTTTACAAGCTGATTATTTAGACCCGTTTTCCAAGTTTGAGTTGTCATTTAAAGGCGGTATTTTTAATTCAATGAATGCCAAATCTCTTTCTCTTGTACAATCAGGTTTACCTTATCAGTTTCAAATATACGCACTAAAACTTTTACAAAATAAAGAGATAGCTACTTATCAGGGTATTAACATAGTCAAAGATGTTGATAGAATACCCGATGCTTTAGCCCAAGATGAAACAGGAAATCCGATTGAAGGTATAGATAAAATTACACAGTCTGAAATTATAAGGAGAAAAACCAAAACCATACTTTATTCAGATTCACAGCAGACACTTGGTTTACCCCCTTCTCCTACTCGCGGTAGGGCTGTAGAAGTAATGCAGTTAGGAAATATGGCAGATATACTTAATTCTCAACAGCTTATAGAGCTAATAGACAGGGAATTAGGTATTGCTATGGGAGTTAATCAACAACGTGAAGCTCAAGTAGCTCCTAATACAAATGTTACAGATAATCAGCAAGCTTTAGTACAGTCTTCTCTTACCACAGATTATTTGTATTATTGGCACAATAAGGTATGGGCACATGTATTGAATGAGCATTTAGTTAATATGGATATATACTTTAAAAGAATATTTGAAGATAATCCAGATAGTAATGAACACTTGTTTGAATATGTGTTACCAGACAACACAAAAGAATTAATTAAAGTATTGCCTGAATATTTAAATCATAACGATATTGGTATATTTTTGTCAGACACAGACCAAGATAAACTATACATTGATTTTATGATTCAGAATTTACAACCTATGGCACAAAATGCCGGGCAAGGTTCTGAAACTATTTCTACAATTCTTAAATCAATTAGCTCTGGGGCATCTGTATCAGAAATTGATAAGATGATTCAAATGGAAGCCGATAAACAAAGAGAGCGTCTTGCACAACAACAACAAGCGCAAGAAAAACTACAAGCTGAATTCAAAAAAGCTCAAATGGAGTTGAAAAAATATGAGTCTGATTTGAAGATTGAAGAGATTGTAGCAAAAGAAGAAGCTGCAAGAGAAACCAGAAATCAGCATGTAGAAATAGAAAAGATGCAATATGCTATGCAAGCAGACATTAATGAAAATCAAATCAATGATAAACTTGAAGCTATTGATAAAGAATGGGAATACAAGCTGCCTTTAGAAAAAGAAAAGTTAGAAATAGAAAGAATAAAAGCTAATAAAGCAGGTTCTAAAGCAAGTAAATAAAATTTATTTGTTTGTTAAAAATAATGACATTTCTAACAATGCCTACTATATTAGAAATTAAATAGTGTTTAAATTTGCAAATCACTTACGAAAAAAGTTTATATGGAAGAATTATTTGATTTTGAAATTGACCCTCAAGAAATGCTTGACAGGGGAGAGTCTGAAGAAGAAGTAAAAACAGACGAGGAAGAAATTGAAGAAGTAGTTAAAGAAGAAGAACTTGAAGATGATTCGAGTGATTTTGATGAAGACGAAACTCCAAGCGATGCTGTAAAAATCTTTTACGATTTTGTAGTTGATAATGGAATCCTCGAAGAGATTGAAAATTTTGACGGCTCAATTGACACATTAAGACAGGAGCTAGCCAACCTTCCTGTTAAAAGCTTTAAACGTGCTGTAGAGAGTTTACCGGAACTTAGTCAACAAGTAGTAAATTTTGTCTTTTCTAAAGACAATGTTTCTATTGATGACTTTAAAAGTTTTATAGAAAACGATGTCCAAAATGCTTATCAGGAAATTAAAGTCGATGACATAGAATCGGCAAGAAGTTTTCTTGAAAATCAGTATAGAAGCATGGGAATCTACAGCGATGATGAAGATATGCTTGAAGCTATTGATTTGCTTGAAGAAAAAGGAACTCTTCTTAAAACGGCAAAACAACTTGCAAACAAAGCTAACAATGAAGCTAAAGCTACATTAAATGCTAAACTGGAAGCTGCTGCTAAAGAAAAAGAAGAGCAACAAAAACTAATGCAAGAAGCAAATGCAAAAGTAGCAGACGGCATTAACCAAACTTTGACAGAACTGAAATGGCATGAAAACCGTAAAAAAGCAGTTCTTGAAAATTTAAAACCCGAAGTGTTACAAAAGAAAAATGAAGCGATTCGGAAGTCACCTAAAGCAATAGTACAATTGGCAGATTTGTACAGCTACTTTGATGAAAAAACTGGTGAATTTGACTTCTCTAAATTAATTGACGCAAAAGCTTCTGGAAAGCAAACCGCAGAAACTAAAAAGAGAATGCAAGAAGACAAGTTTTCATCAGCTATTGCTGGATTAGGTAAACAACTTCCTAAAGGAAAAGAAAAATCTATTTTAGAAGTTGTCGACTATGATTATGAATTTGATGAATAAACACAACTTTTAAAATATGTTAACTCGTAGAACAGCTTTAATTCGTACACATGAGCGTAGAGATTGGGGTGGTACTTACGCAGATAGCTCTACATGGGCATCTATGTTTCGTAACATGCAACCTCACGACTTTGGTGTAATGGGTGCACAAACATTTGCAACTGAAATAGGCAGTTACATCGTAAACAAACCTCTTCTGTGGATGACTCAAGCACAAGGTAATGTGTGTGAGCTTCCCGGTGGACAGTCTGATTACCGTTGGCAATTGCTTACAGATACACATACCCGTGCCGTTATCACTAAAGTAGACGCAAACCTCGGCACACAGCCCGGTAAATTAGGTCAACCATTTAACATTTACTTAGACCGTAACTGGTATGGTGAACCTGTAGTTCTTAAAACAGAAAGCATTGATATGCCAATGCTTCGTATTGTTGGATTTCCTGTTCAGGAAACCGATAACGTATGGCGTTATTCCGTTGTAATTCAAGATGGCGACCCTGCTTCTTATGTAGACCCTGCTGTACTTGCTGTAGGTAAAACTATGGTAGATGCAACTACACAAGTTGCCGATGAACTAAACATGAAATACGGCGGTATTGAGTTTGGTAGCATGTATGACCTTCAAGGTCACATTGGTAGCGTAGCTCGTAAAATTGAAGTGACTGATAAATTTATCCGTCTTGAAATTGAAGCAGCTAAACGCGGTCAAAAACCAAATGCTACTTATAGCTTTAACGGTGCTACTCAAAATTCAGCTATTGGCTCTGGCTATGTAGTTGTAAAGAAAGGTACTGATGGCAAACTTCCTCCTAAAAGTGATATTGTAAAAGCAGGTGGTTTTATTACTACTGCTGAAGCAATGCTTGAAGAAAGAATCGCTATGGATAAAGAATTCCAAATGGTTTTCGGTAGAACTCAAGTTTCTACTGATACTGATACCGGACGGGTTCTAAAATCTTCTGCCGGTTGGTTGCAAATTTCTAAAGATGGTAACTATCGTGAACACAACGGTAATATCACTCTTGGTGAATTTACAGACTTCCTTGATGCTAAATTCTTTAACACTGTCAACTTTAAAGACCGTGCTGTTGAAATCCATACAGGTTCTGAAGGTATGAAATTCGCATCTCGTTTGATTTCCGCTGAAGCAGGTTTCTCTCCATTCGTATTTGATTCTAATTACTTTATTGAAAGGGTACCTTCTCAAGTAAATGATAAGGCTCTTCGTTGGGGTGCACAGTTTACAGAACTTCGTAGCTATAACGGTATTATCTTACGTTTCGTTTATGACCCAACTAAAGATAATCCTTATTTCTATCCTGAACTTCATCCTGAAACAGGTAAGCCGGTTGAATCTGGTAGCTTTGACATCTTTGATTTAGGTGAAACTGCTGCTGCTCCTCAAATGGCTCGTACTAAATCTAACGTATGTATGATTTGGGAACCTGCTCAAGAGGAATACTTTATGGTTTCTAACGTTTATGATTTGAATACTGGTTCCGTTAAAAACGGTAGCAATGTACATTATCTAAGTAAAGAAGCTGGTATTTACCGCGCTTCTACAGTTGGCTTCCAAGTGTGGGATGTAAGCCGTTCCGCTCGTTGGCAGGCAGTAGTCTAAACTTAAAGGGGCGGAGTAAAGCTTCGCCCCTAACTTTTTAAAACAGAAAAAAGAAAAATTTCAATGACTGAATTAGGAACAATTCAATTAATTGTCAAGCCTGTACAAAGAAATAGTGTACAAGGCCGACATCTGCATCAATACCGCATGAAAGCCGGTAATAACGAATTAGTTGCAGACACAAGAAAAACAAAGGTTGCTAATGCAACCGAAACACTTGTTTTACACAGAGATTCTACAGGTACTCGTTACAGAACAGGTCTTGAAGAAGTAATTCCAAATCCATTTGGAGACAATATTGCAGATGTTATATCTAACTACAATTTGTCAAATAAATGGTTGGAAAACGGAAGGCTTGAAAAAGTTCTTGCTTCCGACAAAATTAGTATGCAGACTTATCTTGAAATTCTTGCTGGTGTAGACCCGGATACTTACACTCCTGTTATTCCTAAAAATAATTTTATAGGAGCTTTTGCAAAAGAAGACGCAAGTATGACGGAACTTCAAAGGTTAAAAATTGTACTGTATGACAGTGCAAATGTATTTAACACAGCAAGTCCAAGAGGCAGACTCGTTATTCAGATTTTAAAGCATCACCCTGCTATTGCTCTAAATAGAGATGTAATCAATCCTAACGTGCATAGATGGTATATAGCTGAAGAAAATGAAGATTCTGTTGAAAGTAAACGTACTAATGACTTGATTAATGAAGCTATTGCAGAATTGTATATGTTAACTAAGAAAGAACCTTTTGATGTGCTTTATCAGTTTGGAACACTGTTGACAGACGGCAACGATAAAAGTATAGTAAGAGGTAAAACCCAAATGCTTGTTTTAGAAGATAAACTAAACAAGTATATTAAAGAAAAAACAAAGTATCAAATTCAAAATATCACTAAGTTTTTGGATGCAATTAAATTGTTTAGAACAAACCGGGAATCTTTCTTTGTAGAAACTTTGGTACAAGCTGGCTTTACTTATGACGTAATTTCTGTAACCAACGGTATAGTTTATTGGGACAGTATGAAAAATGCTCCTGAATATTACAAATGGAGTTCTATTAGAAATTTCAAAGAGTTTTTACTTACTGAATTTAATAAATACAATCCTGTTGAAAAACAAGAAAGCATATTTAAAACTTACTTAAACGAATTAATCCAAAGAGGATATGAGTATACAGGAGATGCACTATGAATTTAAAGTTAGATGTAATAGACTTGATACGCAACATTATCAAGATATACCACCTTATACTATAGATTCTCTTCTTAACAATGCTCACAATTATTTCTTGGAACATTATGCGTATGTTACAAGATTGCCTTATGAAACAAGCCAAGCAAGGTTAGACATGTTGTCTAACCTTGTTATTGGTTTTCCAGAACAACCTGTACTAACACCTGTAGAAGTTGAAACAAATGTTTATGAGGTGAAATTTGATTCTCTTATATATCCTTATGCACACTTGGTTAGAGTGTATGCTGAAGGAAGCTGCGGATTGATAAACGTTAAAGTAGTTCCTATTAATAGTTTAAATCGTATTCTTGTAGATGACTTACAGAAACCTTCTGTTAAATGGAAACGACTTGTTGCCACTTTAAGAAAAACTTCAGATGATATTAATCCTTCTTTGTATATTTACGGCGAAGATAATATTACAGTAGATTCTGTTAAGATAGAATTTATAAAACAACCTTTAAAAGTATTCTTAGGTGGGTATAATTCAATTGATTATGATGTTTGTGTACAAAATAATGGAACCAATTGTAATCAATTTTATAATATAGGTACACCAGCAGTAAATTCAGAAATTGCAGAAATATATCACAGTTTACTTGTAGATATTGCAGTAAGAGAATTTGCAAGATATACAGACAATATAAACAAACTACAAACTTTAGACAATAAAATTTCATTAACTACTTAAAAACAAACACATGAATTTCTCTAAGAGAAGTAACAAAGTTCAGTCTTTCATGGAAGACATTCTGGTTGCAACTGGCAACCAAGCCCTTACAACAGGTGATGGTTCCAGAAATTTAGCAGGTACAGGTAATGCTGCTAACATTGCTTCTGGTCAACTTGGTGTACTTTCCGCAGACCCAACGGGTTCTGAAACTACCGGTAAGTTTATTACTGCCGGTCGCACTTCTGTACAAGTTAAAGCTGTACGAGTAGCACAAGGTACTCCTAAATCAACTGATTTGCGCGCAGTATCTCCTTTTGGTGATGGCGACCCTGCTATTGTACAAACGGATGTAATTGAAGCCGATAAGGTTATCAGTGTAACTACTACTCTGTATAATCCCGGTACACGTCAAATTCAATATTTGACTGGTTTTAGCACTCCTGAAGCAAACACTACTTACAAAGCCGGTGTTACCATTCAGTCTGCTAAAAATGACATTGAGTACAGCCAACACAAACGTAACACCGTAACTACCAGTTACACCACTCCTGCTTCTGCTACAAATATGCTTGACGCATATCTGCAAAATGTAGGTATCAATCTTAATGTACAATCTGTTTACGGTAAAGGTGTTAATCCTTTTATTGTACTTGGTGTAAACCTGACAGGTGGTACTGGTGCTACTGATATTGGTGCTTATGTAGCCGGTAACAGTGTAACTTTTATGACACATGATGGTGTTAACTACAGCTACACACTTACTACTGCCGACATCAATTCTCTAAATGCAGCTATTGCTGATACAGCAGGTCTTGCTACCGCTGAATTCCGCAGTTTAGGTTCTGTAACTCCGGGTAGTGCTGCCACAGTTGATGCTTTACTTGTACTTTCACTTGATGACCCATTTGCTCGTGCTTATGACGATTCTCACACTGTGCGTACCCGTGTAGAATTTTTTGGCGATATTTCTCGTTCAACTAACAAGTTTGTGTCTAAAGCACAAGAAGAAGTTAACGGTGGACGTGGTTGGAAGATTCGTTACGATAGACGCGCTGCTTTACAAGGAATGACGCTGCAATTTAAAAATCTTGGTAACTTTGAAATCAAGCCTGCAAGCTATGTGGTTGAAACTCAACCTTATACTTCAACTTTGATTGAATATTACGGTGTAAACCAAAATATGCACGGAGACCAACGAGTATTAAAACAAGCAGTAATTCTGCTTCCTTGCGCAATATCTAACCCAACAGGTAATGCTGCTACGGGTTATACTATTGCTACTACTGCAACTACTACAGTAACTCAATTGAATGCTTCTTTAGGTGCTTGGTTAAGCTCTGCTTCCGACAACTTTAGT
>WBZM01001831.1_pt1 | contig 19681 bp, 15 predicted proteins | sample 5204271 | NCBI WGS metagenome assembly WBZM01 (sample SAMN12344346, study PRJNA552823) | activated sludge metagenome | biome: Activated sludge suspended growth; feature: Nitrification reactor; material: Wastewater; isolation source: activated sludge from nitrification reactor of wastewater...
CAAGAAGTGGGCATGGCATTATTGGGCGAAAGACATAAAAATCATCGTGCTTTATGGAAATTTGGTTCTATGATGGCATTAATAACTACATCTGTTTTGGGGATTATTGCCTTTTCTCCTTTTGGCTCTATAGTTCTTGAAAAATTATATGGCTTGCAACCGGCATTAGCTGATTTTGCTTTAACGCCTATGCGTATTTTGGTATTATTGCCTGCATTGTCGGTGTATTTTTCTATGTTACGCTCGGTGATTATTAATGCACATCGTAATACTATTGTGACAGTCTCCACCGTTATTGAGGTCGGTATTATCGGTGGACTCATGGCAATATTGGTATGGGGTTTTCATCCTGTGGGCGCAGTGGCGGCGGCACTTTCTTTATTAACGGCACGCATTGCTGCCAATATATATTTGGTAAAATATTATAAATCTATACTTGCCGAAGCGTAAAAAGGGGGAAGCCGTTTACTCATATTTAATCATTCCGATATGGGGAATGCCGTCTTCAAGATATATTTCAGATACTGCGGTAAAACCTAATTCCGTATAAAATTTCCATAAATATTCTTGTGCCGATATATGGATAGGAATAGTACCGTACAGATGATAAAGCAAGGTTATTGCATATTTCATTAACTCTTTTCCAATGGAAAGCCCTCTGTATTCTTTATGGACTGCAACTCTGCCTATTGCCGGTTCTGAATAGACCACATTCGGTGCTAAAATTCTGCAATATGCAATAATTGTTGTATCATCATAAACTATCACATGAAAAGCTTGTTTGTCAAAACCATCCGCATCTAAATAAGGACAGTTCTGTTCAACAACAAAAATATTTTCGCGAAATGAAAGTACATCATAACACTCATTTGTTGTTAATTCTGAAAAATGTTTATGTGTAATATGTATCATTAGAGTAAACGTCGTGCTTTAATTTCAATATATTTATTAAGGATGTCAATAGTCAAATTTTGAGGTGACGTAAGCACGGGTTGGATACCGTAACGTTCAAGCTCTTTGACTATAAGTTTTTTTTCAAAAGCAAATTTTTCCGCAATAGCTTTATGATATACTTCCTCTACATTATCCGGTGAAGAATGAAGCAATGCGCGTAATTCGGTATTTTCAAAAAACACGATGACCAAAAGATGTCTGCGTGCAATGGATTGTAATGCGTGAATATTCCTTTGCAATCCCGACAATGTCTCCATATTCGTAAATATAATAATTAGACTTCTTTGTTTTGCATAAGCATTGATGGAAGCAAAAAGGCGTTCAAAATCAGATTCCATAAAGTTCGATTTTTCGGCATAGAGAGCTTCTTGAATTTTGAACATTTGTTTTGTGTTTCTGTCGGGAGGAAGAATAGTTGCCACTTTATGAGAAAAAGTCATAAGCCCTGCTTTATCTTGTTTTTGTATGGCAATATTTGCAAGAACAAGTGTTGCATTAATAGCATAATCCACTAAAGTCATGCCCTCGAAAGGCATTTTCATAGTGCGCCCTTTATCAATAATACAGAATACTTGCTGAGATTTTTCATCGGTATAATGATTAACCATCAAATCATTCGAGCGAGCGGATGCTTTCCAGTTAATTGTCCTATAATCGTCGCCGAGAACATAAGGGCGAATATGTTCAAATTCCATCGAATGACCAAGTTTACGAATGCGTTTTATTCCTATTTCTGTCAGACGATGCGAATGTGCCATTAATTCATAGTGACGCATTTGTAAATACGATGGATATACACGCACACTTTTATTTTCATCGAAACGATAGCGTTTTTGAATAAGTCCTATGGTGCCGCGGACAAAAACAAGTACTGCACCAAAAGTATATTCACCTCTTTTGACGGGGCGCAATGTATAATGCAAACGCTTATGTTCTGCGGGTTGCAATGTCATCTCATGAGAAGAATCACGATATTGGAATTGAAAAGGTACTTCGTCAATAACCGTGCATCTGACAGTAAATGGATAAAAATTATCAATTGTTATGTATATATCATTGCTATCACCATTGGATAATGTGTCGCCGAGTATGCGATGAGCGCGTATTCCTTTGGTGTTACCGAAAAGAATCCATATATCCAAGAAGAAAAGTGTGATAAATGAATAGAGTACTATTGTTGCGGCAGTAAGTATAATAGGGAATGCAAATGCTATGGAATACAGCACAATAATACAGCATAATCCAATAAAAAAACGAGGACTAAGATACAGCGATCGAAAAAAAGAACCCATTGTACTCTTTTATGTTGTAAGGATTAAAGAATAGTGACACTTGTAGCGACAAAGGAAAATTCCTTTTGATCACCTTTTATATTTTCTTTTTCTTGTGCACTTGCACCGCCATCTTCGGCATATTGTCGCGCTGCGGCTTCCGATACAATGATTTCTTTCATTATCCCTTCTGCAATAATTTTTTTGCCACTACAATTTTTAGGGACAATAACACTGTTACTACTAAATATCAAGCGTGCTGAATTTCTTCCATCACTGATAATCATCCAACAACCTTTTCTTTTACAGACACTCTGTACTATTGCTTTTAATCGTACTGTTTTCCCATGATTTTCTTTTTGCAGTGCTTTTGCCAAAGTTAATGGTATTATATCGCTCATAACGGGTTGTGCTCCATAGATTTGTGCCCCCGATAATTTCTCTGCCTCGACTTTTGAATATATACCGATACAACCTAAAAAGATACTTATCGTAATAAACCATAGTTTCATGACTGAACCCCTGTCCATTGAAGAAAAAAGCGTACACAGAGCATACCAATATAGAGAAAAATATATCCTGCAATAATACTTGTACTTGCATAGATGATTGTCATCAATACCGATAATCTTTGTGTGATAATACAATCGAGAATGAATGTTGAAAATGTTGTAAAACCACCACAGAATCCCGTTGCGAGAAAAAGGTAGTTTTGAGAAGAAAGAGATGACTGTTTATATAATTCAGTAAAAACACCAATAAGCAAACATCCGATACTATTCACGGCAAATGTGGCTAAAGGAAAACCATGAACAGGTATTTCTTGAATTATATATCCAGCCCCATATCGTGCAATAGATCCAAAAAATCCTCCTATGCCTACAAGTATAACCGACAGAATATTCATAAGGATTAATTGTCTATCATTTGAAAAATACGAGTTGTTTCTTTTTCTAAAGCCAATTTCATTTCACGCACTTCATCGCATACAGGTACTAATTCACGAATCAGCGATTCGAGAGCTCGTTTATTGTGATGGACAGTTTGGTCAATACCTGTGACTTTTTCTTTAAGCCATTCAAGCAAAGTCATGCGCAAATGTGTTGTGGAAAGAATTTGTTGTAAGGGTTGTTGCAAAATTGTATGATCTTCTTCAATATGTTCCAAAAGATTTTCATAAGCTATAAGCATACGTATTTGCTCAAAACCATTACCTGCATTGAGTGATTTATAGACTGCGTTATATGATTTTTTGAATTGTTGAATTTCTTCCGGTAAACCAACGGTGGCAAACATCAAATATAATTGTTCCACATCCTCTTTTTCGGCAAGTGTCGAACCGCGCATAAACGATACAGCCCTTAATAAATCGAGCGCTTTTGCTTGAGTACGCGGCGAAATATAAAAGTCATTGTAATCTGCCGTGGATTGTCCTTTGTTTTTTTCCCGCAAACTTCTATTGCGTGTATATTCATAATGGCGAATAACAAGATTGGCAAAATATAATGTCTCGGCACTGATACGAAAATTTAAGGTTGTATCCACACCGGTAATCATCTGTTGCAAACGGCGCAAATCTTTGTAGGAAATCTTTTGGGGAGGAGTAATGACTCTGCCTGAGTGATGGGAATATTGCAAAGCAATTTTAAATTGAACAAGAGGGTCTTTGTCAGGTAAAATAATTGCTTTAAATAAAAATCTGTCTAAAATGGCTTCTGTTACTTCACTTATACGTAAATAATTGGTTGCTGCAACCACACTGTGGATATGTGATTGTACATTTTGTACACCGCGAATCAATTTGCGCTCATTGAGTAATGATAATAAAGCCCGTAAAGTAAAATCATTAGCATCGAAAATTTCATCAATAAACCCAAATTCACTTTCTACAAGAGAACCTTCTGTATTATGAAATATTTTTCCTGTTTTTAATAATTCTATATCCAGCCCACCGAAATACGTATCGGGTTGTTGTTCTTTGCTTGCTTGTACCCTGAAAATACGTGCATCCTCGAAAATTGCAAATAATTGTTCTGCTAACAGTGATTTCCCCGACCCTGTGCGGCTTTGCAATAATAAATGTTCCCCCGTGAGAAAGGCATAAATAGCTTGTTCGATAACTTCCTCGCGATTTATGACCCTTCTGCCGACAAATTCCGCCGCTTGTTTTAAACGCAGCGCATTATGTTCTAAGGAAAAGCCCTCAATTGTTGGTAATGTTCCGGAATGTGCATTTGCAAACATATAACCCCGCTTAAAAAATATAGGTAATAGCTAATCCCGTTTGTATGGGCATGATGCGCCATACACCGGAGTGTTGAATCTTTTGTGTCGAATGTCGTTCATTTTCGGCATCCACAACCGTATAAGTGGCAAAACTACCGACTATTGCGCCCAAAACAACATCCGACAACCAATGCTTGTCTTTGTACATACGCGCAAAACCTGTGCTTGCTGCCAATCCATAAAGTCCGGCTGTTGCCCACCAACGCTGTATGCGTGCACTTAATACGCCGCTGACGGTAAAGGCAATTGTGGAGTGACCCGACGGAAAAGACCATCGCTCATCGCCCCAATGGAAAGGCGAAAATGAACCGTGCCCTTCGTTTAAATATGGTCTTGCTCTGCCTATGACATATTTACCGAGTGTTGTCAATGTGCCGCCGATAATTAATGCCTCGCCCAACATTCTCCCCGTTGTACGGATATATTCATCATCGAAAAGAAGCCCCCCGCCATACAAACCTACTGTCAATAAAGCCGGAGCCGCCAAATCACCATACTGATTAGCTATCTCCATAGCTTTGTCCATCGTGCCGGTGCGTAGAGAAGAGTTTTGTATATCGCTGCGCAAAGATTCATCGCCCAGAGTGCTTGCGGCAACCAGACCCGTTGCAATACCCAGATGGATAACATTATACTCCTGTACCGAAACTAAACGGTTACCTGCATAACCTACTGTGGAAAATGCTGTGGAAATATCATCCCATATCACCGATGGTATGGTGCGTGTTGAATCGTCCGCATAGAGTTCAACACTACGTAAGCATAGAGTAATCAAACAAATCGCACCAAAAAGTATATTCATTGCAGCTATGGTATGTGTAAGGATACTTCAATTCTTTTGAATGCAATTTCGTAAAATTTTTCTGAGAAAGTATAATGTCTATAACAAATGAACGAAATCTTCATAGTATTTTGCATCGTAAAAACGTCTGTGAATAAGAAATTACCCTGCGAGGTGTTGAAATTGTATGCCAATATCTTCAAGGTATTTTCACAGAGAATATTGCGGACATCATCAAGGATTGGGAACTATGAACAGAACAGTATCACGCGCAGTCTATTGTGCAGCAATGATATGCACATTTTTATGTATTACATCATTCTCACCGGGTGAAGGTAAACGTTATGTACCTAATGAGTCTTTTGGCTTCGGTGAACGCTTAGAATTTCGTGTCGGCTATAAATTTATCACCGCCGGAACAGCATATTTCCATGTCTTGCCTGAACCGATAATACGTAATGGACAGCAATGTTATGATGTTCGTTTTCAAGTGCGTTCATTACAAAGTTTAGAATGGCTGTATCGTGTCAAAGATGATTATAGAACCGTCTTGGATGTTGATGGCATTTTCCCTTATGAATTTGAACAACATATTCGCGAAGGTGGTTATAAACGCGACTTTAAAGCTACTTTCGACCAAGTGCAAAATGTGGCACGCACCACCGAAGGCGAATTTTCTGTAACACCATTCATTCATGATGTGGTATCGGCATTCTATTATGTCAGAACCTTAGACTTACAAAATAAAAAAAAGGGTGAAATTATACCCCTCAAAAACTTTTTTGACAAAAAAACGCATGATTTGGGCGTAAAAATTCTGGGTAAACAAACCATCGAAGTAGAAGCCGGTACATTCCGCTGTATTGTTATAGAACCATTGGTTGTAGAAGGAGGGCTCTTTAAAGCAGATGGGAAAATATTAATCTGGGTTTCCGACGATGAAAGAAAAATACCCGTAAAAGTAGCTACAAAAATACCTATCGGCTCCATAGACACAGAATTAACATCATATAAGGGATTACGCGGTCCTTTACAGTCTTTAGTGCAATAATTCATACACAGCAATGACAACAGAACAAAAAAGAATATTATATAGGCAATTACAGAGTATTAATAATCATGGAACGGAGTTTGTCAGCGAATTTTACAGACGATTGTTCGAACAATACCCGCATTTGAGAGTAATGTTCAAATCTACATTGTCTGAGCAATACACGAAGTTTATGAGTATGTTGTCCATTATTATTAAAGGAATGGGAAATCCGTCAATCATAGTCCCGCTCATTGCCGAAATGGGCGAATCACATAAAAGTTATGGTGTATTACCGCATCATTATACAATTATAGAAGACATCTTTCTTTCAGTACTCCGCGATACATTCCCCGATGACTATAATGATGAAATAGAACAAGCATGGAAGCAAGCTTTTCAATTTATGTCACGAATAATGCAAGAATAAAGGATAGAGTAAGCGGACAGAAAAATTTATCCAAATAATAAAAGAACTTAATTTATTGAATATATTTATGAAAAAAATTCTGATTATGCTCGTAGTATGTATTGCGCAATACGCTATTGTCAATGCACAAATAAAAGAACAAAATACTGAATCCATTGATGAAGCATGGAAGTATATATCGGCAATGGATTATTCCAAAGCAGAGCAATTACTGCTAGCTGCCACAAGTACAAGTCCCGAATCCGCCGTGCGTGCGCATCTGTCATTGATGTATTTGTATTCATTTCAGCGACGCTACAGCGAAGCCGAGCAACAATTCCAATCATGTATATCACGTTCGCGTAATCCCTATCCTTATTTTTATGCCGGAATATTTAAAAATTTTTCTCATGTTTTTCAAGGAAAAGAATATTCGTCTTTCAGCCGTTTATTGGAAACAATGAAAGAAGATAATAATGCTCCGGGTATTTTGCGAGCATCTTCTGCCGAACTTTTAGCACAAATTTTGACAAAACAGGGCGATATAGCCAAAGCACAAAAGAATTATGATTTTATCGGAGCCATTGCCACATGGGCTTTAATCGGTCCTTTCGATAATGTGGGCGGCTCGGGATATGATACCGACTATATGCCCGAAAAAAGCTATGAGCCGGAAAAAGAATATTCGGCGATGAATGGCATTGTTGCTAAATGGTTTACACCCCCGGCGCAAAGGCGTGATTATTGGATTGATTTTACACGTTTTTTCCCCTATTCGGATGCAGTGTTTTATGCCATCACGTATGTGTACAGTGACAATAATGCCAATGTGCATATTCGGGTAGGTACAAGCGGTGCAATGAAAACGTGGTGCAATGATAATCTTATTATCAGTGAACCGGAAGAAACCAATAATGATGTTGATACCTATATAGCCCCTGTGCAATTACAAAAAGGATGGAATAAAATTTTAGTCAAAGTATGTAATTCCGAGCTTGACAGAGTAAATTTTCTCTTGCGTATTACCGATACCAAAGGCAACCCTTTACCCGGATTGCGTTATACAACCGATAAACAGACTTATACACCATCAGTGGAAAAATCCGCATCTGTACTTGAGAATGAATTTGCGGTTTTTTTACGAAATTATGTCGAAAAAAATCCCACTCATATTGAGCATAGTTTATTGCTTGCAGATGCTTATTTGCGTAATGAACAAACTGAAAAAGCTGAAATAATATTACGTGATGCACTGAGAGTATTGCCCAAATCGCCGGTATTGCTCGAGGCAATGCTGGATGTCTATGGTCGAGGGAAAAAATACGATGAAGTGACAACAACGCTTGAAACTCTTGCTACCATAGATTCTACAAATCCTACCGCTATTGATTATCGGTTCCGTGAATATATAAAAAATGAGCAATTCGATCGTGCAGCAGATTTAGTAGAAATTGTAAGAAAACAAGCACCTGCGTCGGAGCGTTATTATCAATTTGCTCTTGAATTGGCAGCAGCACGCAAAAGTGAACAAATATTACCTTTAATCAAAGAAGCATTTACTGCATTCCCTCTCTCTTTGCGCTTTGCCACTATTTATTCCGGCTATATTATAGAAACAATGCAAGATAAAGATGGAGCAATTGCAATTTTACGCAATGTACTGAAAGAAAATTACAGTGTAGATGTATTGTCCTATATTGCCGCGATACAAGTAAAAGATGCACCATCACTTGATGCCGGTTTGGCAACCTATAATGCAATGATTGAATTAGATCCGGCATCACCGGGCATATATTCCCAAATTGCTTCGCTTTATTCAAGCAGAGAGCAATTCCGTAAATCACTGGAATATTTGCAAAAATCTCTCGAATTTTGTCCCACATGCGGCAATATTTATGAAAGAATTGCTGATGCCTACAAAAATTTACAAGATAAAGAACAAGCATTGCTCAATTATAAAAAATCCCTACAGTTTTATCCTTTCGACTTTGATGTACGCACGGTCATTCGTGATCTTGAAGGCAAAAAACCTTTGTTTTCTGTGCTGCCGATGTATAATATTGACAGTGTCATTAAAGTTGCTCCATCGCGTTCTGCATACCCTGCCGATCCCGCTGTGATATTACTCAATGATGAAGTCGTGGTCGTGCATCCCGAAGGTGGTTATGAAGTATTGGGTACACAGGTTGTGAAAGTACTCAATAAACAAGGGGTGGATAATTTCAAGGAAATGCGACTTCCCGGTTATGTTGAAAAAGCAGTGGTGATAAAACCAAATGGCACACAAATAAAAGCAGATATTGCCAGTGGTGAAGTGGTATTTAAAACACTTGAGGAAAATGATATTATCTTCATAAAAACACGAGGACAATATATTGAGGGCGGTTATTTCTTGCATCACTATTATCAAACTTCTTATTTTGAATCAACTCATCCGGTTTTACTGACACGATATGCGCTTGTAACACCAGATGACATGAAGTTGACAATAAAAACACAACAGATGACCGAACAACCGGAAAAAAGAAATACCGAACTTGGTATAATGCGTTCATGGGTGGCAGAAAATTTACCTGCTATCAAATTTGAAACAGGTATGCCATCATGGGAAGAAATAGGTAAATGGGTAAAAATCACTACTATTCCTTCGTGGAAAGAACTCTCTTCATGGTATGGAAAAATTACGAAATCTAAAATTAAATCATCCTATGAAATAAAAGAGAAAACAGCCGAAGTGCTGGGAAAAGAGCCATTAACCGAAGAACAGAAGATAAAAAAAATATATGAATTTATTACTTCACAAATACGATACAGCTATGTGCCTTTCCGTCAAAATGGATGGGTGCCGCAAAAAGCCCGCGATGTACTTACAACAAAAATAGGCGATTGTAAAGATGTAGCAACTCTCGGTATTGCTATGCTTAATGAAGCTGGTATTAAAGCCGATTATGTTTTAGTCAATACAGCCATCAAAGCAATAGATATTCAGTTACCCTCACCCGTATTCGATCATGCGATTGCCACTATCCATACAAATAAGGGAAGAAAATATGTTGATCTTACAACTAATCATTATTCCGTCAATTCTATACCAAGCGGTGATTTGGACGTTATGTGCTTGGAAATTAATACCGATAATTCGGATAAATTAATTACTTTAAACCGCGATAATTTTGAAAAAACACAAAGTGAGGTTTTCTCAAAAGTAACAATTGATGGAAATAATATGCTCACATTACAACAACGGACTACATTAAGCGGCACAATGGCGGCTTCGTATCGCAGCACGTATGCGGAAGAGGGCTATGATGAAATAAAAAAAATGGTGGGCGAATGGCTTGGTTCAACCTATCCGGGCGTTGAAGTTGATACTGTCTGGACAAATGATATTGAACAAAGAGATATTCCTTTTGAACAAAATGTACATTTTTCTGTCCCTAATTTTATTAGTGAATCCGGCAGCTATCGTATGTTGCAAATTCCTTGGGTGCACCCCTTAGAACCGGATGAATCTGTTTCCTATAAAGAAAGAAAATATCCCCTCGAATATTATTATACCAGCGATATTATTCGTGAAAAAATCGAAATTACTTTGCCTTCACATCTTGAGCCATTAGAGTTGATGCCAATCACAAAATATAGTTGTCCTATTGCCGATTATGAGGTTAAACGCTCATTTAATAAAGGCATATTGTTGTTAGAAAGAATATATACCATAAAAAAACGATCGGCTTCTGTTGCCGAATATCAATCCATCAAAGAATTTATCAATAATGTTGTGCGCGAAGACGATAAACGTATGTTGCTGGGCGAAATAAAAAAAGCTAAAACAAAAGGGAAAAAATGACCGATTTCAATAATCATAGTCACACTAAACAAACGATACGAAAGATATTGTCACGCAAAAGAGAGCAATTATCACATACTGAAAGAGAACAGTACTCCTTCCACATTACCGAAACACTTTTGTCATTGGACATTATCGCAAAAGCAAACCGAGTACATTGTTATATGTCATTCGGGTCTGAAGTATCTACATCTTTATTGATGGAAGTCTTATTTTCTCAGAAAAAGCAAGTATATGTACCTGTGGTTCATGATGATATATTATTACATGCACAAGTCAATAGCGGTACTCAATGGGATAAAGATTTCTTTGGTATTCCTACGCCGATTGCGCCCACGATATCTACACATGCAATGATGCTGCATGATAATGATTGCATTATTATTCCCATGCTTGGCTTCGATTCTCAATGTATGAGATTGGGATATGGTAAAGGATATTATGATAAATTTTTACCGGAAACTAAGGGAATAAAAATTGGGCTTGCTTTTTCTTGTCAGTACTATGATTATATCCCCGCTGATTCACATGATATTCCTATGAATTGTATTATCACGGAAACGCAGATTTTTTCATAGAATTTCTATATGTCAATGGAGTTACTATTTCTTTTCACTCGATTGCATTACTATCGGTGAAAATGTAAGATTATATTTCTATTTGTCAGATATTTGAGTTGTACCTGAAATACGATAGTATATAATAAATGTGAATTTCTATCACACTTTTTGCCTTGCTATGCCTGAGTGTACCTGTTTTATACTGCCGTCCATTTTTGTTCATTTACATACTTGCAATACTATAAAAAACCCCTGCACAATATTGTTTATATCATGCAGGGGAATGTGATAAGTATAATAATCTTTTTTAAAAGACTATGGTGATATTATCGTATCACAGTGAGAGGGAGTGTAATCGTTGTTTTACCTGATGTGATAAGAGCTACATAATAACCCGCAGCAACATTTTCTGTATTCCACAGAACCTGTGTCTGATTTTGTGCCGTAAATACTGTTGTTCCCATAGCATCAACAATGTGAATATCTGCCGGAATATTACCCATATTTATTGTCATGGTGCTTGCAGCAGGGTTTGGTGCAATAATAATTGAATTCATCAATTCCTCTTGTACAGAAGATGCCATTTGTTTTCCTTGTGCTGTCATTTTAAAACCTGCAGCACCATAATTGGAAACAATTTCGACGGTTAATTGCCGCTGAACTGTATCTTTCGGAGTAAACTTCACACTCAAATCCAAACTTGCTCCAATAGCAAGAGTAAGCGGTAATGCCGGATATGTTACATCGAAAAATTCTTCATCACCGGTAAGTATAATTTGTGTGATAGATACTTCCACATTACCCGTATTGAACACTTTAATGACAGTATCTTGCGTTTTTCCAATCTCTGTTTTGCCCAAATTTGGTGCATTAAGATTTGTAATATCAATTTTATAAGCACATCCTTTGGCTTTGAGGGCAATCGTTGGATTTGCGGTTGCCGAATTACTTTCAAAGGTAAGCGATCCTGTATATTCTTGCAATTCCGATGTGGAAAAGACAATTTCCAAAGATTTTTCTTCATTTGCTTTGAGGGTAAATGGTATTGTCACCGGAGTTAATGTAAAACCATTACCGTCAAGAGTTATTTTTGTGACTGTAAGATCTGAGCCGCCGCCATTGACAATTTTGGTTGTTGTTTTATGGAAAATACCGGGTGATTTACAGCCAAAATCAATGGTTGCGTCGGTAGCAATCAGCGAAGGACCGGCTGTGGGTTCGGTAACTGTTAGTTTGATAATTTTTGTTTCTACACTTCCGCATGAATTAAAAATAAGACATTGATAATTACCTGCATCGGTTGTTTTTGTTGAATTGATAGTAAGAGTGGAAAGCGTATCCGCAGAACGATTTTGTCCACCTTTGCTCCATTTATAGCGTGCATTAGGACCACCGCCTACAGCACGTAAACGTGTCACAGTATTTGCTTTAACAACAGTGTCGTTAGTTTGAGAGATAAGAGCAACGCTTTTACGTACAGTTAATTTAAATGGTTGGGTGGTGATTGTCGTGCCACATTCATTAGTTATGGTCACTTCATAGGTCGCAGCATCAACATCGGACGGGGAGGCAATAACATAGCTTGGACCTTGTGCAGCAGTGATGGTTGAACCATTACGTTTCCATTCATATTGCAATCCTGTGCCTGTTGCTTCGATAGTAAATTGTAATTCTTTACCTTCGCAAATACTCGTATCACGTGGTTGTTTGGTGATGGTGGCAGCCGGAGTAAGCGATACTCTGATAGGGGCTGTGGTTGTTGCCGGCGCGCATTCTCCGCTAATAACGCAATCATAGCTTTGTAAGTCATTATTTGTCAAAGCAGAAAGGAGTAATTCATTTGTTGTGGCACCATTGATATTTGTTCCTTGTTTGCGCCATTGATATGTAAGTCCTGCTCCGGAAGCATTTACACGCAATCTGACGGGTTTACCAAGACAAGCGGAGGTGTCGCTGCTTTGGGAAAGAAGTTGAGGAGCAGTTTTAATAATAACGGTTGCTTGCTGGCTTGTTACTTCCGAGCATCCTGTTATGACAACATCATAATTGCCTGCATCGGTCACGGTAGCAGCAGGAATTGTATAAGTGGGATTCGTTGCTCCATTGATAGGTGTTCCTCCTTTGCGCCAGCGGAAGGTATAAGCCGCATTATTATCGGTTGCTACTGTCAGGGTAATCGGTTGCCCCATACACACGGAAGAATTTGCCGGTTGTGTTGTAATTGTCGGATTAGCTTTAATAGAAAATGCCGCATCGCTGACATCATTTGCCGTCGGGGTGCTGACACTTGTTACTTTCACAAGATACTGTGTTCCTGTGGGTTGATTATTGGGAATTGTCCAATTGTAGGAGGAAGGAGTGACGGGTACATTGGCAATTTCAGACCATGCTCCGCCATTATTTGTCGAAATTTCAATTTTTACATTTCCTGTTAAACCTACGGGATTCCAAGAGATAATCTTTTCTTCTCCACGGCACCATGTTTCCCCGCCATTGGGTGAAGTGACTGTCATCGGCGTAGCAACAGTGATTGTAACATTATTCATAAAATTCCAAGTGTCACCAGTATAAGCACTATTATTATTAACAGCATTACCGGCTGCTTTCATGGTATATGTGCCTGTTGAAGTAGGGGCGGTCCAATTAAATGTCCATGTCGTTTCCCCGCTTGACATAGCTTTTCTACCATTGTGTGTTAGCCCACTGCCATTAAGTTGCGAACCTGAACCGGCGCTTAATGTACCGGCACTTGACCCACCACTATTAGTAACAGCAAGATTAAACCCTGCATGTGAAAGTGAACCATGTGCCACGACCACTGTAAAACTTCTTTGTTCGCCCGGTGCCATAGTCACCGAACCACTGACACCTTGTATGCTGACGGTGGTAGCACTGCTTGAGCTACCATGGCATGTACAGCCGGATGTTGTCACACCACTTATACCACCATTATACGCTTGCAGCGATGAAAAACCGAATAAAAAGAAGGTGAAGAGAGCGCAAAACGTCGCATAACGTTTTATCATAAAAAAACTCCTAAGAAAATATATATATGTACGTTTGCAGCGACACAATTTTTCTACTTTTGTTACCGGACAACGGATAAATTTTTATATTGAGTAGTGTTGCTTGTAGGAAAAAATCAAAAATAGGTCGAACTGTATGCAATACTTTTTGGTGATTGTATTTTTCTGTAAACTCCATGTATAATTGAGCTTGTAGAGTATTTTAAGATATTGTCGTACAGTGATTTTTAAACTATACGATGATATTTTCACTTTTTGAAAGTAAAAAATTAAGAGTAAGTGTCGTGATGCTTTTGGCATGGTTCTCAATTATTTTGGAACTGATTATCAATCCGGTTCTTTTGGCGATGATATGTTTGCTACGGTGCATCTGTCAAAAATTCTTTGCACACCCCAAGACTCTGTGGCTATGCTCTCCATGCTCCAAGCAATAACACTAAAACGATAAATAATACTACCCTTCTTTCACAAAAAAAAACGCCTCGGGATTTTCCGAAGCGTTTTTTTTACTTTCTTTTTATTCTTAACCACCTATATTATCGCCATCAATAGATAATGTCGGCGTATAGGCAGAATACACAGTACCATAGCCCGCTCGCAAACGGAAATACCACATTCCGGGTTGTGGCGTATAAGGCATTGAATCTGTATTTTGATTCCACACCAAACTCCAATTATTTTCATCGGTGGATTCCTCCACATTATAACTATTTGCCCAATCCACTTGCGACCAATGCAATGCGCCGCTGGCATAATAAAAATTACTCGGCACTGCTATACTTACCACCTGCGTAATAATCACCGCCTCGCCATAGCCCGCCGCATTATGACCTTGCACCCGCACATGAATACCGCCCGTCAATGGCATAGGAACGGGAGCTTGCGTATTGCTGCCCGAATATATTTCCGTCCAATTTCCTTGATTCGATTCTGTGGAAATTGCCACACGATAACTTGTGGCGGTGGGGGCTGCCGTCCAAGAAATAATACTATTCACCAAACTTACATTCGTGACCGCTGCGGGTGGCGTACTTGCTCCACCCTCTTCATTGCCCCAAATCACAAATTCATAATATGCCACAGGGTCATCGGCAAAAGCATTTTTTCCGGCAACAGAAAGCTCTTGCAACATCTCATAAATAGCATTTAATTTGGTAACACGCTCTTCGCTGGCATCGCGTCGGCTGTCTTCCGCATCATTAAAATTACTGATAGCGGTTTTTAATTCATCACTTGCGGTGGTCACAGCGGCAATCATAGCAGGGGTTACGCCTTTGGTGGCAAGTTCGGCACTATATTTATTTGCCATAGCAACCACTCTGCCCGCCGTAGCACGGAGTATTTCACGTGGTTGGCGAGAAAGTCCTTCGGAACGAAAATGACCTACTTTCACGGATTTTTCGCCCCATACTAAAATGGCTCTTGTCACAATAGCGCGGATAGCTTCTCGCAATGCTTCTTCTTTTTCCTCCATGATTTGCGTGGTTTCCACAATTTCCAGCAATTTCATGTCATCACTCGGAAACACAAGTGCTTCTTCAATAGCAGTATCCAATGCGGTAATCATGGCTCCGGTAAAGCCATAATCAGCTAATTGGGTTTGATAGGTCACGGCTGCCTGTTGCATATTCGCGGCACGTGACAGCAATGCATCGTCAGCGACGGTAAAGGTCCGTCGTGGCATCTCTTGAATCATAAACACCTCCTAAGAGATAAATGTAAAATAAAACAGTTTTTGGCGGGGACTGTATCGTCGGATTTGGGCTATTACAGTGGTTCGCCAACGGTTGCATAGACACCTTTTGTTTCTCAATGTTACAAAACATCCTCAATTTTCTTCATAAATGCTACTTTTTTCTTCATAACTATACTATTTTGATTCTTTACTGCCATTGTATTGTATGTAACAATAACGTAAATAATAGTTTCTGCTATTGTTTTCTCTTCTACTGTTGCTATTTATAGTACATCTGCCGTAAGCAAAAAAGCAACTTTTTTTTACCTGTTTTCTACTTTTAGCAAATAATAATTCTCTGTATTTATTTTAATAGTTACTGTCATTATCATACTATCATCTGTTAATCTCATAAGAGTTTCTGTTAACTCAATAGTATCATCTGTCAATTTCAAAAGAGTATCTGTTGGATTCATACGATTTACTATTAGAAAAGTAAGTTTCATGAAGGAAGCAGTAAGTCTCGTGAAGGAGGCAGTAAGTCTCGTGATGTAGGCAGTAAGTCTCGTGATGTAGGCAGTAAGTCTCGTGATGCAAGCAGTAAGTCTCATGAAGCAGGCAGTAAGTCTCGTGATGTAGGCAGTAAGTCTCGTGAAGCAGGCAGTAAGTCTCATGAAGGGGACAGAAGTGCATTTTTTGCATATAGAAGCCAACAATCACCCTCCAGAAGCCAAAAAACGCCATCCGGAAGCTAACAAGCGAGAGAAAGATGAGAACAAGCGAGAGAAAGATGAAAACAAGCGACCAATAGTAGAAACCACCCCGTCCTGCGGACACCCCTCCGACGGAGGGGATAAATACAAACATCCAAAAGATGAAGACAAACAAACCAAAGATGAAGACACACCGTCCGGCGTACAGAAGTCCCGACGACGCGATAATAACAACCGAGGAAAAAACATATCCGTTGATATTGTTTTAATGCAGATATTGTCGTATATTGCACTCAACAACAGGGACTTGATTATATATTATAGGGGAGATATAGTCAATACGTGGTACAACAGAGCCAGGGCAGTTCGCTAGAGCTGCCCTGTTTTTTTTTGTTTGAAGTGCGGGAAATTGGTATATTTGATAAACGTTAAAGATGAACCGCACAAGAGTCAGAGCAAGTGCCAATTGTAAATTATGATAGTAACTATTAAACAAATACAACAATGAAATATCAGAACATAAGAGAGGAAGAACTAAAAAACAAAGTAGCTCAAGATTACTTTTGGTTATACGATTGCTCCAAAATTATTGGGAATGTGGACTTTTGTGTCTGTATGTACGAAAGCCCCAAAGATGCCTTTGAACAAGAATCCTTACTGTGGGCAGAAGCAAAAAAAGGGGCATCAGACATTTACAAATCTATTGTTCAACTGATATTGACAATCGGGAAAGCAAGGACTTTCGATAAATTTTTACCGCCTTCAATGTTAGGTGCTCTTGACGGAGAAAAAATTGCTTTTATACCGTACAATGACATTCACGAGGTTTTTTATATCAATGATTTTAATTGGAATGTGACGCCTTCAAACCACGACACAAAAGAGTTTAAGTTGATTCACAAGAAAGTAAAAACAATCATTGACAATAAAGCACTGCTATTTGATTTTTTGAATGATGACCGAGAACTGAAAAAATTTATTAAAAAGAATTTCATAGTCGGCAAGTTTGGCTTAACAAAAACCAAGATTGACAAAAATAATTTTATGGTCATTTACAATAAATGGTTGCAAGTTGTGAAGCCGACCATTGCTGTTAATTGGGACATTGCCAAAAAAACAGGAATTATTGATGGTGACTTTTATCTTGCCGACTTACTTTCCCATGAAAACACTACCCTCAAAGAAAAACTTTTTGTTTTGCTGCGACATGACCATTATGAACTTGACCGAAAATTGGATGAAGCGGGGATGTTCAGCAGTAAGCGGACAGATTTCACGGACAAGCAAGTTGCTCATACGCAATTTTGGAATAAATATGACCGACCACCAAAAGAAGAATATTGGGATTATATTGTAGAGCGCAGAGATTTACTTGTTCCGCAAGATGTAAGGGAGCGCAAAGGTAGCTTTTTTACGCCTCAAAAATGGGTGGAATTGTCACAAAAATATCTGACAGATGTTTTGGGCGAAGATTGGCAAGACGAATACTATGTGTGGGACTGTGCCGCCGGGACGGGCAATTTGCTTGCCGGACTTACGAATAAATATAATATATGGGCTTCAACTTTGGACAATCAGGACGTAGAAGTAATGCGTGACCGTATAAAAAACGGTGCTAACTTATTGGACAGCCATGTTTTTCAATTCGATTTCCTAAATGATGATTTCAGCAAATTGCCCAAACCATTACAAGATATAATCAACAATCCCAAAAAACGCAAAAAGTTAGTAATGTATATCAATCCGCCTTATGCGGAAGCTGGAGACGCCAAACAAAGAACAGGCACAGGGAAAAACAAGACCAGTGTTTCACACAACAGGATGCATGATAAATATCACAGACAGTTATCAGGTGCTAATCGTGAATTATTCGCTCAATTTTTAGCAAGAATTTATTTTGAGATTCCAGACTGTAAAATTGCTAATTTTTCAAAGTTAAAGATATTACAATCTGCATACTTTTCTGATTTTCGCTCATTTTTCAAAGCATCTCTAAAAAAGATATTCTTAGTAGCCGCAGACACATTTGACAATGTGAAAGGGCAATTTCCAATCGCATTTTTCATATGGAACACAGAAGATAAACAAATATTTACAAGTATCGTCGCAGATATTTACAACAGAAATGGGGACTTTTCAGGAAACAAAGAAATAATATCATACGATAATTGCGAGTATTTTAGCAAATGGATAAATAGCATAAAGCTAAAATCAGGTTTTCATCTCGCTTGGTTACAAGGTGTCACACGAAATGATTTTCAAAATCAAAATGGCATTACAATCAGGAACAAAAAAGAAGAAATTGCAGTACCACGTGGAATTGATATTTACGATAAGAATTTGGCTGAGTCTTGTGTGTGTTATGCAGTTAGAATGTCCATAGATGCTACGTGGCTTAACGACAGAGACCAATTTTTATTCCCAAACAACAACTGGCAAATGGATAGTGAGTTTAAGAATGATTGTTTGATATTTACAATATTTCATGATAAAAACACTATATCATCAAAATATGGAATTAATCACTGGATACCATTCACAGAACAAGAAGTGAATGCTGGAGACAAATTTGAAAGTGATTTTATGAGTAGATTCATACAAGGAAAAATCACACATGAGGGTAATGAAGATTTATTCAGCAGTCAGACACAAAGGAAAAAACCATTGAAATTTTCACCGGAAGCGAAAGCCGTTTTAGATGCCGGGCGCAAACTTTGGAAATATTATCACCAACAACCGTATTGCAATGTAAATGCTTCGCTCTACGACATAAGGGAACATTTTCAAGGCAGAAATGAATCCGGCAAAATGAATAATAAAAGTGCAGACGAGAAATACATGAAATTGATAGGCGACCTAAGAGAAAAGCTCAAAGAACTGGCGGAGAAAATAGAACCCAAGGTTTATGAATATGAATTTTTAAAAGAGTGATGGCGATATTCCATTAACCTATAAGGTTTCAAAAACCTTATAGGTTTGGATACTGAAATCCACCCCGTCCGGCGGACACCCCTCCGACGGAGGGGATGAAATGCAGCAGCACATTTAATCCCAGAGGGATTACATTTATAGGACATTTCGGCAGGTTCAATGACAGCATTTCGGGTTTTTGCCCCATCCTGTCCTTCC
>WBZM01001832.1_pt1 | contig 19673 bp, 21 predicted proteins | sample 5204271 | NCBI WGS metagenome assembly WBZM01 (sample SAMN12344346, study PRJNA552823) | activated sludge metagenome | biome: Activated sludge suspended growth; feature: Nitrification reactor; material: Wastewater; isolation source: activated sludge from nitrification reactor of wastewater...
GTGTTCGTCGGCTTCCGCCTCGCCCCCGGCGGCGCGCAGGAATATTTCGGCGTGCGGGCGGACATGGTCACCTACGGCAAGACGCTGGGCGGCGGCCTGCCGGTCGGCGTCGTCTGCGGCCGGCGCGACCTGATGAAGCGTTTCCGCGACGCGCGCCCGGCCGACATCTGCTTCGCCCGCGGCACCTTCAATTCGCACCCCTACGTGATGGGCGCCATGGCCGCCTTCCTCGACCGCCTCGAAACGCCCGCGGTCCGCGTCCTGTACGACGGCCTCGACGAACGCTGGAACGCCCGCGCCGCGGCGCTCAACGAACGGCTGGCGGCGGCCGGCCTGCCGCTGCGCGTGGCCAACCTGTCGACCATCTGGACCATGACCTTCACGCAGCCGTCCCGCTACAACTGGCTGCTGCAGTATTACCTGCGCGCCGCAGGCCTGGCGTTGTCCTGGGTCGGCAGCGGCCGGCTGATCTTCAGCCTCGACTACGGCGAGACGGAGTTCGCGGCCGTGGCCGACCGCATCGTCGCCGCCGCGCAGGTCATGGCCGACGACGGCTGGTGGTGGCAGGCGCCGGGCCTGACCGACAAGGCCATTCGCCGCGGCATCCTGCGCGAAATGCTGGCTCACCGATTCGCTTCCGGAAAAATGTAACGAGCAAAGGAGCGGGGCGCCGCAGCGCCCCGCAAAACCTCCCGCACCCGGCGGGAAATACGACCGACTCAGGCGCCGTGGCGGGCGTGATGCATCGGGTCGATCAACTGGCCGCGCAGCAGATGGAAAGGCGAACGCCAGTAGAGCTTGAGGTCGTGGAAGGGGTCGGTGAGGATCTTGGTCATCCACACCAGGCCGCTCTGCACGCCACGCAGGAAGAACAGATGTACGGTGCGGAACAACAGTCCGCCGATGCCGAGCGCCAGCCACATCATGCCGACCTGGTCGATGAAGCCGCGGCGGTCGGCCGCCGGTTCGACGATCCCGAACAGGTCGGGCACGAAGTAGATCGCCACCGGACACAGCGCCCAGACGGCGATCAGGACGATCTTGCGATTGAGGTTGTAGCCGACCTTGATTTCTTCCTTGTACTCGTTGGTCGCCTGATTGACATGGTCGTAGCCCTGCGGCTCGAAGAAGAAATGCCCGGACTGGCGCGTACCCATCGCCACCAGCCAGCCGACCAGCGCCGACACCACCGGGTTGATGAACAGCATGGCGTAGGCGAACAGGAAACTGAGCGCGCTGATGAAGTGCAGCGTCTGGTTGATACGGCTCTGGTGGTAGTAGCGGTGGTCGTCCCAACGCTGTTCCCGGAGTTCTGCGAAAAAGCCCTGGCGCATGGTGATGCCTCTGGAAAATTACCGCACGGCGGCGTGGCGCCCACCTTATGCGGCCGATGCTACGAAAGTGTTAAGGAAAGGCAACATTCGCGTGACGATGGGGGCGATTCATCGTGGCGCAAGAAAAGCGTCGCACGCGCGTCACGGCGGCCGGCCATCATCCCGTGCGATGGACATCCTGGTCATGCAACGCCTCGAACCCGAGCGGCCGCCGTTGCGCATCCATATCGTCGACGACGGCGGCGCGGCCCACCCCGACACGCCGCTGCTGCTGCCGCTGGCCGAGGGCCTGCGCGACCGCGGGCACCGGCTGGAAGTCATTCGTTCGCGGCCCGCCGCCCACGGCGAGGCCGGGGCGCCGGGACGCTACGCCCGCTTCAAGCGCGTGCTGCACTTCCGCCGCCTGCTCGTCGTCCACTGGAGCCGCCAGCGGCCCGACCTGGTGCACATCGACAGCCTCGGCCCGCTGGGCTGGGCCGCCCTCCAGGCCGCCGGCAAGCTGCGCATCCCGGTCAGCGCCAGTTTTCCCGGCGAATTCGCGGCCGTCCCGCTGCCCCTGCTGCGCCGGCCGCTGGCTGCCGAACTGCGCAAGTTCTTCGCCCGCGTGAATGCGGCGCTGGTGGCCGGCGCGGCGCCGGCCGACGCCCTGCGCAAGGCCGGCCTGCGCAACCTCCACCCGGTCGCCCCGGGCGGCGACCTGGCCGCCATCGAACACGTGCTGCGCGGCGCCGCGCGCTGAACATCCGGCAAACCGCCGGTTGCGGTCGACGCCCGAAAACGGGCAAAAACCGGCGCCGGGGGTCAGCCCGGCTTCTTCAGGTGGCGGTCGAGGGCGTCGAGCAGCTGGCCGGGGCGAGCCATCTCGCGCGCCAGCGCCGTCGCCCGCTCGATGTCGGCCGACGTCATGCCGCGCGCCAGCTGGGCGCGGTGGCCGGCGGCCGGATTGCCCTGCGCCACGCGCTCGACGGAGACGGTGTACAGCGCATAGGCGGCGACGGCATCGCGCGGCACGCCCTGCCCGGCGTTGTAGAGATTGCCGAGGAGCAACTGGGCGCGGGCGTCGCCGTTGCCGGCCGAAAGGCGATACCAGTGCGCCGCCTCCGCCATGTCCACCGGCACCCCGGTGCCGCCCTCGTACATCACGCCGAGCAGCAGCTGCGCCCCGGGCTGCCCCTGTTCGGCCGCCTTGCGATACCACCGGAGCGCCTCCTGGAGATCCCGGGCGACGCCATCGCCGTTCTTGTACATCTCGGCCAGCGCAAACTGCGCCGAGGCGTGGCCCTGTTCGGCCGCCTTGCGGTACCACTTCACGGCCTCGCCGTAGTTACGCGGGACGCCCTCGCCGAGATCTTAGCGGTCGCCGAGCCGGAACTGGGCGCCGGCGTCGCCCCTGGCAGCGGCCTGCTGCAGGGTCCTGAGACTCTCGGCGGCAACTGCGGGGGAAAGGCCGCTCAGCGCGAGGGCGAGCAGACAGGGAAACAGGCGGCGCACGACGAGGACCGGAGGTTGTGACGGGAACCCGCAGTATAGGGCGTGTTCACCGTCAGCGACGGGCGGCGCCGGCTACGGCGGCCACCCCCTGATCCGCCGGCAGCTTGCCGGTCCGGCGGCGGGCGCCGGAGCACCGTTCAGGCGTCGACCACGCGGCTGGCCGGGAAGCGGACGGCGAAGCGGCTGCCCTGGCCCGGCGTGCTCCGGATGTCGAGCTGCGCCTGGTGGCGGTTCAGCGAATGCTTGACGATGGCCAGCCCGAGGCCGGTGCCGCCGGCGTCGCGCGAGCGGCCGCGGTCGACGCGGTAGAAGCGTTCGGTCAGGCGGGGGATGTGCTTGGCGTCGATGCCGATGCCGGTATCCTCGACCGCGAACTCGGCGCCGGCCGGCGTCGCCTGCCACGACAGGCGGATGCTGCCGCCGGCCGGCGTGTAGCGCACGGCATTGGCGACGAGGTTGGCGAAGGCGCTGGTCAGCTCCGCCTGCGAGCCGCGCAGGTCGCCGCGCCCGTCGCTGTCGACGACGATGTTGTGCTTGCCGCCCGAGAGCGCCTCGGCGTCGCGCCGCAGCTTGTCGAGCATGGAGGCCATGTCGACCAGCTCGTTTTCCGGCGGCGGCGCCGATTCGATCGAGGACAGCGTCAGCAGGTCCTGGACGATGGATTCCATGCGCCGCGACTGCTCGCTCATCAGGGCCAGGTAGCGCTGCTGTTCGCTGCGGTCGACTTCGATTTCCTGCAGGGTTTCGAGGAAGCCGGCGAGCACGGTGAGCGGCGTGCGCAGCTCGTGCGAGACGTTGGCGACGAAATCGCGGCGCATGCGGTCGAGGCGGTCGGCCTGGGTGACGTCCTTGATCTGCAGCAGGCGCTGGTTGCGCGCGTAGGGCACGACGAAGATCGACAGCACCCGGTCCTCGCCGCGGTCGGAGTGCAGCGTCAGCGGGCGCGCGAAGTCGCCGGCCTTGAGGTAGTTCACGAACTCCGGCTGGCGCACCAGGTTGACGATGGGCTGGCCGCGGTCGGTGGCGATCACCAGGCCGAGCTGCATTTCGGCGGTGGTGTTGCAGTACTCGATCGCCCCGTGCTCGTTGAGCAGCACGACGCCGTCGGTCAGCGCCTGGCCGGCGGCGATCAGCTTGGCGATCTGCGCGTCGCGCTGGGCGATCTTTCCTTGCAGGTCCTTCTCGTGGCGGTAGATGCGGGCGAAAACGCCGTCCCAGGCGCCCTCGCCTTCGAGGCTGGGGTCGACCACCGGCGCCCGCGACCAGCGGTCGAGGCGGGCGAAATGGCGGAAGTGGAAGGCCATCTGCAGCCCGAAGCCGGAGCAGAAAATGGCCCAGCCCACCCACGGCTTGACGAAATGGCCGAACGGCACGGCCACCGCGGCCGCCAGCGCGGTCAGCAGGAAAGCCCGGATCAGCTGGGGAGACACCAGGTTCAGCTTCCCCGGAAGCGGTAGCCGGTGCCGCGCACGGTCTCGACCCGCTCGTGATGGCCGGACGGCTCGAGCGCCGCGCGCAGGCGGCGGATATGGACATCGACCGTGCGCTCCTCGATGAAGACGTGGTCGCCCCACACCTCGTCGAGCAACTGGGCGCGCGAATAGACGCGCTCGGCGTGGGTCATGAAGAAGAACAGCAGGCGGAATTCTGTGGGGCCGAGCTCGATCGGCTGGCTGCCGGCGAGCACCCGGTGGGTGGCCGGGTTGAGCGCCAGGTTGCCGATCTCGACCGCCTCGCCGGCCAGGTGCGGGGCGCGGCGGCGCAACACGGCGCGCACGCGGGCGACCAGCTCCTTGGGCGAGAAGGGCTTGGTGACGTAGTCGTCGGCGCCGGCCTCCAGCCCCTGCACCTTGTCCTCCTCGTGCACGCGGGCAGTCAGCATGATGATAGGCAGCTCGCGGGTGCGCTCGTCGGCGCGGATCTTCTTGGCCAGCGCGACGCCGGACTGGCCGGGCAGCATCCAGTCGAGGATCAGCAGGTCGGGCAGCGCGGCACGGATGGCCGATTCGGCCTCCTCGGCGCTGCCGGCGCGCACGACCAGGAAACCGGCGTGCTTGAGGTTGATGACGACGAGTTCCTGGATGGCTGGTTCGTCCTCGACGACCAGGATCGTGGGTGTCACGCCTTGCTCTCCTTGTCCTGATGGCGGATGTCGCGCCCTTCGACGATGAACACCACGTGCTCGGCAATGTTCTTGGCATGGTCGCCGATGCGCTCGACGGCGCGGGCGATCCAGATGATGTCGATGGACGTCGTGATGGTACGCGGGTCCTCCATCATGTGCGTGATCAGCTGGCGCATGATCGACTTGAACTCGGTATCGACATCGGCGTCGGCGCGGATCACCTCTTCGGCCAGCTGGGGGTCGAGGCGGGCGAAGGAATCGAGCGCATGGCGCAGCATGCCGAGCGCCGCCTCGGCGATGTGGCGGACGCCGATGCCGTACTGCGAGGGCATCTGGCCGGCCTCGTAGATGCGGCGCACGCCCTTGGCGATCTTCTTGGCCTCGTCGCCGGCGCGTTCGAGATCGGTGACGATCTTGGTGATGCCGAAGACCAGGCGCAGGTCGGAAGCGGCCGGCTGGCGGCGGGCGATCAGGTGGGCGCAGTCGTCGTCGATGGCCTTTTCGAGATCGTTGACCTTGCGGTCGGTTTCGACGATGTGCTTGACGCTGCTCACCTCGCCGCTGCTGTAGGCCTCGATGGCGGCGGAAATCTGGGTTTCGACCATGCCGCCCATCTGCAGCACGTGGGTGCGCAGGCCGCTGAGATCCTCGTCGAACTGGCTGGAGAGATGCTGGGATTCGTTCATGTCATTTCCTCATTTCGTTTCGCCCCGTGCCTAAACGCGAAGCTGCGTCGCCGACAGTTCAGAGGCACGGCAAGGCGCAGCGCCGACGTGTCGGCACGGGGCGGGATGAAATCAGCCCATGCGGCCGGTGATGTAATCTTCTGTGCGCTTGTCTTGCGGCTTGATGAAGATCTCGTCGGTCTTGCCGAACTCGATCATCTCGCCGAGGAACATGTACGCAGTGTAGTCGGAGACGCGCGCCGCCTGCTGCATGTTGTGCGTCACGATCAGGATGGTGACGCGCTTCTTCAGCTCGTGCACCAGCTCCTCGATGGCGGCGGTGGCGATCGGGTCGAGCGCCGAGGTCGGCTCGTCGAAGAGCAGCAATTCGGGGTCGGTGGCGAGCGCGCGGGCGATGCACAGGCGCTGCTGCTGGCCGCCGGAAAGATTGGAGGCGAGGTCCTGCAGGCGGTCCTTGACCTCGTCCCAGATGGCGCCGCCCTTGAGGGCGTGCTCGACCTTGTCGTCGAGGACGCGCTTGTTGTTCTCGCCGCGCACGCGCAGGCCGTAGGCGACGTTCTCGTAGATCGACTTGGGGAAGGGGTTGGGCTTCTGGAAGACCATGCCGACGCGCATGCGGACCTCGATCGGATCGACTTCCGGCGACAGCAGGTTGGTGTTGTCCGGAAAGAAGCGGATCTCGCCCTCGTAGCGGTTGCCCGGGTAGAGGTCGTGCATGCGGTTGAAGCTGCGCAGGTAGGTCGACTTGCCGCAGCCGGAGGGGCCGATCAGCGCGGTGACCTTCTTGTCGTAGATCGGCATGTTGATGTTCTTGAGCGCCTTGGCCTCGCCGTAATAGAAGTTGAGGTTGCGGGCTTCGGCCTTGAGCGCCGGGTTGTCATGAATCTGCATCTGAGACTCCATTTCAATATTCGATTTTTGCCTGTTTTTCGGGGTCGACCGTGACAGTCGTGCCGCAGGGTGCCGCCAACGCGAAGACGAGCCGAAGACAGTGCGAATAGCACGGCAAGGCGATGTCGACAAAGGTGGCGGTGCGCTGCGGCATGACGATCACCATTTGATGTTCTTGCGCATCTTGTAGCGCAGGTAGATGGCGACAGCGTTCATCGACAGCACCATGACCATCAGCACGAAGCCGGCGGCGGCGGCGTTGACCTCGAAGGCAGGGTCGGGACGCGAGGTCCAGTTGAAGATCTGGATCGGCATCACGGTGAAGGGCGACATCACCCAGTCGAAGAGCCCGGCCGGCGGTTCGCCGGTGAAGGGCACGGGCGGCAGGAAGGCGATGAAGGTCAGCGCGCCGATGGTGATGATCGGCGCCGTTTCGCCGATGGCGCGGGCGAGGCCGATGATGACGCCGGTCAGGATGCCGGGCATGGCGTAGGGGATGATGTGGTAGCGGCAGGTCTGCCAGCGCGTCGCGCCGACCGCCATCGAGCCTTCGCGGATCATCGCCGGGATGGCACGGATCGCCTCGCGGGTGGCGACGATGATGATCGGCAGGATCAGCAGCGCCAGCGTCAGGCCGGCCGAGAGGATGCTCTGGCCGAAGCCGAACTGGTACACGAAGATGCCGAGCGCCAGCAGGCCATAGACGATGGACGGCACCGCCGCCAGGTTGCTGATGTTGACCTCGATGACGTGGGTCAGCCAGTTGCGCTTGGCGTATTCCTCAAGATAGAGGCCGGCGGCGACGCCGAGCGGCACGGCGGCGAGCGCCGTCACCAGCATGACCAGCAGCGAGCCGACCCAGGCCGAGAGGATGCCGGCCTGCGTGGCGCGGCGCGAGGCGAAGTTGATGAAGAAATCGAGGGTGAAACGCTCGGAACCTTTCATGAACATGTCGGCGATCAGCGCCACGATGACCAGCAGGGCAATCGCCAGGCAGAACAGGCCGACACCCTTGAAGATCGTATCCTTGAGCTTGCCGCGCGCGATGACGGCACGGATCTGTTCGTTGGTCAGCGGTTGCATCAGTAGTTCTCCCGGAATTTGGCGCGCAGCCACTGGCCGAGGATGTTGAAGACCAGGGTGATGAGCAGCAGCGTGAGGCCGGCGGCGAAGATGGTCAGGTAGCCGATCGAGCCGTGCGGCAGGTCGCCGAGCGCCACCTGGACGATGTAGGAGGTGATCGTGGCGGCCGGTTCCGTCGGATTCCAGGTCAGGTTGGGCTGCATGCCGGCGGCGACGGCGAGGATCATCGTTTCGCCGACGGCGCGCGAGATGGCCAGGATGTAGGAAGCGGCGAGGCCCGAGAAGGCAGCCGGGACGACGACGTGCAGCGCCGTGTACAGGCGGGTCGAGCCCATCGCGTAGGCGCCCTCGCGCAGGCTCATCGGCACCGCGCGCATGGCGTCCTCGGAGAGCGAGGCGATGTAGGGAACGATCATGATGCCCATCACCAGGCCGGCGGAGAGTAGCGAGAAGCCGGGCAGTTCGGGCAGGATCAGCTGCAGGACCGGTGTCACGACGAGCAGGGCGAAGTAGCCGAAGACGATGGTCGGGATGCCGCCCAGCAGTTCGAGGATGGGCTTGGCGATTTCACGCACCTTCGAATTGGCGAATTCGGACAGGTAGATGGCGATGATGGTGCCCATCGGGATGGCGACGGCCAGCGCGACGAACGACGAAACCACGGTGCCCGAGACCAGCACCATGATGCCGAAATGGGCGTCGTCGAAGAGCGGCGTCCATTGCGTGTCGGTCAGGAAATCGACGATGCTGACCTGCTGGAAGAAGTGGATGGATTCGCTGACCAGCACATAGACGATGCCGACGGTGGTCAGCACGGACACGGCGGTGGCGGCGAGGAGCAGGGCCTCGATCATGCGCTCGCTGACGTTGCGCATGGCGTTCTTGGCCAGGCGGTCGCTGACCGTGTGCGCATCGGAATTGTTTGCAGACATGGCGTGTGAATTCACTTGGAGAATTCCCTATGATAAAAGCCCGACCCCAACCGGGGTCAGGCTTTTTGTACGACAGGCTTCCGGAACCGGAAAATCAGATCTTGGCTTCGCGCTTCTGCAGTTCTTCGATGGTGATGCCGACTTCGGCCGTACCGCCGAAGACGGTGCCCTTCTTGCGCTTGTCGACGTGCTCCATGTTGACCGTGTAGGCCTTGGCCGGCAGCGGCACGTACTTCACTTCCTGGGTCAGCTTGGAGGCGTTCTTCATGTAGAACTCGACGAACTCCTTGACTTCCGGCTTGTCGAGCGACTTCGGGTTGATGTAGATGAAGATCGGGCGCGACAGCGGCTGGTAGGAGCCCTTGAGCACGCTTTCCTCGGACGGCAGGACGGCCGGCTTGCCGGTCTTCTCGACAATGGGCACGGCCTTCAGCTTGGCCTTGTTTTCGGCGTAGTAGGCGTAGCCGAAGTAGCCGATGGCATTGACGTCGCGCGAGACGCCCTGGACCAGCACGTTGTCGTCTTCGGAAGCGGTGTAGTCGCCACGCGAGGACTTGGCCTTGCCGACGATGGCTTCGGTGAAGTAGTCGAAGGTCCCGGAATCGGCGCCGGCACCGAACAGCTTGATCGGTGCATCGGGCCAGGCCGGGTTGACCTGGTTCCACTTGGTGATCTTGCCCTGCGCCGCCGGCTCCCACATCGCCTTCAGCTGCTCGACGGTGATTTCCTTGAGGAAGCTGTTCTTCGGGTTCATGACGACGGTCAGCGCGTCGAAGGCGACCGGCAGTTCGATGTACTCGATGCCCGCTTCCTTGCAGGCTTCCATTTCCTTCTTGAGGATCGGGCGCGAGGCGTTGGCGATGTCGGTCTCGCCGCGGCAGAACTTCTTGAAGCCGCCGCCGGTGCCGGAGATGCCGACCGTCACCTTGACGGCGTTCTTCTTGGCCTTCTGGAATTCCTCGGCGACCGCCTCGGTGATCGGGTAGACGGTCGAGGAGCCATCGATCTTGACGACCTGGGCGTGGGCCGCCTGGGCGCCGAAGAAGGCGACGCCGGCGACGGCCAGGGCGGAAACGAGCTTGGACTGCTTGAACATGGGGAACTCCTGCACATGGTTGGAATTGACAACGATGTGCAGGTTACGCGCGCTTCGTTACAGTCAGATGACAGACTGTAACAATGGCGACAGCGGAGACAAAGCGGCTATTTCTTCGCCGGCCGCCCCGCCTTGATGCGCTCGACGCGGGCCATCGCCGCCGTCAGCTCGACGTTGTCGAGGGCGGACAGCAGGGCGATGCCGGCGCGCAGCAGTTCACTGCGCCGGACCTTGCCGCCGAAGTCGGCGATGCGCTTCTTGAGCAGCGCGATCTGCGCGTATTCGGTTTCCGGCATCGAGAAGCTGTGGCGCACCAGCTTGACCTTCTTCGCCTTGGCCGGTTTCGCGGCCTTCAGGGCTTCGGGCGCCACCGGCTGGGCGGGCGGCGGCGGCAGCTTGACCGCCTGCGCCTTGGCCAGCGCGTCGGCCAGCGCCTTCTTGTTGCGCGCCTTGGTTTCGTCCAGCTTGCTCGGCTTCCTGGCGGCCGGCTTCTTCGTTGCCGGCTTCTTCGCAGCGCTTTCGCCCGCGGCGGGCGCTTCTGCAGGCGTCTCAGCCGCCGGCTTCGCCGCCACGCGCGGCTGCAGTTTCTTCGGTGCCTTGGGCGCCGGCGCTGCCGCCTCGGACGGGGCGACGGTCGACGGCGTGTCCTTTTGTTCCGGCATGACTCTCTCCATGAAAACGGTATGCCGAGTTTAGCGATTTTCCAGCGCCGCGAAGTTAACCTTTTTTGACAGGTAAAATGCCCGCCATCCCAACAGCGAGGCGCATCATGACCCAGGACGAACTCAAGCAGGCGGTGGCCCAGGCGGCGGCCGATTACGTGGCCGCCAACGCGCCGGAAGGCAGCATCATCGGGGTCGGCACCGGCTCGACGGCCAATTTCTTCATCGATGCCCTGGCGCCGCTCAAGGCGCGCTACAAGGGCGCCGTCGCCAGTTCGGAAGCGACGCGCAAGCGCCTCGAAGGGCACGGCATCCCGGTCTTCGATCTCAACGACGTCGCCGAGATTCCGGTCTATGTCGATGGCGCCGACGAGATCGACGCCGGCCTCAACATGATCAAGGGCGGCGGCGGCGCGCTGACGCGCGAGAAGATCGTCGCCGCCGTCGCCAGGACCTTCGTCTGCATCTGCGACGCCTCGAAGCTGGTCGACGTGATGGGCACCTTCCCGCTGCCGGTCGAGGTGATCCCGATGGCACGCGCCCACGTCGCCCGCGAGCTGGCGAAACTGGGCGGCACGCCGTTACTGCGCGAAGGTTTCGTCACTGACAACGGCAACCTGATCCTCGACGTCCGCGGCCTCTCGATCATCGACCCGAAGGGGCTCGAAGCGCGCATCAACCAGATCACCGGCGTCGTCACCAACGGCCTGTTCGCGGTGCGCCCGGCCGACGTGCTGCTGCTCGGCACCGCCGAGGGCGTCAGGACCATCGCCTGATTCATTTTCCTGTCACATGCGGGCGCTAGTCTGGCGGCATCGAAGCACCGGGAGCGCCCCATGTACTTGTCGCAGCAACAGATCGCCCAGACACGGGAACAGGCACTGAACAACCTGGCCGGCCTGTCGGCGACCTGCCTCGCCGCCAGCCAGCGCCTCGCCGACCTCTTTTCCGCCGCCGGCCGTGACGCACTGCACCTCGGCAGCAGACAGTTCGCACAGTTCGGCCACGGCCAGCTCGAATCGCTGACCAGCTTTCCCGCCGCCCTGTGGCTGGAAGGCAGCGCTCGCCACAGCAAGCTGCTCGACGCCGCCTGCGAGATCCTCGGCGAGGCGCACAAGTCGCTGATCCAGTCGGCGGAAGCGCAGGTGCGCGTCTTCGACGCCATCGTCTTCGCCAGCATCGACCGCGCCGCCCGGAGCAGCCCGTGGGAAGGCGAGGTCGCCCTGGCGGCGCTGCGCACGACGCTCGCCTCGGCGGAGCAGACGCTGCACGGCGTGAGCGCGGCGGCCATCGAGACTGTGCAGCTGGCCGAGGACGAAGTACATCAGATTTCCGCAAGCCTGACGGAGAACGGCGAGACAACAAGGCCAACCAGGCGGGGCCGCACGACAACCAGATAAACATCCCGCGCGAGGGAACGCGAGTCTCTCTCCTTTGGCCCGGCGCCGAGCCGGGCTTTTTTTCGCCCGTCCGGGCGAATGCTGGTAGCCTGTCGCGGTCGACCACCCGCCACGCCCGAATTCCATGCCCACCCTGACACCACCCCGCCGCACCACGGTCAGCCTCGCCCTGCAGGGCGGCGGCGCACACGGTGCGTTCACCTGGGGCGTCCTCGATGCGCTGCTCGAAGACGGCAGCCTCGGCTTCGAGGGTGTCAGCGGCACCAGCGCCGGCGCGATGAACGCCGTCTGCCTGGCGCAGGGCCTGATGACCGGCGGCCGCGACGGCGCGCGCGAGGCGCTGGCGCGCTTCTGGACCGCGGTCGGCGAAAGCTCGCCGTTCGCCGATGGCACGCCCGGCGGCGAGGGCGAGCCGCCGACCATCCCGGCGGCGCTCAAGCTGATGCTGCAATGGACGGATTACCTCTCGCCCGAGCAGATGAACCCGTTCGACCTCAATCCCCTGCGCGACATCGTGGCGGCGCAAATCGACTTCGAGCGCCTGCGCGTGCACTGCCCGGTCAAGCTGTTCATCGCCGCGACCCACGCCAACTCGGGCAAGCTGCGGCTGTTCCAGAACCGCGAGCTGTCGGTCGAGGCGCTGCTCGCCTCGGCCTGCCTGCCCAACATCCACCGCACCGTGACGATCGCCGGCGAACCCTACTGGGACGGCGGCTACAGCGCCAACCCGGCGGTCTTTCCGCTGTTCTACGACTGCGCGGCGGCCGACATCCTGCTCGTCCTGCTCGCCCCGCTGCACTTCGGCGAAACGCCGGATTCGGCCACCGACATCCGCGCCCGGCTGCGAGAACTGGGGTTCAGCGCCACCTTCCTGCGCGAGATGCGGATGTTCGCCCACCTGCGCGAGCGGGTCGGCGAATCGCGCCTGCCCGCCTGGCTGCAGGCCTGGATACCGATCGGCCAGCTCGAGCAACGGGTGCGCCAAGTGCGCTTCCATGCCGTCAGCGCCGACGCCGTGCTGGGCGAACTGCCGGCCGAGACCAAGCTCGCCGCCAGCCTGCCGTTCTTCCAGCGCCTGCGCGACGACGGGCGCGAGCACGCGCGCGCCTGGCTGGCCGCCAACCGCACCGCGGTCGGCCGCCGCTCGACGCTCGACCTCGCCAAGGTCTATTACTGACCCGGCGCCCCGGTTTTCGGCTTTTTTCGGGCGTCGACCGCAGCCAACCCCCGCCTTCATCTTCCTGTAATCCGCCGCCCGCATGCTCCCCCGTGCCCATACACCACAGGCCGGAGAGCGCAATGTCGGACATGCTGTTTTGCTACTGCTGCCGGAAACACCACCCGCGCGAGCAGATGCGCCGCTTCACCACCCGCAGCGGCGAGCGCTGGCGCTGCCTGCGCAGCATCGCGGCAGCGCGCAGCCACCCCGGCGAGCGCGACGCCTTCGGGCGCCGGCAATCCGAGCAGAACCGGCAGGCGGCGGTCCACGTGGCCGAGCAGAACCGGCAGGCGGCGGTCCACGTGGCCGAGCGGGTGGCGCTGTTGCGCCTGCGGCACGAGGCGCCGTGAGCAAGCTGCTGATCCGGCCGCTCGACGTGCATGACATGATTCAGCTCGACGCGGCGATCGACGTCGTCGAACACGCCTTCGCCGATCCCGAACGCTACGGCCGCGAGCGCATCGCGCGCGAGATGCTGGCCGACGATCCGGTGTTCTACCGCCAGTTCTTCGTCGCCATCAAGGGCGGCAAGGTCGTCGGTGTCGGCGGCGCCAAGGCCGCCGACTGGGCGGCCAGGACGCACCTGCTGTACCTCTCCGCGGTCGCCCCCGAACGGCGCGGGCAGGGCATCGCCCGGGCGCTCCTCGCGGCGCGCGTCGAATGGCTGGTGAAGCGCTTCGAATCGGGCCGGATACTGGTTTCCACGGCACGCACGCGGCGCTTCCGCGAACTCGGCTTCACCGAGGTCCGCGCCAGCGAGATCGACGGACGCCACCTGATGCTCTACCGCTTCTGAGCGGCCGCCGCGCCGGCACGGTCACCTTTCTGCAACATCCGGCGGCGATACTGGCGCGCATCGACCCCGCGAGAAATCTTGATGGCCAACTCGTGCTTTGACCCCGCCGACGCGGACGCCCACCCCGGCGCATTCGCCGCGCTGGCCGATCCGTTCCGCCGCCGCCTGCTGTCGGCCGCCGCACTGACCGCCGCCGGCGGTGCCCTGGCCGGCGTCGGGATCCCGCTGCCCAGCCTGGCCGCCAGCGCCGGCCGGGCGGCCGGCGCGCTCCACGCCTTCACCGGCATTCCGCCATCGACCGCCGACGCGGTGCTGCTGCCCGACGGCTACGCGGCCAGCCTGCTTTACGCCTGGGGCGATCCGATCTCCGACGGCCCGCGCGCCCGTGCCGACGCCGGCGACGACGCCACCGCCCAGTTGCAGCAGGCCGGCATGCACCACGACGGCATGCATTTCTTCCCGTTCATCGAACACGGCAGGCCGTCGTCGACGCACGGCCTGCTCTGCATCAACCACGAATACACCGACGACGGCCTGCTGCACCGCGACGGCATGCACGACTGGAGCGCCGACAAGGTGGCGAAATCGAAGGCCGCGCACGGCGTTTCGGTGATCGAGGTGCGCCGCGACAAGGAGGGCTGGCAGGTCGTCCGTCCGTCCCGCCTGGCACGCCGCATCAGCGCCGACACCCCGTGCCGCGTCGCCGGCCCGGCGCGCAACCACCCGGCCCTGGTCACGGCCGGCGACCGGCGCGGCGAAGTCGTCCTCGGCACCGTCAACAACTGCGCGATGGGCGTCACGCCGTGGGGCACCTACCTGACCTGCGAGGAGAATTTCAACGGCTATTTCAGGGGCCCGCCGACGCCGAGCGCCGACCAGAAACGCTACGGCCTGACCGAGAAGGGCTTCGGCTTTCGCTGGCACGAGCACGACGAGCGTTTCGACGCGACGCGCCACCCCAACGAGGTGAACCGCTTCGGCTGGGTCGTCGAGATCGACCCCTGGGATCCGCAAAAGCCGCCGGTCAAGCGCACCGCGCTCGGCCGCTTCAAGCACGAGGGGGCCACCTGCACCCTCGCCGGCGACGGCCGCGTGGTCGTCTACATGGGCGACGACGAGCGTTTCGAGTACGTCTATAAATTCGTCTCGCGCGACCGCTACCGGCCCGGCCACCCGGACAACGCCAGCCTGCTCGACACCGGCACGCTCTATGTCGCGCGCTTCGATGACGACGGCAAGGGGCGCTGGCTGCCCCTACGCCACGGCGAAAACTACCCGAACGGCGCGTTGACCGCAGCCAACGGCTTCGCCAGCCAAGGCGACGTGACGATCCGCTGCCGCCAAGCCGCCGACCTCGCCGGCGCGACGAAGATGGACCGTCCCGAGTGGATCGCCGTGCATCCAGAGAGCGATGTCACCCTGACCAACAACGGCAAGCGTGGCACGCGCGAGGTGCCCGGCCTCAACGCCGCCAACCCGCGCCCGGAAAACCATTTCGGGCACATCGTCCGCTGGCGCGAAAACGGCCATGACGCGGCGGCAACCGCCTTCGAATGGGACATTTTCGCGTTGGCCGGCGATCCGCAGAACCCCAACGCGAACAAGCAGGGCAACATCCGTGGCGACGCCTACGGCAGCCCGGACGGCCTGTGGTTCGATCCAGACGGCCGGCTGTGGATCCAGACCGACATATCGACCAGCGTGCTGAACCAGGGTGACTTCGCCAACCTCGGCAACAACCAGATGCTGGTCGCCGACGTCAAAAGCGGCGAGACCCGCCGCTTCCTGACAGGGCCGCGGGGCTGCGAGTTGACCGGCATCACCGCGACGCCGGACGGCCGGACGCTGTTCGTCAATATCCAGCACCCCGGGGAAACGGCCAGCGAGCGTTCCGACCCGGCCCGGCCGACCGCCGTTTCCGCCTGGCCGGCCAACCAGTTCCCGCAGGCGGTCGGCGGCCGCCCGCGCTCGGCAACGATCGCCATCACCCGGCCCGACGGCAAGCCGGTCGCGGCCTGACCAAAAAGCGGAAACCCCGCCGCAGCGGGGTTTCCTCGGGGCCGGTCCGGCGCTCAGGCCTTGGGCGGAACGTAGCCCTGGATCTGGTCGGCGCCTTCGCCGAAGAAATGCTTCTCGACCTGCTCGGTCAGGTACTTGCGGTGGCGGGCATCGACCAGGTTGAGGCGGTTCTCGTTGATGATCATGGTCTGCATCTTGATCCACTGCTGCCAGGCTTCCTTCGAGACGTTCTCGAAGATGCGCTGGCCGAGCGCGCCGGGATAGGGCGGGAAATCGAGACCTTCGGCTTCGCGGCCGAGCTTGATGCAATTGACGGTACGTGCCATGTGAAACTCCGTAGGTGACAGTGCGGTGGATTATAAAGTCTTGAACAGCACCTTGGAGCGCCGCTGATAGTTGTACATGTCGCGCTTTCTGGCCGGCAGGTCGTCGACCGTGCCCAGCTTGAAGCCGCGCTCGACGAACCAGTGCTCGGTGCGCGTGGTCAGCACGAACAGGCGCTTGATGCCGGCTTTTTTGGCCCGGCGCTCGATGCGTTTCATCAACTGTTCGCCGTAGCCCCATTCGCGGTGCTCGGGGCCGACCGCCAGGCAGGCGAGCTCGGCCTCCTCGTCGGAATGACTGTAGAGCGCCGCGCAGCCGACAATGATTCCGTCGTGCTCGACGATGGAGAAATGCTCGATCTCGCGCTCCAGCAGTTCGCGCGGACGATGGACGAGGATGCCTTCGGCCTCCATCGGCTCGATCAGCGCGATCAGCGCACCGATGTCGTCCGGCTTGGCTTCGCGGATGCTTTCCAGGGATTCGCGGGTGACGACGGTGCCGACCCCGTCGTGGGTGAACAGCTCGCGCAGCAGCGCACCGTCCTGCCCGAAGCCGATCAGGTGCACGCGCCCGACCCCGCCGCGGCTGGCGCGCAACGCGCAGGGCAGGTAGCGGCGGATGTCCGGCGACAGCCATTCGCCGGTCGTCATCAGCTCAGCCACTTCGTCGGCGGTCATCGCGTCGCGCAACTCCCCGGAAGGATCGGTGACGCCCTGGCTGTCGGTCAGGTAGACCAGCTTGTCGGCGCGGATGGCGACCGCCACCCCCTCGGCGGCTTCCTCCATCTGCAGGTTGAAGATCTCGCCGGTCGGCGACGGCCCCTCGCAGTTGAGCAGGACGATGTTGCCGAGGCCGAGCTGGGCGTTGATGCCTTCGGCATCGACCTTGCGCACCTTGCCGGCGTAGTGCATGTCGATGCCGTCGAGGACGCCGATCGGCTGGCCGGTGATGAAATTGCCGCCGATCACGCGGATGCGGCTGTTGGCCATCGGCGTGTTGGGCAGGCCCTGCGACAGCATGGCCTCGATCTCCAGATAGACGCTGCCGACGGCGTCGAGCACGCAGTCGAGCGTTTCGGCATCGGTGATGCGGTAGCCGCGGTGGTATTTCGACTCCAGGTTCTTCTCGCGCAGCTCCTCCTCGATCTGCGGCCGCGCGCCGTGCACCAGCACCAGGCGGATGCCCAGGCTGACCAACAGGTTGACATCGTAGGCCAGCGTCTTGGCGAACTCGCTGGCGACCGCCTTGCCGCCGAAGGCGATGACGAAGGTCTTGCCGCGAAAGGCGTTGATGTAGGGCGTGACCGCCCGGAACCAGGAAACGAAGTGTTCGTCGTAAGGGGTATCGCTCATTTCCGTGCGTATTTTCCGTCGTCGATTTTCAGCGCGCCCTCGAGGCGTTCGCAAATGGTTTTCAGCACCTTGGCGCGTGCATAGTTCTTGTCGTTGGCCTCGACCAGGGTCCACGGCGCGAGGCCGGTCGAGGTGCGGTCGACCATGTCGCAGGCGGCATTCACGTAGTCGTCCCAGCGCCCGCGGTTGCGCCAGTCCTCCTCGGTGATCTTGAAGCGCTTGAAGTCGGTCGCCTCGCGCTCCTTGAAGCGGCGCAACTGCTCGTCGGCGCTGATCTGCAGCCAGAACTTGACGACCACGACGCCGGCCTCGACCAGCTGGTGTTCGAAATCGTTGATCTCGGCGTAGGCGCGCAGCCAGTCCGCCTCGGAACAGAAGCCCTCGACCCGCTCGACCAGCACCCGGCCGTACCACGAGCGGTCGAAGACCGCCATCCGGCCGCTGCGCGGAATATGCCGCCAGAAACGCCAGAGGTAGGGCTGGGCGCGCTCCTCCTCTGTCGGCGCGGCGATCGGGATGATCTGGTACTGGCGGGCGTCGAGCGCCGCCGCCACGCGGCGGATGCTGCCACCCTTGCCGGCTGCGTCGGAGCCCTCGAAAACCGCCACCAGCGAGCGTTTGCCGATAAAGCGCGGATCGCGCACCAGTTCCGAAAGCTGTGCCTGGTATTTGGCCAGGTCGCGCTCGTAGGCTTTCTTTTCCAGCTTGCGCGTCAGGTCGAGCTCACTGAGCACGGTCTTCTGGTCGATGGTCTGGATCACCGGCGGCGCCACCGGCACCTGCTGGCGCCCCTGCTGCAGGCGGCGCTGTATGGCGTCGAGGACGATGCGTCCGACGGTCAGCGAACGGTAGGCGTCATCGGTGCCCTCGACGATGATCCACGGCGCCTTGGCGGTGTTGGTCACGCGCAGGACATGGCCGGCGACCTCCTGCAGCTTGTCGTAGGTTTTCAGGCGGTCGTAGCTCTCCTTGGTCACCCGCCAGGCGGTGCGCGGATTGCTCTCCAGCGCCTTCAGGCGCTTCTTCTGGCCGTCCTTGGAAAGATGGAACCAGAACTTGAGCACCAGCGCCCCCTCGTTGACCAGCATCGCCTCGAAGCGGTTGATGTTGTCGAGCTGGTCATCCATCTTGGTGCGCCGCATTTCGCCGGCGATGCGGTCGGTGATCGGCTGCGAATACCAGGAACCGGCGAAGATGCCGACCTTGCCGCGCGGCGGCAGCGCCCGCCAGTAGCGCCACATGTAGGGCCGCGATCGTTCCTCGTCGCTCGGCGCCGAAAAGGCCAGGGTCGAGATGTGGCGCGGGTCCATCCACGAATAGAGCAGGTTGATGGTTTCGCCCTTGCCGCTGCCATCGACCCCGCTGATCAGGATGACGACCGGGAAATCCTTCTTCTCCAGCATGTCGTACTGGACGTCGAGCAGCGCAGCGCGCAGCTTGGGCACCTCCTTCTTGAAGGTTTCCTTGTCGATGGTGTGGCCCAGTTCCGCCGATTCAAACATGGCTCATCCCCCCCTGAAATCGCCCCACAAGGCCTGCATCGCCGCCAATGCCGCCAGCGCCGCCGTCTCGGTGCGCAACACACGCGGCCCAAGCCCCACCGCCTGGAAGCCGACCTGCTGCGCCGCGACGATCTCCTGCGGATCGAGCCCTCCTTCGGCGCCGATCAGCATCTGCACATTGCGCACCGGCGGCAGGTCGGCCAGCGCCTGCCCGGCGTCCGGCGCCAGGATCAGGCGCAGCGCCCCGTCCGTCGCCGGCCGTGCCAGCCAGCTGTCCAGTCTTGCCAGCGGCGCCACCTGCGGCACCTGGTTGCGCCCGCATTGCTCGCAGGCCGAAGCCGCCACGCCTTGCCAGTGTGCCACCCGCCTGCCCGCCCGTTCGCCGGCCAGGCGCGTGACGCTGCGCCGGCTGTCGACCGGCACGATATGGGTGACGCCCAGCTCCACCGCCTTCTGGATCGTGAAATCCATCTTCTCGCCGGCTTGCACGGCCTGGATCAGTGTTACCGCCAGCGGCGATTCGCGTTCCACGTCGCGCCAGGCGCCGAGTGCCGCCACCACGCGATCCCTTTCGATACGTTCGATGCGCGCTTCATACTCGCCGCCGCGCCCGTCGAACAGCACCACCGCCGCCCCCGGCGGCAGCCGCAAGACCCGCACGGCATGGCGCGCCACCGGCTCCGGCAGATCGATGTGAGCGCCCGGTGCGAGGGCTTCCCGGCAGTAAAAACGAGGCAGATTCATCGGTGCTATTATGGGCG